>Ga0164242_10002606_pt1 | contig 20877 bp, 20 predicted proteins | sample OricomgcompostMG_FD_108783 | JGI IMG/M metagenome (GOLD analysis project Ga0164242, IMG submission 108783) | Miracle-Growth compost microbial communities from Emeryville, California, USA - Original compost - Miracle growth compost (MG) ... | reverse complement strand
TGGCCAACTCCAGCATGGGAGCGATTACCGGTCATTGGATCCTGGGAGGTCGGAACCCAACAGATGCCGGTTTTGTTGCCCCCCGCGCATTCCTTCACAGGATTCAACCCAGCTTCGATCCAGGCTTGCCACGCTAGTTTCTGAATGGGCCATTGGAATGGCGGGTAGCTCGATTGGATGTTTGACGAGCCCCCGAAGGCACTCTCGACATCCCAAGTATAGCCATATTTCTCAGCGTCAGAAGCAGTGGGTTCGGTGAAATTCACGCTCTGTTATAATCACTCTTAGCCTTGTCAAACCCCTAGGGGTTTTGTTAAGGATTCTTGTTACCTTCTTGAAAAAGGGAAGGATACCCTCCCAATCCCAGGTATTTTCAGCGAGGTCGTCGAATTCTGGGCTGCCCGCGGCCTTCCAAGCATCATAATCCCGACTAGCTCCACGGTCGAAGAACTGGCCGTTGATGGTGGAGCTTCCACCGACCGCCTTGATTGTATTAGCCCCGGCTCGTTTTATATGGATAAGGGGATACACACCTGCCCAGTCGCTAACGACGCTGTTCTGTTGTTGAATTCCGGGATAGGCTGGGTTGAGTATTGCCATCGCGACGGAGCAGCATTCGCAGATGGCGGCCCGCCGACTGGGGGTGCAAACTGCACGGACCCGTATTCGACAACCAGAACACTCCCTGTTTGGATTAGAGTCTATCAGGTACCACACGAAGGGGTGAAATATCTCGCGTACGGTCCGGAAACGCCTCGCTCAGGCGGTCGGCAACGGTGAGCCCCGCGGTGCCACCACCGGCGATAATGAAATCGTAACTATCACGGAGCTCAGTGACCTGTCTCTTCACCGTGTCCCGGCGAAGGGTTTGGGCGGAGACAATGGTGGCCAAAGCCACGAGGCCGGCAGACGAGGGCAGGCGCATGATGAAAGCGGATTTGACGTGAGGACGGTGGGAGGAAAGTCGTGCCTACGCCAAGATTTCACCCGGCAGCAGAGGACTTATAGGACATTGCAAGATATTAGCAAAACTCCTTTCACTCTCTCCGATGAGTGTCGGGTGCTTGGCACTAATTTTGCTCGGTAGCGAAGTCAATTGTTCCGCCAAAGCGTCTACCGGTTCCCTGCCGTGTCGAGCCTCTCAGCAGCGCAGATGGGCAGAGGTTGTCTACGTCTTGGAGAAGTTCAATATATGGATGCGGGGTGCCAAGACTTCACAATTTGCGTCCCTTCTGATTCAATTACCCTCTACCGCCGGCTCATCGGTATTGTAGCTTTAGGTGGGACTGACGACAGAGGTCGTGAATGTCTACTCCCTTAACCCCTTTCATCCGAGGGACTGGATCCTTGATTTTCTTTACCCGATAGGGTGGATGCTCTGCAGCAACACGCTATGGAATGTTGTTGACTGCAAGTAAGCTAAGGTGGTTTGTTATGGAGTTGTGGGCAATGTGAGAAGATGCAAGTTGAAAAATATGCCGGCTAATAAGTTACACGCGACATTATCGTAACTGATTAAGTGTTGCAAAGTTATACGTAAATTCACTGGGACCTACCACAGTAATGCCTTCCTAGCCGGGGACATATCATTTCGGACATTTATGACGTTCTTCACCCCTACCGTAGAATGCTCCGAGGCCAGGCACGGGGGATTGGCTCAGGTAAATTCCACGAGAGGCAGTTGTATTAGTGTGGCGGATGATTTTAGCTCGACGTCGGGGTTGTGCCCCAGGCAGAACTAACCACATCGTGCTGAGAATTGGCCGTACCTTCAATCGGCTTGGCTGGTCGAATACCGTAGTAAACGGGACTACCATTGCTATCTAATTGTGATGCTAGCACCTTACCCTTAGCCGTACGGTTTCAGTCCTAATTAGCGTTCCGGAGGCCGATTAAACCTTATATAATACATAACCTGCATTCTGCCGAATACTGGTAGGTAACGAGCGAGTTAATAATCTATCGAGTATCAGACACGGGTTAAGGGGGATGATGCTATGAACTGGTCTGCGGGTATCACTCTCCTGGTTAGAAATTCACATTCAAGTGATCGACGATTCGTGTACCGAATATCTATTCAGCCTAGCAAGAGCTGGATGCACGTACCTTAAGCGCTGCAAATCGGCCGCTGTCGGCAGAGTGGCAAGGTATCCGCTGTGCAACAGAGGGTCTTAAAAGTTGCGGGTTTTCAGCTCACCCGTCCTTGGTGAGGATGGCTGAGCCTGGAGTGAGCTAGTTGAGGCAATTAAATCGTTCGGGAGTGAGATAGTGTCAGGACAAGCTTTTGTTCGACACTGGAGCCATCTAGGGACACCATACTTTCCAGACCGGTCCTCTAGTTAGGTCAGTTCATTCCCGGCCCTGCCCTCAGTGCCATAATACAGTACGGGTAATGCGTGTTCAAGGACAATATTTGGGGAAGAGCGCTAAAAGGTGGCGTAAACAGCGGTGGGGAAAGTTTTGGTGTCATAAAGATCACGTGAGAGAAGACAGTGCGGTTTCTCCTCAGGCCAGAACCTACTACTTTGGGCAGCAAGCAAACTGGTTGAATGATGCGGCCCTAAAACCCTCGTAGGTGAAAAGCCTGGTGGCCTGCAAAGTATACGTAAGTGCTTGCGTGCGGCTGCGATGTAGTGGCTTGGCTTTTGCAACACAAAGGGCAGGCGGTAGGGCTGGTTGCCGCAAGTCCTGAACCTTCGGACTTCGTTGTGCACCGGCCTCCGAGGTCTACCTTGATACTCTAGCCAACGACAAGCAAAAAATACTACTTATAGGTAACAGATCAACCCCGAACTCTGTACATATTCCAAAATGATATTGCCACAATACTCATCCATTTTCAGTCCACCGTGCAAATCGCATGCCCGAACGCGAAACCCATAATCCTGTCTGGAGGACTATTACGAGTCATAATCCTTGTATTCCCCATCTAGTTGATAACGCTACACTCGTACCTGAGCCATGAAAATAGCCATTATTGGTGCGGGTATTTCCGGATGCGCCGCCTACCTTCTGTTGAAAAAGCACCTCCCAAAGTCGGGCCCTGCCGAAGACGACTCTATCACCATTTATGAGGCGTATGATACGGACAAAGATACTACGTACTCAGAACGCGGGGAAGGACCAACCCATTCTTCGACCCTCGTCGTCGGAGGGGGCCTGGGCGTGGGTGCGAACGGTCTCAATGTCCTGAAACGACTCGACGAGGACCTCCTCCGCGACATCGTCCGCGGTGGATATGTAGTCCCAACGATGAACATGAAAAGTAAAGACGGCAAGGTCCTCGTTCGTACGCAACCCACCGGCGATCCATCTTCCGCCAACAACCACCAACGAAACATGAACATGGTCGCCAGCAGTCGTCATTCCCTTTGGAGGTGCCTGCGTGTACGGATTCCAGATAGTGATATTGTAACCAAGCGAGTTGCAAACGTTGTTGCCAAGACCGACGGTCGTAATTTGGTCAACTTTGCTGACGGGAGTCCGCCCATCGAAGCGGATCTCGTCATCGGGGCCGATGGCTTGAAGAGCACAGCCAAACGAGCATTGTTCCCGGACGCAACAGAAGATCCATTTCCAGCACAGTACGAGTATGTATCGCATCATATAGGCCTAGGATTCCTTGTATTTTGTCGACACGCGGATCTAACAAGAATAGAGGTCTTGTAGGAGTCGGCGGTTTCATCCCTGCTCAGGAAGTTAGAGACTACGTCGAGAAGGGCTCAATGAACTTCGTTTTCGGCGGCAACGGTTTCTTCGGTTATTTCTTTTCGGAAAGTTCAGAGTCATCGCCGCACCGCGACTCTCCATACCAAGTCTCCGAGCCGGGCGATAGCCTATCTTGGTGGTCGACCTATACAGTTGACGAGTGTCCGACTCCAAGCAGCCTAGACAGGGATGCCGTCACACGTCAACTTCGAGAACGCCACAGTAACTGGAAAGACCCTGTCATCCAAAGAATACTGCAATCACTGAATGTGGAAAACCTGTATCCCACGTGGACCGTTCCGCCGTTGCCAACTTGGGAGAGCGACGGCGTCGTCCTGGTCGGCGATGCAGCTCATGCTCTGCCGCCCACCTCAGGACAGGGATCCTCGCAGGCCCTGGAAGACGTGGAAGCCTTCACCTTGTTTCTCTCTCACTATCTGCGCAAAGCAGACGAAGACCAAAAGATTGATACCATGAGCCAAAAGGGTGTGATCAAAAAGGCGGCCAAGCAGTACATGGACCTCCGTCGTCCCCACGTTACTCAGATCCTAAAGGACGCACAGCGAATGCAAAATACGAAACGAGATAAAGGGGTCATTGAAGAACGGCTAATGTACGCTTTTCTGCGGGTTCTAGGTAAGTTGCCAAGAGACAATATCCAACTCTAGCTCTAATTGTGAACATTTGAGTCTGATCGTCTGTAGGCTACTTCCCCAGCATCATGGCCAAAAAGCCCGCTATGGTCTTCAACTACAACGTGGCTGAGGAAGTAGAGAAGGTAATCGAGAGAGAACACTGATTCTGTCGGCGAAGACTTCCGTCTACGAGCATTATTTGCTGCAGGGCCGCATCACGATAACCAAAGCCTCGTGATCACCGGCAATGTTACTCTTAGGATTTCTTATGTTTCTAAAGATCCCCACTCTATACCCATTCTTTGCTTCACTCGACCTAGCAGCACTTAAACGACCCCTGTATCCTCGTGTACCCAGTATATATCTGTCTGTGTATGAATAGTATAAGAGTCTCAGATACTACAAAAGCGATGCCGCTTCCTAGACTAGCACTGCTATACTATTAGCATTGCCTTCAACGGAGATCCTTAGGCAACTACCCAAAGACTTCCCACTGTCTAGAAGAACAGTATAGATCGATTCCATCAAAGAACTATAGCACTTCATAGCGTACTCAAAATCCTCTCGTGTGTTTAAAAATCTGCTCATACATTCCCGCTTTTTCTTTTATCTCCTTCGCTCCGATTCTTACGTAAATTTCCAAATATTTACGAAGCTTGATGCGGCAAGCTTAAGCCGCATCATTGGAGTTTGCTGCCCGCGAGGGCTTTCACACAGATTTAAGGGGGAACATGAATAGTACAAGTGATCTAAGTGAGGTATGACGGGGCCTACTAAGAGGCCACAATCGGGAATTATGTTCGGAGTGGGGAGACGGCGACCCAAAGGCTCCTACGTCTCATAAGACTTTAGAAGTTAGAGAGATATTGAGGCTATAGAAGGAAACGAAATTCAAGACTGGTCCAGTGAAGTTCCTAGGTAGAAAATATACTGACAGCAGCTTTACCGCTGATTGCCACAATCTGGAAGGGCTGGAAAGAGCCGAGGAATTGTGAGTGGATTTGGGAGGGTGTCAGCTGTACCACGGGAGATTGGAGTGATAAAAGACATAGAAGCTGAGGTGACATCTCTATGGGCCGGGGGTTGATGGTGCCCCCGTTGTATGTAGCTCTGAGCAAAGGCTTTCCCTTATGCCATGGCATCAAAAGGCTGGCCACTAACCGAACCTTGCTTTCTATTGGTACCTTATGTATCTACTATACCGACGGTGGGGGATGGGGTTTGAACTCTCCGTTGGGCGACGATGGTTGCTAGATCAACTCATAGCAAGCGCACCCTCTCTCTAATCATCACCTTCAAATACATGTACGGTGCAGCTAGGCCACTGCTTTCTTCGCTATCGGAGCAACACCATCTGTTTACCGAGTCTCGTAATCAAGTATGGAGGTGAGCGCTCCGCTTCCTTAGTACCCATCCCTGCCGGTGATGAACGAGCCTGCGGTTTAGGCTGCCTTACACGCCTTGGACGATGGTCGAAAATGTCACTAGGAGGATCAAAAGGGCCAAAACCTCTTTCTTCAGAACTAGCCAACCTTTTATGGGTACCAGCGGTAAACGGACCGAGTCGATTTATCGTCATGCATATGGTTTCATTACCACGGCGGATTGGCCTCGTCGAGCCGGGTTACGGATTAGACAGGAATAAAAGGTATGCTAGGTTTGATCATATCAAATATCATGGAGGTCTAGATATCCGGGTTCCAGGGAGTCTAGATCTGGTAAACGCTGCGTCAGGTTCCGGGGAATCTGTTTAGATGTACCATATTTCAGGGAAATAGAAGCATTCTTCGGACGTACATCTCCGTTGGGTTTAGGCTCAAACACTCCCTAGAATAAAAGCCTACGAGAATAAAAATTGGGTCCCCGTAGGTAGGCCTGTAGAGGAATGATTGGTGTACCTTTCGCTATATTTAGGCTAATGTATGGCTAAAGCAGAGTTCCAGTGCTATGCAGGTACGGAAAGTACAACTCGACGAAGATCATGACTAGTAGATCTATCCGCCCTATGCTCGTGGTTTAAGGTTTGGATGCTTTACTTGTCCGTTTCCTAGAGGATAGAACACCGTCCCTGACAAACTTCTCATCGATGAAAGGGGATGGTGCTGGGAGTTGGTGGTGAGGATTGTTTGTTGACGAGGTTTAACTATCACATCCGACACGCTCCGAGCTAATCGAGATGTCGTCGTACCACAAGGTGTTGGTGTCGCCACCGTACGACTCCCAACCGAAGTAAATACCCGTGACCTTGGGGATAACGGAGCTCCTCTGCCACTGTGCCGCATTGGCGTTTGCGACACCAGCCTTGCTGGTAAGACCATCAATGGCCTTGCTGTTCAACCAAGTCTCAATGGTGCCGTCGGTGCCCAAGTGGTACTCGAAGCATTGCCAGTCGCCGGTGGGAAGGGGGGTGGAGGCGGCAATCCCTTGCGGGGAGAGGTCGGGAAGCGTGGCATCGTCCGACTCGCGGTTGTACATCAGGATCTTGCTCTGACCACCAATGCGGAGGTGCTTGCCAGCGCCTTGGGCAGAGTCAGGCATTGTGATGAAGGAGACATGGGAATCTGTAAGGGCCTTGGATGCCTTACTAGAAGAGGATAGATGTTAGCACTACGTCTCAACAATACAATTGACCTTTCTCTTGCAGCATCCAAACTGCCGCCAAGACAGACTTACACATAAACCCTCACGTAAATATCGCCGCTAGGAACTTTAGTCGTGCCAACAAACTTATGTCCGCAGAATCCGCCAGCACCATCAACCCTTATGGAGTTCTTGCCGCTGTGGGCGGTAGAACTATCAAGGGTGACTTTACCGCCCTGGTCGCAGTCGGGTGCGTAGGTGGGGAATGCGGTTTCGTCCCATCCACTTTCAAAGTCCTCGGACACCTGGGCAAACGAGAAGGGGAGGAGCGCAAGCGCGAGAAGAGCTGTTTGACGGAACATTATTGCGGACGGTTGCCTGTATGAACTTATGTACAAGGTGAAAAAAGCATACGGCAAGCAAGAAAATAAACTCGAGAAAATGGGCGAGGTCAAGGTATTTATGCCGTCGAGTTCGGAGCCTAAGCTTCCTCTCCGCGGTAGCTGCCGGAATGATTTATATCGTACCGCCGCTTCGCTCTCCGTTACCTTGTACTTAATTAAATTAAATTAAATGAATCGCAACCCTGCGTAGATCTGAAATGCTTTGAGCAAATCAGGTATGCTCGCTCAAAGCTTCGCCTCGCCTCGAGGCAAGAAGAACGCCATGGTTCCAGGAAACCCATTTAATCTAGGAAGTCCATAATTATGACGGCGACATCTATGTTGAAGGCTTTATGTTGAAGACCCTGTCTGTCGGAGAGAGCATTGCGGGGAATCTCGTGGGGCGGGTCACGTGGCAGACTCCGGACTCCCGACCCCCGGCCCGGCTCGGCCGCCGACGGCACCGAGTAAGCGAAAGGGGGTTTAGGTTTGCCTTGTCCTCGTATCTACAACGCTGGGAACTTGATGTGGATTCGAGGTAGAGGTAGCAATGGAATTCCCTTCAGAGCGACCAGGCCTTAAGGATAGGGGCTTCTGCTTCGGCGTGAGTCTACTCCGATGACCGTCCCTAGGTAGTTTCGCCCCGTTTTGACGGACCCTCCTACCCCGCTTCGCTAACATTCCTCTTGAAAACACGGCGACAAATCCCCAGTGCTTTATTTGAGGACATTGCATGACGCCACACCGAAAACGTTGTCTTTAGCAACCTGCTTCAATACTTATTCTTCATCTTCATGCGGATACTGTCATACTGATGACAATAAGACGGGTCCTCCCACTATCTTTTCTGTCTGGACCCAGGTGATAACCGCGCGACCCTGACGGAGGAATAATCCGTGCCTCTGAGGGATTTAGAGGAGCGGGGGGAAACGCCCTTTGGCGCCCTTCCTATTACACGATTTACATGCAGCGGTATCACGGTTCAATCCTTACTTAAATTGGCATTTTCTTTCTGTTCAAGGGCACACTTTCTCACGAAACCCTCAGTTTTTTTACATTACAAAGAACTGACGAAAGTTGCAATATCTTGATAACTCGAATAATCTCCACCAAAATGGTCGACAGCAGCCTCCGATTTCGCATTGCCACCCCAGATGATGCCACTCAACTTCAAGCCCTGGTGGAGTCTGCGTTCCGCGCCGAAGACAGCAGACAAGACTGGACGGCGGACATGAGGCTCGGGGAGAACTTCCGTATTGGTGTCGACGAGATCATGGCCCAAATCACCAAGGCCGATGGTGTGATCCTGATGGCCTTTGACAACGAGGGCCTTGTGGGCTCCGCTGAGCTTTTCAAGCGCAGCGTCGACCTCGCCCGCCTTTCAATGCTGTCGGTGGCCGTACGTCGCCAGCAAAGCGGCATCGGGCGTCAGATCCTCGCCTATGCCGAAGACTATTGTCAACAGACCTGGGGCGTTAAGCAGATGGGTTTAAACGCCCTTTCTACACGCGGGAAGCTTCTCTCGTGGTACATGCGCCGTGGTTATCAAAAGACGGGAGAATTCTCCCCGTTCCCTGTGGAGAAGTTCAAGGAGCTGGATTTGCCGCAGGACTTGTGCTTCGTCGAGCTGAAAAAGAACTTGGCGTAGGCTCCTGTTCCAGCCGGGGCTACATAAATCGGTGCCATTGACGAAAAGCCATATCATAATTTCGCCGGCAGGACGTTTGGATTTATAGCACCCTCTAGTGAAAGACTAGGGGTTTACTGTAGGCCGGTGATTCGACGGTCGACGTCCTACTTGACACTACCTCCAGGTGGTTTCTACGAACAGGCAGCGGTAACACCTCACCTACCACGGCCGACGTCGGGCATAATTCCAGGGATCTTCAACCCCCGAATTAAAATTTCAGCCAGCACGAGAAGTTTTGTGCTGAGAGCCGGGCTCGGCAATGGTGCAACCAACGACCAGCTTCTCAATTCCAAGGAACGCAAGAGAGGGCCCTTAAAGTTGAGGTTGGGGAACAATGAGCCCGAGGCTTGGAAACTGGGAAGGGGCTGGCAATCTAGGAAAGTATGCGTGCAATTCAGAGGGAATGGATCTCACATTTTCTTAACTGGGGCCCGAAACGGGCCTTTGTACATGCCTTTTATGGTGTGTAAAGTCCTTCGACAAGTCTCTTAACGTCTCGACTCGAGGGCGGGCGACATCCTAACCACAAGCGCCAGCTCCTCAATGTGGTGGTCCTTGTAACTCAATCTATGCGTCGGGGGATTCACACTACCCCCAGCCCTAGCCCAAATAGTAGCGATTCAGCAGTTCATTAAACAAGTCGTAGTCAAAATTTACAACTTCGCCTGCGGCGCCCAAGCACTAATCGCCGCTTGCGCCTTTTGCCTATTCTGCTTTTGTCTTTTCTTCTCAAGTTCTTCTTCAGCTCTCCTCGCATCCTCTTCAAAGCCCCTGATCTTCACCGCCGGCATGTTGACCCATACTTCAAGAAATCTTTTGTCGAAGGGCGGCAAAACCCTTCCAGTTGTACCCGGTGAGGGATCCCCGGCGATGAGCCGAAGAAACTCAAAAAATCTCTCGTAGTCGGGCGCGATCGAGTAATAGTTTTTGCCCCCTCCCAGCTTGGCTACTCGCTTTCGCTCCCATTCTCGCTGTTCTTGAATTGGTGGAAGTGGCTTGGCACGCTTGGCGAGATATCGGGCAACAGCTACGGCTTGCCATTCGTAGACACGGAAAGTGAAACCGCCTCCAAGCTATCTCAAGGGTCAGCTGGTGCAATGATTCTAAAATATTGCGTGAGTATTGGGACTCACCATTCCAACAAATGTCAGCGACGGATCCTCAATATCCCACGTGTGTTGGTATACGCCAGGGAGTCGACGGTTAGCACGCTTAATCCTTTCTTGGACGTGAGGCAGAAATGGTAAGCTGAATGTGTAACCCGTCCCAAAGACGACATGATCAATACCATCCAGATGCGACCCGTCGGCAAAGAAAATGGACCCCGTCTCGGGATCGAAGCGGGAGATCTCTGTCTTGACCACGATATGCGGATGTTTAAACGGGGCCCAACCAAAAGCAGGGACGGGGTCGCTCCTGAGTGATGCGTATACTGGGTGTTTCGCATTAGGTAGTATCTCGTGGATGATTTCGTGCGAAGAGATGGACCCTCCGACCACAACGACGCGCTTCAACCACCGGTTAATATTCTGGGTAGACCGAGAGATGATACTTTATGTTTGAAGCATACCTTTCCTTCAAACCCCTCAGGTGCCCTAAAGTGCTTACTGTGAAGAATCTTACCTGGAAATCTTGCATCAAACTCAACAATCCCCGGGATGTTGGGGATCCAAGGCACATTATAATGACCTGTAGCAACAACTAACGCGTCGAAGGTCTCTTCCCACCAGTAATCCTTATCAGGGGTCTCCTTCCTCAAAGTTATGACCCATTCCCCTTGGTCATTCTTTAGAGCTCGTTCAACTGTCGTCTGGAGCTGAAGTAACTGGCGATGCCCACCGCGGAGGAAGATACCTTCAACCCACTCACGGACAGTCTCTCGGTGACGAAACGGAGCCCCGGGTCCGTATTTAGCTATGGTTCTTTCGGATAAGGAATCTGGGAATGGCTCCTGAGTATAGCACATGATTGGCGGGATGATATTGGAGTGGAGATTATCATAGAGTGCCGAATCCGAGAACCGAAGTACATGGGAATTGATTTGAGCGGACTTTGGCGTCTCTGCCGGAAGATGATGTGGGATTGGTACGGGAAGATCCACATTTCCGACGATGAGAGCCGAGAGAGAAGGTATCTTGGGTGGAAGATGAGGCGTGTACACCCTGAGAGGGTGTTAGCAGAGACCACTGCATATCGCTACAATGAAACCCGACTTGCCATGTTCCTCCAATAGTGCCGCGTCGATCGAAAACCCGAATAGTTTCAAACGCTTGCTCCTTGACGAGCGCATCTGTGGCAATGGCTCCAGCAGGGCCTGCACCGATGACGGCTACTCTTCTGACTTTTCTGTCCATCGTAGATTAGAGATGGTGAGCCAATGTGATGTTAAGCTGGTGTCCAAGAGACAAAGTTAGTGATACTTCTTGATGTTCTGACCTCCCAATTTCCCATCAGTCGTAACCTTTTATTTACTAGAGTCTCTAGTGAAATAATTGAATGAGGTGATCGTGCACGAGAAGCACGTCGGTCCGTTCTCGGATGGTCCTAATCCACCATGCGTAAGAATTAGTGCGCAACAAGATTGGCTCTTAGGAACCTCAAATGCAGAAATCCTGGCGTTATGGATCACCGATCATCGGCCTGAATTGACGAAGTCTCTATCTATCGCTTACCGATGACTTAAGCTGAGCGTCCTGCTTCCCCGCGGCGAGCTGCAAGGCTTTCTTCCGTCTATAGAATAATTACGGCATTGCCGGATCTCTACTTGATAGTGTCAGCGAACCAAGAACCCATTGAGGCTCTTGCAAACTGAGACGTGGTTAGTGTCCTACCTCGTTTCCGGCAAACAGCGCTCGTCTTACGGCGACTACTTTCACTGCCCCGGCTATCTTTTTCTCACCGGGTAAGAGCAGTTGTAACAAAAGAGGGAAAAGGGTTCCTATTGTTAAGGTAGACATTGGATACGATGGATAACAAGAGGGGTTCTGCCATCGGTCTCTTTTGCTTGGAGGAGGGGTTCATGGAGGGCGGTTTCAAGGCCAACTTCTGCATATCATATACATCCCACGGGAGCGAAAAAAAGAAACCTAGCCTCACCAGAGACTATTTGAAGATCTGAGCCTTAGCTGGCGCTGCTTTAACCTGCGCCAGGCTGAGTATTCTCTAAGCTATAGCCGGGGGAATGCCCTACAGATGTCGTCCGCCGGGGTCAAGCGCCGTCTTGGCGCTATGTCACCAACAATGTTGCTTGGGATTTTTTGATCAGGAACATGAAAGTCGCAAGAGCAGGCAGATTAGGATATAGGCAATTGGCCCTATCTCGTCGTAGAGACTGAAACCTCATAACTTACCGCAGACGCTTGGGGAAACATGTAAAAATGCGATTTGCCCAAGGTAGGTACCTCGGAGCCAAGTCTATATCTCTGACCAAATATTGCTGGTTCGATAATTTTGGTATGTTTCCTTATCTGTAGCGAGATTGACGATGCACAATGCCACATGGGTGCCGTTTTTCTTTCCTTAAAACAACATTTCGGGAACAATGCAAAGTCCTTAGAAGAGGTATTTGAAATCGTCTCAACCCAGCTCGGAATTCGTCGTCCGGGATTCAACCTGCCCAAGTGCCGTAGATCCCCACCGAACCTACGGGGGTAGTCGCGGTCTCTTTCGACCCCAGGACTGACAACTAGCCTCGATCCCGTCCTAGCGGACGTCCTACCCCCTAAAGGATAGGGTGGCCACCTCCGGACGGCAGCGGGGTCAGGCTTCAATGATTGTACATACCTTGCGATTACATGGCCAACAGAAGGCGGAAGCCATTTGTGGATCCTCAGTGCACAGTGTGTTACGTCTATAGTCACAACTAGAGCGGCAACTCCTAGTCGTAGCAATGCTGACCGTGGCAATCCTAACGTATCTGAATAGGTACCTACAGGTATTTCTTTTTAGTCAGCGCTATCCAAAAGATGCAAACGTCTTACTCGGAGCCAAGAGATGTGTTACAGTGAAACAAAAATAGTTCTCCGGACCCTGATTGCTCGATATGAAATCTGTCGCAATATGATGGTTGTTGTAGATGGCCGTGACCCCGGCTGGAATGAAAATAGAAGCGCGGCCGAATGCAATAATAGGAGAGAAGGCGCCTGTCCGGACACCAGTTTGACAGAAACGGAAAAGGGAAACACTCTTTCCGTCTTTGGAGTAGGTGATGTTGATGGAGGTGTAAACTTGTTTGTTTTGACGGTAGACTCAAGTGGTCAGGGACCAAGTTCCTAAGTCTGGAGCTGCTGTCGGATGCCCCACCCCCCATGAAGGCCTATTTCTCTTTGGGACTGACGCGACTCCATCTCTCTTTAGGTACGGGTCTAGGATCTATATGTTGCTAGCGTATTTTCCGCCGTCTATGGAGGGACATGATGGCACTCATGCGCAGTAACATCTCCGATATGGAGTGCCGATTAACGATAATACACCTCGTAATAGCTTTGTTCACTCGATCAGCGAATAAGGAGCTCATGAGGATGAGCATTCATCGAGCGTGGACTAACATATAGTGCTCCACCTGAGGGATGCGCCATCACCAACCTCGTTGACAAGGCCCACAAGCAAATCGCATACCTGCGATACGTCGAAGGCACTCTCGCAACCCACGTGGAACGCCGGGCGCTATCTTGACAGGTTAAGTCTGCAGGTGGCGCACAGTGGGAGTCGGCAGGGGAATCTTTGGCAAGGTTTCTCTTCAGGGACTTCACCGTTGGAACTTAAAGTTAGGTACGTACCTAGTATGAACTATTAATTCGAATCACACCAGGCTAGGCAGAATTACGATAATTCCAGGGGGTGAAGTGGGATTTTACCAAACGCTCTCTTGCAGGACAACATCGAATCCACCGTTATCACAGGCTGTGAAAGAAGCGCAGGAATAGACGATGCGCCCCATTTCCTGCAGGGGATCGTCACCAAATATGCGTACGCAGGTCCCGAAGGCTTGGGTCAGTCAAACGAGACGCATTGACCTCAATAGTCAATAGTCGATGGGGATCCTTGGCTCACTAGGATTGCAGTGCACATGGTCCTTCTCGTTGGCCTCCGGCGGCCGTGTGGCTTCGTGGAGAGACTGGTAGGTGCGGGCGTTGGTCTGGGGCAATGTGCTGGGACATGAAGCACAGAGAGCCTCCGACCAGGGTAGGTAGGAAGTTTATATGTTGGATGCGATCCGCTAATCGAAGCGAACCAATAGGGCTTGGGGAACGCAGCACATGTGCTCTAGCGAGTGGCTGACAGGGCATCCGAAAGACCCAGAGTTTCAATGTGGCCCGCGCTCCCTCGTCCCACCATGAAAGAGGAGGTGGGGGGCCGGCGATGCTCGCTTCAACCCAAACGTTGGCCCATTGAAGACTGGGCAAAAGGAAGGAGTCAAACAGGAATGATAAACGCTGAAATCCCCAAAAGCTTATTGCATCTACGGATCCGTAGATGAGAGCGAGCGCCATTAGCAGCGCCGTACCTCAAAGGCACGGTCATGGTATCATGGTATTCCACTACTGTTAATGTCCTCGACTACTACGGATACCTAGCGCAAGGTTAGAATGGGGGTGTTATCAGAACTCAGATGAGACCCTCGAAACCAGCCCCATGGAACCAAAGCCCATGTCATCCCACTTTGTTAGCGCAAACCCATGCCGCCAGGCCGATGCCCCCCACTCTTGCTTCCATTGGGCTGCGTCACAAATATAATGGCAGGGCTGCTGCCCCTCGGTCTAGATATGGTCGCGTTCAACGACAAGCCCTCGATTTCCGAGAAGCAACTCCGGCCCCGCGGCATCCCATGACTTCCCGTCGTTGTTCGATCCCTTATCAGACCGGATCCTGCGGCACTCCGAGTACTGAACCATGGCCTAGGCAACCCCACGGGCGGCATTTATTGACCTAACCCTCGTACAACCCTCCGCGGAGCGCAACCGCACGGCGTTTAACAACGATGGACCGTTTTTTTGAACCTCTCGAGAAGTTGAGCCCCGTTAGTCATCCAGGTTGCGAGACAGTCAGTCCCTCTCGCCCGCTAACCAAACCATAGATCATCGTTTCAGAGACATCCGGGGGCAACAGGGCAGGGCTACCTAATGATGATGAAACCATTATACATATTGCATCTATTAACGTTGTAGATAGGCATTCTATAACCATTTTAACGACTACACCCACATCCCCGACCCAAACCTAAGGCGGCGGTTGGCCTTGCGCGATATTGATCAAGTTCCCTTTGGGCTTTACCGTTAGTTACCTAAACCCAAGTAAAGAATTGTAGTTGGAGAGGGGGTGTAGATTCAGTACACTCTCAACCAACTCACGCACAAGAAGCTGACAATACCGCGTAGACGTACGTGCGGTTCTCGTGACTGGAATAGGCTTCTTCCTCGATTCCTACGATATCTTTGCCATCAACCTCATCACAATATTTCTAGGCGTCGTGTTCTGGCAAGGATCTCCGGAAGATGCCTCAAACGGCTTCGGTGGAAACTATGGCCGGTTGCCGACACCGGTCAGCCAGGCACTGAAGGGCTCGACGAGTGCTGGTATAGTTGTCGGCCAAATCCTGTTCGGTTGGCTCGCGGATGTGTTTGGCCGGAGGAAAATGTACGGCGTGGAGTTGGCCATAATCCTGCTCTCCACAATGAGCTGCGCGCTGGCTAGCCCGAGTCCATCCATGACCTCCACCGGGCTGTTTACCTTCTGGAGAGTGATGATGGTAAGTTGGGCGCTGAAGTTCGGACGTGGGGGATGTGAGACTTACAACGCTTCTAGGGAGTGGGTATTGGGGGAGACTACCCATTATCTTCTGTCATAACCTCAGAGTAAGTTGAATATTTCCTCAGAATATTCACGTAGTCGGTTATCACTCATATTCAGCTACTGACTCGGGTAAAAATAGGTTCGCCCCTACGAGGTGGCGAGGCGCGATGATGGCAGCAGTCTTCTCTATGCAAGGCATCGGCCAGCTGAGTGCTGCAATAGTTGCTTTGATCGTCACAGTCGCCTTCAAAGAATCATTCATAAATATTGCAGGCCCTGAGAGCTGCGACTACGCCTGCCAAGTTGCTGCCGATAGGTCTTGGCGGATAATTGTGGCGGCCGGCGGAGTTCCCGCTTGTATCGCCCTATACTATCGAGCTACGATCCCGGAGACTCCCCGATACACTTTCGATGTAGCCTTCGACGTGGAGAAGGCGGATGCTGACATCAAAGCCTACATGGCCAGCCAAGCCGAGGGTGTGGTTGACCCCATTCATCATGCCAGGATGATGAAACAGGCGGGTCCCTCGTTGTCAGTTCCGTCTGCCTCTTGGCCAGATGCATTCTCCTACTTCAGCCAATGGAACCACTTCAAGGTTCTCATCGGCACCACCTTCTCCTGGTTCTTCTTAGACTTGGCCTTCTATGGCTTAGGCCTCAACAACTCTATCGTCCTCCATGCGATTGGATATTCCACTGGGGAAACTTTGTATCACACGCTGTACAACAACTGCGTCGGGATGATAATTCTCGCATGCGCCGGGAGTCTGCCCGGATATTGGACCGCCATTTTAACGATCGACAACCTGGGCCGCAAACCTATGCAAGTATTCGGCTTCTTAATTTTGACCGTCATATTCTGTATCCTAGGTTTTGCCTACAACAGCTTCTCCGAAGCGCCGATGATGGCGCTTTACGTGGTGGCCCAGTTCTTTTTTAACTTCGGCCCCAACACAACCACATTTATTGTCCCCGGCGAGTGTTTCCCCACACGCTACCGCTCCACGGGACATGGTATATCCGCCGCAATGGGAAAGGTAGGCGCGATCGTCGCGCAAGTCATCAGCATCCCCCTTCTGACCAAAGATTCCGACCCGAACTGCACTGCCGGCGGAAGTGACTGCAGCCCCTGGCTCGACCGGCTGATGCAGATCTTTGCCCTCTTTATGCTCTGCGGCACTTTCGTATCGCTCCTTATCCCCGAAACCAAAGGCATCACACTCGAGGAGCTAGCCGGCGAGCCCCCGGCGAGTTCTAGCGGCCGCAACGGCAGCGTGAGGTCCACCAAGCCACCGAAGCGTGGCTGGCTGCACGATTTGAACCCGTTCGCCGGCGGGCAGCCCGCCGGGTTCATGTCACCTCGGGCGCTGAAGCGCCGGAGTCCGCGCGTGAGCATCATGACGAGCCCGGAGCTGGCGGCGAGGGACGCCGCCGCTAGGGAGAGAGCCCTCCGCGGCGGCGGCGGCAGCTGGTTGGGGAGGAAGAAGGAGAGGGCCACGAGCGGCGAGAGTGCCGAGTACGCCGTCAGCACCATCTCGGGTAGCGACGACATGCTGATGCCGGCGAGCGTGCTGCCGATTTGGAGTGGTGGGTGGGGCGGGAGGGCGGATCACCGGGTGCAGAGTGTCCCGATGCAGAATCTTCCGTTGAATGACGTCGGATCGTTGCTAAGTGATAGATGAGACATCTATTGTTTTTCTTTGCGTTGATATATCCCTTTAGACTACGGTATTGTTAGATGACCCATATTACTTGATGGCTGGAAGTAACTTCACAAACACAAGTAGTGTGTCTTGCTCCGTGTGCATTATGGCCACCTGGTAGACTGATACTCGGCGCGACGTTGCTACAACAGTATGCTTTGAACGAATATAACATATGCTGTGTCTGCGCCGTATTCGTGTAAAAACCTCCCGCATCTTCGTCATGTGCGCCGACCAATCCCTTTTCTATTTTTTATTCCTCTCTCGTAACCCTGCCTCTGAAGGCTTGACTCCATCGATATTACCAACGAAGTAGTCTTGTTTCGGGCAAGTGGCGAATGGGATAAAACATTGGGTGTAAAGAAATTGTGGACAAACATTGGACATAAACATTGGATATAAACATTGATTCAAGATGGAGTGGCGAGAACAGAAGAAATCCCCCTGAACTTCTATACCCTATTTTAGATAGTAGATGCTGACATCTCCGGTGAGTTGTAAAGCATCAATCTACCTAGTAATATCTTACAGAGTCATAGTGCTATCATTCCCTGACCGCTGATACAAATTTAATTTGCTTTTCCCACCGTACTATCTCCTTCCACGGTGACAAGGTGCTATCTGTAATGTAACTAGAGATCTGTTGCATTATAGTTTCTATTCAACTGTGCCAACAAAGGTGATAGCCGAGGTCAAAGTATATATATCCTTTGCAGCTATCCCAATTACTTGCGAGCTTGAATAAGATTAACTTCAGCTATGTAACGTACAGCTTAAGATGTTTTCTGATTAATTGACAAGCTCTATCAAACGCAAACCCAATACCCTTCCTTATATCATCGAAACTACCCTGCACTAAAGGATATCTTAGATTGCATCCTGCAGAGCAGAGGTTAGGTAACTGCTAGATCTATGGAGCTTCATTATTCGTCAAAAGGATTGGTACGTGCTGATGGCTGAAGACGTTTTATGTTGCACCTGCCGTTCTTTATGCCCATCAAGGCGTTTTCGGCTGTTGCTATACCTACAGCCTGTTTAGCATGGAGCCTGCCACCACTGAGATCATCTAAGCCATTGACGGTACTGCTGTTCTTCTCTGTGCCCGCCAAGGCGTCTTCGACGTGTTGCAGGTTTTATGTGTTTTTCATATTAAGTAGCCCAACCCTTCCCTTGCTTATGATGCGTTCCTATATATCTCTATAGCTCTACTACAACCTAGTGGCGTCTATTCCATACAATGTGATTAAAATCTACCCCCTGTCTTCCTTCCTTCCTTGGTTATAGCTCCTTCTCTAATTTTTATTCGAGTCTACTATACTCTAATGCAGAATAATGGATAGGTTGTTTTTACCTCTAGGAGTAGAAATTGTTTGCTCTTAGTAGAAGAGAGTACTCTTGCTTTTAAAGGAAAAGTAGTCTTGCCTCTAAAAGAAGAGTATAGTCTTGCCCTTAAGAGAAGAGTAAGCTTGCTCTTAGGAGGAGAGAGTGGGCTTGCTCTTAGGAAAAGAGTGTGGTTTTGCTTTTTGGGGAAGTGTGATACAATGTCTCTGCCTCTGTAGTAGGCTGTGTATTGAAGCAAGTTTTGTACATTATCTTAGCCTTAACCCTATAGCTAAGGGCTAAAACCACTTTACTATTTTAGGTATAAAGTAACATAACTCTAAGTACAATTGTAGTATGGGAGGGTTTGACATGTTTCTACTACTCCGACATGCCGGCGTCTTAAACCACATCCCTAGCAACATACAGCAGGACTAGCTATAGACACACGTCTATCTGGGTTTGGGGAAGCGAGCCCTGCTAGCGCCGTCAGGCCAGAGAATCGCCCAGTTTCGTGCGGGATGGCACTTGTTGAGATTCAGACTATCCTACAGTCCGGGTGACAGTATGAACTTGTGATCGGTGTGCCCCGACGCTGAGCCCTATATGTACATACATGGTGTAGATGTGAGACCCATCTACGACGGCACAATCTTGACCTCGCGCTTATTCCAAGACTTGTTGTACAACCCATAACACACTTCCCCCTTCGAAATTCCTCCCACACGGCACTCGAGCGGCGTCATCACCTTCAGGTTATGCGGTTCCTGGGTCAGTTTTGGGATGACCTTCAGAACATTGTTCCGACCCATGTTGGTGTAGTCATGCTGGTTGATAGCTTCCGAAACGTGTTCGTCCCACCACGCTAGGCCAGGTGTTAGTGTTAAAATTTTTGGTCCGGTAGGGCGTTCAAAAGGGGGGAAATCAAGACGTACCACATGCGTTTGGAATGCTCTCAAAGGGATAGTCGATGGAAAACATGATGGACTGCGTGCCAATCTCACCCATGGCAAACATCAACGCGGAGGTGGAGAAATGGCCCGAGGTGGTGATGAAGAGCTGCTCCCCGAAATAGTCGCGGACCAATTTGTCTTGCCGCATGGGCATATTGGGGAAACGACTACGGTCGAGTTTGTGATCGATGCGGTAGATATCATAGGGGCTGTGACTCGAGTTATTAGTGGGTACTTGGCTAAATAGTTGTTGTTATGAAACTCACATGTGCTCGCCCATGTGTCCAAAGATGAGCTTGAGGTTGGGGAAGCGATCTAGCACCCCATTGGTGACGATGCCCAAGATATGCATATTGAGCCGATCCGCATAGCCCAGGGCAGAAAAATCCAACCAGGGTCGGCCATCCCACATGAGCTTGTGGATGAGCTTGTTAGAGGGTCGGGGGTGCATGTACACGGGGGCGTTAAGCTCGCTGGCGGCTTTCCAAAATACGTCATACTCGGGCTGATCAAAATACAGCATCCCGTTGCCGTCCTCGCCGGTGCTCTGGTAGTCGTTAAGCAGGACCCCGACAAAGCCCTTCTTCTTCGTCATGCACCTCTGGAGCTCGTCCGCTGCTTGGGCCGGGTCGTGCATGCTGAGAGCCGCGAAGGCCGCGAACCGGGTCGGGTTCTTCATCACCTCGGCTTCCATCCGGTCGTTTGCCAGCGCGGCTTGGGCTTCAGCCTTGGCCTTGTCGGCAATCCCTTGGCAACCGGGGGAGTTGAAGGAGAGCACCATGAAGTCGACATTGTTCTCGTCCATCTGCTTTAGGCGCTTTTCATGAATGTCGAACAGCTCTTCGGTGAGGCGGGTGCCTGTCCCAGCAGCGACGAACTTGCCCGGGTCATTGTTTACGAGTTCCTCCGGGATCGTCCAGCACTCTTCGAGGGCGATTTTGCCAAGCATGGTGAATTATTACGCGGCGGAAATGTATGTTCTAACTGGGGAGAGACTTGTAGCGGCCATCTGTAATGGGAATGGTAGGAATATGGTACTGTTTAATGTGGGCAGATTCAGTTCCTCGTTGACTTGCCACATCCCGGGGGGAGATAGGCGTTTTCCGCGCCAAG
>Ga0164242_10002605_pt1 | contig 20879 bp, 18 predicted proteins | sample OricomgcompostMG_FD_108783 | JGI IMG/M metagenome (GOLD analysis project Ga0164242, IMG submission 108783) | Miracle-Growth compost microbial communities from Emeryville, California, USA - Original compost - Miracle growth compost (MG) ... | reverse complement strand
GTCGGTTGTCGGTTGTAGGTTTTGGTGGCCGGAAGTAGCGGGTAGCGAGTTGGATAGATACGTTTCTGGCGTCGGTTCGGAAATAGGTAGATGTAAAAAACGGCGGGTGTAAGGCGGACGAGGTGTAGCTATTATTACCGTTGGCGCTCAACTCCTTTCTCTGTGCTTTTTTTTATTTTACATGCCGTCGCCAATTGGGGCTGTCGTTATTTTGGCTCGCTTCGAACTGTCGTTTATCGAATCAGGACAGTCGGCTATACATCTATTTGCCGCTGGGCAAGCTTTCGTGGTGGTGGTGGTGGGTGGGTTCTTGTGGGGGGAGGGGGGGTGGAAGGGGGGCGGAGACGGAGGCCGCAAGGGCATTTATCAGCAAAGAGTTTCAGAGACTGCAAGTCCACGTCGTGCCCGTGAAAAGAAAGTCTCCGTTAAAACAAAGTGCCCGTAAAAAGAACGTGGGTCGCTGGCTTGCCACCCCTGGTCGGTGGCCTGTGCTGTAAGTGCCGCCCACGCGTTTTGAGCCTCCTAGGGCCACTTTTATAGCAACGGGCTCAGTTTTAGACAGGGAACAACACGTCACACAATTAGAATGGTAGGTATGCTCATAGGGCTGAGCAAGGGGAAATAGGTTATTAACTCATCAGGGCTTCGGGGAGAAGGAAGGGAAAGAGTAGGAATTGGAAACAGTCAACTACCCAAACAGAAAAAAAGGGGACAGAAGGGAGGTGGACATTGGCTGTCCCTGCGCTTTCGAGACACGCAACTGCAGTGGCGGAGCACGGCCGTTTTGAGTATTCTCCTCTGGCCGGCAGTCCCTGGGCTTTGATAACTGCTGCCCTGGAAATGTATACATGCAAATGTAGCTCTACCACTCACTGTTCGAGGTACCCACAGATGGTACTACTAGTCAGCTTTTGTACAGTGTAGTAATTATGTCCAGATCCGTACTGTGGAATGGCCGGATCCTGCGGATAAGTGGAGAGGTAATAGGAGTTTGAAGACCCCGACCCCCCGAACTCCGTCTCCGACGATCGATGCCGCGATCGCAAGTCGGGCGATGCATGCTCACGTCTGCTTTGCTACTATACGGAGTACCTAGCGGTAAGTGGAACGCACACTTGGCTGCCCAGCTTCCAAGACGGAGAGCCTTATCGCCAAGGAGGGCCAGTTTTTATTCTGCGACACCAAAGGCCTACCTACTGTTGGCGTGGGTGGGCGGCGCACATTCAAGAACGATCCCCCGTTGCCCATATCCCCATGTAATAGCAGCCGCTATTAACGGGCAAAGTCGATTGTTTTACCCATTACCCACTTTCTTCTCGCATGGCTTCTACATGGCTTCTACATGATCGCCCTTGGGCCGGGGGGACCGCCTCTGACGCCCATGATTCACGCAGCTGGGAGGCCCTTTGGCCTGGTAAACCGAGTCGGGCACATCAGACGATTCGGGAGAGACACACACACACGCACCGCATCACGAATTCCGGTTAGGGAGGTTCCTCTTGAAGATCTCGTCCAGGAGTCCTAGTCCCGTTCCATCAATTCTCCGAGGGAGGAGTTACCCAATCTCGCGTGCACATTGCACCTTGTGCACTTCTCAAAAGTCCACATCCTCCTTCCTCCCAACTCCCCGATGTCTAGTAATTATCTGGTGCCTATTTTGCGATGCGTCATCTAGTATCCGTATGAAGAATGGCGTTTCATCCGACTCTCGGTGTCTTGAGACTGGTAGGATCCACGGCAAACACATGATGATCGCGTGGTTGTCTTGGTCGATGAAGCAACATTTACCTAGGCACAGCACCGCAAGATACGAATACGTAAAAATAGGCAACACTTGCCTTGCTCATCCGAAGTCTTCCACCGAATCGCAAAACGACTACGAAATTTGTCATGGTGGCGTCCAAGCGGTGCGGATCGAGCTGCCCCAAGGCCCCAGGCCCATGCTTGTTTCATAACTGTCTCACGTCAACCATAGTCGAGGGGGGTTTGAACCTCCCACCTTGGCTCCCCCCATCACCTGAACTCCGACCTCAAGAGGTCCAAAGAAACTAAAGAACCCCCGACCCAGCTGGAATCCTTGAAGAGGATCCCTTCTGACACGTGCGAAGGGGAAACGCACACGAAGGCGTTTCTGCGTGCCAATGTGCATGCTTAATATTAACTCCCTTGATGATCCGAACCAGATTGTAGCACCCGAGTTCTTGGGAAATCGAAGCCCTAGAAAGAAGGCTCCCGCATAATGTGGAAGCACCCCACTCGACTCGCTTTTCCCACTTGTATCTACGACCCTGCAACTTCCCACGCCCTATCAGCATGCTGCCAACCGCACATCGTGGATCCGAAGTCGTCATCACCTCCTTGTGAATCTGACCGGCCAGTAGGACTGGGCGAGACGAAAACGCAATGTCCGACCGGACCCGGTGCCCACCGGGCTCGGGCGGTTCGCCCTCGTCCGGGGTCCCGTCAATGCTAGATTACTGGCCCCTTGATCCCTGGAAACGGACTCGTCACCACCTCAAGCACGACCCACTCTTTCTTTTGTTTTTCAACTTCATACAACGCCCAGCTCGGGTTGGTAGTAGTCTCCGAGTTACCGCGGCTATGTGGTTACTGTATTTGTTCCTTCGAGCCTAACTATTTACAAAGAACGGTATCCGGCCATGCACACGGAGCGGGGGAGCTCCCGAGTAAGACAACCGCCGAACGTCTAGCGCCCGGCACGGTTGCCGCAGCACAAATCCTTCATCCTCCGCTGCATCCTCCTCTCTACTTCTCCACCGGACCGTTGGTCAGGGGGGCTAACATGATAAACGCCGAGCCGTGCAAGCCCACCATGTCGTCCCAGGTGCTCTGGGCGACCACGGGGGGCGAATCTTCCAAAACCATTACAGGGGGATAAACCCAGGCATAAGCTATGCACAAAAAAAGGAAAAGGACCGCAATATAGGTAAATGGCAGGAGAGAGTGTGAGTATAAATGGCTTCAATCCACGATGCTAAATCGAACATGACCCGACGCCGGGGTCATACTTCTTCCCTAAATCGGGAGCCGGATCCCCCAGAGCCCCTCGACCCGGCCAGCGAAACGAGGCTGCGGCCGAAAGGTTCCAAGGTCGGAGGCGAGAGCCGCTCGGGGCTGTCGTCGGGATCGGCGAACGGATTCTGCTCCCGGACGGGGGTCCGTGCCGGGCCGGAGCGTACGACCACGACACCGCTCTCGGGCCGCATCGGCGACCCCAGCTGCAGCGTCTGGCCGCCCGGCTCGTTGAACATGGCCATCGAATCCCGGTAGAAGGAGGTTCCGCTGACGGCCCGGTCCGAGGAGGGTTCGCTGTACCCGTCGCCGCCAGAGTGCAGGACCGAGGTCAGCTTCCGGCCCGAGACCCTGTAGAAGCCTCTCTCGTTCGACCCGCCGCCGGTTAATTGTGTCTGTGACCCGCGCTTGGGAGCCCCCAAGGCGGCGAGAGCCGACGGGATGGCGAATGGAATTGACCGCTCCGTCATACTGCCGCCACCACCACCGCCGCCGCTTCCACCGGCCCCGCCGCCACCGCTGGGGCCTCCCGGGCCAAGGAAAGATAGGCGTCTTGCTGAGTTGCCCCCGTCGCCGAGGAGCTGCAGGCCGTTTGCCTGCCGTCTCTTCCATTTGATAAGGAAGAGCAGGACGGCGGCGATGAGCGCGATGCCTGCCAAGCCGCCGAAAACGCCCCCGATGACCGACGCCGTCGGGACGTCGTCTGGGGCGGGCGTGCTCGTTTCGCCGCTTGAGGGGGAGGCGGCCGTAGCCCCGGCGTCGCCGGCACCGGCACCTCCATCTCCGGCAAATGCGGTAACCACAGGTTCTGTCGTCGAGGTGAGCCAAGTCGAGGACCGGGTGGATGACGAGTGGGTTGTGCGCGATGACGTCGTGTTGTTGAAGAAGTGTGAATGGATAGTACTGTTGCTAAAAGAGTGCCGAAGAGCTGATGGGGCCGGCTAATGTTAGCTCCCGTTGTGCCCCGCGCAGAAACGGAAGAGAGATAAGATTTTGGAGTACGGAGCCGACTTACAAGTTGAGTTGAAAGTTCCCGACTGGGAAGAGTACGGTAAAGGAGCGGATGTCAAAGACCCCGAGTAGGAGAGCGATGACGGGGGTGCAGTGGCAGCCGACTCCTCGGTCCCGCTGCCACCCGAGGCCGTGGCCGCCGGGTACCCATCGCCGGACGGCAGCGACGGGACGGACAGGGTGGGGAGCAGAGGTAGGAGAAACGAAGTGTCGAGGGTCAGGTCGGCGGCGCTGGTGGAGCGCGGGGCGGTCTGCTCCGGTATGATGGTCTTGACATCAATGACAGATCCGGTCTCATCGATGTACTGGATCACGGAGATGGTCTGCACGACCCGGGTGACGTGGGGCTCCAGGTCGGGTAGTCGGGGGAGGAGCTTATTTTCATGTGAACGAGCGTGAGTGTCTTCGCCGCTGCCGCCGCCGTGCTTGTGACGAGCGTGCAGGTGAGCGTGTAGTAAATGACGGGAGTCGTGGTGGTTGTTGTGGTTGTGGTGATGGTGATGTTGGTCAGTGGGCTCACGGGTCTGAGCGAGTGAAGACCCGCGGGCGGTTTTAGTCATGGTTGCCCCGGGCGTGGCTGTGAAATGAGCGAAAGTGGATAAATAGTGAAGGTCGTTGGGGTTTCTTCTGGAAAATCCCGTATTCGGCCCCTAGCGAGAGGGGGAAAACAAGGAAAGGATTGTCGAGGCGTCAGCTCGGCGCTGCGCGAATGGTTGCAGGAGCTACCTTAGGGTATCGATCGGCCGGTGCAGTCCATTCTGCTTTCGTCTGTCGTACCTCGTCCTGCTCGATTGCATCGTCGGGGGTACGTCGTGTTCTTTCCCTTGGGGGCTGGAAACTAGTTTCCTAGCTGGAGCCCGCGCCTCATCGTCGATCCCGGTAGTGGTTGATGATTGATAGAAGCGAAAAACCAACAGCCCCAACTCTTTTCTCTCCCAACGTGCGTCCGGATCCGGGTGCAGGGCGGAGAAGAGGGAGAACTACGAGATGGTCCCGAGAAGGAGAAAGGGAAAACAACAGACGAGAGAGAGAGAGAGAGAAAAGGATTCACCAAAATAATTGAAATGAGCTGATGCTTGGGGGGTGCAACGCGTGTGGTGGAGCCCTGGGGACATTTCCTCTGTTAGTACGGAGTGGACAATTTCGCTTCGATATGGGGTTGGTTGTCAAGGGTGGTTGTCTGCTTCGTAAGAATCGTAACTTGGCTCTTCTCACGACAGACTGGCCGGCAGCATTGGCCAATCACGACGCCGTGCCGTTTGATGGCAGAGCAAGGATATTTGGGAGACGGGTCGCAACCATTGGACAGCAGCAGGGACGGGATGTTTCCTTGAAATATTGATAAACCGTGTGCCGGGGGAGGGATGCTGCTCTATCAGAAAAAAACCTCTACTAATTACTACGAGAGTACGGAAGTATGTATGCGTATAATATCAAGAAGCAGATCAGCAATGCACGAAAACACCCAGCCGATGGGCGACGACGACGACCCGACCCTTCCTACGAGGAACGTCCGGCGTCGCTGTCGGGTTCTCTCCACGCACATGTCCCCAGACGCCCTACCTACTTACTTACTGCGCATACATGATGCGTACTACTGCTTTTTCCCATGGCAGCAAGACGCTCCACGCATACGTGCATTAGGCAGGTAGGTATTAACTGTGTTGCCACCGGTTTAGAGATTGCCGGGATGGAGCCTAAAAAGGGTCAAGAGCGACAAAGCCACCTTTTTTTCCGGCCCAGCCTGAGCCCCAATTCGCAGCTTGTCATTCCTGCTCGCTCGTATTCAGGCACGGCCGGCTGCAGTCTGCGGAGTAGGGTTGTTCGTATGGAAAATGCCAACGTGCAGCTTGCAGCGCACGCCGCTCAATCGCTCGCCCTACCTTCCCGTCGGTGGTGCGGGAGTACAACGCTACATACCTGTTAAGTAACCGACTTCCCATGCCTGTCTGTACCTGAATTACACGTGTACACACAGTACCGTCTTCGCATCTAAAACGAACCTCTTTACGGATTACAGCAGATCCCTCCCACGATATCAGGCAGTGACGCAGCTGGGGGTCGATCAATTGTCCAGAATCCCTTCTCGCCAGTTTATCTTTGCGACATCGTGGACGAAGATATCCGCCTACACATGCTAATTGCCTCCATTGCGACACTGGCGTACCATCGGCCGATGAAGAAAATAAAAACCCGGGTACCTACTCTCCAAAGTACCAGAGCACCAGCACCAGGCTCGCCCCGTTCGCTACTAATAATAAAATGCGACGACGCGAAATGGGACCGTGCTAGCGTCAAGTTCGGCCAGATGCAAAAAGTGGGCACGCACCAGCGGGGCTATCCCGGTGTGCTGCCCCCACCTGACTGGACGGCCTGGAACCCCCCCACTATCCCCTTCAGGAAGGCAGCTGTTGAGGTGGAAAGCCACACCCGCGCAACGAACCGTTGGGACGACCCGGCCGGCCTTGTAGAAACGCTTCGCATTGACGACTGTCAGACGGATCGGGAACTACTCGTCGGTATTTACTACCCGGATCGCGGAGTGGAGCTTCCCGGTCAACGGCGATATCTTCACGGCTCAAGAGTGGCCGCAACTGTGACGAGTCAGGGTGCCAAAGTAACGAGCATCACCAACCACGTAACCACGGGAAACAGAGTGGGCAATGTTACACGAATAACTTCCCCTCCTACCTCCAGATCGTTGGTATAGAGCTCGAGCATTATCACCATCGCCAACAGGTTGCTACGAATAGAAACTTGAACTGCTACTTCTTGACTCAGTATATGCGTCTCTAGGATCGTCACCTGTTGAGGCAATTAGCATTGTGCCTCTCTCCCCGCGAAAACGCCCAACAAAATATATCTTCTCTCCTAACCACCACCTCGGTGACGTCATGTCCGACCCAGCACAGGAGGTGCAAGGGGAAGGTGGCCCTTCGTCAAAGCTCTCACAGAATGATGAGAAGTTTCCGGGAGCCGATGACGCCCACAAAGTCTATCGGGCGTGGCAGTCTCACGATCCTCGGTCCTCGTCAACACAGTCGCTGGTGCCGTCGTCGCGCGACAACGAGCAGCGCCGGACTTTGATGATGGTGTATATCCATGGGTTTATGGGCAACGACTCGTCCTTCCGATCTTTCCCAGCCCATATTCACAACTTTCTAAAAGAGGCATTGGCCGAGACCCATATCGTCCACACCAAGATATATCCTCGGTACAAGACCTACAAGTCCATCGACGTTGCGAGGGACAACTTTAGCAAATGGATTGAACCCCATGAGTCCCCGACAACGGACGTTGTGCTTGTTGGTCACTCGATGGGCGGGCTGCTAGCTGCTGATATTGCCTTGATAGTAAGTGCTCCCATACCATATCCATGGTCCCCCTATAACCCGGCCGTGGGCCGCCCCTGGGTGCAGTGGTCTAGTTCCGTCTACCATACCCTTTATGTCCATATACTGATGCTATATGTCGCATAAGCACGTACCGGATACCTACGCCTTCCGGCATAGGATTCTGGGAACATTATCACTGGATTCCCCCTTTCTCGGTCTCCATCCCGGCATCGTTGTCGCGGGCATAGCCAGTATATTCCGCCCAGCACCGAGCCCGCCGGTAGAAAACACGCCCCCGGCTTCGCCAGCTTCCCCACGTTACACCATGGAATCCCTTTCCCGGGAGACCTCCGCCTTCTCAGAGCCCTCCTCAGCGCAGCTATCATCTCTAAGCCTGTCGTCGTCACCACACCCAGACCCCCACGACCCGTCTTTCAACCAACCATTCTTCAACGACGTGACGTTCAGAGACCGAGGGTGGGTCAAGAACATTGTCCACTTTGCGAATAAGCACAGGGCAGAGAATATTTTTGACGCTGCAAAGAATCACATCTTGAACCACCTGGACTTTGGTGGAGTCCTAGCCGACTATCCCGCTTTGAACCACCGCTACAGGAGATTAAGGCAGCTGGAGGAGGTAGATGTAGTCGGCCGCGATGCTTCCGACCCTCGGGTGACAGCGAGAGTACGTTTTGCGAACTATTATACTTTATCAACGGGTCGTGAAAAGAAGGCAAAAGTCGAGGCAGGGCCAGAGGTGGGGCCGGAGGCGGGCCCAGGGGCGGAGCCAAAAGCGGAACCAAAGCCAGATGTCGGGACGGAGCCGGAGGTGAAGACGGAGACGGAGCTGGAGCAGGAACTGGAGCCGAAGTCGGCAAGCTTAGACCCGACACCTGGGCAGACAGCTCGGGTAGGCTCACCGGACCCCGACCCCCCGGTGTCCAGCCCGAGGATTTCCGTCGACGAGTCTAGCGACGACGAGATGCTAGAGGTTCTCGAGCCAATGCCGGAAGAAGATGACCCTCCGCCCACATATGATGTGGCCGCCATAGAGACTGCGAAAACTACTGACACGAAAGCTGCGGAGACTCTGGAGGCTCTAGAGGCCGCAGAAACGTCTGAAGCTATAGAGGTTCTAGGAACTGTAGAAACTACGGAGACGAGAGAAACTGGGGAGACTAAAGAGGCCGCAGAGACTAAAGAGTCTACAGAGGCTCCCACGGCAGATTCCCCGCCCTCCGACCTACTAGAAGGTCTCCAGCTCCCCTCAATCCCCGACCTCCCCGAACCGCCAACGGCGCCCGACCTATCCCAGTACACCGACAAGGCCGTCCAGAAACAGGTCGAAAAGGAGGCCAAGCGCGCCCAGAAGACCTACGAGCAAGCCGTCAAGGCGCGCGACAAGGCCCTCAAGGAGCGCCAGAAGCTCGTCGAGAAGCACGAGAGGAAGATGCTCAAGGACGCGGAGAAGCGCGACAAGGAGGCCCTGAAGGAGGCGCGGAAGCGCGAGAAGGACGCGGAGAAGGAGCGTGTGGCTGAGGAGCGGGCTTGGCAGAAGGAGCAGCAGCAGCAGCAGCAACAACAACAACAAAGGGAGCCGCTTGATGAGGCGGGAGGGGAGAAGGAAAAGGAGACGGAGAAGGAGGAGAAGAAGAAGAAGAAGGATCGCAAATTCTGTATGATACCTCGGGAAGTTACTGCGGGCCAGGACCCGACGTGGGTGCCGGTGCGGATGGTCGGTATGGATGAGGTCACCGCGCATTGTGGGATCTTCTTGCCGGGACCGCATTATGAGGAGTTGATTGGGGATGTCGGGTCGAGGGTTGTTGGGTGGGTGCATGAGGATGCGACTAGGAGGGCGGTGCTGGAGGAGCTGAGGGCTGGTAGTGCTTGATGTTGGGCTGGGGAGGATTGTACCGGGAGGGCGTAATATGTAGCTTATCTTTGAAGGTGAGCTCTGCGCGCGTCGACGCTTGTCGGCCGTAAGGCTTCTACAGTGGGCAAGTAATAGACTCCTGTAGTGGCAAGTAATAAATCCCTATCACCGATTACTTCCCTCGCTGCATGTACATGGGATTGATATTCCCGAGCGAAGATGGCCGGCATGTTGGGTAGGTACAGAGCATAGAGACAGCGCCAGCAGCTGCAGGGTTTCATCACTTCATCAAGTTACAATAACCAAGGTTATGTCGGCGCCCAACACATCCCAGTCTTCAACATCAAGTACAAGTAACACCCAAGGGGGGTGGTGGTATTCAACCACTGCTCAAACTCGCTCAAACGCCAAACCATGCTACAAACAGACGACGATATCACTCCTCATCACTACTATCAACCACGAACCCACCCCTCGCCCTCGGCCGCACCTTAGGCCTCACCGGCACACGAACCAGCTCATCCTCCTCATCCTCATCACCGTCCGCGCCAGCCAGCCGCTCCACGCGCGAACTCGACGACTGAGGAGCATCATCCGTGCCTGCATCTCCGTCGTCGCTCTCAGCAGGGGGGTCACTCTTCCTCCGCTTCCTCCCCCTCCTCGCTGACGGCGCGGGAGGTTCGTCCCCACCGTCTTCCGCACCATCGACTTCTACTTCGTCATCGTCGTCGTTGTCGTCTTCGATCAAGATTGCGTTCGACTTCCTCTTCCTCGACGCCTGCGATCCAAGAAGCGGTTGTGACCCCGCGACGCCCTCGTCGTCGCTATCCGCCAGCAGCGCATTCAACCTGCTCGCCATATCCTTCTGCAGCCTGTCGTATTTGGCCTTCTCGCCTTCAAAGAACTCCTTGTCGCGCTCGTTGTCCGTCTCGTCATCGCTCGCGTGCACGTACATCTCGCTCTTGACCCGCCTCGCCTTCTCCAGCTCCTTCTCTCGCCTCTTCCGCGCCCGCTCATCCAGCTCCTCCTCCGTCGGGCCCTCTTGACTGCCTTCCCGCCGCCGCCTCCGGCGCACCTGCTTCTTGCGTGACCCGTCCTCGTCGATGATCTTACGCGCCGTAGGACCACCCATCGGAAAGAGGATATCGTCGTCATCATCATCCACCAGGCCGTCGTCGCCATCGTCGAAAGCAGCACGCTTCCGCGGAGCCGTCTTCCGCCGCAGCTGGTCCGCCGCCGCTTCGTCATTGTCGAAGGCGGGCGGGCTGAACTCGGCCTTGTTGATCAGGTCGAGCGACTCGCTCAGCGCGCCAGCCGTGAGGCCGGGGGGCACGATCCAGGTGGATTCCGGCGTCTCGTCGAGGGTCGGGGCCAGGCGCTCCATGCCGACGAGTTTCATGAGGAGGCGGAGGTGCGGGTTCTTGAACATCGCCGTGCGGCGGGCGTCGCTGTCGGGGCGGACGGCTATAGCGGGGGGTGGGTATGTTAGTATATGATGACTACTGTCTGGCGGATGGAGCGAGTGTGACTTACTGATGTGCGGTGCTGCCTTGGCCGCTGCCTCCTCCCTCGAACCGCCTTCCGCCTCCGCATCAAGCCCCTCCACGGAAGGCATGGCATGTTCTGCCGCCTCCCACGCTTTCCGTTCACTCTCGGCCGCGGAAAGTTGCTTCTTGACCCAGTCGATGTGATCCGCCTGGCTCTTGTCCAGAAGGGCTCCGACCACGATAGCGATCTGTTGATCATGCTCCACGATATGGCGGAACTCCAGCTCGGCAGCCGGGCGGGGATTTGTCGAGATGGTCTGCTTCTCGAAGCCATACTCGAGGTAATGCGCCGTGCTGTTGATCTTGGAGAAAAGCAGTTCCGTGATTAGGGCCGGACGCTCTTCGATCTTGCGGACACACCGCTTGATGATCTGCTTCACGAGCTCCTCCCATTCCTTGAAGGCGCTCGAGTTCTTGTCCAGGGGCTCCGGGCCCTTGACCATGTTGTAGAGCAGGTGGATGATGTCGACGCGGAAGAGCATGACGCTCATCTCCTGCTTGAACGCCACGCGGTAGAAATAGCGATGCGCCCGTTTGAGCTGCGCATCGTCGAGATCCTTGTAGTATCTGGTAAACTTGACGAATGTGTCGACAACGCCCTGCGGGATGAACCTGAGCGCGAAGCGGGTGAAGTCGAACTTGCGCTCGCTACTAGTCCGCTCCGCATTCCGCTCGTCGTTCGCAGACTCGTCGTCCCCGTCGTCCCGATCCTCATCATCCACGCCGCTTGGCTCAGCTGCCTTGGCAGCCTTCTTCTTCCGTCGCGTTCTCTTGCGGGAGCGCACTTGCAAGTCCACGTTTTGCTTGGAATATGCTTCTAAGATGCGAAGATAGGTATGGGTCAGGTCGGTGCAGGCGTCGAGATACTCGAAGCCTTGGTCCTTGTATGTCCTGACGATATTCGCAACGGCATCGTGCGTCGCCTCTTCGTAGAACAGCCGGTTGAGGGTGTTGTCCGCGATCTCCTCGTCCTCCTCATTTCCAGATTCCGACATCTCCTGAACCGTCAGGAGAATCTGCGTGAAGCACCTCATAACCGTGCTCAATTGCGGCCAGTCCTTCTCATTGTACGACCTGTCTAGCGCGCGGTTCAGGGTGATGAACATCTCCTGGTTGAGAACGCCGGCGACGAGGTTGAAGCTGCCGATATCGTCCGTCGTGCTCTGAGGCGGCTTCTTCGCTCCCTTTTGCATCTTCCGGCGCATGCGCTCCGCTTCCAAGAACCAAGCGACCAAGTAGAAGAACTGTCCCTTGTGGTAGTCCAAAACGTGCGGCGCCTCCCGATCAATGGATTTCCTGACGTGCTGGAATAGCGGGTTGAACCCCGAGTCCAAGAAGTCTTCGACGAACGATCGCAGTTGCTTGTTCGCCCTGTGATTTAAAGACGGTGGGGGCCCAAGGTCCTTGGGCTCCATCTCTGCTTTTCTCGCTCTTCTGGGCGGCCTGAAGCTCTTGCTGCTATCCATCTTCAGGTCCCGCGTGGCGGCGTCCCTCAGCGCGTCCTGGCCTGAAAGTGACGACATCTTCCCGTTCCCCCTCTTCACCCAGATCATAGTCCCGAATCGGTTGTGGCGTTTCGGTGCTTTTTGGTTATGTGAGCGGAGCATGGCGGCCTCCTTGTCCATCATGACTGTTAACTCGGCTGCTTTTGCTTGGTTTAGCTCTTGTTCGTCCAGGAAGAGCTTCTTCACGTCGACTCTCTTGACGAGATGGAAAATGATCTCCATCACAATGATATCCTCGGTCCGGAAGTCCTCGCCCATGTTGGAGGCGATGGTCAGAAGTGCGAGGAAGACATCCTGGTAGGAAAAGGCGTCTATTGTAACGGAGCGCGAGACCTGCGACTCATCCCCTTCATCCTTGACACCGGGTGGGGTAGAAATCATGGCAATGTTCCTCAGGAAGAACAGCACAAGTTTGATTATGCCCTGGTCTCGCGCGGTCCTGTCGCCGATCGGAATAGCCATGGATGGGAGGGCAACTCTCACGGCGGTATGAAGGATCGGGGCACCGTCGAAGTTGATGATTGCCCGCTTGTAGCCTAGCTGAGCTAGCTGCAGGACCGGAAGGTGTCTGTGATGGTTGATCGTCATCGTTTCGACGTCTCGCTCGACGGGCCAGGTCAGGGGCACCATGATCTCGTAGCACGCCAACGCAATCTTTGCCCTAAACCTGTTATCGGCACAGTTCTCGGGCCAGGTGGCCAGGATCTGGAGTAAGTCGCCGCCGACCAGATTCGCCTCGGCAAGGCATCGGGCAACGTCCATACGGTTCGTCTTCTCGTCGTAGAAACGGATCCATCGTTTGATGTCTCGTAGACACTCGAGCGCATCGTCTCCGAGTTCGTAAACGCCATCGTCGTCGGCACTCGTTCCTCCAAGCTACGAGTAAGGAGGGCACCTGTCAGCTCGCTAGATTCCATGAACACGTTGTGCGTGTGGGTGGTTGTCGACTTACAGCGGACACCAGACTGTTGATGTGCGCCCGAACTTCGGGATGGACTATGTCCTTGGAGGAGGCGTCTTCGGCGTCCATTTTGGCCGCCGGAGGGGACAATGCCTGTCAATCTCTCGCAGGGACGATGCGGGAGTTGAAAGGGCTCGAAGTCGTCGTTGCTATGGCATCGGGTGCAGCAGTCGACGGGGGTTGTTGGATCTGGGGTGTGGGGATTCAAGAACGCGTTTTGGCAGACCGCGTCTTGGGTAAAGCGATTTAGCTGGGCGCGTCTTTGGTAATTGACCACTCAAGACCCCTGCCCCACCAAACTCGACTCTCGCATCCTCTGCCCCACCAAACATGCTGTGGCTTTGCCGCTCCGCTGGAGTACGTACCGACCTACTGTGGCTCGAATCCTGGCTCGTTTGCAGGGCTACCGAGGTACCTGTCTGTCGGGCCAGTCCACTATATCTCGGCTCAATCGGCGTTCCCGAAAATTGAAACGTTCACTATGGGCCCCCAGAAACAGGGCAGAGACTGGATACAATAACAACGTTCTTGGAACAGAGCCGCCTGTCGTCATCGATTGTTAATTTCTGGCTAGCCAAGTTGAGCCCCTTGCTGGATATCGGCATTCAGTGCTGTCACCTAAACCCCACCTGATGCAAGGCACATACATGTACGAACACCCCTTTCTGATACGGGGTAGATCAGGTAGTTGAGTTAGTGCAGTTGTCAACGTGGGATCTTTAGGATATGATTAAACGTGGATTGCATAGCAGCGGTATCATCTAGTAGCACTACTTTTTATCTTTCCAGGATACATGCCACTTGCTAGACCCTCATGTCGACAAATCACTCTCCTCCCGGGGTATTAATGGCCTGGATGTAGAATGAACAAGGAAACGGTGTAAATGACACAATAGACAAAAACAGAAACGAAGGGGTTGGCGGGCCTAGATTCCCAGTGCGACATGCCAGAATGCCCGCATTGGATAGATAAGAGGTACGGTAGGTATCCAATGAGGCAAGATCAGGTCCATCTTCGTGTGTGTCCTGTCCCCGACGTTGCTGCCCTTTCAAATGCTCCACGCCGACCAATGCAAACCTGAAGAAAACCCCAGAGACCGACATTCAAGCTTTGCCATGCTTTTTCGTAAAAACTCTAGAGAAGAGAGAAACGTAGAAGAGAAGGTGGAAGAGAAACGTAGGTAGGAAGTCGACCTTAATCAGGATTGGCAATGAAGAGCCGGCCAGAAGTAAGAGTCATGGTCCGCTCATCCACGCTACCCCGTCTCTTCAGGTCCTCCGGGTTCTTGACGCTCTTCTCCCTCGCAATAGCCGAGTTCATCAAGCTATTGCCCGCCAGGCGCGGCCCGTTGCCGCCGAGGTCCGGCACGCTATCAAGCCGCTCCTTGCTGCTGCCGCTCCCGACGCTCCGAGCCCTCCCGCTCGAGTCGTCCCCGGCGAGCGTCAGCTCCTCCTTGCCGCCGCCGACGAGGGATCCGGTCCGCTCGGGCGTGTCGCCGGGACTCCACCTCCTACCGCCGCCGCCGCCGCCGCCACTGCCGCCGCTGCCCTGGGAATTTATCGGCCCCAGCCCGCCGGACGAGCGATACGCCAACGCCCTCCTCCCGCTGGCGGTGCTGCTCCGCCCGGAACTCCCGGTCCGCCGGTGGTGCAGCCGGTGCTGCGCGGCAGCGGCGGCGGCGACGTCGTCGTCGTCGCTGTCCTCGCCCTCGACCTCGGTGGCGCTCAGCCGCAGCGGCACGCCCGTGACGCCGACGTAGTGGTTATCCGGCGCGTACCCGACCACGGCGGGCTTGCCGTGGTGGCGGATCTTGGCGGCGACCTTACCGCCGGCCGAGCTCAGCCCCGTCGCCGTGCGGCCCCCGGACGCACCCCCAGAGCCCAGCACGCCGCCGCCGCCGCCGCCTCCGCCGCCACCGCTGTGCTGGCCCACGACGTCGAGGTTCGCTCGCATCTTGGCGGCGCGCTGCTGGGCCTGAAGGCGCGGGTCGTCGTACTGGGTGCGGTCGCACCAGGAGGTCGCCTTCTGTCTCCTCAGAAGCGCGACGTAGTTGTTGGACATGGGCGAGCCGGGGACGCCGCCGGCGCCGCCGCTAACGGAGCGGCTCGAGGTGGACCTTCTCAGGTCGGTGGTCGGGGATGTGCGGTAGGCGGACGGTGGCGGGCCGGCGCTGGAGATGGTGCTGAAGGTGTTCACGGAGGGGGATCGGCGCTGGTGCAAACCTTGGGGCGTTACCAAGTGCATGTGCATTTGCGGGCGGTAGCCGGATGGCGGCGGGTGTTGTACTTGGATCTGGTCGGGGAAGGTGTTGGAGGAAGTCGTACGTGTACGGCTGTGGGTGTAGATCGGATTGTTGGAAGGATCGAGAGGGCCCTGATTGCGGCCATAACGGGGTTCGAGCATGTTTCGGTTGGGGGGTCTGCGGATTCGCCGCGAATCCGACCGCAGGCGAGACGAGAGAATAAAATTGCACGACGGGGGCCGTGTGTGGTGTCGCGGCAATTGCAAGGCGTAGAAGCTGCTGGGCTGAAGAGTTGTGCTGAGTCGTCCAAGTGGAGTCGGGGGGACTCCCGTCGCTGGCTAGTCGATCAAACTGGGGCGTTGTTCCGGCGCCGAGCGAATGTGCGTTGCACAGAGGGGCTACACCGTGGAAGCCAGATAGTATGGAACAAATGGATTCCTCTGGTGGGCGACTTTGAAATTCGAGGAAGTGGAAGGAGGTGAGCCCGAGGGGTGGGGAGGAATTGGAAGAAACAAGAGGGACAAGGAAAGGTCAGCGACCAGGGAAGTTGATATGATGTGAGGAGGAATTGGGTTCGAGTGGGAAAGCTGAGGGTTCGGCCAAGCTTGGCGCTCAACGTTGCATATGGCCTGTTCACCCGCCGTCCAGCACCCCTGGCCCGATGATGCTATGCCCGATATGTGGGCTCTGATATGGCCGCTAGAGTCGACTACTATTCGCCCACCACCCTGAAAAAGGGGCCCTTGTCGGCGCGCGATGGCCTGCTTTTTTTTTTGCTAGTGACCTTGGTTTTCTCGACTTGGCTACTCGTGGTCGTGTCAGAAAATGGGGTTTGACGGCGATTCAGTCCCGATTCGCAAGCAAGCGGGCTGTTTGTCGCTTCAGATCTTTTATTCTCGCTTAGAGGCGCGGGGGTGTAGCTGCTAGAGGTAAGGCTCGGGTTAAAATTGGCAGTGATGATCGCATTTGTATGTTTGCCTTCGAACAGTGAGCGAGAGAGGAGGCGAATGGGTGCGGGGGGAGGTGGGTGACCAGATCCCTGGGAGAGTTGGAGAGTTGTAGCCGCTCACGGTTCACCAGCCCGGCGACCAAGGAAATCGAGGGTTGAACCTTGGGTGGACGAGGGATAAGCACCGAGGAACTGCCAGGAGCGGGCGTTCGTCCAATGAGCGGGCCACGCGGGGTCGCAGTTGATGTAATAGCTCAGCTATCTTTCTCCAAGTTGGGGGCTCTGGTGCGATTCGGCGCTTGCAGAGGAGGGGGAATGGGTCTGTTGCGTTCGGCTGCGACGGCGCTTTTCTTGCAGGGCTTTGTCCTGCCAAGCCTGTCCGCCGGTTTTCTCGTTCGATGCTTCGGTGGTTCGTTTGCCAATGGCGCGGCATTCACCACCGACGAAATACGTAGGTAGTTAAGTGGGTTGGGAGGAAGAATAGAAATGAAGAAGGATCGGGTTGATGTTGATGTGACCGCATACAGTACACGCGAAACGTCGCTAGGACGGTCGACGGAATGGGCTCCGGGAGACTGAATTCCTCGTTGTATTCACTCTCGCCCTATGATTGCGCACCCGTTCAGCCCCGAAATGCCTAGTGCGGAGAGAGGTAGGCTGTCGACGTCGGATCCTTGTCCGGCTGACAGTCTGGCACTAACGAGTAACAACACACAATACCGCATGTAAACAACTCGGAAGACATGCGCTCTTTATTATTCGCACTTGGCGTTTCTGCGCCGAAGCCTCCGCTGTTGGACTCGGGAAGGGAAGAGAGGGAGTGCGTGTGTGTGGAATTCAAACCCGGCTTCCTTTTCCGGTAATCCTGCCTCGGCTCGCTGTTAGCAATCAACACAGAACATGGCTCACATTGACTCCAATAGAGGAGTTCATGCAACAAAACCCGCAGAGAGAGACACACACAGAAGAGACAGAAGAGAGACGCAGAGAGGATAAGCCCAGGATCAATAAACAAGCATTTTCGCGCTCAATACTCCGGAGTATCTGTCCAGCAACCAAGCTAGCAACATGCGGCGTCATGAAGTTGCACACCACGTCATGTAAGTCCTCGAGTGCGAGCCGTCAATGCGGTGTGCACCCAGGCACCCTGTTGACACCCTTTTTGGGCCTGGCATGCTACGTCGTTGATTTATGATAGGTTCGAGTCTTGCACGTAGGAGGAACCAACAGCTTCCCCTCCCGCCTCTAAAAAGTTTAAGTCGAGGGCAGGGTGGGGGACAAGCATTCGCAGCTGCACATGCAGGGGTCTTGTTCTATCGAGTAAATCACGTCTTGCCACGGCGGTGAGGGTCGGAGCAGGGCTGAAGAGGCTACTGCATGTGCCATCCTCTCTTCCGTGCGCTACGGATCCATACTCAACCTTCCACTTCGCCGGAAAAGTCTCATCTGATTCGCCCGTGGAAAAGACGGGGACTTTGCCCAGCGAACTTGGAGAGGTGGCTTGAGGCTGATGGGGAAGATCTGATTACCATTCAACCATTGCATCCTGCAGGCTGAGCGGGGGGTTCACACCTGGTCGGGCATGCCGGAAGTTGGGCGCACAGGACACTGCGCAGTATGGGCAGATTTGTCGATTGGAGTTGTAGATCGGAGGAGAGAGTTGAGCTATCATCATCAGTCTGATACAAAGTAAAGTACGGAATCCATAATGGGGTCCCGCCCGTCAATGCTTGCGATATAGTGCCCGCCCCGGGGCATCTTGTCTCACGCTCCCTTCCCCAGAACCCCGAACCCAAGGATTGACTCAGGGATCCAGAACACCAGTTCATTCCACCGAACGCGTCCTTCACTTTTCCCTGCCGCCGATCAATGTTGTTTACGCAATACGCTTCGCGTGTAGCCGAAAGTTCTCAGTTAGTTGGCCAGCCTCCACAGTGACAGGCCCTGTCAGATGTTGCTCGCAGACCAGAAGCCAATAACAGGGCGCTTCTCACCAATGCAGCGTAACTTGTCAGGTCATGGACACTACAGATCCAGACACATGAGAGCATCCCAAAAATCCCATTAAAAGAAGCCTTAAAACCAAGAGTAATATTTTGGGCTGTCCATAAACGAAAAGGTCAAAAAAAAAGTCAAAAAAATGATGGTAACATCGGGAATTGAGCCCGACGGGAGAGTCGAACTCCCAACCTTAAGATATCGTTATGTTTCCATAAGCTGGTTGGGGGTTAGCCGGTGTTTTACCATTTTGTTGGTGCGTGATACATACAGTCTTACGCTCTAGGCCAATTGAGCTAGCCGGGCTATTGAAGGATTTGTAGGTAAATTTTAGGTATATAAGCCTTTGTGCTGTGAGTCGGCTTTAACCCACTTCGCACCCACTCTTTCCTGGAAGCACAATGTCGGGTACGGACTGTCTAACAAACTTAAGATGCTTATCAGGTGTGGAGGGGTCTGGTGCAGCTGCGATTTCGGCCCCTCGTCCCCCATGTACGGAAGTAAAGTGCTGTTTCTCTACATGGTACGGGTGCACTTACAACACGCGTTGCAGCTCAGTCACCCAGGTGGTCGAGGCATGCAGGATAAGTGCGTGCTTTATCATCTACACAGTAGCCATCGTTGCGAAGAGTACAGATCTGTATTCCAATATTTTGTGAATCAATTACCGGACCCTTCAATCTTCAAAAGAAGAACATACTATGTGCTCGCAATTAAGTCCCACATCAAGTATCGGCAACGCTATCGGGTGGTCCAATGACTGCCCTGGTTTGACGTTGACGCCATTTGATTGGCCATGAGGCAAGGCACGTTCAGGGATTCCTTCTGACTGGGCCCGGTCAATTTTGGTCCCAGGTCCGCAGCTGCATCGTTTTTTATTACAAGGAGTGTTATACCATTTTTTCGAGGTTCTTTCTTCAACTAATCAAGTCACTTAGGTAAATCACATGTTACGGCCCTTCACCCTCCCATGATTTGAAGTTGGAAGCTTCTCTCAGGCCGCCGTCCGTCTCAAGGGCCGTACTCCCCGCCCGGGCTTCCGCCGCCGCTATTCGCGCGTGACGTCATGAAGTTCGCAAAGGAGCTCGAGCAAGATCTTGTGCCAGGTGAGCAAGCAAGCCTCCCCAGAGCATGAAGCCCCGGAGGCCGAGGCTCGGTCGAAGTGCGACCGCAGCAGCTAACAGCGGGATATCGAAAACTAGAATGGAGAATCAAGTATCTCAATTACAAGGCCGGGAAGAAGTACATCAAGGCCCTCTCGAGGGCCATCAACCGCGCCAATGCGACTCCCAGCCTAGCCCGACGGGGCGAACTCCCTGCCCGCGTCCCAAGCTTCGCCACGTCTCATCGGCGAACCCATAGCGACCAGATCCTTGACGAGACTGAGGAATCGCACCTCGATGGCGCCCTCCCGGTGCCAATGGGGCAAGCCAAAGCGCATTCCATCGCGATGGGCAGCAGCGAACGTGACGGCCTGGCGAACTCCCCTGGGTCTCGGATGCAGTATGGAAGCTTCGTATCGACACCCCCTCCAGCCTCGCCCGCCCCAGACCTCAGCCGGCATAGCCACTTCGAACTCCCCGCCCCGGCTATCAAGCACCCCTACCAAACCGGCGAACCGGCCTCGAAGGCCCCCCAAACGCCGCGAGGGTCCCAGGGGGACGCGCCGCCCTTGCTGCGGAGTCAATCAATGGGTCTGCCGGTTCCAAGACGCCGCGCGACATCCCCGCCCCCGAGCCAGATATCCAAGGTAACGGCAGCCCATACCCCTCGCCAACGCCTCGTCAGGATGTTCACCTCCGCCGGCTCTCCTCTGGTGCGCCGCGTATCTCGGGATGACATCGGCATGCAGGCCATGGACGAAGTCCGCGATCGGGAAAAGGAGTTCTACTCGTTCCTCGACCGCGAGCTGGAGAAGGTCGAGGGCTTCTATCAGCAGAAGGAAGAGCAGGCTGCCAAGCGGCTGGAACTACTGCGGCAGCAACTTCACGAGATGCGTAATAGGCGGATCGAGGAGATTGCCGAGATGAGGAAGCATAAAGAGCAGAGTCGCAGCAACGGCAATACCAATGGGGGGAACGGCAGTGGTAGCCAGGAAGATGCGGACAACGGCAAGGACCACGCCAAGCGTTGGGTCGACCCCATCAAAGGCAAGATATTCAAGCCCGGCCCGAACTCGAAGGCTCTCCAGAAGATGGCCCGCACTCCAGTCATGACCGGACTGCCAGAAACCGATCGGAGAGATTACACCCGGCGGCCCATGGACCACGAGGTCCCCTATCGCACGGCCAAGCGGAAGCTGAAACTTGCGTTGCAAGAGTTCTATCGTGGCCTGGAGTTGTTGAAGTCGTATGCTCTTCTAAACCGGACGGCATTCCGGAAGCTCAACAAGAAGTACGACAAGGCCGTCAATGCTCGGCC
>Ga0164242_10002604_pt1 | contig 20880 bp, 15 predicted proteins | sample OricomgcompostMG_FD_108783 | JGI IMG/M metagenome (GOLD analysis project Ga0164242, IMG submission 108783) | Miracle-Growth compost microbial communities from Emeryville, California, USA - Original compost - Miracle growth compost (MG) ... | reverse complement strand
CTTCGACCCGAGCCAGTGGGATGTCGTTCCCGGCTTCGAGGACCTGACCGACCTGACCTACCACCGCGCCAAGGCGCACGGCACCGTCCGGATCGCCTTCGATCGCCCCGACGTGCTCAACGCTTTCCGGCCGCACACGGTCGACGAGCTCCTCCGCACCCTCGAGCACGCCCGTACGTCGGCCGATGTCGGCTGCGTGCTCCTCACCGGCAACGGCCCGTCGCCCAAGAACGGGAAGCACTCGTTCTGCACGGGCGGTGACCAGCGCATCCGCGGCAAGGCGGGCTACCAGTACGAGGAGCAGGGGGCGACGTACGCCGCCGGCGCGACGGGTGCCTCCGAGCCCAGCCCGATCGACAAGGCGAAGCTGGCCCGACTGCACATCCTCGAGTGCCAGCGGCTGATCCGGTTCATGCCGAAGGTCGTCGTCTGCGTCGTGCCCGGTTGGGCGGCAGGAGGCGGTCACTCGCTGCACGTCGTCTCCGACCTCACCCTCGCCTCCCTGGAGCACGCGCGCTTCAAGCAGACCGATGCCGACGTCGGCTCCTTCGACGGCGGCTACGGCTCGGCCTACCTCGCCCGCCAGGTCGGGCAGAAGTTCGCCCGCGAGATCTTCTTCCTCGCCGACGAGTACTCCGCCGAGGACGGCGTCCGGATGGGCACCGTCAATCGCGCCGTCCCGCATGCCGAGCTCGAGGCGACTGCGCTGGACTGGGGCCGGAAGATCAACGGCAAGTCGCCGACCGCGCAGCGGATGCTGAAGTACTCCTTCAACCTCCTCGACGACGGCTTGGTCGGGCAGCAGCTCTTCGCCGGTGAGACCACCCGGCTGGCGTACATGACGGACGAGGCCCAGGAGGGTCGCGATCAGTTCCTGGAGAAGCGGGAGCCCGACTGGTCGCCGTACCCCTGGTACTACTGATTCCGCGCGGTTCCGCAGGTCAGAGGCCTGATGGCACCTCATGCGTGGCAGATGCGTGGCAAGAAACGCGATCGAGATTGTGTGTCGCAGATACTTTTCGCCGCTTCCGGGGCCTGTCCGTCGTCGCGCGTAGACTGCTGACATGGCAGCCGGAATCGACGAGATCACGCAGTTGGCGCTGACACTCCCGGCCGACCAGCGCGCCCAGGTGGCGAGCGCTCTGCTGGCGAGTCTGGATGATCCGGCGGACCCGGCGGAGATTCACCAGGCGTGGACATCAGAAATCGGCTCGCGGGTCAACGACGTTGTCAGCGGTCGGGTGCAGATGGTCCCGAGGACCGAGGTCCAGGCCCAACTCGCGGCTGATCGGGCCGCGAGGCAGCGTTGACCCGGGAAGTCAGCTACCACCCAGAAGCCGTCGCCGAGTTCCGTGCTGACGTCGCTTGGTACGAGGATCGCGGAACAGGCTTGGGCGACCGACTCGAAGCCTCGGTCGATGACGTGATCGATCGCGCCCTGGAGTGGCCCGAGTCTGCGGCCGTGTGGCCGGGCTGGGACAGCATTCCGGTGGTCCGATCGCTTCGAGTGCCAGGCTTTCCCTATCGCTTGGTCTACCTCCTGCAGCCCGACGAGTTCGTTGTCATCGCGATCGCCCACACGAAGCGGAAGCCCGGCTACTGGCGCGACCGGGTCTCGTCCGACTGATCGTCAGCGGGCGACGCGAGGACGGCCGATGCCATGCCCGACGCAGCCGCACGCGTCTTATCCTCGGCCGTTGGCCATAGGTGTGCGTATGTGGTCAGAGTCGTCGTGGCCGACGAGTGCCCCATCGCCCGCTGGACGGTGACGACGTCGCAGCCGGCGGCGATCAGTCCGCTGGCGAAGTAGTGCCGCAGGTCGTGCAGCTTCGTCGTCAGCCCGGCGTCAGTGCGGGTCGAGCGCCAGCGATAGTCGACGAGATTGTCGTGCCACGGCTTGCCGCGCTCATCGAACAGCCACCGATCAGGCATTCCGGTCGGCGTGTGCAGACGGACGTGCTCCGAGAGGATCGTGATGACCTCGTCGGGCAGGTAGATCGTCCGCTCGGACTCGTACTTCGGGGCCCGCGCGACGACCTTGATCCCACCGGCCGCCTCGACGAGGTACTTGCCCGCCTCGATGTCGGCAGGCTTGGCCCGTTGCAGCTGTCGGGCGACACGGAGGGTGCGGCCAAGGAAGTCGATGTCCCCGACCTGGACGCCGAGCGCCTCCCCGCGCCGCAGACCGGCGAACGCGCACAGGGCGACGTACGCCGTGAACCCCGGCCGCGAACTCGGTCGTCGCTCCGGCTCGGCGGCGTTGAGCAGCTTCGCGACCTCGGTGTTGGTCGGGATGGACATGGCCGCTTCGGCTTTCCGCTTCCGCGGCAAGACAACACCGAGGGTGGGGTCGCTGGCGATGAGGCGGTCCGCGACTGCTGCGCGGAAGACTCCGCGCACGATCGTGAACCGCGTGTCGATGGTCGACGGTGCGAGCCGCGAAGTCATGTTCTTCACCCACGACTCAATGTGCGAACGCCGAATCGACCGCAGCTGCATGTCTCCGAACGTCGTGCCTGTCGTCGCTAGGTCGGCGTTCTCGCGCGTCGACGAGAGCCAGACCTGGCGGGGCGCCCACTCAGAGTAGAACGCCGCGAACGTGACCTTCCCGGCGGCCGGGTCGATCCAGTCGCCGCGGACGACCTTGGCCTCCTCGGTGGCGATCCACCGCTTCGCGTCGACCTGCCTCTTGAACGACTTCGTGTGCTGCTTGCCAGCTTCGTCGCGGTAGGACCCGCGCCAGGATTGGCGTTCCTTCCAGACCCAGCCCATCGCAATCACTCCTTCTGGCTCTTCATGATGCGCCTTCGGACCGACAATCTCCGGTCGGATCAGGGGTGTTGGGGATGGTTGGTCTGCTCGGTGAGCCAGAGGATGAGGTCGGTGCGCCAGTAGCGGACGTGGCGTCCGACCTTGAAGCTGCGGGGTCCGCAGCCGAGCTGGCGCCAGTAGCGCAGGGTGTTGACGGGCACGCGCAGGAACTCGGCTGCCTCTTCGATGCTTGAGCATCTCCGAGCCTGGGTCCGGGACGTGGTGGTGGGTTGGTGCTGCTGTCATCGGGTACTCCTCACGGGGGATGGGTGGTAAGAGCAAGCACTGGAACTAGGCGGGAAGCGACACCACAGGCGTGGTAGAGAGTGCCGGTGCGAGCCCTCCTCACCTGTGAGGTGCGTTTGAGGGCTGTGGTTGCTCGGCGTGTCGACGTCCGCGCGGATATCGTTGAGGCGTGGATGTGGCTCGGCTCATCCTGGCGGCGCGACGCGGCGCCCATCTGACGCAACGAGAGCTCGCAGTGCGGGCGAGGACCTCCCAGGCGGCGCTCTCGGCGTATGAGCGCGGTCTCAAGTCTCCGAACCTGGCGGTCGCTGAGCGGATCGTTGAGGCCGCCGGATATCGCCTCGATCTGGTCACCTCGGTGCGGTTCACCCGACACGAGGCGCCTCGTCTGCATCCGTTCTGGGTCCCGGACCGGCTGTGGCGGGGCCGGCTGCCGGAGTGCTTCGCGAAGGTGCATCTTCACGATGGCACCGAGTCGCGTACGCGTCGCTTCGACCTGGGACGCCGCTCTCAACGGCGCTCGATGTATGAGCTGTTGTTGCGCCGGGGCACACCTGAGGAGCTCATGGACTGGGTCGATGGCGCGCTGTTGGTCGACCTGTGGGCCGAGCTGCGAATGCCGCGACAGATCCGCGAGGCCTGGCAGCCGGCGGTGGCCGCCGCCGGCGACGGGCCACTGGAGCGGCCCTGGTACGGCCCCGCCACCCGTGATGCCGGGCTGGACCTTGATCCGGATCAGTCCGTGTCCGGGTTGTGGCTCGCGCCCGCGTGGGCGGTTACGGGGACACGGCACGCGCCCCGCCGACCAGCGGACTAAGCCCGGTCCACGGTCATTTGCCGGGTCAACGTCGCCGGCGGTCGCCCCTGCGGAGAGCGAACGGCCGGGCTTGGCGGCTCAGAAGCCCATGGTCGGCCCCTGTGTAGGGCGGCTGCTGTATGTGGACGGCTCGATGCTGCGTCGCCTGGCCTGGTCGGCTTCGAGCCGGCGCTGCTCGGCGGCTCGTGCTGCTGCAGCCACGCGCGCGGCTTCCCGTGCCGCGGCCCGGTCGGCGCCCCATTGGTCATGTTCGGTCCGGATCGTGTCGGACGGGAGGCTGCGGATCTCGGGAGAGCGCAGGAGCTGTTCGACGCGGGCGTCGGCGTCCTGCAGGCGGGTGCCGATCGCGTCGAGGTCGCTGCGGACCTCTGCGAGCATCCGGGGCAGCTTGTCGGCGCGGACGTAGCCCCAGCGGTAAGGCCGGAGCTGCTCGCCGAGTGCGGTGGCGTGAGCGGTCAAGGCGTCTTCCGCTTCACGGGCGGCGCTCTGGGCGGCTGCTGCTTCGGTGCGGATGGGCTCGGCTTCGGGGTGCGTCCTGGCGACCGTCTGTCGTGCCGTGTCGGCGATCCGCTGCCGGAGCTGGTCGCCGCGCATCTCCGCTGGCGGCTCGGCGAGCTGGCGGGTGATCTGGTCGGGGTCGGTGGGCAGGTTGGGCAGGATCGGCTGCCAGCGCTGTGCCCAGGCGGTGAGGTCGGCGCGTGCGTCGCGGACCTGGCGGCGGTGTTGCCCGAGCCGGCCGGAACCGGCACGGAGGACGGCAGCGGCCTGGTAGGCGTTGACGTGTTCGCGGTGCCAGTGGTCCAGCAGGTCGGAGGTCAGGTCACGCTGCTCGCTCGCGACCTTGGCCTCCAGCGCCTTCAGGGCCTCGGCTGCTGCTGAGTGTCGGTGTGCTGCGGCCCGCTCGGCGTGGAGTAGTTCGCGGGCGTGGGGCTCGTGTTGGGCGCGGATGGTGAGGACGGCTTCGATGTCGTCGCGGTGCCGGGTCAGGTCCTGGGCGTCTTCGGTCAGGTCGGCCTGCCGGGTCCACGCCTGGCGCAGCCGGTCGAGGACGACGTGGGTGGGGCGTTGGGGTGCGTAGCGCTCCATCTCCTCCGCTGCTTGTTCGGCCGCATGTGCTGGTCCGAGGTCGGCGCGGTCGCGTCCCATCACACCGGTCCAGATCGACCGCGCCTCATCAACGTTCTCGGCGACGAGGTGGGCGACGTTGTCCTGGCGGCCGCGGGTCATGCCGACGTAGGCCGCCGACCCGGTGGTGGTCTCGGACAGGAGCATGTGCCCCACTGAGGTGGTCTCACCCTGGGCGCCGTAGACGGTGGTGGCGTAGGCCAGCTCGACCCGAGTGGCGACGTACCAGCCCGGCACGTCCCGCACCGCGGCCCCGCCCGAGACGCCGGCCATCCGGTTGTGGGCAGCGGGTGCCAGGGTGAGGGAGCCGTCGGCGCCGATCGCGGTCACCGTCCATAAGTCGCGGTTGGCGACGCCGAGGTGGTGGTCGTTGAGCCGGGTCGCTATCCGATCGCCGACACCGATCCGCTCACCGGCGTTCGTCGTCACCGCGCGGGCGTCGTCGACCATGCCTCGGGCGACGAGTTGGTCGCGGATGATCCCGTTCAGCACCGAGACCTGGGCGAGCGTGTCGGCCATCACCACGACATCACTGGTCTGATCACCACTTGCTGCGATGTGGTCGGCGGCGTCGGTGGCGATGGCGTGCAGCCGTTCGGGCTCTGTGGCGTGGAGTTGGATCTGGCCGCGGTCCCAGAGCTGGTCGAAGATCTCGCTGACGTGTTCCCCGTGGCGCATCGCGAGGGAGATGGCCGCGTAGTTGGGGTCGGTGAACCGGTGCACGACATCGAGACCGACGACAGTGTCTGGGTGGGCCCAGCGGGTGGCGAGGTCGAGGACGCCGCCGCGGCCGACCGCGGGCAGCTGATGCCTGTCGCCCATGAGTGCGACACGTGCACCGGTCTGATCGGCGATCTGGAACAACGCGAGCGCGGTGTCCTGGTCAAGCATCCCGGCCTCATCGACCAACAGCAGGTCGCCGCGGGAGAGGACCGCGGTGGCTGACGTGGCGCCGTTGCTGTCCTGGCGCCAGTGCCCGGCCTCGTCCCACTGCCAGCCGAACTCGTGCGCCAGGCCCGCGGCGGAGGTGGAGGGGATGCCGGTCTCCTTGGTGGCGACCTGGGCTGCCTTCAACGTGGGGGTCACCACCACCATCCGCCGACCCTGATGCGCGAGCCGGTCACGTACCGCGGCCAACGCGGTGGTCTTGCCGGCACCGGCGGCGCCCTCCACCACGACCAGCTGCCCGGTCCCGGCCAGGACCGCGACCGCATCCCGCTGCGCGGCGTCGAGGTTCGCCGACACCACGGTGAGGTTCGCCGGAGCACCGGGGCGTTGGGCGCGCTGTGCCATCGCGGCGACCAGGTCGGCCTCCACGTCCAATACACGCTGGGACGTCAGGGACCGGATGTGTTCGGGCACGCCCGGATCCGCAATCAGCGACACACACCGGGCGACGGCGCGGGCGGTGATGTCTTCGGCCAGCTCGATCCGCACCACCGCGTCGGTGATCAGACCCGATGCGGCGAGGTGCTGCTCCACACGACCGCGGATGTCAGCGGTGTTCCACGCCGAGTGCTCCGCACCCAGCTGCGCGATGACCAGCTCGGCGATCGCATCCCGGTCTAGGGACCCGATGGATGGGCCCGCGGGTGGGATCGGCAGCCCGACCTGTGTCGGGTCGCGGTAACCAAGGTCGTGCAGCAGCCGGTTCCACGCGGCAACCATCGCCGCCCCGTCGACCGGGGCCAGCTTGTTGGGCTTGTCGGGTCGTGCCTGGGCCCACGCCCGGCGGTCCCACGCCTCCCGCAACCGTGGACCCGGCTCCTCCTCGGGGTGGGTGGTGCGCCACTCGGCCTCGTACCGGTCGATGTTCCGGCGGATCTGGTTCGCCCGCGCCGAGAACCGCCCCACATAGGGCGCCAGCTCGACCAACTCACCCATTCCACCGCGGCCGTCGGTGGTGTCCATGGTGAAGCCGTGTGCGGCGAGCACGGCCCGGAACTGCGGGTCGGTGGCGACGGCGGCGTGGCCGATGCCGTTGATCGCCTCGATCATGTCCCGGACCCCGACCGAGTGCAGACCCCTCCACTTGCCCTCCACGAACACCCGGGCGTTGACCTGCAGATGGAGATGGCGGTGGGGGTCGCCGGCGCGGGAGGTGTAGTGCCGGATCACCGCCGCCTCGATCTCCGTGACGGGCACCTGGACCTGCCGTCCCCGGGGCCCGACCCGGGTGGTGGCGTGCTGGGCGATCCAGCCGATGATCTGCTCCGCAGCACGGTCCTGGGCGGCATCCAACGCCGCCGAGACCTCCGGATACAGGGCGGCGGCCAGGGACCAGGTCTTCGGCCCGTTGATCGTGACCTCGACGAACCGCAACGCGTTCGCATCATCACGTAGCCGCCCCTTGGCGTGTCCGGTGTTGATGTCGTGGCCCGCGACCCATTGTTCGTAGGCGTCACCGGTCAGGGCGCCGGCAAGGCTGACGCCGTCCGGGCCGGCGACATACCGGGTCGCGACGCCGGAGCCCTCGGCGAGGTAGTAGTCATCGGCACGCGAGTGATCGGCCTCGACATACGCCCGCGCGGCCCTGGCCGAGCCGCGGTAGAACTTCACCCCACCATGCACCTGTAGCCCCTCACTTCACGGCCGTCAACTACCATCGATAGCCACATATCCGCAGGTCAGACCCACTTTCCTGGCCTGCTCACACCTACGTTCGTAGCATGTGTGCCGACGGGTTTTGAAGCGGCTGGCGCGTGGACGGGAGGCGCAATTCCCGAGATTCTCGCGATCGTCAGGAGCCACGGATAGCCAACGATGAGGTGGGTCGCGGACGGCGGAGCGGTGGCGTGAGCGCCGGCCCGTCGCCTCGCGATTGTTCCGGTCGACGGGCCGCCCCCCTTGGCGAGGGACTTTGGTCCTCTATCGCACAGGCTCCCGGCAGATTTCTTGCAAAAGCATCATATCCGCGGCCATCGATGCTGTGATGGATGTAATCTCGGGCGTTTCTGTAGTTTCCTGTGGCGTAGGCTTGGGACCTTTGCTGCCATTGTATGCGGAGCTATTTTCGGTGGGGCGACGGGAGGATTAGGATATTATCTCAAGCACAAGTTTGCTGGAGGATCTTATACAAAGTCCGGAGCCCGAAGCGCCGAGAAGAGCGGAATGATTGACGGAGGAATAACCACAGCTATCGCTCGAACAGTGCCCATCAGGGCAGAGCATAAGGCGGCGTACACCTTACAGCATAAATTGTGGAACTTAGTCTCAAAACTTGGCGGGATTCCCTTCGTGGGCGGCAAAATTGTTGACGCGGCAAGGCATGCACTTGGCGGGATTTTTCCACAATTAACAGTTTGTTTTCAGCCATGGCTGGATAGCGTAGAATTGCGGCGAAAGCAAGATCGGCTCTAGCTCCCAGGACTCTGGGAGCTAGAGACTTTCCATCGCGTCAGTCCTAACCGGTCCTATTAGTCAATTGGGGCTCGGCCGGGCTGACCCGGATGGACGGCCGATGGATTCGGAATGCGATGGGGAGGTGTCTCGGTAGTGCCGAGAAATGGAATGGGTCATGACGCATCGACGTTCTTTGCAGCGTAACGAAAAGATTTGGAAAGCCGCATCCTCAATCGGTTTACTAGCGGCCGCCGTGGCATTCTTTATCGTAACGGTGACCATCCCGGGGGGTGGTACCGCCGAAGATGTAAAGGGAATAGCCCTGTCGGCGGTTCTTGCCTTCGGCGCTGCGGTCAATGCGGCTGTCCTGTTTCCTCGTCGCGCTGCTGACGCCCGTCCGCATGCATCCATGCGGACGAGCCCGCCTGAACCACAGAAGTGGACTCCTCCGGTCAACAAGGAGTTCGAACGCTTCGGCAACGCGTTCTTCATCTCCGCGGCGCCGTCCTTTATGCCGCGGTGGGTTGTCCACGCAGATCCAGAATCATTTGTCGTCCCGAATCTAAACGCATATACTGCCGTGCAGTGTTTCCGCCCCTTCCTGTATGTTCTTACGGCAATTGCTACGCGCTGCCTTGGAAAACCTTGGACGGTCACCGTGGAGCGCCGAAATATATCTGGGGCGGGTGAATGGCGTTTCGTATTGCGCGAAGAACATTTTTCGCGACGCGAAGCCTATGCCAGGCGAGCCCAGGTCGTCAGCGACTGGTCAACAACGTGCTACTTGGAGCTACCGTTCGTTGACGACCGGGCCTCCTAGCGCCGCGCATTTGACCTGACTTCGGACAACCCTCTCGTGATTTTTGGGGGCGTAGGCCGCTGACCTGCAGTGATGCTCTCGGGTTGGGCTTCGGTGAGGCACTAATTGGTGCCGTAGGGTCGGTCCGTGGCGTGGGTGAGGCGGGTCCGGACGGCCTCGGGAGCGACCGCGGTCCAGGGCGCTGAGTCCGTCGGCGGGCGGCGGAGGATCATCGCCCACGTCGGGTCCGCGCACGCCGACGCCGAGCTCGGCGTGCTGCTGGAACAGGCCCTACAGATGCTCGCCGACGCCGGGCAGGAGGAGCTCGACCTCGACGTCGAGGCGGCTCCGCGCAAGGCCCGTGTCCCTGCCCGCGGGTGGCGTGGCTTTGTGTGGAGCGGCCTCTATGGGGTGCCGTCCATAGGGACGAGGATGACGCCAACGAGGTCGCCCCTGCCCGTCCCGCCGGAGCCAGTGGGCGCAGGCGTGGCAACGGAATGGCAACACGACAACCAAGCCCGACCGCCTGCCGCCATGAGCGCTCGTCGCGCCAAATGCGCTCTGACCTGGGGATTCGTCAATTCTCGACGACCAGCGTCGCCGTCCCATCAGCCTCTTTTTCGACTTGGTGAGCGGTAGCGCCGGTCGCTCGCCGCAGGAGGAAGCTCACCGGTGCCGATGCGCCGTTCCTCGACTCAAGCTCCTGATCCCCGAGGCGCCCCTCCGCCCGGGCCTGACCCGCTCCGTGGAGTTGGTGTCAGTGCCATCCTGCAGCTGGCCCCGTGCGCCCCTCGATGCGTGGCAAAAACGTGGCAGGAGAGTCGTCGGGGGCCGTCCGCGACCAACGACGCCAATCACGTTTCCGCAGGTCAGCCCCACATTGCCGTCAGTGGTCAACATCAGCCGCTGAGCGTGCCCGGCTTCCCCTGGTACTACTGACCGGCGCTATATCTGCAGATCCGGTCTTCCGCCGTCGGCCAGAGGTGGCTGTAGCGAGCAAGGGCCGCCATGCTGGAGATAAATATCGTGTCACGATATAATTCGAGTCGAGACCGCTTGCTGGAAGGGGTTGGAAAAATGACGCTCGATGTCGTCACCAGTGTGTTGACCCTGCTGCTCGTCGCGTTCACCTGTGTGGCGCTCGTGGTTGGCCTGCTCGGCGAGTTCGGGGCAGTCCGCAGTGCGCACTGCGCTCGGTGTGGACGCTTCGCGACGGGTTCTGGAGGCGGGTCGGAGCCGACCTGTCTCTTCTGCCGTCATGACCACCTCGCGCACCTCCTGCGTGCGTTGCGGCATCCTGCTCGGGAGCTCGCTCACCACTGACGGCCCAACGGGCGCCCACATCGACGCGGCCGGGCACCTGGGACGACCGGCCGGGACGAGGCGCGGATCCCTACGAGGCGAGAGCCTCCTCGGGCGCATCGATCACGATGCCGCGTCGGGTGACGAGGTGGGTGGCGATCAGGAGGAGTGTGGCGAGGCCGGAGGCTGCGGCGAAGACAGCGATGCTCGGCGTTGCGCTGCTCGGGTTGCGGTCGAGCAGCCAGCCGGCGACGGAGGGGCCGATGACGGCACCGATGCGGCCGCCGCCGAAAGAGGCGCCGATCCCGGTGCCGCGCAGTGCGGGCGGGTAGTAGCTGCCGAGCGCGCCGATGATCAGGCACAGGGTGCCGTGGCTGCCGACGCCGGCAAGGATGAGCAGCAGATAGACCATCGTCAGGGACGAGGGGTACGTCGTCAGCAGGGCGAGGCTGATCGCTCCGACGAGGGCCGCGACGACGGCGACCCGCATGGCTCCGAACCGGGTCGCGGTGGTCGCGGTGACCGAGGAGACGGCCACCGCTCCGAGGTTGAGCGCGAGCAGGTAGGTCAGTGGGTCGTGGCCCAGCGAGAACCTCGAGTCGGCGGCCGTCAGCTTCGGCAACCAGGTGCCCAGGCCGTACCACGCGAACATGGTCGCGGTCGTCGCCACGACGAAGAGCACGGTCACCACCGTGTACGGCGCCTTGAGGACCGCCGTCGCGGGCTGCCGCGTGGCGCCGGCCAGCTCCATGGTGGCGACGGGAAGGCGGTACTGCGCCTCGATCTGCTCGGCCTCATCGACGCGTGCGTTGAGCCGCAACCAGGTCGGCGACTCGGGCATGACGAAGTAGATGACCGCTGCGACGAGGATCGCGGAGAAGGAGAGGAAGTAGAGCGAGTGCCATCCCAGGCCGGGTAACGCGCGCAGGCCGATGGTCGCGGCGATCGAGCCACCGACCGGAACGCCCGACATCATCGCGGTGGCGACGATCGGCCGCCACTTGTCCTTGACGAACTCGGCCGAGAGGGCGTTCGCCGACGGGACCAGGCCGCCCAGTCCGAGCCCGCCGAGGAAGCGGAACGCGCCGAACATCACCGGGCCGCTGGCCCAGCCGCAGAGGCCGGTGAAGACGCTGAACCACAGCACGGAGACCAGGATCGTCCGCCGTCGTCCGAGCCGATCGGCGAGTCCGCCGGCGAAGAGGGCGCCGATGAGCATGCCGCCGAAAGCGAGGCTGCCGATGTGACCGGCACCGTCGGGCGACAGGTGCCAGCCGCGCTCGGTGAGGAGCGACGGGATGGTGGTGCCGTAAACGATCAGGTCGTAGCCGTCGTAGATGACTACCAGCCAGCAGAGCGCGATGACGAGCCACACAGGGCGGGGGCGACGCGCAGCGGAGTGAGTGAGCATGGTCACACCGTAACGAGATGCAGTTGGTATGTGAACCAAGTAATTAGGGAATTTCAAAAAGTTCGTACACAGGACTCACGCGCTAGGTGGACGTCATGCTCGTTCCGGAAAATCGCACCGCGCGAGCGTTGACACCGCCAGAAGTCGGCCCGTACGGTGATCGGCGTCACGTCGAACTGGCGGTGCGTTTAGTCGATGCACACCGATGGAAGCGTGGCTCCCCTATAGTCAGTACACAGATTAATCCGAGGAGGCTTCCTGATGCCGACGAAGCGATACCAAGCAGAAGGTGCCGAGCTGGACGCGCTGTACGCCGATCTGGCCGAGGTCGACCTGCAGCCGCTGTGGGAGATGAAGGGCCTCCTCACGCCGAGTCCCCGCCCGCGGGCCGTCCCGTTCCGCTGGCGCCTGGACGACATCAAGAAGTACGGCGCTCGCGCCACCGAGCTGGTGCCGATCGACCGCGGCGGTGACCGACGTGTGCTCGCGATGTGCAACCCCGGCCTGGGCGGTGCCCCGTTCGCGACCAACTCGCTGTGGGCGGCGATGCAGTTCCTCGGGCCCGGTGAGGTGGCGCCTGCGCACCGCCACTCGCCGGCCGCGCTGCGCTTCATCATGGAGGGCAGCGGTGTCTGGACGCTGGTCGACGGCGACCCGATCCACATGGGTCGCGGCGACATGATCCTGACGCCGTCGATGTGCTTCCACGAGCACCACAACCCGAGCGACAGCGACATGGTGTGGCTCGACGTGCTCGATCTGCCGATCGTGCAGTTCCTGGACGGCATCTTCTTCGAGGAGGGGCCCTCCGAGGACGTCGACGCGCGCACCGACCCGCTCTCGCGGTCCGAGCAGATCTACGGCCACGCCGGTCTGGTGCCGACGCACGCGATCGGCGTCGCCACGGCGGACCACTCGCCGCTGCTGACCTACCGCTGGGCCGACACCGACGCGGCGCTCACGGCGGCGATGGCGGCCGACGGCCTGGACGCGGTGAGCGTCCGCTACACCGACCCGGTCAGCCGTGCCGACGTGATGCCGACGATGCGCTGCGAGATGCGCCGCGTCGCGGCCGGCGCTTCCACCGGCACCGAGCGCCAGACCGGCTCCCGCGTCTGCACCGTCTTCAACGGCGCCGGTACGGCGACCGTCGGCGACCAGACCTACGACCTGGTGGCGGGCGATGTCTACGTCATCCCCTCGTGGGTCGAGCACCGCATCGAGGCCGGCCCGGACGCGGCCCTCGACATCTTCGTGACCAGTGACGCCCCGGTCCTCGAGGCGCTCCGCGTCTATCGCGAGGAGACGCGCTGATGGCCACGCCCTTCGACGTACTCGTCATCGGCGGGGGCATCGGCGGCCTCGGTACGGCGCTCGCGCTCGCTCAGTCGGGCAAGCGGGTGCACCTCCTCGAGCAGGCGCCGGAGTTCGCCGAGATCGGCGCGGGCCTCCAGCTGGGCCCCAATGCGATCCGTTCACTCGATCGGCTCGGCGTCTGGGAGGCGCTCGAGCCGTTGGCGGTCAAGCCGCGCTCGTGCCTGATCATGGACGCGGTCACCGGCGAGCGGCTCACCCGGATCGAGTTCGGCGCCCCGTTCGTCGAGCACTACGGCTACCCCTACGTCGTCGCGCACCGGAGCGACGTGCTCCAGAAGCTGCTGGACGCCGTGCAGGCGCACCACAACGTCACGCTTGCCACCGACTCGCACGTGGAGAGCGTCGAGGAGTCGGCCGACCACGCCGTCGTCACGTTGACCGACGGCACCGTCCTGAACTCCGAGGTCGTGGTCGGAGCAGACGGGATCCGTTCGCGCACCCGGCTGCTGCACGACGACTCCGAGCCGTTGTTCACGGGCCAGGTCGCCTACCGCGGCACCGTCCCCATGGCCGATCTCGATCTCGACTTCGACCCGAGCGACATGATCCTGTGGATCGGCCCGAACCGGCACCTGATCCAGTACCCGGTGCGAGGTGGTGACCTCTACAACATCGTTGCCGTGATGGAGAGCCACTGGCACACCCAGGGTCGTGACGACTGGGGGTCCAAGGCCGAGCTCGACGAGGTGTACGCCGACTCCTGCGCACCGCTCGCCTCGGTCCTCGACCTGCTCGACAACCACAAGCCATGGCCGATCTTCGACCGCGACCCGATCGGGACGTGGTCGACCGAGCACACCGTCCTGATCGGGGACGCCGCCCATGCGATGCGGCAGTACCTCGCCCAGGGCGCGTGCCAGGCGCTGGAGGACGCCCTCACCCTCACCCAGGAGATCGCGGCACATCCCGGTGACCCGCAGGCCGCATTCGCCGGCTACGAGGGCCGTCGCCTCGAGCTCGCCACCAAGTGTCAGCTCGTCGCCCGCCCTTGGGGCGACCTGTGGCACACCCTCGACACCACCATGCAGGTGCTGCGGAACAAGTACTTCCGGTTGCGTGCCGACGACGACTACTCCGAGTTCGACTGGCTCTACCTCGACAACGTCGGCGCGGGCGTTCCCCAGCCCGTCGTCGCCGGCTGAGCCCGGCTCCCAGCTCTAAGGAATCCCCATGCGTCTTTCCAGCGTGATCGTGGACGGTACGACGATCGTCGCCGCCAGCACCGCCGATGGACTGCGCGACCTGACCGCGCTGCTTCCGACCCCGCGGACCTCGGCCGACCCGATGATCGAGATCGTCTCGATCATCGACGAGATCACGGCCGAGCAGGTCGCGGCGCAGCCTCTGCTCACGTGCGAGCCGGCGTACGCGCCGCTGGTCTCCAGGCCGAGCAAGGTCGTGGCCGCGCCGGTGAACTACACCGACCACCAGGAGGAGATGAAGCAGGTCGGCGACGTCTCCGCCCTCGGCTTCTTCCTCAAGGCTCCGTCCTCGGTGCTGGCCCACGGCGGCACCGTGCAACTGCCCTACACCGACCGCCGCTTCGACCAGGAGGGTGAGCTCGCGCTGGTGGTCAAGAAGCGCGCGCGCAACATCAGGCCCGAGGAGTTCGAGGAGTACGTCGCCGGCTACACGGTGCTGATGGACATCACCATGCGCGGCGGTGAGGACCGGTCCACCCGCAAGTCGTTCGAGACCTTCACGCCGGTCGGTCCGGAGCTGGTCACCCCGGACGAGATCTCCGACCTGCGTGCGCTCACGCTGCGCACCTGGGTCAACGGCGAGTGCCGCCAGGACGCGGACATCTCCGCGCTGATCTGGGATGTCCCGACGTTCCTCTCCTACGTCTCCACCGTGATGACCCTCGAGCCGGGCGACCTCGTGACCACCGGCACGCCGGCGGGCGTCGGCGTCATCAAGGAAGGCGACGACGTCACGGTGACCATCGACGAGATCGGCACCCTGGCCGTGTCGGTGACCGAGCACGGCGCCGTACCGTGTCCCACCGGTGGGGCCGAGTCCGGACCGAGGCCGCCGGAGACGGTCACGCCGGTCCGGCAGCGGGAGTCCTGATGGCGTCGCTGCCGCTGGAGGGCGTACGCGTCCTCGAGCTCGGCAACTACATCGCCGCCCCGACCGCCGGCCGCCTGCTGGCCGACTTCGGCGCCGAGGTGATCAAGGTCGAGCGCCCTGGCACGGGTGACGAGCTGCGCCGCTGGCGGCTCTACGACGGCGACACCTCGATGCTCTACCGCACCATCAACCGCAACAAGAAGTCGATCACTCTCGATCTCTCCAGCGAGGCAGGGCGGGCCGCGGTCGTCGATCTCGTCGAGCATTGCGAGGTCCTGCTGGAGAACTTCCGGCCCGGCACGCTCGAGCGCTGGGGGATCGGCCCCGAGCGGCTGACCGAGGTCAACCCCGACCTGGTGGTGGCACGCATCTCGGCCTTCGGCCAGACCGGTCCGCTCGCCCAGCAGCCCGGCTTCGCTGCCGTCGCCGAGGCGTACGGCGGGCTGCGGGCGCTGGTCGGCGAGGAGGACCGGCCACCGTCGAGGGTGGGCGTCTCGATCGGTGACTCGATCGCCGGGCTCTATGCGGCGTTCGGTGTGGTGATGCGGCTCTTCGAGCGGACCCGGACACCCGGTCTGCCCGCCTCCACGCCGATCGATGTCGCACTCCATGAGGCGGTCTTCTCGATGATGGAGTCGCTGATCCCGGACTACTCCGCCTTCGGGGTGCTGCGCCAGCGGGTCGGCGGCCGGATGGAGGGCATCGCGCCGTCCAACGCCTACACCTGTGCCGACGGGACCGGCGTGATCATCGCCGGCAACGGCGACTCGATCTTCCGGCGGCTGATGCACCTCATCGACCGTGCGGACCTGGCCGACGACGAGGAGCTGGGCGAGAACGCCGGCCGCTGGCGGCGGCGCGACGAGCTCGACGACGCGATCGGGGCGTGGGCCGCGACGCTGCCTGCCGAGGAGGCGCTGCGTCGCCTCGACGAGGCGGGCGTCCCGGCCGGGCCGGTGCTGACTGCCGCCGACATCGCCGCAGACGCGCAGTACGCCGCTCGCCGGATGGTGCAGCGCTTCGATGTCTCGATCGGCGCCAGGACGCTGGAGGGCGTGCAGTTCCCCGGCGTCGTACCGGTGCTCGACAAGACGTCCGTCCCGGTGCGCTCGCTCGGTCCGGATCTGGGGGAGCACACCACCGAGGTGCTCTCCGGCCTGCTCGGGATGAGCCGGGGCCAGATCGACGCCGCTGCCAGCAGGAGCGTGAGGAAGTCCGCATGATGCTCTCGATCGACCGGTTCCGCGACGTCACCCTGCGGGACGGGCTCCAGCTGACCGGCAAGCTGCTGGAGGCCGACCGCAAGGTGCGCCTGATCCGTGAGCTGTTCGCGCTCGGCATCACCGAGCTCGAGATCGGCTCCATGGCCCGGCCCGACCTGGTGCCGCCGATGGCGAACACCGCCGAGGTGGTGGCCGGGCTGACCGCCGAGGAGCGCGAGCACTGCTGGGTGTGGGTGGCCACGCCCCGGCAGCTGGTTCGGGCGGCCGACGCCGGGGCCACCCGCTTCCAGTTCTGCTTCTCCGCCTCCGAGGCCCACAACCAGGCCAACGTCAACCGCTCGGTCGACGCCAGCCTGGACGGTCTCGCCGAAGCTGTCACGCTGGCCGAGAAGCTCGGCGGGAAGGTGCAGCTCGCCCTGGCGACCAGCTTCACCTGCCCCTTCGAGGGTGCGATCGACCCCGACCGGGTCCTCGCGATCGCCACGGATCGGCGGCTGGCGGGGATCACCGACCTGGTCCTCGCTGACACCGTCGGCCAGGCCGTCCCCGGCCAGGTCTCGGGCCTGGTCGGTGCCGCCCGCGATGAGCTCGCGGCGATCGGGACAGCGTTCCACGGCCACGACACCTGGGGCCTGGGCGTGGCCAACTCCCTGGCCGCGCTCGACGCCGGCGCGTCCTTCGTCGACGGCACTCTCGGGGCTCTGGGCGGTTGCCCGTTCGCGCCGGGGGCGAGCGGCAACACCTCCCTGGAGGACCTCCTCTTCGCGACCCGGCCCGAGGGCGTCACACCGGCGTTCTTCCACCGTCTCGTCGAGCTCTCCGATGACGTCTTGGCGCAGGTGGGTGAGCCGAACCGCTCGCGTGCCGTCGAGGGCGCCCGGGTGACCGTCGGCCCGTTCCCGTGGGCCCCTCCTCGCGCCGGCCGGTGAGGCCTGAGAGCATCTGCCCATGCCAGACGCCGCTCGCACGCCGGTGGGGTTCCTGCTGCGTCGCGCGCAGCGGGTCCACGCATCGTTGTGGCACGACCAGTTCGACGGCGGGGTGACCGGACCGCAGTACTCCTGCATGCTCGCGATCAGCCGCTGGCCCGAGTCCGACCAGCAGACCGTCGGCGAGATCATCGGCCTCGACAAGGCGACCACCGGCGGCATTGTGGACCGGCTGGTCCAGCGAGGCCTGGTTCGCCGCGGCGCCGACGCCGCCGACCTACGACGACGCGTGCTCTTCCTCAGTGACGAGGGGCGTGCTGCGATGCCCGACTTCGCGGCCCGGGGCATGGCGGTGCACCACAAGCTCGTCGAGCTGCTGCCCGCCGGCGCCGAGGCGGAGTTCATCGACCTGATCGTGGCGGTCGCCTACGAGCCCGGCCACAGCCCCGACGTACCTGCGCTGCAGGACCCGGGCTTCCCGGTGATGGACCTGCCGACGTCGGTCGGGCACCTGCTGCGGCGTACCCACCAGCGGTATCAAGCGCAGTGGAACCTCACCTTCCGGGGAAGGATCACCATCGCCCAGTACGCCGTCCTCGCCGCGGGCTGCTCGCTGGAGAGCCCGGACCAGCAGACAGTGACCGAGCGATCTGGCCTTGACTCCTCCTCGGCGGCCGCGGTGGTCACCCGGATGGAGACCGAGGGCTGGCTGGTCCGGCAGCCGGACGCGCGGGACAAGCGGCGCAAGGTCATCGCCTTCACGCCGCCGGCCCGGCTGGCCGCCGACTGGGCCGGCGCCGGGGTGCACCAGGTCGAGGACCACATCTTCGGCGCCCTGGGAGAGCAGCGCCGACACCGCCTCGAACAACTGCTGACCCAGCTCGCCGACGCCTAGGGCGAGGCCATCAGGCGGACGAACGATTCGTGCGCCTTTCCAGCATCCGGAACACCGCCGTAGGAGGAGCGCGCGCGGACAGGCAGGCTGACCGTGACGTACACATCTGTATACAGATCGGCCAGGAGTCCAAGTGAGCAAGCGGGTCGATGTCGTGGTGGTCGGTGGCGGGAACGCAGCCCTGTGTGCGGCGCTCTCGGCGAGGGAGTCCGGTGCCGAGGTGCTGGTGCTGGAGCGTGCCCCGCACGCCGAGCGTGGCGGCAACTCGTCGTTCACCGCTGGCAACATGCGGTTCGCCTACGACGGCGGCGAGCAGGTCCTGTCGCTGGTCGACGGCCTGACCGACGACCAGATCGAGCGCACCGACTTCGGGACCTACACCGAGGCCCAGTTCTTCGACGACATCGCCCGCGTCACGGAGAACCGCTGTGACCCGGAGCTGGCCGACGTGCTGGTGAGCAACTCCTACGACACGCTGCGCTGGATGCACAGCAAGGGCGTCAAGTTCCTTCCGCTCTACGGCAAGCAGGCGTTCGAGGTCGACGGCAAGTGGACCTTCTGGGGCGGCCTGACCCTGGAGGCCGTCGGTGGCGGCCCCGGCCTGGTCGACGCGCTGACCGCCGCCTGCCAGAAGGCCGGCATCACGATCGAGTACGGCGCCCGGGCGAAGCGGCTCATCGCCGACGAGACCGGTGCGATCAGCGGCGTGGAGGTCCGTCAGGACCGCAAGGTGAGCATCGTGGAGGCCAAGGCGGTCGTCCTCGCGGCCGGTGGCTTCCAGGCCAACCCCGAATGGCGCACCCGCTACCTCGGTCCCGGCTGGGACGTCGCGAAGGTCCGCGGCACGCGCTTCAACACCGGCGAGGGCATCAAGATGGCGCTCGAGGTGGGCGCGAGCCCGGCCGGCAACTGGTCGGGCGCGCACGCTGTCGGCTGGGAGTTCAACGCCCCCGAGTTCGGCGATCTCGCCGTCGGCGACAGCTTCCAGAAGCACTCCTACCCGTGGGGCGTGATGGTCAATGCCGAGGGCAAGCGGTTCGTCGACGAGGGCGCGGACTTCCGCAACTACACCTACGCCAAGTACGGCCGGGTGATCCTCGACCAGCCGGGTCAGTTCGCCTGGCAGGTCTTCGACCAGAAGGTCGTCAAGCAGCTGCGCGACGAGTACCGGATCAAGCAGGTCACCAAGGTCACCGCCAACACCCTCGAAGAGCTCGCCACGAAGATGGACGGTGTGGACCCCGAGGGCTTCCTCAAGGAGATCGACGCCTACAACGCGGCGATCGACCAGAGCGTGCCGTTCAACCCCAACGTCAAGGACGGGCGCCGTACCCAGGGCCTCGCCGTGGACAAGACGAACTGGGCCAACACCCTCGACGAGGGTCCGTTCGAGGCCTACCAGGTCACCTGTGGCATCACCTTCACCTTCGGCGGCGTCCGGATCACCCCGCAGTCCGAGGTCGTCGACGACGACGGCCAGGTCATCCCGGGGCTGTTCGCGTGCGGCGAGATGGTCGGTGGCCTGTTCTACTTCAACTACCCGGGCGGCTCGGGACTGACCAACGGATCGGTCTTCGGGCGGATCGCCGGCCGCGGCGCCGCGGCGCTCGCGACGTCCTGAGGCCTGCTCGACCGACGACGGGCGCGGCGTCCGCCGATAGGCTCGGGGACCGGGCGACGAGAGAGGGGCCACAGGTGGCACAGCAGGCCGCGCGGTCTGTCCGAGGTGGCAGTGGCGGCGACCGGTCACGGCCGGACGCCTACGAGCTGCTCAAGGCGGCGGTTCTCCAGGGTGAGTTCCAACCCGGAGAGGCACTGCGCGAAGTCCAGCTCGCGCAGTGGTGCGGCGTCAGCCGTACCCCGGTGCGGGAGGCGCTGCGTCGCCTCGAGCAGGACGGGCTGATCCGGTGGGAGGGCTCCTCCTTGACGGTACGACGCCGCAGCCCGGAGGAGATCCTCGACATCTACACGACCCGGATCGTGCTGGAGAAGACCGTCGCCGCGGTGGCCGCCGAGCGCCGTACCGATCATGATCTGCGCCAGCTGGAGTGGGCGGTCGAACGGGGCGCCTCGGCCACCGTCGACGACCCGATCGCGCTGGCCGAGGTCAACGCGGCGTTCAACCGCCGGGTCTGGCAGGCCAGCCACAACGAGTCGCTGATCGACCTGCTCGAGCGGCTCAACCTGCACCTGGGCCGCTACCCGCGGACCACCCTGGTGGCGCCGGGGCGCTGGGAGCGGAGCAAGCAGGCGCACGCCGAGCTCGTTGCCGCGATCTCCGAACGCGACGCCGAGCGGGCGGCCGCGATCGCGGAGCGGCACTTCACCCAGGCCCGGGAGATCCGGCTCGCGCTCTTCGCCGCGGAGGATGCCGGCTGAGGCCTCCCAGAGGGTCCCGCGGTCGCTTTCCAACACTCGGCACGCAGTTGTACACAGCGGTGTCGCGGCCCGGATAGACCTCTCCCATGGCCCACGAACCGATGACGCTGTGCGAGTACGACGTTGCCGTTGTCGGGCTCGGCCCGGTCGG
>Ga0164242_10002603_pt1 | contig 20883 bp, 19 predicted proteins | sample OricomgcompostMG_FD_108783 | JGI IMG/M metagenome (GOLD analysis project Ga0164242, IMG submission 108783) | Miracle-Growth compost microbial communities from Emeryville, California, USA - Original compost - Miracle growth compost (MG) ... | reverse complement strand
GATGATCATCGGTGCGAGCACCGCTCCGACGACGCCGCACACCGAGGCCGCCGCGTCGGCCAGCCCGATCTGGCCGGGGTGGAACCCGGCCCGCACCAGGCGGACGAGTGTGACGAAGAAGATTGCGTTGATGGTGAGGTTCACCCACGCCGACCAGATCAGCACCACCCGCAGGAAGCGATGCCGCGCGATGTAGCCGAATCCGTCGACGAGATCCCGCCGGACCCTGCTCGTGCCCGCGGCGGGAGCGGCGGAGAGGTCGGTGCGCAGGCGGCCGAGCAGCACGAAGGCGACGGCGTACGACGCGGCGTCGGCGAGGAAGGGGAACCATCGGGTGATGCCGTACAGCGCGCCGCCGACCGGGCCGCCGAGCAGGCTGGCGACGTGCTGGCGGGCCTGGTTCTGGCTCAACGCCGTGGGCAGGTCCTCCGTGCTGACCACGTCCTTGACCGCGGACATCTCCGCGGGGGAGAAGACCCCGGCCCCGACGCCGGTGAGCAGCCCGACCACCAGCAGATGCGGGATGGTCAGGAGGCCGAGCGCGCCGGCGACGACGAGCGACCCGTAGAGGAACACGCCGGCTCCACTGGTCAGCCGCATCAGCCGACGGCGGTCCGCTCGGTCGGCCAGGACGCCGGCGGGCAGCAAGGCCACGGCCACGCCGGCCAGATAGGTCGCCTCGGCGATCGAGGCGACCAGCGTCGAGCCGGACAGCTGCAGGGCGAGGATCGGGAACACGAAGGCGCTCATCCGGCTGCCGAGCTCGCTGATCGTCTGGCCGACCCAGAGCACGGTGAAGTCGTGGTTGCGAGCGAGGTCCCGGAAGCGCGGCATGTCCCGCAACATAACTTGCGCAATGACTATTGCGCAATAGGTAGTGCGGATTTGGCTACGATGGTGCCGTGAGTGAGTCGAGCCAGGAGCGCTACCAGCGCATCGACGACGCCCGGGTGCTGCGCGCGGTGGCGCATCCGGTCCGCAACCGGATCCTCGCCGAGCTGTCGGCGGGCGGCCCGATGCGTGCCGCCGACATCGCCGATCAGATCGACATCCCGGCCAACCAGGCCAGCTTCCACCTGCGCCAGCTGGCGAAGTACCACCTCGTCGAGGAGGCTCCCGAGCTCGCCCGCGACCGCCGCGACCGGGTCTGGCGCACCACCAGCCCGAGCGGCTGGACCCTCAGCCTGGACAAGTTGGAGAAGGAGCCGGGCGGGGCCAGCGCGGTGGCGGTCTTCCGCCGCCAGGCCGGCGCCGAGGCGCACCAACTCGTCGAGCAGGCCTACTACCGCCACGAGGATCCCGCCATCCACGTGATGATCAGCGACCACGCGCTCCGGCTGACGAAGGAGGAGTCGCGCCAACTCGGGGAGGAGCTGACCGAGCTGGTGGAGCAGTGGCGGCAGCGCACGGCGGGTCGTGACGACGGCGACCGGAGCACCCAGCGTCTGCTGATGCTGCTGCAGCCCTACGACGCCGTCCGCGACGAGGACGGGGCGCCCTGATGCCGGCTCGACTCCGGCCCTCCTCCCGCGAGGAGGTCGCCGCCGCCCGCGCCCGGCTCGCGGCCGGGAGTGCCGAGCGAGCGGACCTGCGGCTGCTGACCAAGCACTACCTCGCACTGCTCGAGGCCAGGGCGCCCGGGAAGAGCGTGGAGGTGCGGGTGCCGCCGTACGCCGCCATCCAGTGCGTCGAGGGCGTCCGGCACACCAGGGGTACGCCGCCCGCGGTGATCGAGACCGACGCGGCCACCTGGATCGCGCTCGCGGTCGGTGAGCTGACGTGGAGTGAGGCCGTCGACGCCGGCCGGCTGCGGGCGAGCGGTGAGCGGACCGACCTGTCGGCGTACCTGCCTTTGTAGCGTCCTAGGCTGGGGCCATGACCGACCTCAAGGCGACCGTCCACGACCTCATGCCGGCCCTGCTGGAGGACCTCAAGGACCTGGTCCGGATCCAGTCCGTCAGCGCCGACCCGGCCCGGCTGGGCGAGGTCGAGAAGAGCGCACAGAAGACCGCCGACCTGTTCGCGGCCGAGGGCTTCGAGGTCGAGATCGTGCGGGCGTACGACGGTGCGCCGCCGGCCGTCGTCGGCGAGCGGAAGGGCCCCGAGGGTGCACCCACGGTGCTGCTCTACGCCCACCACGACGTCCAGCCGGAGAACGACCCGGCCGACTGGGAGAGCGCGCCCTTCGAGCCGACGCTGCGCACGGACGAGCGGGGCGGTGAGCGGCTCTACGGCCGCGGCGCCGCCGACGACAAGGCCGGCATCGCGATGCACCTCGGCGCGATCCGGGCGCTGGCCCGCTCGAACGAGCACGGTGACCTGCCGATCACCGTCCGGCTCTTCATCGAGGGCGAGGAGGAGGTCGCCAGCGCGACCCTGCCCGAGCTGCTGGAGAAGTTCCAGGAGCGGCTGCGCGCCGACGTGATCGTGATCGGCGACTCCGGCAACTGGGACATCGGCGTACCGGCCCTGACCACCAGCCTGCGCGGGCTGATCCGCGTCGACGTCGAGGTCCGCACCCTGACCCATGCCGTCCACTCCGGCATGTGGGGCGGCCTGGTGCCGGACGCCCTGATGGCGCTGACCCGGCTGCTCAACACACTGTGGACCGAGGACGGCTCGGCGGCCGTCGAGGGCCTGGTCAGCGGTCCGGCCGCGGATGTGGACTACCCCGAGGACCGACTGCGCGCCGAGTCGGGCGCGGCGCCCGGCACCCACTGGGTCGGGACCGGCTCCACCGTCGAGCGGCTGTGGACGAAGCCGGCCATCACCGTCACCGGCATCGACGCACCCAAGGTCGACGGCGCCTCCAACACCCTGGTGCCCTCGGCCCGGGCCAAGGTCACCATCCGGATCGCCCCCGGCGACACCAGCGAGAACGCCGTCAAGCGGCTCCGGGAGCACCTTGAGAAGCACGTCCCGTGGGGCGCGGAGCTCTCCACCACGGTGGTGGACACCGGTGAGCCGACAGTCCTGGAGGCCACCGGCCCCGCCTACGACGCGGCTCGCGCCGCCTTCACCGAGGCATGGGACGGCACCGCGCCGATCGACATGGGCGTGGGCGGCTCGATCCCGTTCATCGCGGAGTTCAAGGAGGCCTTCCCGGCGGCGAGCGTGCTGGTCACCGGCGTCGAGGACCCCGACACTCGAGCACACGGCCCCAACGAGGGACTGCACCTGGCGGAGTTCGAGCGGGTCGTCCTGGGCGAGGCGCTGCTGCTGCGCAACCTCGGCTGAGCCCGGCCGGCCGGTGGCGCCGGGCCTGGGGGTTACCGGGACCTCCTAGCGGGCCGGCGTACCGGTCCGAGCGAGCGGAAGGAGCGGGAATGCTGCTGAAGGACCGGACCATCGTCGTCACCGGCGGCAACAGCGGGATCGGCGAGGCGATCGTGCTGGCGGCGGCGCGCGAGGGCGCCAACGTCGTCATCGACTACGTCGCGCACCCGGACGAGGCCGCCGCCCTCGTCCAGCGCATCGAGCAGGTCGGCGGTCGCGCCGTGGGCATCCAGGCGGACGTCTCCAAGTCCAAGGACCTGCATGCGATGGTGCGCAAGGCGGTGGACGCCTTCGGCCGCCTCGACGTCCTGGTCAACAACGCCGGCATCGAGAACCGGACCGGTCTGCTCGACACCACCGAGGCCGACTTCGAGAAGGTGATGGCCGTCAACATGAAGAGCGCCTTCTTCGGCAGCCAGGCGGCAGCCAAGCAGTTCATCGCCCAGGGCGGCGGTGGGCTGATCATCAACATCTCCTCGGTGCACGAGGACTGGCCGATGCCGGGGAACATCGCCTACTGCGTCTCCAAGGGCGGCATCCGGATGCTCACCCGGACCGCCGCCGTCGAGCTGGGCGAGCACGGCATCCGGATGATCAACGTCGCACCCGGCGCGGTCAGCACCCCGATCAACGCCTCCACGGAGGCCGACCCGGAGAAGATGAAGAGGCTCGACGCCGCCATCCCGCTGGGGCGGATGGCCGATGCCGACGAGATCGCCGACGTGGTCGTCTTCCTGGCCTCCGGGAAGGCCGGCTACATGACCGCGACGACCGTGACCGTCGACGGCGGCATCACGCAGGGCAGCGTCGGTCTCTGAGTCGGTCTCTGAGTCGGGGCGCGACGCTAGCGCCGGTACGCCGGCAGCGTCACCCGGACCGTCGTCCCCGACCCGGCCGCGGAGTCCAGCTCGATCCGGCCGCGGTGGCGGCGCACGATCCGGTCGACGATCGCCAGGCCCAGGCCACTGCCCGGCTCGCCGGCCTCGGCGGCGGCCCGGCCGCGGAAGAAGTCGTCGTACACGTGCGGCTGCTCCTGCGGATCGATGCCGCGCCCGGTGTCGGCGATCGTCAGCACGACGTCCTCGGGGTCGCGGTGCAGGCGGACCACCACGCCGCCGCCGTCCGGGGTGTACTTCACCGCGTTGCCGAGCAGCTCGACCAGCAGCCGCTCCAGTTCGGCGGCGGTGCCGCTGGCCTCCACCGGGTGCGGCGGCAGCCGCGAGGTGATGGTCAGGCGGCGGCGCTCGGCCGCGACGGCGGTCAGGTCGGTGACCCGGCGGACCACCGACGCCAGGTCGACGGCGCGCCGCACCGGGGTGTGGTCGGGATGGGCGAGCCGAGAGAGCAGCAGCAGGCTCTCGGCCACCCGCAGCATCCGCCGGGCCCCGTCGTGGATGCCGTCCACGGCGGTCTCGTCCAGCCCGTCGGGTCCGTTGACCGCCCGGTCCAGCGCTTCCTGGATCGCCCCGAGCGGATCCTGCAGCTGCGCCGCGACGGTGGCGATCAGCCCGCTCTGGTAGCGGTCCAGCTCGGCCAGGTCGCGGATCAGCTGCCGCTCGCGCTCGCGGGCGCGGGCCCGGCGCAGCACCAGGCCGAGGTCGCGGCCGATGTCGATCCCGGCGGCGTACTCGCTCTCGGTCCAGGCCGGTGCCCCGGTCTCGCGCAGCAGGGCGAGCGAGCCGAGGCACTCCTCGCCGGCGCCGAGTGGGACGACCAGCATCGAGTCCAGGTCGTTGGCCGCCAGATGGGCCCGTACGGCCGCGACGTTCTCGGGTGGGCCGTCGGCGTTGCGCAGCTGGGAGAGTCCGACGATGCCGGCCTGGCCCCGGCGCCACAGCCGGTCCGCGGCGGCATGCGAGATCGAGCCCAGCGCCGGGTCCAGGGCGATCGGCCGCTCGGAGGACTGGTGGACGAAGCCGCTGTCGCTGTCGAAGACCCGCAATCGCAGCCCGACCAATCCGAACGCCGAGCTGAGGGCCGGCCCGAGCTCCTCGATCGCGCCGGTCACGGTGGCGTGGGCGGCGGCCAGCCGGACCACGTCGCGGGCGGCCGTCGCCAGTCGGGCGGTCTCGGCGAGTCGGTCGCGCTCGATCGCCGTGACGATCACGCGGGTCGCCTGCTCGGCGTACCGCTCCAGAAGCTCGCGCCTCGTCGGTCCGGGCAGCCGGCCGTCGTCGGGTACGCCGACCGTCAGGCAGGCCAGCAGCTCCCCGGACGGCGCGTGGATGGGGGCGATCAGCAGGTCCGCGGGATGCCATCGCGTCGGGTCGTCGGGCCGGGTGTGCTCCGGCAGCCGCCGGGCGAGCCTGAACCGGCCCCAGTCCTCGGCCGCCTTCAACACCTGGCGCAGCCGCTCGACCGGGACCCGGTCGCCGACGACCTCGCCCGGTCCGCCCGGTCCGCTCGACCCGGGGTCGTGTGCCACCGCCACGGTGACCAGCTCGTCGCAGTCGACGACCTTCACCGCGGCCAGGCCGAAGCCGATCAGGCGGCAGATCCCGTCGGCGATCAGCTGGTACGGCGTCATCGCGCCTCCCGCGGCAGCCGCACCCGGAACGTCGCGCCGGCGCCGAGCGCGGACTCCAGCTCGATCCGGCCACCGTGCCGCTCCACGATCCGGCGCACGATCGCCAGGCCGAGCCCGGTGCCGGGCTCCGCCCGGGCACGCGGGTTCGGCGAGCGGAAGAACTCGCTGAAGATGCGCCCCTGGTCCTCCTCGTCGATGCCGATGCCCTGGTCGGCGACGGTGAGCACGACCTCGTCCGGCGTGGGCTGGACGCCGACCCGAATTCGGCCGCCGTCGGGGGAGTACTTGATCGCGTTGCCGACCAGGTTCATCACCACGCGGTCGAGCTCGGCAGCGTGTCCGGTGACCAGCACCGGGTCGGCCGGGCAGCGCAGTGCGAGGGTGAGGCCGCGCCGGCCGGCCGCGTCGCCGACCAGGTCGACCACGTCGCGCGCGATCGCCGCCAGGTCGACGGGTACGACGTCGGCGGGGTCGTCCTCCGCTCCCATCTCGCCGAGCGTGCGCAGGTCGGCCACGATGCTCACCATCCGCTGCACGCTGCGATCGACGGCGGCGAGGACCTGCGCCACGTTCTCCGGGGCGGCCGTCTCGGCCAGCTCGAGGTTGGTCAGGATCGCGGTGAGCGGGTTCTTCAGCTCGTGCGAGACGGTGGCGACCATCTCGCTCTTGTGGGCGTCGAGCGCACGTAGGTCGGCGAGCAGCTCCCGGTCGCGCTGGTCGGCACGCGCGTTGAACAAGATCGCGCCCAGGTCGCGGCCGATCTCGCGAACGGCCTCGATCTCGAGCCCGGTCCACCGCGGCGCGCCGCGGGTGCGCACCATCGTGACCTGAGCCAGGCACTCCGAGCCGGCCCCCAGCGGGGCGTAGAGCATCGACTCCAGGTCCTGGTCGGCCAGGTACCGCTCGGCGAGGGCGACCGGCTCGGTGTTCGACTCGTCGACGTGGTGTCGCTCGCCGCGGCCGTACACACCGATCGCCTGCTCGGCCCACAGCCGGCTCGCGATGGCGGGCGCGTACGGCACGAACCGGGGGTCGAGAGTGATCGGCGGCCGTTCGGTCAGCGGCGCGGCGGCGTGGGCGAGCACGGGCGCCTCGCCGTCCTCGCCGAAGAGCTGGATCCACAGCGCGGCGAGTCCGAAGTGTGTCACCAGCGCCTCGCCGAGCTCGGTCAGGATCGACTCGACCGGCTGGTCCCCGGCGACGTGGTGGGTGGCCCGGCGGACCAGTGCCCGGGCGGCCTCCGCGTGACGGACCTGCTCGGCGACGCGCTCGCGCTCCAGCGCCGTCACGATCGCGCTGCCGGCCTGCTCGGCACACAGGCCGAGCCGGTCGCGCAGCGCCGGATCCGGCCGCCGGCCGCTGACGGGGCGGTCCAGCCGGAACAGCCCGCGCAGGTCCCCGCTGGCGTCCACGAGCGGGGCGAACAGCAGGTCGCCGTCATGCCAGCGTCCGTCGTTGGGCGCGCCGTCGGCTGGCCGGAAGCGGAACCGGCCCCACGGCTCGGCCCGCTCGATCAGCTTCGGTACGGCGTCGAGGCCGTCGGGGCACTCGGCCCCGTCACCGATCCCGGCGACCTCCTCCAGCCGGCCGTCCGGCCGCACCAGGTGGATGGCGGCGCGACCGAAGCCGCCCAGCAGCGCGGTGGCGTCGACGATCAGCTGCAGCGTGGCGACGGTGACCTCGTCGGCGGGCGCGGCGGCTGGTGACACCGCACCAGGGTGCGTCACGCCGCCGTACCTTGTCGTCGTTTCGGCCCTATCCATGACCGGCCCGTAGAATCGGCGCGTGCCCTCCACCAGTCGTGGCCCGCGCCGCGGGGGCGATGGTCGTCTGACCACCGCTCTCGACCCGCAGGACCAGGGTCCCCAGGACCAGTGCGGCGTCTTCGGCGTCTGGGCTCCGGGTGAGGACGTCGCCAAGCTGACGTACTTCGGGCTCTACGCGCTGCAGCACCGCGGTCAGGAGTCGGCCGGCATCGCGGTCAGCAACGGCCGGCAGATCCTGGTCTACAAGGACATGGGTCTGGTCTCGCAGGTCTTCGACGAGTCCACGCTGAACTCGCTCAAAGGCCACCTGGCCGTCGGTCACGCCCGGTATTCCACCACCGGAGCCAGCACCTGGGAGAACGCCCAGCCCACGTTCCGGCCCACCGCCGACGGCTCGATCGCGCTGGGGCACAACGGCAACCTGATCAACACCCACGAACTGCGCGAGCTCGTCGGCCGGCTGCCGGACCGCGCCGGCGACCCGGTGCGCGCCGCCGAGCCGGTCTCGACCAACGACACCTCGCTGCTCACCGAGCTGCTCGCCCACCACCCCGACAGCAGCCTGGAGCAGCGCGCGCTGGAACTGTTGCCGAAGGTCAAGGGCGCGTTCTGCCTGGTCTGGATCAACGAGAACACGCTGTATGCCGCCCGCGACCCGCAGGGCATCCGGCCGCTGGTGCTGGGTCGGCTCGACCGCGGTTGGGTGGTCGCCTCCGAGGACGCCGCACTGGCCACGGTCGGCGCCAGCGTCGTCCGCGAGATCGAGCCGGGCGAGATGGTCGTCATCGACGAGGACGGGCTGCGCTCCTACCGATTCGCCGAGCCGGAGCGCAAGGGCTGCGTCTTCGAGTACGTCTACCTGGCCCGCCCCGACGCCAACATCGCCGGCCGCAACGTTCACGAGTCGCGGGTCGAGATGGGCCGTGTGCTCGCTCGCGAGTATCCGGTCGAGGCCGACCTGGTCATCCCGGTGCCCGAGTCCGGCACCCCCTCGGCGACCGGCTACGCCGAAGAGTCTGGCATCCCGTTCGGCCAGGGCTTCGTGAAGAACTCCTACGTCGGCCGCACGTTCATCCAGCCCAGCCAGACCCTGCGCCAGCTCGGCATCCGGCTCAAGCTCAACGCCCTGGAGCACATGATCCGCGGCAAGCGGATCGTCGTGGTCGACGACTCGATCGTGCGCGGCAACACCCAGCGCGCCCAGGTGCGGATGCTGCGCGAGGCCGGCGCGCTCGAGGTGCACGTGCGGATCTCCAGCCCGCCGGTGAAGTGGCCCTGCTTCTACGGCATCGACTTCGCCACCCGCGCCGAGCTGATCGCCAACGGCCTCGACGTGGAGGAGATCGCCTCCTCCATCGGCGCCGACTCGCTGGGCTACATCTCACTGGAGGGCATGATCGGGGCGACCCGCCAGCCCGCCGACCAGCTGTGCGCCGCCTGCTTCACCGGCGAGTACCCGGTGGCGCTCCCCGACGAAAGCCTGCTCGGCAAGCACCTGCTCGAGGTGTCGCTGCAGTCCCCGACGGTCGGCAAGGCCCTCCCGGTCCTCAACAACCCCTGATCTCGACCAGCTCGATCCCCGAGGAGACGTCCGTGACCACTCCGACGAACGCCTACGCCGAAGCCGGCGTCGACATCCACGCCGGCGACCGCGCTGTCGAGCTGATGAAGGAGTGGATCGAGAAGGCCCGCCGTCCCGAGATGGTGGGTGGCATCGGTGGGTTCGCCGGGCTGTTCGACGCATCGTTCCTCAAGGCCTACCAGCGCCCGCTGCTGGCCACCTCGGCCGACGGCGTGGGCACCAAGGTCGCGATCGCGCAGGCCATGGACAAGCACGACACCATCGGCTTCGACTTGGTCGGCATGCTCGTCGACGACCTGGTGGTCTGCGGCGCGGAGCCGCTGTTCCTCACCGACTACATCGCCACCGGCAAGGTGGTCCCCGAGCGGATCGCCGCGATCGTCAAGGGCATCGCCGAGGCCTGCGTCGAGGCCGGCTGCGCGCTGGTCGGCGGGGAGACGGCCGAGCACCCGGGCCTGCTCTCGCCCGACGAGTACGACGTGGCCGGCTCCACGACCGGTGTGGTCGAGGCCGAGGCGCTGCTCGGCGCCGAGCGGGTGACCGCCGGCGACGTGGTCATCGCGATGGCGGCCAGCGGGCTGCACAGCAACGGCTACTCCCTGGTGCGGCACGTGCTGCTGCCGGCGTACTCCCTCGACCAGCGGGTCGACGAGCTCGACCGGACCCTCGGCGAGGAGCTGCTGGTGCCCACCAAGATCTACGCCAAGGCCTGCCTGGCGTTGGCCCGCGGGACCCGGACGCACGCCATGTCCCACGTCACCGGCGGCGGCCTGGCGGCCAACCTCGAGCGCGTCCTCCCGGACACGGTCTCGGTCCGGATCGACCGCGCCAGCTGGACCCCGGCGCCGATCTTCGACCTGGTGCGCCGTACCGGCGACATCGCCCAGGCCGACCTCGAGATGACGCTCAACTGCGGTGTCGGCATGGTCGCCCTGACCGCTCCCGACGACGTGGACGCCGCACTCGCGCTGCTGGCCGAACACGGCGTCGACGCGTGGGTCGCCGGCGAGGTCGACGCGACCCCGGGCGGGCGGGTCGAGCTGGTCGGCCAGCACCCCGGCTGGTGACCTCTGCGGGGCCGCTGACGTGACGTTCACCGCCCGCGAACGCATTTTGGCGCCGCGAGTGTGCGGGAACGCCCTGTCAGCAGGTAGCGTTGGCCCCACGAGAACTCTTTGAGACAGTCCCGGGAGCTATCCCGGCCAAGTGTGCGAGGGGGCTGGACCCTATGGGGCGCGGCCGAGCGAAAGCCAAGCAGACGAAGGTCGCACGCGACCTGAAGTACCGCACTCACGACACCGACTTCGGTGCGCTGGCGCGTGAGCTGCATGGCGACACGGACAACACCGAGACCGAAGAGGTCGAGGAGTGGCCGGACTACCGGGGGTCCTCGCGCGACTGAGGCGTCAGCCGGCGCCCTCGGCGATCACCACGTCGCCGTGGGTGCCGTAGCCCAGCAGCTCACCGCCGGCCCGCGTGCCGTCGAACCCGACCAGCAGCAGCCGGTCGCCGACCGGTAGCAGCGTCGGCCAGGGGATGTTCGTCGGGTACGGCGCCTCGATCGCGCCGAGCTCGTTCATGGCCAGGTCGAAGACCGGGTAGCGCTCGCGCTGTCCGCGTCGACCGTCTCGGCCGTCGCTCGCCAGCACCCGCCAGGCTCCGTCTAGGCGGGCCAGCGTGGTGCCCTCGGTCGCGCGCCGCCGGGCGTCGACGCCGCGCAGGGTGAGTCGGTCCAGGCTGGGCCCGCCCGCGAGCACGGGGTGGAACCGGAAGAACCGGCGGGCGCTGACGTAGCCCACCAGCCACTCGTCGTCGGTGCGCACCAGGTGCGGGTCCCAGACCCCGACCGAGGCGAAGCCGTCGGTCGGCAGCGCCAGCGGCTCGGTGTCCAGCACGTGCCGCCCGGCCAGCAGGTCGGCGTCCGTGTGGGCCAGCGTCACGCCCACGCTCGCGCCCCGGCGGTTGACGTCGAAGTCGCCCCACGTGCTGGTGGCGACCAGCCAGCGTGCCTGCCCTGAGCCTGTCGAAGGGTCGCGCACCAGGTGGGTGGCGTGGTCGCCGTACACGCCGGGTCGGTCGGGCCGCCGGAAGAACAGGTCGCTGCGGTGCTCCAGCGCCAGCGTCTCCGGGTCGAGCGTCCAGACCGAGGTGTGCGCGGTGTCGAAGAAGCCCGGCCCGGCGCTGGTGGCGCTGAGCACGGCCCGCCCCTCCAGCAGGTACGGCGTCCCGTCCGCGTGGCTGACCACCCGCAGGTCCCGTAGCCCCAGCTGGCCGAACCCGCCCGCCTCGACCCGGTCGACCCGACCCGAGTGACTCACCGCCAGGCCGGCCAGCCAGGACTCGTCCCGCGTGTCGATCCGATCGGCCAGGTCGATCCGGGCGCGGGCGGTCCAGGCGCCGTTCGCGCGGGTGAGCGCGGTCAGGTGAGTGCCGGTCAGGGTGAGCGCGAGCTGGTCGGGAGTGCTGTCGACGCGGCCGTGGCGGCGGCTGCGATGGGTGCTGGTGCGGCCGGCGGTGGTGACCGCCACGGTGACCAGGCCGTCGGCGTACGAGGCGGCGAGGTGGTCGGCGCCCGAGGACCAGCGGATGGTGACCCGCCCCGTGATGCCGGACGCGACCAGCGCCGCCGACGGTGCCGGCTGCGGGCAGGGGCCGTCGCTGGTGGTCTGGACCGGTTCTGCCACCAGCGCGATCGGGCGGAGCCGGGCGAACGGGACGAAGCGTGGCGGTGTCACGAGGGAGAAGTATCCGTGTCTCTTTGTCTCAGGTGTGACGGGCGTCGCACGATGAGCGGTCTGGGAGGGAGGCCCAACGTGAACGAAGAAGTCCTTGCCTCGCTTGCCGGGCGACTCGGGGTGGATCCGGAACGCTTGGCGGACCTGGCGTCGCTGGACGCCGGGCAGCTGTGGAAGCTCGACGCCGCCGTGGCCACCATGGTTGCCGTCGAGGACAACGCGATCGAGGTCGGCGTCCGCGAGACGCTGGAGTCGCTGCCCTGGCCGGTGCGCGGGGCGGCGCGGGGACTGCTCGGGGTGGAGGCCTGATGTCCTATCCCGGATCGCGCCTGGAGGTCGCCAAGATCGCGCACGTGCTCGGCAGCGATCCGAGCGAGTTCTCGTTCCTCGCCGAAGTGCCGGCCGCCGTGATCCGTGAGCTGCGGCACGAGCTGCTGGCGGCGACGTACCGCCGGCACGAGGCCCGCTTCGAGCGCCTGGCCGGCGTCAGCAAGATGGTGCCGCCCTCGGTGACCGCGGCGATCGCGCAGAAGGCGCTCGGCCCGCAGATCGCCGCCCGCGTCGCCGGCGTCCTGCCGGTCGAGGACGCGGTGAAGATCGCCCGCCATCTGGAGCCCGAGTTCATCGCGGACATGGCGCCCCACCTCGACCCCCGCCGGATCGGCCCGCTGGTCGCCCAGCTCGCCGACGACTTCATCGTCGACGTCGGCCGGCTGCTGCTGCGGCGGCGCGAGTGGGTCACCGCCGCACGGCTGGTTCCGGTGGTCGCCCTGGAGCCGCTGACCGAGCTGGTCGGCCTGATCGGCGGCGCGGAGATGCTCCAGATCGCGCTGTACGCCGACGAGCCCGCCGACCTCGAGCGGGTCATCGACCTGCTCCCCGACGAGCGGCTCGGCTCGCTCGTGCAGGCGATGGCGATCTCGGCGCACCTGGACGAGGCGGTCATGCTGGTCGAGTCGCTCTCGACCACCAGCGTGGCGCGGATCCTGGCCCAGGTGGCGCAGCAGGAGGCGCCGGTGCGCAACCTGTTCGTCGACACGGTGCACCGCATCCGGGCCTGGGAGGCGGCCATCCCCGGCATGTCCCAGCTGCCCGCCGAGACGCTGCCGGCGTTGGCCAACGTGCCGGCCACGCTGGATCCCCAGGTCATGTCGATGGTGATCGAGGCGGCACGCACTCTCGACCGTGGGCCGTGGCTGGTGCTGCTGCTGATCTCGCTCGACGACGAGCACGTGGAGGCGCTGACTCAGGTGCCGGCCCTGCAGGACCCGGAGATGGTGGCCTGGATCGTCGACAGCGTGGGTGCCTCGCAGCGCATCGTCAGCGCGGTGCTGCGCGACCTGGGGGCTGCGATCGCCTGACGTATCACCCCCGGCCGGCGCGGGCGCGGGCCGCCTTGCGCTCGGCTCGCAGCCGGCGCTCCTCGACGTACATCTGCTCGGCCTCGGCCAGGGTGGGCGCCGAGCCGCCGTAGGCCTGCGGCAGCCACCACGAGCCCGGCGGCTGCTCCTGCGCCGGGTGCTTGCGGATCAGCCGGTCGAGCATCTCCTCCATCCGTGCCCGGAGCTCGGCGGTCTCGGCGGCCGGGTCGATCGCGGTCGGGTGCATCGGCTCGCCCACCTCGATGCCGATGGTGCGGTGCCGGGAGAAGTCGGCCTTCTGGCCCTTGGTGAGCAAGCGCTGGGTGCCCCACAGCACGACCGGGATCAGGGGTACGCCGGCGTCGGCGGCGATCCGCACCGCACCGCTCTTGAGCTCCTTGATCAGGAAGCTGCGCGAGATGGTGCCCTCGGGGAAGATCCCGACCAGCTCGCCCTCGCGCAGCTTCTGTGCCGCCGTCTGCATGCCCTCCCGCCCGGAGGCGCGGTCGATGCTGATGTGGTGGAAGGAGCGCATCACCGGGCCGCCGATCGGGTGGTCGAACACCTCCCGCTTCGCGATGAACCGGGTCAGCCGACCGCGCTCGGCGCCCGGGTAGCCGGCCAGCACGTAGTCGACGTAGGACAGGTGGTTGATCGCCAGCAAGGCGCCGCCCTCGGTGGGGATGCGCTCGGTGCCGGTGAGATCGATCCGGACGTCGCCGAGCTTCACCCAGGCGCGGGCGGCGGCGATGACCGCGGGGTAGATGAGATCCATGGTGAGCCCATGCTGGCTGTCTTCACCCGCGGTTTCCTGTGGAGACGGCGTGGATCGGGTCCCGGATTTTGTTCGCAGCGGACAAAGGAGAGCAACTAGCCTGAGCCCGTGACCGGTTGGCGACGCGGCAGCGACGTGAGCGACACCTGGCGACTGGATCATCCGTGGGCGACGGTCTACACGTTCGGGATGCGTCACCGTCTGCTCGCCGGTGCGGTCGGCCGGGTGGCGTTCGGCACCGACCTCGCCGGGATGTACGACGCCATCGCCGCGATCCGCGACGTACCGGCCGGTGGCACGGTGCTCGATGTCCCCTGCGGCGGCGGGGTGGCGCTGTCCGGGCTGGTGGGCGCGCCGCCACTGCGCTACGTCGCTGTGGACATCGCGCCCGCGATGCTGCGGCGCACGGCACGGATGGCGGCCCGGCTCGGTGTCGTCGTCGAGACCCTCGAGGCTGACGTGGCCGCGCTGCCGCTGGAGGACCGTTCCGTCGACCTCTGCCTCAGCCTCACCGGGCTGCACTGCTTCCCGGACCCGCGGGCCGCCGTACGCGAGCTGGCCAGGGTCAGCCGGGACCGGATCGCGCTGACCTGGCTGCGCTCGGACGCGGGCCTGCGCTACCGGCCGATCCTCGCCGCCGGTCGCGCCGCCGACCTGGTGGGGCGCTCGGCCACCGCCGACGAGGTCGGCGGCTGGCTGGCCGAGGCCGGCTTCGACGTGACCGTCCAGGTCGACGGCTCCTTCGGGTACGCCCAGGCCCGGCGCGGCTGATCCCGCCCACGAAGGCCGAACGCCCCCGACGGATCGGGGGCGTTCGACGGGTGGTGGCCAGGGGCGGGGTCGAACCGCCGACCTATCGATTTTCAGTCGATCGCTCGTACCAACTGAGCTACCTGGCCAAGCCGTGGGCAGACATTACCGGAGATTCGCGTGCGGCCACGAATCGGGCACCATTCTCCCCGTGGCCGAACGCGTGCACTTCTCCAGCTCCACCGGACCGACCCTCGCCGGACTGATCGACCTGCCTCAAGGAGAGGTCAGAGGCTGGGGACTGTTCGCCCACGGCTTCACCCTCGGCAAGGACTCGCCGGCCGCGGCCCGGATCTGCCGGCAGCTGGCCAGCGAGGGCATCGGCATGTTGCGCTTCGACAATCTCGGCCTCGGCGACTCCGAGGGTGACTGGGGCGACGGCTCGTTCACCGTGAAGGTCGACGACACCGTGCTGGCGGCCCAGTTCATGGCCGATCGCGGCACCCCCGCCGACCTGCTCGTCGGGCACTCCTGGGGAGGCGCCGCGGTGATCGCGGCGGCCTGCCGCGCGCCCGGCGTACGGGCCGTGGTGACGGTCGGGGCGCCGGTGGACCCGAGCCATGTCGAGCATCAGTACGACGCCGTGGTCGGTCGGGTGCTCGCCGACGGGGCCGCGCAGTGGCTGGTCGGCGGTCACAAGGCGCTGACCCTGAAGCGGGCCTTCGTGGAGGACGTGCGCCGGGCCGACCTGCACGAGGCGATCCGCAACCTGCGGCTGCCGCTGCTGGTGATGCACTCGCCGACCGACGACACCGTCGCGATCGACAATGCCAGCGCCATCTTCCAGCTGGCCCGCCACCCGCGCAGCTTCGTCTCCCTCGAGGGCTCCGACCACCTGCTCACCAAGCCGGGCCAGGCCCAGCGCGCCGCCCGGATCACCAGCGCCTGGGCGGACCCCTACCTCAGCTGCTGACGGCGGGCCTGGCCGGCGGTGATCCCGAACCGCCGGCGGAAGGCCTGCGAGAAGTGCGACATCGACGTGAACCCGCAGCGCACGGCCACGTCCACGGTCCGTACGTCGGTGTCCGCGGCGCTGGCGAGGATGCTGTGCGCCAGGTCGAGCCGGCGGCCGAGGATGTGGCGCGGCACGGAGGTGCCGGCCTCGGCGAACAGCCGTGACAGGTGCCGCTCGGAGATGCCCGCGCCGGCCGCCACCTCGGCGGCGGAGAGGCGCGGGTCGGCCAGGTGGTCGTCGATGAATGCCCGGGCAGCGGCCCGGTGGGCGATCGGCAGCCCGACCCGGCCCTCGGTGGCGATCACGGAGACCAGCTCGAGCACGGCGCGCTCCTCGGCCGGGACCGGCACGCGAGCGCGCACCGCCCGGCCCACCAGGGTGACCAGGGCGCGGGCGTAGGGGTCCGCGGCCGCGTCGAGCACCAGCGGCCGGCTCAGCTCGGGCAGCCCGGTCAGGTCGGCGAACGCCGCCCGCGGCACCTTGACCGCCAACTCCTCCAGGCCGTGGCCGAAGCCGCGCAGGAACGGCCGGTCCACGTCGCAGACCAGGATCTCGCCCGGGTGGACCACCCGGCGGGCGCCGCCGTACTCGAGCATTGCCTCGCCTCGGAGCGCGGCATAGACGGCGATGGCGTCGGCCGGACGGGCGGCGACCAGCTCCTCGTCGCGCTGCACCGCATGGGGCGTGCCGCGCACCAGTGCCAGGCCCACGTCGTCGAGCTGGAGGTTGACCTCGCGGGCGCGGAACGGCTTGTCCGAGGGCACCCGGCAGGCGAGCTCGATCAGCGTCTCGGCGTTGTGTCGCTCCCAGTCGGCCACCACGCGCCCGGCTGCACCGTCGGCGACCTCGAACGCCTCCGCCCTGGGGATCCGGACCATCCCTCACCTCCTCTCCCTATCGTGACACGGCTCACAGGGCGTCGCGGCCGGCGCCGATGTGCTCTTTTCCGCCATTCCGCACTCCAACCGGTGACGGCGGCCGGTGGGCGGCGTTCACTCGGCTCCAGATTCCTCGTGAGAAAGGTGCTCCCATGCCGGTGTTCAACGACGGCATCACCGAGACCGAGCTTCCCGTCGGGGCGCTCGTCGAGACGGATGTGCTCATCGTCGGCTCGGGGCCGGCGGGCGCCTCCGCGGCGCTGTTCCTCTCCGAGCTCGGCGTCCGCAACCTCATGATCACCAAGTACCGCTGGACCGCGAACACGCCGCGCGCCCACATCACCAACCAGCGGGCGATGGAGATCTTCCGCGACCTGGGCATCGAGGAGCAGGTGCTCGCCGACGCCACGCCGCACGAGCTGGTCGGCGACACGGTGTTCTGCACCAGCATCGCGGGGGAGGAGATCGGCCGGATCCACACCTGGGGCACCCGGCCGGACCGCGAGGGTGACTACCGGCTCGCCTCGCCCTGCTTGACGGTCGACATCCCGCAGACCTACCTGGAGCCGATCCTGGTGCGCAACGCCACCGTGCGCGGCACCCAGACCCGGTTCTCGACCGAGTACCTCTCCCACACCCAGGACGCGGACGGCGTCTCGGTGCAGGTCTGTGACCGGCTCACCGGTCACGAGTACACGATCCGCGCCAAGTACCTCATCGGTGCCGACGGCGCCCGGTCCAAGGTGGCCGCCGACATCGACCTGCCCTACCAGGGCCGGATGGACATCGCCGGGTCGATGAACATCACGTTCAGGGCCGACATCTCTGCGCTGGTCGACCATCGGCCCTCGGTGCTCTACTGGGTGATCCAGCCCGGCTCCAACGTGGGCGGGATCGGCACCGGCCTGGTGCGGATGGTGCGGCCCTGGGACGAGTGGCTGATCGTCTGGGGCTACGACATCGACGGGCCCGCGCCCGACATGGACGAGGAGATGGCCAGGGGCATCGTGCGCGATCTTCTTGGCATGCCCGACCTGGAGCCGGAGATCACCGGCTACTCGCTGTGGGGCGTCAACGAGATGTACGCGACCACCCTGCAGCGGGGCCGGGTCTTCTGCGCCGGCGACGCGGTGCACCGGCACCCGCCGTCGAACGGGCTCGGCTCCAACACCTCCGTCCAGGACTCCTACAACCTGGCGTGGAAGCTGGCCGCTGTCCTGCAGGGGTACGCCGATGCCTCGTTGCTGGACTCCTACACCGCCGAGCGCGCCCCGGTCGCGAAGCGGATCGTGACCCGGGCGAACCGGTCGGCGCGGGAGTTCGTCGACATCTTCGAGGCGCTCGGCGTGGTCGGGCTGAGCGGTGAGGCGATGGCCGCGGCGATCGAGGAGCGCAAGGCCAACACCCCGCAGGGCGCGGCCAAGCGGGCCGCCCTGGTCAGGGCGATGGAGACCAAGAACTACGAGTTCAACGCCCACGGGGTCGAGCTGGGTCAGTTCTACGAGTCCGGCGCGATCCTCTCCGACGGCACCCGGCCGGCGCCCTCGCGCGACGAGGATCTGTACTACGTCGCCTCCACCTCGCCGGGGGCACACCTCCCGCACGCCTGGGTCGGCGACAACGTCACCCGGAGGGCGATGATGGACCTGGCGCCGTACACCCGCTGGACGCTGATCACCGGGGTGGCCGGCGAGGTCTGGGCGAGCGCGGCCGACAAGGTGGCCCACGAGCTCGGCGTACCGCTGGCGACGGTGGTGATCGGGCCGGGTCGCGACGTCACCGACCTCTATTACGACTGGGCCAAGCAGCGCGAGGTGGAGGAGTCGGGCGCGATCCTGGTGCGGCCCGACAAGCATGTCGCCTGGCGTGCGATGAGCCTGGCCGAGGACCCCGACGCGGCCCTGCGGGATGCGCTCACTCGACTGCTGGGGCGAGGATCGCGGGCATGAGGTTCGCGCACGAGACGTTGCCGCAGCGGGTGGTGTTCGCGTCCGGCGAGGCGGCCGCGGCGGTTGCGACCGAGGTGGAGCGGTTGGGGGCACGGCGGGTGATGCTGATCGCCGGCCCCGCAGAGGCGGCGTTGGCGGGGTCGGTCGCGGGCTCGGTGCCGGTGGTGCTGCGTCACGACGAGGTGGTGATGCACGTACCGGTCGAGGTCGCCGAGCGGGCGCGCGCTGCCGCGGTCGGAGCCTCGGTCGACGCCTTGTTGTCGGTCGGCGGGGGATCGACGACGGGGCTGGCCAAGGCGGTCGCGATGACCACCGGGTTGCCGATCGTCGCCGTACCGACCACCTATGCCGGTTCGGAGGCGACGAACGTGTGGGGCCTGACCGCAGGGGAGCAGAAGACGACGGGGGTGGACGACCGGGTGCTGCCGCGTGCGATCGTCTACGACGCCTCGCTGATGCTGAGCCTGCCGGTGGTGATGTCGGTCGCCTCGGGGCTCAACGCGCTGGCGCACTGCGTGGACTCGATGTGGGGTCCTCGTGCCGACCCGATCGACCAGGCGCTGGCCGGAGAGGGCATCCGCGCGCTGGCGGCGGGCCTGCCGGCGGTGGTGGTCGAGCCGACCCGCGTCGAGGGCCGCGAGCAGACCCTCTACGGCGCCTATCTGGCCGCGGTCGCCTTCGCCTCGGCCGGGTCCGGGATGCATCACAAGATCTGCCACGTGCTGGGCGGGATGTTCAACCTGCCGCACGCGCAGACCCACGCCGTCGTACTGCCGCACGTGCTGGCGTTCAACGCCCCGTATGCGCCCGAGGCCGAGCGGCGCATCGCGGCAGCCTTCAACACCTCGAGTGCTCTCGCCGGCCTGGCCGCGCTCCGGGAGGCGGTGGACGCGCCGCGTGCGCTGCGGGACTACGGCATGCCCGAGGACGGCATCGTCAAGGCGGTCGCACCGATCCTGGCCGCGATCCCCGCCAGCAACCCCGCCCCGGTCACCGAAGGCAACCTCACCGCCCTGCTGCGGGCGGCCTGGGAAGGAAGTGAGCCAGCATGAGCACTGACATCGACCCCGGATCGGCGCAGGCGGGTGCGCATGGTCGCGTCTACCGCGAGGTCACGCCCGAGCAGAGGGCGGTGGAGGAGCGACTGGTCGCCAACGTGCTCGCGTCGTTCGCCTCGTGTGAGGATCCGCGCCTGCGTGAGCTGATGCAGGCCCTGGTGCGCCACCTGCATGCCCTCATCCGCGAGGTGCGGTTGACCGAGCGGGAGTGGGGAGAGGCGATCGACTTCCTCACCAAGGCCGGGCACATCACCACCGACGTCCGCCAGGAGTTCATCCTGCTCTCCGACACGCTGGGCGCCTCGATGCAGACCATCAACGTCAACAACCAGGCCTACAAGAACGCCACCGAGGCGACCGTCTTCGGCCCCTTCTTCGTCGAAGGCGCGCCCCGCATCGAGTTGGGCGGGGACATGTCCTTCGGTGCGCCCGGGCAGCCGTGCTGGGTGGAGGGCACCGTCACCGACACCGAGGGCGATCCACTGCCCGGTGCTCGGATCGAGGTGTGGGAGGCCGACGAGGACGGCCGCTACGACGTGCAGTACGACGACGGTCGCCGCGCGGCCCGGGCGCACCTGTTCACCGACGACCGGGGCGGTTACCGGTTCTGGGGACTGACCCCGACGCCGTACCCCATCCCCGACGACGGGCCCGTGGGCAAGATGCTCGCGGCCGTCGGGCGCTCGCCGCTGCGTGCCGCGCACCTGCACTTCATGGTCTCCCACCCCGGCACCCGCACCCTGGTGACCCACATCTTCCCCGAGGGCGACCCCATCGGCCGCAAGGACACCGTCTTCGGCGTCAAGGACTCACTGATCAAGGACTTCCAATCACAGCCCGCCGGCACTCCCACCCCCGACGGCCGCACCGTCGCCGGCACCTGGTCGCGGGTCCGCTTCGACATCGTGCTCGCTCCCGCCGACGCCTAGGTTGTGGGCCGAGACTGAGTTGGGCCGCCTCCCCACCCACCCCTAGGATGAGCGGGCCCAGGCCCCCTTCGTCTAGCGGCCCAGGACCCCGCCCTTTCACGGCGGTAGCGCCGGTTCGAATCCGGTAGGGGGTACGCAGCCTTGTCGATTGGGATCGGCGCGGCACGATGGGATATGGTTCCATCGCTCCGGTCGTGAGACGTCACGAGCCGGTGCGCCAAGGCCCCGTAGCGCAGTTGGTTAGCGCGCCGCCCTGTCACGGCGGAGGCCGCGGGTTCAAGT
>Ga0164242_10002602_pt1 | contig 20889 bp, 20 predicted proteins | sample OricomgcompostMG_FD_108783 | JGI IMG/M metagenome (GOLD analysis project Ga0164242, IMG submission 108783) | Miracle-Growth compost microbial communities from Emeryville, California, USA - Original compost - Miracle growth compost (MG) ... | reverse complement strand
CTCCGTGATCACGAGCCCCGCCTGCTCCAGGACACTGACGTGCTTCTTCATACCCGTAAGGGTCATGTGAAATCTTTGGGCAAGGTCGGTGATAGAGGCGTCTGAATCCCCGAGTTGCTCCAGTACGCCGCGCCGGGTGACATCGGAGAGCGCAGCGAACGTTGTATCGAGGCGGGCTTGATAGTGAACCATTTGGTTCACTGTAAAACGTGTATGGGGGATTTACAAGCAGATGACCTCATGGGCACAAACCGCACGTAGCTCCTCTGCCACCCCTGCCTGCTGCCCGCTAGCGCCGAGGACAAGGGCGTCCCTGTTCATCGGAAAGGGGCTTGCCCGGACAACTTGTGCTGCCAAGTACTTCTTGAAGAATGGCGCCACCGCGGCGATGCATCGTCCATGCGGATTCGGTCCTGGCTGTCTGACACCCGCTTCCGGAGCAGCTCCAGCTGCCGTAGATGCACGCTATCGAATCCCTGCACCATTTAGCGATCGTTTGTTCCGTTGGCGCTGTCGCAAGCTGCCTGCAGCAAGGCCAGCACCTCTTTTTGCGCCGCCGATGGCAAGTCTTTGAGCAGCTCGCCGGCTACCTGGTGCTGCAGCTCACGCAGCCGGGTATAAAGCTGCCTGCCTTGCGCACTCAAGTGAATGCAGCGCACGCGCTTGTCGGTTTCACTGGATGTCCGTTGCAGCCAGCCGTGGCCCTCGAGGCTGGCCAGGACCCGGGCCATCTGGGCTTTGTCGGTATGGCTTTGCTCAATCAGATCTTTCTGGGTGGTATCTGGATGGCGTCCCGTGTGCATCAGGACCCGCATTTCGTTGAACGTCAGCTCCGGGCACGCCCTCTCGAGCCGGCTGCGCATGCGCGACCTGAAAAGATGCAGAAGCTCATGCAGGCTATCGAATATTTCGATGGGGAGTGGTGCGGTCATGTCGGCGCATAAAGTTGACAAAGTCAACTATCAAGATATTATTGTTGACTTTATCAACGAATACACAAGCGTGTCCATCGCTCGATCGGATCGCGCCATCGCAGTGCACCCATCGGACCGTTCACGAGTCACCAGGAATACGCACTTTCTCTCTTCATCCATCAGGGAAAAGCACCATGAAGCCATCCAGTTCCACGCCCAGATCTGGCCGCAAAAAACTGCATTGCCGCTACACCCCGTTCGTATTCTCCTTCTACATGGCGGCGATCATGGCGCTTTTCATGTGCTCCACCATCGTGGCACTTGAAAGCGGCTTCGATCCGGAATACTGGTCACATGTCCTGAAGGCCTACCTTTTGGCGATGCCGGTAGCGTTCGGTTGCGTGCTGATTGTTCGCCCGGTGGTGATGCGCATGGTTGCGATGACGGTAGACATCTAGGCAGGGAAGTTGACCAGCCCCTGGAATGCCACGTGGGATCGCCCCCCCTCTGCAACCTTCCTCGCCCCCAATGACACTGGCCGATTGCCCTGCCCTCACGCCCTGGCCTCGGCCAAGTGCGAACCGGAGGAAGCCCGCAATGCCCAGGAAGAATCCGATCGGCGCCATACCAGTGTGGCAAGCGTGCTGCCGGGTCTGGCCGTGGCTGGCGTAAGTCCAGCCGGTCCGCCGACGGCGGAGCCGACGTCAACCATTGCGCCTGCCAAGCTGCCGCACATCGCGACGGGTGACTCGCGCTACTAGTCATACGACGTCGAGATGGCGGAGGTGATCGGTGGCAAGTCCTGGAAGCCGTACGATGCCGCCGGCATCGCCAAGCTGAAGGCCACGGCGGCCTCCTCCACGAAAGACGGGGCCGCGCCCCTGGTGGGCGAGGACGCGACGCTGTTCCAGCAGCGCTCACCGCTCGACCTGGCCAACCCGCGCCTGCGCAAACTGGCCGCGGCACTCGGGGCCGGCGTACATGCGTACCGGTGGCACCTGGGCCAACACGGTGTATTTCGATGACACCGACGGTGCCGCTCCGACGATGCGTTGCCACCGCTGCGGGGCACGCCGGTAGCGGCCGGTCGCACCCTGCTGGCACCTGCCACCATCACCTTCCTTGCCATGGCGGATGCGGAAAACCCGGCATGCCGCTGAGATGGCCACACTGGACCGGAACACCGGGGCCATCGCGGCGGGAACGGACGGCCAGGTCTTCCTCCGCAGGGTACGGTGATCAGCGTCCCGTAAACGCCGGGGTCCGCCAGGCCGTCAGCGGTAACGTGCTTCGGCCAAATCCAGCTCGCGGATCAGCTTGCGCGACAACTCGTCGGAAATCTTGTGCTGCCGCGTGAAGCTGAAGATTTCGGTGCGTTCCGCCTGCAGGGCGGCCAGCCGTAATTTGCGCTCGACTTCATCGGCCTCGCGCAGTTGCGTGGCATCGCCTTCGAGGTTGTTGCAATCCAGTCTGCGCTGATAAAACGCCAGCACGCGAGTGGCTGCGTTGGTGCAGATGTCGGCACTGGACTTGTCAGCCGTCCAGGTGGTGCCCGTCCAGCACAACTTCTTATACGGCGCGTTCACCTGCGCGGTTCCATCGTGACCGTCTACTGCATCGGGTGCAGTGACCGGGAGAACCTCATGCCATCAGAGCAGCGCACCGACCTGAGCCCGGATTTCATCGAAAAACAACGGCAACGTCTGGTGGCATTGCGTGGCCGGTTGCTGGGCGGCGAGGAAAACAACCTGGCGAGGGAACGGACATTCCAGCAGCAATACGGCGACGAGGCTGCGGAAGAGGAAGACAAGGCGCAGGACATGGCGCAACTGGAAGTCGACCAGGCACTGCATGACGTGGACGATCGCCGCATCGCGAACATCGAGCGAGCGCTGCAGAAGATCGAGGATGGCAGCTACGGCCTGTCCGACCTAAGCGGCGAGCGGATCCCGAAGGCTCGCCTCGAAACCACTCCCGAAGCGGTACTCACGATGCAGGAAGAACGCAACCAGGAAGCCGGCCGATGACGTCGTCTCCCGCCATGAACATCCTGCCTGCAGGGACTCCCGCCCCGGGGTTCGCCCTGCACTCCACCCCCGATCAGTCCGTCGCATTGAAGGAACTCCGCGGACGCAACGTGATCCTGGCGTTCTACCCGGCCGACTGGAGCCCGGTATGCAGCGATCAGTTGGCGCTGTACAACGAATTGCTGGACGAGTTTGCCCGGCTCAACGCGCAGTTGCTGGCGATCTCGGTCGATGGCGTATGGAGCCACGCTGCGCTGGCGCGCGAGCGCAAATACCACTTCCCGCTGTTGTCAGACTTCGAACCCAAGGGCAAGGTGGCACGCGCCTATGGTGTATACGACACGCAACTCGGCCTGGCGCAGCGCGCGCTGTTCGTGATCGATGGCGATGGCGTGATCCGCTGGAGCTACCTGTCGCCGATGGGCGTCAACCCGGGCGCGGCCGGCATCGTCAATGCGCTGGAGGCCTTGCCCTCCAACAATATCCAGAAGGTGATCGACGCGCCGGCCAACGGCGCGCAGGAGGCGGCATGACGCTCGAAGAGGCCAGGTTGGCGGTGCCGGTGTCCGCGCATGACCACGTGCAGGGCGGCGCACACGCCGTGGTGACCTTGGTGGAATACGGTGACTTCCAATGCCCCGCCTGCGGCATGGCCTACCCACTGGTGAAGCAACTGCAGCACCGTTACGCGGGCAACCTGCGCTTCGTGTTCCGCCACTTCCCGCTGGCCCAGGCCCACCCGTACGCCCAACTCGCCGCCGAGCTGGCCGAGGCCGCTGCCATCGAGGGCCAGTTCTGGTCCACGCACGACTGGTTGTACGAGCACCAGGAAGAGTGGGTTCCCTACGGTGCCGCAGGCCTGGAGGCTGGTGTACGCGCATTGGGGCTCGACGAGTCGGCACTGGCCGCCACCCTGCGCAACCCCGACATCGCCACGCACATCCATCGCGATTTCATGGGCGGCGTGCGCAGCGGCGTGAATGGCACGCCCAGCTTCTACGTCGACGGCTACCTGTACCAGGGCGATTTCGACGGGCTGGTGCACGGCATCGGTCGGGCGATCGCTCGACAAGCCTGAGATCGAAAGGACCCACGCGGTACGAAGAACGGTCACGGAACCTTTCCACCAGCCGCTGCCGACGCAACCAGCTTCCACCGTTTCACCGGCTACCTCCGCGTCGTTATTTCTTGCCGCAAATTATCGCCTGCACCGACACTGCTCCACCGGCAAGGATTTCACGAATTCTTTCTCCGACAAGGGGGTAATGTTGCGCGGCCTGCCGACAGTCCCGGCTACAGGCTCACGTTGTCTACAGGCCACGTTGTAGTCCAAGGGGAGAAGGCGATGGCAATGAACGAGCACGAAGACGTCGTGGCCAACCGTGACGCCCCTGTCGACGCATCGCGTCGCCGCATTCTGGCCGGCTTGCTGACCGCCTACACCGCCTCCCTCGTTCCCTGGGCACTCGCGCTGCCAGCCCCGCAGGCCGACCGCGGAGCGTTCACGGCACTCTCCGCGATCCTGGTCGGACAGCAAGTGCTGGATGCCGCGCAAACGGCGCGTCTCTATGACGCCCTCGTCGCCGACGATGCCCGTTTTCCTGCCGACGTACAGGCTCTGCTGGCGTTCGTGAACCAACGCCAGGTCGATCCCTTGCAGTTGCAGAACGTGCTGGACGCCGAACACTCGCCGCTGGCTTCGCTGCCACGGAAGATCGCCACGGCCTGGTATCTCGGCGTGGTCGGCAGTGGCGAAACCGCGCGCTGCGTCGCCTACGAAACCGCGCTCGACGCCGTAGCCGTCGCGGATGTGCTGAAGCCGCCGACCTATGCCTATGGCAGCTACGGAAGCTGGGCCAACAAACCCGTTTGAGGAGCAGGCCGGATGTCCGGACAACTATCGGCTGACATCGTCGTCATCGGCTCGGGCATCGTTGGCTCGCTGGCGGCACGTCGCCTTGCACTGCGGGGCGCTTCCGTACTGATACTCGAAGCCGGGCCAAGGCTGGACCGTGGCCGGGTCGTGGCAGCGTTCCGGAACTCGCCGTTCAAGGGCAGCTGGATGGCACCGTACCCGCCGTCGCCGTGGGCGCCGCATCCCATTTACGTGCCCAGGGACAATGGTTACCTGAAGCAGGCCGGACCCTACCCCTACCCTGCCGAATACATCCGAGCCGTCGGCGGCACCACGTGGCACTGGGCGGCGCAGGCATGGCGGCTGGTGCCGAACGACGTGCGCATCAAGAGCCTGTATGGCGTGGGCGTCGACTGGCCGCTGAGCTACGAGGAGCTCGACCCCTGGTACCAGGAGGCCGAGGAGCTCATCGGCGTTGCCGGCGCAGACGACACGGGCTCCCCGCGCAAGCAGCCGTTCCCGATGGAGCCGGTGGCCGAACCCTGGTCGATGCGGCGCTTCCGCGAACGGCTTGCCCCCGCCTATCCCGTGGTGGCCAATACCGTGGCACGCAACAGCCGCAGTTACGGCGGTCGGCCCGCCTGCGTCGGCAACAACAGTTGCCAGCCGATCTGCCCGGTCAATGCGCAGTACACCGGGGAAACCGCGGTGGCGGCTGCCGAGGCTTCCGGCGTGCGGTTGGTCCCGAACGCCGTGGTGTACCGGATCGAGCATGACGCCAAGGGCCGTATCGCCGCCGTGCACTACTTCGATCCCGACAAGGGCTCGCACCGGGTCACCGGCAAGACCTTCATCCTGGCGGCGAACGGCATCGAAAGCCCGAAGCTGCTGTTGCTGTCGGCCAGCGACAAATACCCGAACGGCCTCGCCAACAGTTCGGGCATGGTCGGGCGCAACCTGATGGACCACCCCAGCACGTCGCTCACCTTCTACGCCGACGAAGAACTGTGGCTCGGCCGCGGCCCGCAGAGCCCAAGCTCCATCAATACCCTGCGCGATGGTGCCTTCCGCTCCAGGCATGCACCGTATCGACTCGACTTCACCAACATTTCGCAGGTGCTCAACGTCACCAACGACCTGATCAAGGAAGGCGTATACGGCGCGGAATTCGAAAAACAGTTGCGCTGGCGTGCAGCACGCCAGGTCAACGTCAAGAACGTGCTGGAAGTGCTGCCCGATCCCGACAACCGCATCACGCTCAGTTCGGAAAAGGACGCCATGGGCATTCCGAAACCCGAGGCGCATTACTCGATCGGCGAGTACACGCGCCGCGGGGCAGATGTATCCAGGGCCGATTTCGCGCGCATTGCCGAATTGATGGGAGGCACCGGACTGCGCTACAGCGCGGACGGCCAGTTCGCCAACAACCAGCACATCACCGGCACCATGAGCATGGGCAACGCCCCGAGCAGCTCGGTGGTCGACGCATTCGGCCGCACGCACGACCACGAGAACCTGTTCATCTGCAGCACCGGCGTGATGCCCACCGCCGCCACCATGAACTCGACGCTGACCGCCATCGCCCTGGCGCTGCGCACCGCCGGGCACATCCTGCCGCAGCAGACCACCACGCAAACGGACCTGGCCGACGACCGACGCGAAGCGAGGCTGTCATGAAAGGGGCGGCTGGTCGGCTCATCCCGCTTTTCGCACTGGTTTGCGCGCTTGCCTGCACGTGCGCAAGCACCGCCATGGCCACCGACGGATCCAACGCCGAACGGGTCCAGCGCGGCAAATACCTGGCCACCGCCGGCGATTGCGTGGCCTGCCACACGGCCCCCGGCGGCAAGCCGTTTGCAGGCGGCCTGCCGTTGCCCACGCCGATCGGCGACATCATCGCCACCAACATCACGCCGTCGAAAACGGCCGGCATCGGCAACTACACCGAGCGGCAGTTCAGCGATGCACTGCGCCGCGGCATCCGCGCGGACGGCCGGCATCTTTACCCGGCCATGCCGTACACCGCCTACGCGCAGATCACCGATGCCGACATGCAGGCGTTGTACGCATATTTCATGCACGGCGTGGCGCCGGTGGACAGCAAGCCGGCACCGACCCGACTGCCCTTCCCGTTCAACCTCCGCTGGTCGATGGCGGCGTGGAACATGTTGTTCCTCGACAGCAAGCCGTTCACGCCCGACCCGGGCAAGAGCGCCGCATGGAATCGCGGTGCCTACCTGGTGCGCGGGCTGGCGCACTGCAGTACCTGCCATACGCCACGCAACCTGCTGATGGCCGAGCAACCATCACGCGAACTGGCCGGCGGCGATGTCGGGACCTGGCATGCACCCAACATCACGCCGGATGCCGACAGCGGCATCGGCAACTGGAGTGAAGCGGAGCTGGTCGCGTACATAAAACTCGGCCACGCCACCGGTCGGGCGCAAGCAGCCGGCCCCATGGCCGAGGCCGTCGACAACAGCCTGCAGTACCTCACCGCGGCCGACCTGCAAGCCATCGCCACGTACCTGAAAACGATACCGGCGCAACACGATCCGGCCGATACCCGTGCCGTCGACGACTGGGGTTCGGCGTCCGACGAGCTGGACAGCCTGCGCGGCGTGGCGTTACCCGTCGACCCGGACAAGATGACGGGTGCCCAACTCTACGACGCCTACTGCGCAAGCTGTCACCAGGCCCGTGGCCAGGGCAGTTTCGACGGCGGACTGCCACCGCTGTTCCACAACACGGCAACCGGCCGCACCAATACCAACAACCTGGTGATGGTGATACTCGACGGCATCCGCTGGACCGACCGCTCCGGCGTGCACATGCCGGGTTTCGCAAACCATCTGGACGACCGGCAGATCGCCACCCTCGCCGCTTATCTCATCCGGCATTACGGCAACCCCGCGGCCAAGGTCAGCGTCGAGCAGGTACGGCAGTTGCGTGCCGGAGGCGCGCCATCGCACCTGGTCGCGCTGGTGCGATGGGCGATGGCTATCGTGCTCCTGGTGATCCTTGCCATCGTGATCCTGTCGGTTCGGCGGATGCGGCGCCGATCTTCCGGCCAGGCCTGAGCGCATGCGCCCTTCATCCTGCCTGATCCGTGGCCTGGCACTTGGCGGCATGTTGTGGCTGGGTGCACGGCCGGCCATGGCCCAGCAGGCCGATGATGGCGGTTGGCTCAGCCAGCCCACCATGACCGGCGACTGGGGCGGTACACGCACGCAACTGCAGGACGATGGCGTCAACCTGCGCGCACACTGGACCACCGAGAGTGCCGGCGACCTCTCCGGCGGCCGCGAACGGACCGCGCGTTATACCCAGCAACTCGACGTCGGCGCGGACTTCGACCTCGACAAGCTATGGGGCGTGCCCGACGCGAAGATCCAGTTCACCGTCACCGACCGCCGCGGCCGCAGCCTGAGCAACGACGCCGTGGGCAACATGTTCTCGGTGCAGGAGCTCTACGGCGCGGGGCAGAATGTCCGTCTGGCCGAGCTGAACTGGCAACAGGACTTCCTCGACCACAAGGTCACCATGGAACTGGGCTGGTCGCCGATGGGCGACGACCTTGCGCGACTGGCGGCGTTCTGCAATTTCCAGAACGGCATTATTTGCGGCCACGCCAACGCGATGACCACCAACAGCGGTGCGCACAACTTCCCCACCGCACAATGGGGGGCCCGGCTGAAGGTGCATGCCACACCAACCTTCTACGTGCAGGGCGGCATCTACCAGAACAACCCGAACGCCGGCAACCATGACCAGGGCTGGAACCTCAGCTTCAAGAGCGATGGCCTGATCGTTCCGGTCGAAGTGGGCTGGAGTACCCGCCCCGGCAACCCATACCCCGGCGACTTCAAGCTTGGCGCCTATTACAACAGTGCAGGCACGCCGGACGTGCTCACCGACGTCGATGGCCGCAGTGCCGGCCTGACCGGCGCCGCGCTTGAACACCGCGACGGCCGCTCGGGTGGTTACTTCATCGTCGACAAGATGGTCTATCGCGAAGGACCCGACAGCAATCGCGGGCTGTACCTGGGCGCGATGGGTGGCATGGGCGACTCGGCAACCGCGAAGTTCCGCGACTTCTGGATCGTCGGCGGCCATTACCAGGGCACCTTCCCCGGCCGCGACAACGACGTGGTCTCGTTCATGGTGGCCTCGGCGCGGATCAACCCGCGGCTGACCCGCTATCAGCGCGACCGCGACAGCGTGACGCCCGGCGCCGCGCCGATCCAGACCCGCGAAACGGTGCTGGAAGTGGACTACGGCGCGAAAGTCGCCCCCTGGCTCACGCTGCGTCCCAACCTTCAATACATCATCCGTCCCGGCGGCGCCGGCCAGATCCCGGATGCCTTCGTGGTCGGCCTGTACACGCAAGTGGCGTTCTGATCGGCGGACCACGCGCATGCAACGGATGCATGCCGGAACTTCGGCACGGACGCAGCCCCGTATCCGATGTGCCCTGAACAGGTAGGCGCGCCATGACTGCTGACAACGATCCCGCGGAACTCCCTTCCCGTCGTGCCTTCCTGCGCAAATCGCTGGGCCTGATTCCTGCCGTGACACTGGCCGGGGGCGGCATCGCCGGCACCGTGCTGGCGCGCGCCCCGTCGACCGCGGCACCGGCACCCGACGCCTACCGGCCCAGCTACTTCAATGCCGAGGAATGGGCGTTCCTGCATGCCGCCGTCGCCCTGCTCATCCCGAACGACGAGCGCGGGCCCGGCGCCGTGGAGGCCGGCGTACCGGAGTTCATCGACCGCCAGATGGGTACCACCTACGGCAGCGGCGGCCTGTGGTACATGCAGGGGCCGTTCCACCCCGAGGTCCCGCACGAACTGGGCTACCAGCTGAAGCTGTCGCCCCGGGAGATCTACCGCGAAGGCATCCGCGAATGCGACGCCTGGTGCCGCAAGCAGTTCGGCAAGCCGTTCGCGACGCTTGACGCCACGCGGCAGCAGCATGTGCTGGAGCAACTCGACAACAACCAGGCTGCGTTCGAGGCGGTGCCGGCCGCGACCTTCTTCGCGATGCTCTGGACCAACACCCGCGAGGGTTTCTTCAGCGACCCGATCCACGGCGGCAACAAGGGCATGGTCGGCTGGAAGCTGATCAACTTCCCCGGCGCGCGCGCCGACTTCATGGACTGGGTGGAACGCGACGAGCGTTATCCGTTGCCGCCGGTATCCATCCGTGGCGAGAGGGCCTGAGTCATGGCTACCGTGATGAAGAAGGTCGACGCGGTGATCGTGGGCTTCGGCTGGACCGGCGCCATCATGGCGAAGGAGCTGACCGAAGCCGGCCTCAACGTGGTGGCGCTGGAACGTGGGCCGATGCGCGACACCTATCCCGACGGTGCCTACCCGCAGACCATCGACGAGCTGACCTACAACTCGCGCAAGAAGCTGTTCATGGACATCTCGAAAGAGACGGTCACCCTGCGCCACAGCAGCAGCGACATCGCCGTTCCGTACCGACAGTTCGGCGCATTCCTGCCGGGCACCGGCGTAGGCGGCGCGGGGCTGCACTGGTCGGGCGTGCACTTTCGGGTCGACCCGATCGAACTGCGCCTGCGCAGCCATTACGAGGAGCGTTACGGCAAGAAATTCATTCCCGAAGGCATGACCATCCAGGACTTCGGAGTGAGCTACGAGGAGCTCGAGCCGTACTTCGACTTCGCCGAAAAGGTGTTCGGTACCTCCGGCACGGCGTGGTCCGTGAAGGGGGAAATCGTCGGCCGGGGCAAGGGCGGCAATCCATTCGCCGCCGACCGGTCCAACCCGTTCCCGCTGGAAGCCCAGAAGAACACCGTCTCCGCGCAACTGTTCCAGAAAGCCGCCGAGGCAGTGGGCTACCACCCCTACAACCTGCCTTCGGCCAATACCTCCGGCCCCTACACCAACCCCTACGGCGCGCAGATGGGACCGTGCAATTTCTGCGGCTACTGCAGCGGCTATGCCTGCTACATGTACTCCAAGGCCTCGCCGAACGTGAATATCCTGCCAGCGCTGCGGCAGGAGCCGAAGTTCGAATTGCGTGTGCAATCCCACGTGCTGCGGGTGAACCTCGGCACCGATCGGAAGCTGGCCACCGGCGTCACCTACCTCGATGCGCAGGGCCGCGAGGTCGAGCAACCGGCCGACATCGTCATCATCGGTGCGTTCCAGTTCAACAACGTGCGCCTGTTGCTGCTGTCCGGCATCGGCAAGCCGTACGACCCGGCGACGGGCGAAGGCGTGATCGGCCGCAACTTCGCCTACCAGAACGAATCGAACATCAAGGTGTTCTTCGACAAGAACGGGCACACCACCAACCCGTTCATCGGCGCGGGCGGCAACGGCGTGGCGGTCGACGATTTCAACGCCGACAACTTCGACCACGGCCCGGAAGGCTTCGTGGGCGGCTCGCCGTTCTGGGTCAACCAGGCGGGCACCAAGCCGATCTCGGCCGCGGTTACTCCGCCGGGCACACCCAAGTGGGGCAGCGCCTGGAAAGCGGCGACGGCCGACTACTACACCCACCACATCTCGATGAACGCACACGGTGCGCACCAGTCCTACCGGGTCAACTACCTGGATCTCGATCCTGTCTACAAGGACGCCTACGGCCAGCCGCTGCTGCGCATGACCTTCGACTGGCAACCGAACGACATCAAGTTGTCCCAGTTCATGACCGGCAAGATGCGCCGGATCGCCGAAGCCATGAACCCGAAGGCGATCTCCGCACACGCGCACGAACCCGGCAAGCATTTCGACGCCACCAGCTACCAGACCACCCACTTGAACGGGGGCGCGATCATGGGCACCGATCCGGCCACCAGCGCGGTCAATCGCTACATGCAGAGCTGGGACGTTCCCAACGTGTTCGTGCCGGGCGCCTCGGCGTTCCCGCAAGGACTGGGATACAACCCGACCGGCCTGATCGCGGCACTGACCTATTTTTCGGCGCGGGCGATCCGGGAGCAGTACCTGAAGCACCCCGGCCCGCTGGTCCAGGCCTGAGGACAGCGGCCATGACGAAGAAAGTCCTCGTTGCCATGCTGCTGCTCTGCACCCCGCTGGCGGCCTGCCACCGCAGCGCACCACCCACGCCGGCCGCCTACGACAGCGCGACGCCTGCACGGCAGGCAGCACTGCTCAAGCAAGGGGAATACGTGGCCCGTGCCGCCGACTGCACGGCCTGCCACACCGCGCCGGGCGGCAAGCCCTACGCCGGCGGCCTGACGATGTCCACGCCGATCGGCACCCTCTACTCCACCAACATCACCCCGGACAAAGCCACCGGCATCGGCGACTACAGCTACACCGATTTCGACAACGCAGTGCGCCACGGCATCCGCAAGGACGGCAGCACGCTCTATCCGGCGATGCCCTACCCTTCGTACTCGCGCACCACCGATGCCGACATGCAGGCCATGTACGCCTGGTTCATGCATGGCGTGGCGCCGGTGGCACAGGCGAACAGGAAGTTCGACGTCCACTGGCCCATGAGCATGCGCTGGACGCTCTCGATCTGGCGCGGCATGTTCGCTCCCAAGGTGGCTCCCTACCAGCCCCCGCCCGGGACCAACCCGGAGATCGCCCGCGGCGGCTACCTGGTTGAAGTCCTCGGCCATTGCGGCGACTGCCATACGCCGCGCGGCTGGGCATTCCAGGAAAAGGCGCTCAGCGCCAGCGACGGTAGCGAGTTCCTGTCCGGCAGCGCGCCACTGGAAGGCTGGATCGCGAAAAACCTTCGCGGCGACAACAAGGATGGCCTCGGCAGCTGGACCGTGCCGCAACTCGTGCAACTCCTGAAGACCGGGCGCAGTGACCACAGCGCTGTCTTCGGCAGCATGGCCTACCCGATCGCGGACAGCACCCAGTACCTGAGCGATGCCGACCTCACCGCGATCGCCCGCTTCCTGAAGGCCTTGCCGGCAAGGGACCCGCACAACCCGTCCTTCGCCTACGACGACCGGGAGACCAAGGCGCTGCAGAAGGGCGACGACAGCAAGGCCGGCGCGGCGATCTACCTCGACAGCTGCTCCGCCTGCCACCGCAGCGATGGCCAGGGCTATGCCCGCGTGTTCCCCGCACTGGCGGGCAATCCGGTGGTTCAGACGGTGGATGCCACCTCGCTGATCAGCATCGTGTTGCGAGGCGACACGATGGGGGCCACGAAGACGGCACCGTCCACCTTCACCATGCCCGGCTTCGCCTGGCGCCTGTCCGACCAGGACGTGGCAGACGTGGTGAATTTCATCCGGACCAGTTGGGGCAACCAGGCGCCGACGGTGACCGCCGGCGATGTCGCCCACCTGCGCACGGGCGAAATGAAGGCAACCTTCCAGGCCAACCATGCGCATGGAGCACGCACCCGTTGACCACGGCGCCAGCGAAAGCCACCTGCACCGACGCGCCGTATCGACATGGCGGCTCAACCCTTATCCAGGAGCCAGCGACATGAAACCTCTCACCGCAACCCTCGGGCATGCTTTCCTTTGGCTGCTGGCATCGGTCGCCTGCGCATCGCCCCTGTACGCCGCCACCTACGTCTACGTGTCGAATGCCGCCGACGGCACCATTTCCACCTACAGGCTGGATGAAGCGACGGGCAAGCTCAGCCCCGGCGAAACCGTGCCCAGCGGCAAGCAGGTAATGCCGATGGCAGTGAGTCCGGACCACCGTTACCTGTATGCGGCGGTGCGCTCGGTACCGTACAACGTGCAGACATTCACCATCGACCCGCACACCGGGAACCTGCACAAGCTGTCGCAGTCGCCGGTGGGCTATTCGTTTGCCTACATCTCGCTGGACAAGACCGGGAAATACCTGTTCGGCTCGTCGTACGACGACGACCTGTTCACCGTGCACTCCATCCACAAGGGCGTCCTCTCCGACAAGGCGCTGCAGACGCTCAGGACCAGGCAGAATGCCCACTCGGTGCGCATCGACAACAGCAACCGCTATCTGTTCGTCGCGAACCTGGGTGGCGAGCGGGTATACCAGTACCGCTTCGACGCGCGTACCGGCAAGGTCACCCCCAACGAGCCGCCCTACCTCGATGCGCCGGCCGGGCTGGGGCCGCGGCACCCCGCGTTCTCGCCCGACGGGCGCTTCGTCTACATCCTGGACGAACTGCAGGACAAGATCATCACCTACGCGCTGGACCCGGATTCCGGCAGGCTCACCCAGGTCGCGGTCACCAGCGCGTTGCCGGCCGGCACCAGGCTGGTGCCCGGCGCGCCGCGCGGCGCGGTGCGCAACCACACGCCGGCGATGCAGCCACATGCCGACACCAGCCACGACATCTGGTCCGCCGACATCCACATCACCCCGGACGGCAGCTACCTCTACACCTCCGAGCGCACCTCCAGCGTGCTGAGCGAACTCAAGGTCGACAAGGCCAGCGGGGCGCTGACCCTCGTGGGCACCTTCCCCACCGAGGAACAACCGCGCGGGTTCGCCATCACCGCCGACGGCAAGTACCTGATCTGCACCGGCGAGAAATCGGAGACGCTGTCCGTTTTCAGCATCGATCCCGCCACCGGCAAACTGCGGCTCGCCGGCAAGTATCCAGATGGCCACGATGCCAACTGGGTGGAGACCGTCACACTGTGAGTCGTCCTCGTCCGGCACTGCAGGAATCTCTCCATCAGTACCGGCATCGGACAGGCCACGCACCCGGCAGGCGCGTATCGGTGTCCGGCATGATTCCCGCCGATCCGCTGACCCGGCAACATGCCCAGCTGGCCCGAATGCGCAGATGCGGGCCGCCACCCCGCGCAATTCCGACGTTGCCGCGCGCATCCGCCGCAACTTCATGGGCAGTGCGCGAGCGGCGGCGGCGCGTCCGGCATCCACGCTAACGACCGCCGTACCGAGGGCGATTTCCATGTGCCGGTGCAGGGGCGCATGGCGGCCGGTCGCGCCGGCAGGTTTCACGCGTTCCCACCCCGAAGACAAAGCAGAATGTGCGCTGGTCGGCGTTGGCCATGCGGCAAGCGGGTACCAGGCCTCATCTGTAGACTTGGAACCCGCGTCGCGAGCGCAAATCGAATCCAGCATCCATGGTGGCGGGTAATGCTCCCTGTCGTTGACATGATGGCTTGAAAGCGAGATGTATTTCCCTTCGCGACAAGACTGGATCTTCTCGTTGGTCACCTTCGCGGCAGCCATACTTTCGCTTTACATCGCTTTTGCCGCTGACCTCGACCGCCCTTACTGGGCGGCTGCCACGGTCTATATCGTCTCGCAGCGAACCGCCGGCGCGCTGAACGCCAAGGCGCTGTGGCGCCTGGTCGGCACCTTGAGCGGAGCGGCCATGGCGGTGGTCGTAATACCCAATCTCGTGGATGCCCCGCCGCTGCTGATCCTGGTGATGTCGGGATGGATCGCGGCTTGCCTGGCCGGCTCGCTGTCGATGGGGGGACTGCGTGGCTATGCCTTCATGCTGGCGGGCTACACGGCCGCGATCATCGGTTTTCCTGCAGTGGACAACCCTGACGCCATCTGGGGCACCGCCGTCTCGCGCGTCGAGGAAATCGGCGTAGGCATCGTTTGCACCCACGTCCTGCATACCATCTTCCTCGCACGCAACGTCAATCCCTCGCTGCATGCCGCCGTCAACGTGTGGATGAAGGACCTGGTCAGCCTTGCTGAGGCGGTGCTGGTACGCGGCGACGCACCCTATCCGTCCCATGCCGAATGGCGGCGCCTCGCCTCGCACGTGGGCGCCATCGACCTGATCTTCGACCAGGCACGTTATGAGCGGACGGATCCCAAGCTGCTGTCGGACATGCAGGTACTGCGTAGCCAGGTGAGGCGGTGCGGGCTTCTGATGGCCTCCGTGGCCATGCGCCTTGCCAACCTGCGCGAGTGTGTGTCTCCGCTATACCCGCAGGCAAGATCCCTGCTGGGCGAGATCGGGCAATGGCTGGTTGCGAGCATGCCCGAGGGGCGACCGTCCTCCCGGATCAGCCCGGCGCCCCTGCTGCAAAAGCTGCAGGCCGTATTGACGGAACAGCCGCAACACAGCCACTGGGACGATCTGATCTACACCGGCCTGTGCGACCGTGGGCACGAACTGGTCGTGCGCTGGAAGGATTGCGTGGCTCTTGCGCAGGGCGAACCCGCCACCGGACAGTTGTCGCCCGTGCAATGGAAACCGCGGGGGCTCAAGGACCCCCTGCTGGTGACACTGTCGTGCCTGGCGGTCGCCCTGAGCCTGGTGGGCGTATGCACCTTCTGGCAATTGAGCGCATGGCCATCAGGCAGCGCCGCGGCCATGATGGTCACCGTGGCGGGCAGCATCTTTGCGCACATGGACGACCCCGCCCCCGCCATCAGCAGTTTCCTGACCGGCAATGCCCTCTCGATAGTGGTGGCTGGGACATTCCTGTTCGGTGTCTTTCCCGCGATCGATGGCTTTCCCCTGCTGGCCTACTGCCTGGGGGTTTTCTTCATCCCCACAGCGGCGTTTCTCGGCAACGCACGCATCGCACCCTGGATGACGCCCCTGTTGATCGGCACCTTTCCAGCCATGAGCCTGCAGGAAAGCAGCAACGCCAGCTTCACCCTGTTCACCAACAACAACATCGCCGGCGTGGCCGGCATCGGCTGCACACTGGTCATAACGCTGATCATGCGTTCGATGACAAGTGGCCAGCGCATAGCCCGCCTCGTCCGTGCCGATCGCCGCGACCTTGCCCGAATCGCCATGGGCCGGGGCGTTGAAGACCATGACGAGATCCTGGACCGCATGCTCGACCGTTTCGAGGCGGTGGCCATACGACTCGGCAACGAATCCGGGAACACCACGGAGAGCCTGGCGCTCGGTGACCTGCGTGCGGCCCTCAACGCACTCGGGCTGCAAAGACGCTCCACGACCCTGGACGACCGGCACGGCGCGCTGGTCGCCCGGGTGCTGGAAGAAACTGCCGGATATGCGACCGGCGACCGGTCGCCGGCGGACACGCTGGCCACCCTGGACCAGACCATGGCATCCGGCGCCCCGTGGAGCGGCCCCGGCGAAAGAGCCGCCGCCCTCGACCTGGTCGGCCTGCGGCTGGCGCTGTTTCCGAAGGGTGCGCCGCCGCCCATGGCGGCGGTCCGTTAGGTCGGAGCTGCGGCAGCGCCCCTTGCGTGCGACCCAGCCCGCGTCCAGCCGTTGTTGTGCAATGCGTTCATCGGGTCGCCGTGTCCGAAAAAGACGACCCGCATGCGCGGACTCACGGCATTCCTCCGGGTGGTGTCAGCGTGTCACGCCAAGGGCATCGGCATGCACATGGTGGTTACATCTGCCGCGCTAGGCTGACGCGACCACGGAGGGTCTGGGGACGGAAGGCAAGGCCATCAAGCGCTACCCCGGCGTGTCAACCATCAAAATCAGCCATATCCGGACATCCTCATGAAAATCGCATTGATCGGAGCCAGCGGCCACGTCGGCTCCCGCCTGCTGACCGAGCTGCTCAATCGCGGTCATACCGTCACCGGCATCGCACGCGACGCCGCGCCACTGGCGAGTCGCCCCGGAATGGTCGCCAAGGTCGGCGACGCCACCCGCCCTGCCCAGCTCACCCCGCTGTTGGTGGGCCACGACGTGGTGATCAGCGCCACACGCTTCCAGTCATCCGATCCGAATGCCCTGATCGCCGCGGTAAAGCAGGCCGGCGTGCAGCGGCTGATGGTCGTCGGTGGCGCTGCCAGCCTTGAGGTTGCCCCCGGCCGCGCACTGTTCGACACGCCAGGCTTTCCCGATGCGTACAAGCCGGAAGCAGAGGCCGGGCTTCGGTTCCTGCAGATCCTGCGTGCAGAAAAGGAACTCGACTGGACCTTCCTGTCACCATCGGCCGAGTTTGCCCCGGGCGAGCGAACCGGGAAGTTCCGACTCGGTGGCGATCGGTTGCTCACCGATACAAACGGCAAAAGCTGGATCTCGATGGAGGATTTCGCGATCGCCTTCGTCGACGAGTTGGAGACGCCAAGGCATTCGCGGCAGCGATTCACCGTCGGCTACTGAAGGCTCCCGGCCCGTACGACACTCTGCCAGCAACACCGTTGAAGGGTCACCCCATGAAGAAAACGAGACCCGCCCCCGACAAGGCGTCGCTGCAACGCAAGCAGCATGCACCGCTGGCCACGCCCACCGACCTGGGCCCCAAGGCCACCCGCGACGTGACCGGGGCGATGAACGCCATCCTGGCCGACGTGTTCGCGCTGTACCTGAAGACCAAGAACTTCCACTGGCACATGAGCGGGCCGCATTTCCGCGACTACCACCTCCTGCTGGACGAACAGGGCGACCAGCTGTTCGCAATGACCGACCCAATCGCCGAGCGCGTGCGCAAGCTCGGCGGCACCACGCTGCGTTCGATCGGCCATATCGCGCGGCTGCAGCGCGTCGACGACAACGACGCCGAATACGTCGAACCGGAGGACATGCTGGCCGAGCTGCGCGAGGACAACAAGATGCTGGCCGCACGCCTGCGCGAAACGCACGGCTTGTGCGACGAACGGGGCGACGTCGCTACCGCCAGCCTGATCGAGGAATGGATCGACGAAACCGAACGCCGCACATGGTTCCTGTTCGAGACCACCCGTCGCGGCGATTCGACCGGGCATTGAAAGAAAGGCCCATCCGTGCCTTTGCAACCCCTCATCGACACCAAGGAAACGACATGAAGACCTACAAGGTTGGCTATCTCGTCGGCAGCCTCGCCAAGGGTTCCATCAACCGCCAGCTGGCCGAGGCGCTCGCCCGCCTCGCCGCGCCGGGACTGGAGCTGGTGGAGATTCCGATCAAGGACCTGCCGCTGTACAGCTACGACTACGACGCCGACTACCCGCCGGTGGCACGCGCTTTCAAGCAGGCCATTGCCGATGTCGACGGGGTACTGTTCGTCACCCCGGAGTACAACCGCTCGATCCCCGGCGCACTGAAGAACGCGATCGACTGGGCCAGCCGGCCGTGGGGAAAGAACTCGTTCGCACGCAAGCCGTCGGGAATCATCGGCACCTCACCCGGCGCAATCGGCACCGCGGTCGCCCAGCAGCAGCTTCGTGGCGTGCTGTGCTTCTGCAATTCGCCGCTGATGAACACGATCGAGGCATATATCCAGTTCCATCCCGGCCTGATTGCCGAGGACGGCACCATCAGCAATGAGTCCACCGCCAAGTTCCTGGAGAGTTACATGAAGGAACTGCACCTGCACATCGAGCGCGTGCTGACCGTGCATCCACGCGAAGGTTGAACCGCGGTGCTCCCGTCGCATTCCGACGATATTCCACCACCTCGCCTCGCGCCATGAACCACCTCCCCGACACTACCGTGCGTGGCCCGTCCGGGGAATCACATGCCCATGGCCAAACTGCCGCTGTTGACCGCCGGCCGGTCCGGCGCGTTCGTATTCCCGCCCGGCGGTGCAGCAACGGCAACACGTCCGGATTCCGGAAAACGTGCGGCCCCTCCTGGCCCTCCCCAGTGCAGGGTCAACACCGACGAGAAATGAGCGTTTCGGCGCGCTCAGCCAGCTTCGGACCAAAGGCGTGGTTCTCCCAGCCGCGGCAAGCGGACATCGCCACAAGCGTTAGTAGCAAGGTCCGTATCCGAACGAGGACAGAAAATGCATCTTGGCCAAATCCTGTGGGGAAGATGGCGAAGCACATGGCGTGAGGTTGCCGCAGCAACGGTTGCTGCACTTTTGGCCTGGGTGGTCGCACAGAAATTGTTTGGCCACCCTCACCCGATATTTGCCGCCATCATTGCCATCGTTGCCTTGGCGCCGGGTATCGCCAGTCACCAGAAACAGGCATGGGGCCTCGTCGTAGGTGTAGCGATAGGCATCCTGGTAGGGGAAACAGCGCTGCTCATCCCCATCCCAGTCGTGGCAATGGGGATTGGCGTATTCATTTCAATGATGATCGCCGTGTCTTTCGGGATGGGGCCGGTCGTGCCGATCCAGGCCGGAGTTTCTCTTCTCCTGGTGCTCACGCTGGGCCCGGAAACCGCTGGCTATGTCCGCATGGTCGACGTAGTGATCGGTTCCGCAACCGGACTCCTGTGCGGCAGGCTTCTTCTCAAGAAAAAATGCTGATCCACCACGGGCCCGGAGCCTGTCCACGATCTCCCAATACCCCGCACCGGGAGCTTTTTGCACACGGGCCAGGGAAGACCGGAAGAGTTGCGCGCCATCCACGATCGAGTGATGACGCTGGAATACAGGTAAACAGCCTGGCTCACACGGGTTATCCACGAGCGGCCATCCCGCGGACAGCGCGAGGGACCTGGCGGTCATGAACAAGCTCCGATACAGACCGGACCACGACCTCGCGGACGAAGCGCTGACCGGGCTATCTTCGCCGGCAACGCCAGGTTGCCTGCGGTAATGCCGCCACTTTGTCATCCCCGGGAGCGATCCCCCGGTGCTCGACCGTGTGGTCAGGCCACGGCCTCCCCCTTGCGCCACATGCTGCCCCCCTCGCCGGCGCTCTTGTCCAGCGCGTCCAGACGACGCTCGTGGGCCGCGGCTTCGTCCGCGCTGGCCCGCAACACGCGCGGGCGGCGAGTAAGCACGACCGGCTGCACGACCGCGGCGGCACCGGATTCGGCATGCTCCTCGAAGCCGAGGTCCAGCGCGACCTGGCCCGAAGTCATGGCCAGGTACACTTCGGCCAGCAGTTGGGCGTCGATCAGGCCGCCGTGCAGGTCGCGGGCGGAGTTGTCCACGCCCAGGCGCTTGCACAGCGCATCCAGGCTGTTGCGCTGGCCGGGATAACGCTCGCGCGCCATGGCCAGGGTATCGAGTACCGGGCAATGGTCGGCGATACGGCCGTACTGGGTGCCCGCACGCGCCAGCTCCGCATCGAGGAAGCCGACGTCGAAGCTGGCGTTGTGGATGATCAGCTCGGCGCCGTCGATATAGGCCAGGAACTCGTCGACCACGTCTTCGAAATGCGGTTTGTCGAGCAGGAATTCGTCGGCAATGCCGGTGACCTGCCGCGCGCCTTCGTCGATTGCGCGGTCCGGGTTGAGGTAAGTCTGGTAATTGCGCCCGCTGGGACGGCGTCCGACCATCTCGACGCAGGCGATTTCGATCAGG
>Ga0164242_10002601_pt1 | contig 20895 bp, 20 predicted proteins | sample OricomgcompostMG_FD_108783 | JGI IMG/M metagenome (GOLD analysis project Ga0164242, IMG submission 108783) | Miracle-Growth compost microbial communities from Emeryville, California, USA - Original compost - Miracle growth compost (MG) ... | reverse complement strand
TTCGGGTGGCGTGCTCACGTAAGATCGATCCCGGTACCGTGTCCGAGCGGCCGAAGGAGCATGTCTCGAAAACATGTGATGGTTCACGCCATCCGTGGGTTCAAATCCCACCGGTACCGCCATCGTGAAGCCCCCGCGATCCCAGTGTTTTCAAGGGATCCGGGGGTTTTCGCTTTCTCCAGAGGCGCCATTTGCCCACAATTTGCCACACTTGATTTCGCGCGGGCGTCGTTGAGGGCCGCGATACGGTGTCTAGGTCGTCGTCGAACAGATCGGCATACACGTCGAGTGTGATCGCGGCGGAGGCATGACCGAGCATGCGCTGCACCGCTTTGACGTTTGCACCCGACGCGATTGCGAAACTGGCGGCAGTGTGCCGCAAGTCGTGGACGGTGAGGTCCTCGGGGACGCCCGAGCGCCTCTTCGCGTATGCGAACCACCCGCCGCGCTGGTCAGGTCCGCGCTAGTGTGAGTCACCGTCGCCGAAGACGAGCGCCCGCCGTGGCTTTCCAGCGCACATGTCGGACAACTCCTGCTTGATAAATGCAGGGAACGGCACGCTGCGCCGCTTGTGAGACTTCGGCGTACCGACTACGAGCTCGGCGCCGACCATGACCGCATTCTCGTCAACCTGAAGGCGCCGGCGAGTGAAGTCGACGTTCTCGACGCGGAGAGCGACCGCTTCTCCCCACCGAAGACCGGTATAGGCGAGCAATCGGACGAGCGTCCCGTGAGCGCGCGCTTCGATCGCGAGCGACTCGACCTGTTCGTGGGTGAGGTAGACGTGCCTCCGACTGGCGTGTCGGCAGAAGTGGCCGACGCAGCCGGGAAGGGCAGGACGATGAACCTCTTCATCCTCGACACGCGTGAGCGGAACCCGAAGTATCGGGGCGGCCTCGTGTGCGTCATCGGATCTTCAACTCCGACGGTGGAAGAGAAGAACGCCTGCGTCGAGCTCGTCGCCCGGTACGCGATGGACGGGTGGGCGATCGCTGCGGACCCGCACACGCTGATCGGCCGGTTGGTGGCACGCACCGCTTGTGCGGCTGGGGCGCCGTTCGTGTTGATGGGGCGCGTGCCTGAGCGGGTTGCGGTCGACAGGCCGGCTCCTGAGCGGGGGTGGCCCGCGCTCGGCTGGCTCTCTTCGGCCTTCCGCCGCCCCCTCGCGCAGACGGACACAAGGAAAGGGTGTTTTGGATGGCCGGTGCAAGAGGCAAATCTCTGCCGTGCTCGCCGCCGAAAGCACCGAAGTCGGGCTGCTCTCGGGGCCGCTTTTCCGCGGCAACGACGACGCGGTCCCACGCAAGTCGCCTATCGGTCGCCATGCGCTTGCGACATGTGGCGATCGCCCCGCGAGAGGCTCGGATATTTCAAATGAGGACGACGGCATCGCCAAGGAGAGCAGTCAGCTGCGTCCGGAGCTCCCGGAAGTGAGCGACCATGACAGCGGCCCGCGCGGCTATCATCCCGTTGTCGGCATTAAGTTCATCATGGTCGTCGTCGAGGACACAGAAGACATTCCGGAAGAGCGGCTCAATCTGAGAGTCGTAGTAGACCGGCACGCGGCCTTGATAGGGACTTCCGAAGATCAGATACCGGGCGGTCTCGGATCGCTCGGTGATGAGCGCAAGCCGAACCCCGTCGACAACCTGTCGGAACATCGTGGCCACGACGCCCCATGAGACCTCCTCGGGCCTCGGCTCATACGGATAGATGTCGAATTGCTGACCATCTGCGAAAAGCCGGAACCCGATCGAGCCGACGCAGGTCCCATCGAGCTCGACGCGGAAGTTTGGCATGAGCTGTGCGACCGCGTCTGCTCGGGCGCGGAGGATCCAGCGCTGCTCCTGGCGATTCCACTGGCCATGTGTCGGAGTTACCATGTCGCGGTCCGAGGGCGTTCAGCTCTGCCGGTTTCCATGGCTTCCCCTAACCGAGCGCCCTATCTGAACTCTGCCGCGTGGCACGGTGAGGCTCAAGGAACAGACCGAGACCCGTCGTCGAAGCCCCCCGACTACTGCAAGTGGCTCGTCGACGATCTCGATCTCATTCGAGTTCATGTCGAGGCGATAGCGAGGCACTGTTTGCTCCCTACTAATCTCTACCGCGGCCGAAGACGATCGCTCTCGGACCCGATGATGCTTTTCTGACGGTGGGAGCGTCCACGGGCCGCAGCTTGGCGGATTCGGATCGCGTGCGCATGTCTCAGCCGCTGACCAGCACGGCTTGCCGTCCGAGCCGATTCGGCTTCGGCTTCGGCTTCGGCGCAGGCTCTTCCCCATCTTGACGCGAGTCGCTCGTGGTCTCGTGCGAAACGAAGAGCACATCGCCGTGCCACCGATCTCGATCGGATGTGGGGCTCGCACCTTCTCCTCCAGCTGGTGTAGGCCACGTCGCATAATGCTGCTCGGCTATGCCGGCCGGTCCGGATTGATCGTCGGGGTCGGGCCATTGGGTGAGATGGTGGCTTCCAGGCCCGCGAGGACCGATTCGTCGTGGAAGTCGCGCACGCCGGCGATGAGCATCGCACGCATGCGCGGAAGGATCGAAGCCAAGTGCTCGACGGTCGGCATCCGGTTCGGCCCGGCGGCGACGGTCTCGACCGAGAACGTGACAACGTCATCGTCCGGAAGCACGAGTACCTTCACGCCCTTGAGTCGGCGAGTCAGCCGGGCGCCCACCTTAAGGAGTCTCACCTGGATCTCCATGATGCTCGCATCGAGCGGTGAGCGCGCCTGCTCGAGGAATTGAGTGAGAGCGAAGGCCGTGGAGATCTGGAGGTACTCGGGGTCACTCGGGGCATAGTTCGACATCCAAATCCGGAAGCCGAGGCCCGAGTCGAACCGTGGTTCGTCGTCTCTGTCGACAACGGCGTCCCATCCCAGCTCGTCGTTGAGCGCCGACATGAAACGGGCCGTGAGGACCTTCTTCTCGGTCATGGTCTTCCCTTCGCGGTGGTACCTTGCCGTCTCAAACCGATCCCGGGCCGCGGCGAGCGAGAGCTCTTCCGCGAAGGGGCCGCGCGTTCAGTTCCCGACGCCACAGTGCGGGCAGATCACAGTCACGGCGTTCCACGCCCTCTTGCCCCAGAATGCGCGCTGGCACGAGCGGCAGCGGTGAGCCTCGGTGTACTCCGAGGTGCGGTGGGCAGATGCGGTGACAGTGGCCATGGTGCTCTCCTTCAATCGGGTGGTCTTGTTCGTGCAGTGGGTTCGGTTCTTGCCGCCCCGTCCGGAGGGGGTCAGGACCGGGCCGGCTCAATTGCATCCGCCGTACCACTGGCAGGTGTGTTGAGCCGGCGGGCGGCCCAAGCGGATTGCTTCGGCGCACCACGCGCACGGGGACTTGCGGTCTCCTGAGCGAACACATGCACATGACATCGGTTGTTCTCCTTCATTGTGTGAGATGTGCGGTCGTCTTCCGGTGCGCAAGATCGGTATCGGCGCTCATTCACCGGATAGTCCGATCCCGGGTTCAGCCTTAGGCACACGTCGAAGTCATAGTTGCGCTCGATCACGGCACCGGTGACGGCGTTGTTGTCGTCGATGATGACTGCGGAGCATAAGGCGGCGCCGGTGAAGATCGCGATGTCCTGTCCGTGCACGGTTCTCGTCCTGGCGAGCTCGGTGGCGGGCGCGCGCCCGCAGGTGAGGCGAATGTGCAGCTCGTGCCCGGGCATTTCGAGCGTCCTCGGGTCGAGCTCGATCATGAGCGAGCCGGTGAGTGGCGAGGTGATGAATTGGACCGTCGTGCCGTCGAGGGTGCTTCGGTAGCGGCGGGCGAGCACGTCGCTCGTGACGAGTTCGGCGGCGAGGGTCGGGGACGCGCCGGCAAAGCGGAGAGCGCGTCCCTCGACGGCGAAGGAGGCCGACGTCGCAGTGACGACTATGAGTGTCTCCGCGAGGAATCCGGCGCAGCAGATGAGCAGCACACGAGACCAAGCGCGTGGCATCCGGTCGCCTTCGTGCGGTGCGACACTCGCCTCGTCGAGCAGACCCAGCCACCGCAGCAACCTGACGATCACGGTTTCGCCCCGATTCTGACGCGCACGGTGCGGTTCTTCTGCGCCTGGGCCTCGATGAGTTTGCCGTTCGCGTCGGTGTCTTTCACGGCACCCGGGAACTTGCTGCCGAGCCCCTTGACCGTCATGGTCGAGACGGGAATGCCTGTGTCGGCCGAGATCGCCTTGGCGACGAGCTGCGCGCGCTCTTTGGACAGTTCGACGTTCTGTACGGCGGTGCCCTCAGAAGAGGTGGTCCCCTCGACGAGCACGGTGCCGGTGCAGCCGGCGAGGTGCGTGACGATGTCATGAATCGTGGCGGATGCGGCCTGCGGGTCGACGAACTTCGCGGAGCCCTGCATGAAGCTGAGAGTGTCTGCGCCGGCAATCGCTGAACACTTGGCGAACTGAATCGGCGCGACCGGGGACGGCGTGACGGTCGAGACCGCGGGCGCGCTCTGTACAGCCGGGCCGGCCTGCACGCTGTCGACGTAGCGGATGGAGGCGGCGCCCGCGCGAGTCAGAACCTTGGCCCAGATCTCGCGCAGAGCGTTTCGGTCGGCGGTCCCGAGAGGAGGCTGCGGGAGGGCGACGGCGCCCTGCCCGAGGATCAACACCCGGTCGCCGTGAAGATCGGGCAGTTGCGCGCTGGGCACTTTGGCTGCCACTTGGGCCGGGTTCTGGCCTAGCAGGCCTTTGGTGAAGTCGAGAATGCCGCTGGTCGAGAGCATCGAGTCGGCGATGATCACGGTGCGGCTGCCGGCGATCGACTTGATTGTGGCCGCGGCCGCTGCGACGGCTGACAGGTCATCGGCCTGGGGAGCCGTCGCGGCCACTTTGGGAAGAGCCGACAGGACTCGGGCGCGGACGCCCAGCGCCGCCTCTTCGTTTGCGAACTTCTCGCCGGCGTCCACGACGGTGCCGGTCATCCCCGGCTGGCCGGCCACGCTGCCGGAGACGCCGGTGAGTGTGATCGTCGACCCGACCGGAAGAGAGCTCGGGATCGCGGCTTTAATGGCTGCTGCGTCTGGCGCCGGGGTGTTCGCGCGCTCGCCCGCGACGATTGCGATGCCGACGGGCGCGGCGGTGTGCGTGGCGCACCCGCTGAGTGCGACGGCCACCAGGGCAGCGGCGGTCGTCGCGCCGATCAGGCTCGCAAGGTTCTTGCTGGTGTTCATTGCGGATCCTCTCATTGCCGGTGCAGTTCGCATGCCGGGTTCGTCTTCCGTGTATGACACCGGTCCCGGGAAGGTCAGACCCAATGGGCCTGATGGATGGGGCACACCGAGCCGATGCCGCAGACCCGGCATCCGCTCTGCGCCCAATTGCCGTGGCAGGCAGGGCACATGTTCAGCGACTGTCCGCAATGGGCGCACGACGGCGCGCGAACCGGAGCCGCCTTGCGCCACCAGACGATCCAGCGTGGAAGTCTCATGCACTCCTCCGGATGTCGTCGTTACCCCGCGGGTCGACAGGGCTCAATGGCGCCACGGGCGCGCCGCCGGACTGCTCGCCGGGCTGAGCGCCGGCGATGAGGCCGGTCGCGTCGGGATTTGCCATCGCGTCGGCGAGCGCCGCGTTGTGGACCGCGCGGGCCTCGGCCTCCATCGCCGGCAGGACCACCTTCTCGTAGTGAGCCCATCGGGCCTGGTTGTCGGCCATCACCTGGCGGTGGGTCGCGACGAACGCCTCATGCTGCTGTTCGCGGGCGGTCAGCCCCGCTTCGGCCACCGCCAGGCGTCCCAGCTTCCAGCTCGCCATGGCCAGTGCCGTATTGACGAGCAGGATCTCGGCCTTGACGGGATTCCACGTCGTGGTCTTGATCACCAGGACCGCCACTCCCACCAGGAGGAGCAGCGTCGGCCACAGCACAAGCTGGAACGGTGCGTTGAAGGGCAGGGTCGGAACCCCGGGCCCTGCCTGTGCCTTGGTGATGTCCGAAATGGTCTGCACATGCTGCTCGCGCAGGTAGCCGATTGCGATCGCCGTCAGGGGCCAGACCGCCAGAAGCACGAGCACCCAGCCGCGTCGCCGACTGAGGTGGGCACCGTGCCGTAGCGCGGCGAGCTCCTGCCCGATGAGGTGCGGCAGCAGGGTCGCCGAAACTATCGCGCCGAGCGCGAGCAGCACCGCCTCGGCGACGTTGTCCTGATACGTCGCCTGCTCGATCGGGGCGACGAGCATGATGCCCTCTACGATCGCGGCGGCGGCCAGCAGTCCCCACTCCGCGAAGATGTGGGCAACGACCGCGGAACGACGGCGCAGCCGCGCGCGCGCGGCGCGCGCCGACTTCGGCGCGTCCTCGCCCCGCACGGGCAGGTGCGGCGTGGCCTCCGGCTGACGACCCGGGAACCGCGCGCCATCCTCGAGCCGCGGTTCACCGGCCAGCAGTGCATCACACACGGTCTTCTCCGCTACGGCATCCGACAGCTGTGCGTTCGCGGCTTTGCGGTCGGCGTCCAGGGCGGCACGCTCCTCGGCTCGGGCGTTGACGCCGTCGAACTGCACGGCGTAGAGCGTCTCGGCGTCCATGGAGGCGTCGCGCAGGCGCCCCTGCTCGGCCTGCGCGCGCCACGTCGCGAACCGGTTGATGATCCTGCGTTCAGAGGGCAGCGGACCGTCGACAGCGGCAAGCAGGTCGGCGTCGATGGCCTGGGCGACCACTGCGCCTACGGCGTACTGCTGAGCGAGCAGGTTCTCGTCACCGCGGCTGGGCAGCCCAAGCCAGCTCGGGCCGGCCGCGGTCTGGAAGTCGTTCGGCGTGATCGCCGTCGGGCCCTGCTTCGCGTCGTCGTTCTTAGCGCTCATCGCCGTCTCCTTCTGTAGCTGACATGTCGAGGTGTGGTTAGCAGTCCGATCCCGGGAGGACGTCAGGCCACGCGGTCGGCCCCGTCGACCAGGTACAGGCCGTCGGCGGCGTTCGCCGCTGGGGCCGGTGCAGCGCCAGCGAGACCCGCGGCGTGCCGATAGGGCGGCAGAGCCGGGGATGCCCCCGGGTGGCGGCCGAAGAAGCCATGGCGCGCTCGCGCGTAGATCGCCGCGCGCTGCGCGAAGGCCTTCTCCCATTCCGCCCGCAGCTGCTCCGACTCCACCGCGAGGCGCCGCATGTCTTCCTCGAGAAGACGGCGGCGGTCGGCATCCGCCTTCTTCTTCGCGTTGCGCCCATTGACGGCCGAGTTGTGCGCGCGAGCCGCGCGGGCACTGCGGGCCCACTCCAGGCGGTCTCGTCCCTTGAGCTGGGCGAGCTCCTGCTGGGCCGGCTCCGTTCGCGCAGACTCAGGCTGCCCTGCATCGGGAAGCTGGACAAGCTCGCGGCTGAGCGTGGAGGCCATCGCCTCCACCGCTACGACGCCGCGGTTCTCCCAATGCCGAAGCAGCTCCGCGAGCTCGTGCAGGACGTACGGCAGCTCGGTGTCGCCGACGCCCCTGTATCGGATGCGGTCGATGACACCGCGCCAGCTCAGCAGGACGCGCTCGCCGTGGCCGGGCCCGGGGCACGGTGCGGGCACGGCGATCGTCCCCATGCTTGTCGAGATGTGAAGCTGCTCGATCCTGACCTTCATCACTGCTCCTTCAGTCCGTCCACGACGCCGCCGCGGCATCTGATACCTGCTACACCGATCCCGGGTTGCGGCTCAGCCGACGCGGGTGAGGATCACCGCGACCACGAGCAGCCCGACGGCCCAGCCGGCAACGCGCAGCAGGTGTCTGGCGCGGCGGATGCCGCCCACCAGAAGCATCACGATCGCGGCGATGCACACCACCACCAGCAGCAGGGACAGCACGTTGCCCATCAGTTCTCCCTTGTCGTTAGTTCGGCTCGATTCACGCGGCGAAGTGCCGCAAAGATCACTCCCGATCCCGCGTGTGCCGACGACGGCCCGACCGGTCCTCCGGCAGGCGACGAGATAGGCCACCATGCGGGCGGCAGCCGGGATCGGAGGAGCGGGTGCCAGGCACGCGAAAGCGGGCGCGGCACCGAGCTGAGACCCAGAAAAGACGAAAGGTCACGCCGCATGGATAAGACGTCGAACCCGAATCGTGTCACCGAGCTCGCCCGCACCGACGCTAGGCGCCGGTGCGGCCAGGAGCCGAGTCTCATGCACGTCGCTTTCGTGCTCGTGAGCCTGTATCGCGGCGCGCCACCGGCGGGTCGGACGCGCTCGGTCTGCGTGCCGAGATCATCGAGATGCTGCTTGCTGGGCGCTTCGTCGGCAGGGAGGCCGCGCTAAGGGCCGCGCTCGCCGATGCTCCTAACATCGCGACGACGTTCGGCGCCGCTCGCTGCTGGATCTCGATCCTGCCGGGGGCTCGGCCACGGAGCGCGTATGCGGCGCGCAGCGGAGGCCGGCGCCGACGCCGCGCAGCGGTTGACCGAGATGATCAGCCGCCGCTTGGCCGCCCACCGACGCGCGCCCACCGCCGCTCTCCAGGACGAGCTCTACGTGCTCGTGGCCGGGGCTGAGGATCGTCGGCTTCCGGAGTGCTGATGACGGTGCCCGCGCCGAGTTGGTCGAGCTGTATCCGCCCGCCTTCAGGTGTAGGACGCCGCCCGACTCACCGACCGCCGAGGAACCGTCGCGGACTTCTCAGACGCGGTCATTGTGATGACGTCCGATCTCGGCGCCGGGGAGAGCGCGTCCTCGGCTTCGGTGCGGACGATCGCGGCGCGGCGTGGCAGTCGACGGTGATCCGTGACACGATGCCACCCGCACGGGGAAGCGGCGGTCCGAAGGGGCGGTCGCGTACCTCGACCCGGGGGTGTCGAAGATGACGATAGCTCACCAAACTGGTCAGATGGCACTCATCGCATGGCATCCATGGATCGCCCACTGGCTGCGACGTGATCGCCGGCGGCCTGCGGCGGATGCCGAGCAGACGGTCGTATTGCGCGGCACCCGCGCCGCTCGCTCGCGATCAACGTTCCTGTCGGGGAGGGCCGATGTCGCTTGAGCTCGAGTTATGGTCGGAAGGCACCATCGAGTGGGCGTTGAGCTGGGCCATCGGCCCGCAGTGGGTTGTTCCCGGGCCCGTGCTGAAGATCGCCGCATCAGGGTATTTTTTCTATACGGAGCTTCACCCCGACGGCACGGTCACCGAGCGCAACATCGATCGCTGGGACGAGGCCTGGTCAGGTGACTGGCGCAAGACAGACGACGAGCTTGAGATCGTCGTCGGCCAGTGGCGCCTCACGGTGCCCGTCGGTTCGCACCGCGGTCTGGAAGTCTACGGGGAGGAGACAGAGGCCCAGCCCTTTCTTGTGTTGCCCATCGTTGAGCCCGACGCAGCGCCCGCCTCGGGCCAGCGGATCGGTGCAGTCAAGTTTGTGAGCGGCGGCCCGCATCTCGGGGAGCTGCACCCGGGGGGCATCCTGCGCGAATACAACCTTCTCAGCGGCTGGGGCATCGGAGACTGGCACGGGAGATGGACGCTCTCCGACGATCGTCTGATGCTCGATGTGGGCGGCTACCACTGGGAGGAGGCCGAGCGCCCTGCGCCTGGCTATCGGGTGGGTCGTGAGCAAGCCGCGGATTCCTATCAGGATTTCCCCGTGGTGTCGGTCACGCTGGTGCCCGCGCAGCTCCGGCTTCCCACCGATCGGACAGGTGATGTCGCAACAGACCCGGTGTTCGTCTTCGACGGCTACGAATTTTCCGAGATGAGCGAGCGGTCGGATGGCTACTTCGCATCGATGCTCCAGGCGCGGCGCAGAAGCGCTGCAGGAGGCGTGCAGACCTTCGCCGCGAAGTGCATCAGGGGCGACGAAGAGAATGCCGCGGTGGCGCGGCGCGAGATCGCGATTGCGGAAGAGGTGTCGGCGACTGATGGTCTGATCGCCGCATTTAGCAGCTTCGAACTGCCCGACGAGCCGGAGTTCGGGGTGTACCGCGGGGCACTCGTCTGTCTTCTGGAGCGGGGCGACACGGATCTCGCTCGACACCTGCACAGCGTCGGCCCGCTCGGTGTCTCCGAGACGCTGCGTGTCGTGTGTGACCTGGCGGGGGCGCTGGAGGCGCTTCACTCGAAGTTCGGGCTCGTCCATTCCGACGTGCGACCGGCGAACGTCATCGGTCGGCGCACGGGGCAGCGGCTCAGCTGGCGCCTTGCCGACTTCAGCACGGCCTCGCGTGTGGACCCGCGCACGGGCACCGCGCCATTCCTCGGTACCTCGGAGATCTGCATCCCGCCGAGAGCCGAATTGCGGTTACCGCCGCCGGGAGCGGCGACCCCTCAACTCGCGTATATCCGCCCAGCGGACGACATCTGGGCGCTCGGCATCCTGATCGTGCAGTGCGCGATCGGTACGGTGCTCGACTCATCCCAGCGCATCGACGCGGACCGTGCCGCAGAGCTGATCGAGGCTGTTCCCGAGCCGCTGCGTCCGCTCGCCGCCGGGGCGCTGCAGACAGAGGAATCCGCTCGCTGGAGCGCAGCGAGGATGCGCTCGGAAGCAGTCGTGGCGATCACAGCTTCTGAGCGCGCGATCGGGAGGGGCGGCGATGAATCCGACGGCGAGTGAACTCGCCAAGAGCCTCGGCATCTCACCAGAGCTCGCCGTGCAGGTGCTCAACGGAGAGCTGAAGGAATGGGTCAAAGGCCCCGCGTCGCGCCTTGAGGCGCCAGCCATCAGGAAGCTGACGGCATGGGTCGTGTCTCATCCTGAGGAGAGCCTGCGAACAACGACGTCCGGGAGTCTGGAGTCCGCGGGACGCTTCGTGAGCGTCCGGGTCAGAGGCGCCCTCCATGCCAGCCGTCTCACGGAGTTGATCACTCAACAGGGCCTCATACCACCGAGTTATTTCATCGCCTTGGCCGTCAGCAGCGGCGAAGCTGTGCTTGAGCTCCCTGATGTTGAATCGGCGGAGGTGCTCGCTGCCGCGTTCGAGCGGTACGGCGCGCGGGTTTCGCGCACGGTGATGACCCCGCGCGTCTCCGCCGCGCTGCGGATCCCGCTGGCCTGGCGCGCTCCCCGGGATTCGGGGCCCGGCGCCACGATCTCGCGTGCGGTGGCGTCCGTTGCCGAGGACAGCGCGTTCCAGCAGTTGCGCGGCGAGTTGGTCACGGCCATGCGCCATGTTCTGCTGCGCGGCGGGCTGGCCGCGCGCAGCCGTCAGGTGGAGCTGCTCAGCTGGCTGCTCGAGGCGAGCGGCGTGGCGGACGATACAACGGCGGCTCTCGCGGAGCTCGAAGCGTCGGATCCGCAGGGCATCGAGGACGTTCGCGCTTGGATCGACGGCGATGGCGGGCGGTGGGTGCGCAAGCCGTCCGGGCGGGCAGGACTCTGGCTGAACCAGTGAGCGCGGGCGCGCGGCGGGTCGACCCATCGTCAACGCCAGTGGTGGGACTTAAGCGCTATTCCGCGTGCGGCGAGGGCGGAGGCCAGCTTGCCCAGAGTCCCCGGCTCCGGGATCCCGATCAGGACGAGTCCGTCGTCACTGTCGAGCCGGATCTCGATTTTGCCCGGCTTGCCGGAGTTTGCGAGTTCAGCCGGGATGGCGTCGGTCAATCGGATGATGCGCTGATTCCGGGATCCGCGATACCCGACGCCGCCGGCGACTTCACGCTCGTACGGCCCGTCAACCAGTACATCGGTGAGCGAGAGCATCAGCAGGACGTCCTCGGCGCCCTCTGAGACGAGATCCTCGAGTCGCCTGCCGGTGTAGACCCAGGTGGTGCGCCCCAGCGCGCGGGCCGCGCGGAGCAGGACCGCGACGGCAGCTGCCTGCTCTGTCGGCTCGCCGCCGCTCACTGTCAGGTCGGCTTCCGAGCCGCCGAGGAGCTGCATCGCCAGGTCCGCGGGGTCGACCCAGATTCCGGTCTGCGTCCCCCAGCTCTCAGGCACGATGCATCCGTCGCAATGGATGCTACAGCCCTGTACCCACACCACTGCGCGACGGCCGGGGCCGAGAGTGTCGGCGACGCCGGCGACCGAGTGGGTTACGCGGAGAAGCGGTGTCGGCGTGGGCTGCTCCACTAGCCCTTGCTCCGCGTCCGAGTTTGGGTCTTATCCCGCGTTCGCGTCTTTCCGGCATTATCGGCGTGGCCCTCTGCGTGGCCCCAGTCGGTCACAGCCCAGCCGATGCCGCGTTCGGCGAGGCATTCTTGCAGGCTGTGAATCGCGTTCACGCAGCTGAGATCGCCCTCCGGAGCCGTGACCTCGAAATCGACCTCGCCGTTCAGGGGAATCTCGATGTCGAAGTCGCCGCGGCCGTCCGGCGTCGCGGTCTGCCCGCTGATGCGAAGAGGTGCCTCACGGCTGCCGTCCTCGTAGGAGATGTCGAAGCCGAGGTCTTCGAGCGCGTCCATGACGGCGTCGCCGATTTCGCGGCGCCGGAGGTCCTGGCCGTGCGCCGCGGCAGCCGACACCGTCGCGGCGATGAGAGCGTCATGGGCGGCGCTGGCCGTCGCCGTCGCGGTGCCGAACGACTCGGAGCTGATGAGGGACTGCACGTCCGCAAGTGCGGAACGGCCCGCGGAGAGGGCCATTGCGTCGTTCGCCCACGCCTCGATGAGCTCGACGTCCACGGAAGCCAGCAACGCCTCCAGCTCGCCTTGAGCGGCGAGGGCCGCGGCGCGCGCCTCGTCCCAGCGCTGCCGCCCCTTGGCGCTCTCGTGTCGCAGCTCCGCGGCCTCGTCGACCAGTCCGGCTACGGCCGTGCGCGCGGCCCCATGATCGCCATCCAGCAGGGCTGACTCCCCGGCGGCCAGTCGATCGGAGAACCGGTCGCGGGCACCCGGGAGGAATTTGTCGACGTTCCCGGCATCCAGGGAATCGAAGGCGATCCGAGCTTCGGCCACGGCGCTCGTGGCGGCCCTGCGCTGCTCCTCGGCGATCCTTGCCGCCTCTGCGGCGGCGCGCATCCGTTGCTCGGCGGCGCGCGCAGCGCTGTCCGATGCATCGAGAGCGCGGCGTGCTGCAGCGACCGCCGCTTCGGCATGCTCGATCGACGTCGTCACGGCCTTCTTCGATGACGCGCGCAGCTGTGCGGCGTGCTGTGCCAGCCGGCCTGCCTCGTCGAACTTGCGCTGAGCGCTCTGCGCCCACGCCATCTGGTCGTGGAGGTAGTGGCTTCCGGATGCCCGCAGCGCTTGCGCGGCTCGGTCGTACTCGGCCTTGGCGCCGTCATAGGCGGCGCGCGCACCGGCTTCGGCAACGTCTGCCTCCGCGTTACTCCTGTCGACGGCATCGGTGCCCCTCATGCTGGCGTCGAGCGCCTTGCCGGCGGATGCCAGTGCCTGCTTAGCGCTCTCCGTGTCGGGGCCTGCATTCTCGATGCCGCCCAGCAGCCTTGCCGCATCGCTCAGTGAGGCCTGCAGGGATCCCCCATTGCGCAGAACGTCGCGTAAGCGGCCGGAGAGCCGCTCGAAGGCGTCGCGCTCCGTCTGCGCGATAACTGCCCTGGACGCCTCCGCCGCGCGGGCCGCAGTGTTGAGGGCGGCCTGGACGTCGGCGCGCTTGGGACCGCTCATCGATTTGACCTCTTGCTCGCCGGCGATCTGAACATCGCGTCGGCGTCGTCGTCGGGCAGGTTTCGGTAGAGGCTGCGTATCTCGTCGCGTAGCCGTGTGGCCTCGGCTGCGACGGGCGAGGTCTGGAGGTGTGCAAGGCGCCTGGCCTCTGCCTCCAGAACGGAGCGGAGACGCACTTCCTCGTCCTGCAACGCTGTGCTCTGCTCGAACCTGTCGGCGTATGCGGCTTGCAGCTCGGCGACCGACTGAGCCAGCTCGCCAATCCGTGCCGAGAGGCCCTCGTGCCGGGACTCAAGGTCCCTGTGCTCGCTCTGGGCTCGAGCGAGGGCATCCTGCTGCTCCAGCAGTCGCGCCTCCGCCTCGTCACGCAGGCGTATCGCCTTTGCGACCTCGTCTTCGACCAGTCGGCGCTCGTTCTTGAGGTGCTCGGTCGCGGTGAGCAACGCGTCGCGACGGCTTCTGCGCTCCACGGGGTCGTATCCGTCCAGCCTGGTGCGCAGGACCTCCAGACGGGCGATGTCCCACTCGATCGCGCTCATCTCCAGGTAGCCGTTCTCGAGCTGCTCGGCTCGCAGTTCGTTGCGGCGCTGCTCCAGGCCTGTGATCTCGCTTGCAAGGTCGAAGCCGGCCCTCCGCCGCTCCGCGAGCTGATCCGTAACCCCTCGGGTGGCGGCGGCGAGTCGTGCCAGATGCTCTTGGCGTCGCGCGAGAGCCTCGGCGGAGTCGACGAGGGCATAGGCGCGCACCTGGTCGTCGCTGAATGCGGCGTGATTCGCGGCCAGGGTGACGATGAGGAAATCGGATAGCGGCCCGCCGTCGGCTTTCAGCTGGTCGAGGAGACCGTATTGGTCTTCCGAACCCAGCGCGCCCACGGCATCTACGAGGGTCTGCGGATCGTCGGCCGCCGCCTGGGCCAGGGGATACCAGGAATCCCAGTCGATGGGGCGGCCGTCGCGCGCCACCGCACGCAGCGCCTCGGCGAATGTCATCTCGCGCCCTTCTCCGCGGCGACGGCCTTGCGGAGCTCGTCGGGTGTGACGCGGTGCAGCGGGGGCGCATCGCCTTCGCCGAGCTCGTTGTAGGCCCTTCCGCCCCGCTTGCGCGAGATCGCGCCCGTGACGGTCTGACGACCGGCGCCGTTCTCGAGATTGATGTCGACCGTGAGCAGGCCGTCGGTGTCGGCGGTCAGCTGCACGGACACCTCTGCTCGCGAACCGCCGGCGGGGTGCTTTTGCGACCACGTCTGAACGAAGGGCTCGGTGAGGTCGTCGAACACCACGATCTTGAAGTCGTAGGACTCGCCGGGCGCAATGGACATGTTACCGATGACGGCTTTGCTGCTGGCGCTGGCGGGCAGTTTGGACGCCCGGGCGAGGATGGGCGAGACGACGACCGAAGTGGAGGCGTTGCCCACCCCCAGCTTTCGGGCGATCCGGGATGGGACTTTGATCTCGATGCCGACGTCGTAGAGAAGCCGTTCCTCGACCTGTATCTCGCCGGCGGCCACCAACGCGGCTCCGAGGGCGACAGCCCGGTCCACCCGGCGGTCGTTCATCGCGATCCGCCCGAGCACCTCGCGCGGGTCGGGCAGCTCGCGGTCCTCGAGAGCGGGGAGCACGATCTGATCTACGATGCCTTCGATGCGACTGCCGCCGCCGGCGAAGACGACGCCGTGCGGCAGATCGTCCGGAGCCTGCATGGCGAGGAAGTTGCGAAGAAGCTCTCGGCCAGCTTGGTAGAACGGCTGAAGTGTCGCGTGGAACTCGGCTTTGGAGATCTGGATGGAGACCTCACCGTCCGGCAGCTCGAAGCTCAGCCTGAGGGGAACGGGTTCTCCCCGTCCGCGAGCTGTGGCTCGTGCGATGCGTGAGGAGATCTCGCGAACGGCATTTTCGGCAGTCAGGAACCAGGACCTGATCCATGCCGTCTCGCCGCTGGAAAGGAGCTGGAGGAGTTCGCCGGCGTCGGTCGGGAATTCGGTGCCGAGCTCGTCGTTCGCGCGTGCCGTGGCTCGGGCGAGGATCAATGCGCTCGCGAAGTCACCGGCGATGTCGTTGTTGTTCGCGTCGACGACGACGAGGGGCGTCTCCGGCGGCCCCACGCGCACCAGGCTCAGATCGAAGGTGCCGCCGCCGATGTCCACGACGAGGATCGTCCTGCCAACGAACTCGTCGGCCAGATGAGCGGGGTCCCGGCGGGCCTCCCATAGCCAGTAGCCGGCCGCGGCCACCGGCTCGCTGAGCGTCAGATCACGGATCGTCAGCGGCTTCCCCGCCACAACGGCCGCCGCTGCGGCGGAACGGGTGGCTGCGCTGCGTTCGGGGTGCTCGCGGCGCCAACCGTGCGGGACCGTGACCACCGCCGACTCGACGGCGCGCCCTCCAACCCCATCGGCGATCGTTCCGACGACGTACTCGACGAGCCAGGTCGTCAACTGCTCCGGAGTGATCGGGGTCTTCTTCTTGCCACCGCCGACCGCGAGCTCGCCCAACACACGGTTCTCGCCCATGCTGAGCTTCCAGCGGCGGAAGGACGAGGCTGCACTGAAATCCGGGTCGGCCCACTCTTCAACGGCGGCCCTGCCAACGGTCCTGCGCCCGGCCTGCTCTTCGACGTAGATGACGGACGGAATGAGGTCGGCGTTGTCGATCTGATGTTCTTTGAGCTCACCGTTTTCGAAATAGGAGACGACGGTGTTGGACGTCCCGAGGTCGATCCCCACATGCACCATCTCAGGCACTCTCCGTTCCGTAGCCCGCCGACTCGAGCAGTGCGCGCGCATTCTCGGCGCGAATCGCATACTTCACGTAGCGGCCCACGCCCCCTTGGACGACCCCGACGACGCCGCCCTGCGCTGCGTCCCAGAGCGGGCCTCCGCTGAATCCTTCTTCGACGGACCCGTTGATGTCGAAATGCGTTGGGTTCTCCTCCTGATTGCGCGTGACTTCGGCTGTGACCACGCGGGGTGGCTCGCCTGGTCGCACTTGCGCATTCCCGACGGCACGCAGCTCACGGTCCGTCGCCGGGAGGTCGGCGGGGCTGCTCGACCGCAGGGGGAGTGGCGGTACGGGCCGCATGCCTTCGGGGATTGTCGCTTTGACGAGGGCGAGATCGTTGGGCTCGTCCCGCGCGATCACCTTCCCGGCGAGCGAGCGGCGCGCGTCACTCAGAAAGAGTTCGATCTTCTCGGCGCCGTCGATGACGTGATGGTTGGTCACGAACACGGCATCCTCGGTGACGGCGAAGCCTGTGGCGTGGCCTTCTTCCTCGCCCGCCATCACCACACGGATGTATGCGACAGAGTCCACGAACGCGTTGAGCCGCACGCCGTAGGGTGCAGCGCTCGCTGGCTCGGCCTCGATCGGCTCCGCCGCACCGAGGTCGGCCGCGATCAGATGCCTGCTGGTCCGGCTGTCGTAGTCGTCCGGATGCGCCATGACCCGGCTTGCCATGGCGCGCCGAGCCTCCGCGACCCGGTTGTCCACCCACCCGGCGTTGCCGAAGTTGGGGCCCTGTGCGGCGATTCGGGCCTGGGCCGTGAGAACCGCGAAAAAGTCGTCGTCAGCCGTGTTCCGGCTGCGGCGAAGTAGCTCGTGGGCCGCCTCGACGCAGTCCTCCGGGGTGAACGGCTCGAAGATCAGCTCGTTCGGGAATCGGCGTTCCAGGCCCGGCTCGCGCGGATCGTTGAGGAGCCGGCCGATCTGGCCCGGATAGCCGGCGATGATGACGACGGTGTCGGCGTTCTCGGGATTGGTCAGCTCGCTCACGAGGGTGCGGAGCGCGTCGAGTGCGAAGCTGTCATCGGCGAGCATCCCGTGCGCCTCGTCGATGAACAGGACACCGCCACGGGCCTCTTCGAACTTCTTGCGCACCAGCGTGGCGGTCTGACCGAGGTAGCTCGCCTTGAGCGACGCACCCGGAGCTTCAACGAACTTCTTGCGCGAGATCAGCCCCATCCCGTAGAAGAGCTGCGCGATCAGGCGGCCGACAGTGGTCTTCCCGGTCCCCGGGGGGCCGACGAAACAGAAACGCGGCACAGTGGGGAGGTCCTCCTGCTCGCGCTCTGCGTATGCGAGCTCGTCGCTGAGCGAGGCGATCCGTGCCTTGACAGCACGGATACCGGTCATCCCCTCCAACTTGTCGAGGGCCTCCTTCAGCTCCGCGTCGCGTCGCACGAATCGCGCGGGCAGGTCGTCCATCGTGAGGATCGTGTCCCCGTCGGCCGCCCTACTGTCATGCAGCCCCTGCAGTTCGTCCACCAGATTCCTAACATCGCGGGCATTCCCGGACCCGCCCCTCGATGTGCGCTTCGCAAGCAGCCTCCGCAGCGGCAGCTCGACCCCTTTGTCGAGCGTAAGGTGACGCTTGTCGAGCCCCTGGCACAAGACCTCCCATAGCTGATCGGCGTTGTAGTCGTGGAACTCGAATCGCTGCCGCTCGGGGAAGCGGCTGGGCAGGCCCGGATTCATGCGCATCAAGTCGCTGATCCCAGCGGAGTAGCCGGCCAGGATGATGACGAGCTCTTGGCGGTGGTCCTCGGCCATCTTCACGAGGGCGCCTACCGCCTCAGCCGACTTCCGGTCCTCTTTGTCGGAGAATTCGTGCGCCTCGTCGAGAAACAGGACGCCGCCGAGTGCAGACCTGAGGAGCCGGGTCATGTTCGTCCGCGTCTCGCCCTCGTACTCCGATTTGATATCGTCCGCGCTCGTCTCGACGATCGTGTCCGACGGCAGAGCACCGACGGCGTGGAAGAGCCGTGCCACAATCCGCGCGACGGTGGTCTTCCCGGTACCGGGGCTGCCGAGGAATATCAGGTGCATCGTCTCCTCGGAGGTGACCCCGTCGCGCTCCAGGCGTCGGCGGCGCTTGACGGCGCTCATGACCATGCCCCTCAGGCCTGCCTTGAGGTCGTCGAGTCCGACCAGCTCGTCGAGCTCGGCGAGCACGCGCTCGGCGGCGGGGAGATCAACCGGAGGTAGGTCGAGCACTCCGTTGAGGGTGACTCGGCCGTCCTGCTGCAGGGCACGTGCGACGTTCCCGAGAGCCGAACGGAGATCCGCATAGCGCTCCAGGGCGTGCACGACGCCCTTGAAGGGGCCGCCCTCCACCTCCAGCCCCAGCGGCACGCGGGCATCGATGCGGCGTAGCGCTTCGCCGATCTCCTGCCCGGTCGGCTTGCCGATCTCCCACCAGGCGACCCCGGGGGTCGCGGCATCGATGACCTTGGAGAGCCTGCGATCGGGGTCGAGATACATGATGAGGGCGCCGGTGGGATTGCTGACGGTCATCCATCGCCGGCGCAGCACCTGATGGGCTTGGTCGTGGAGCGCGGCCTGCCCGCTGCTCAGAAGGCTCTCGAACTGGGCGCCGAGGTCGTCGACGATCACGAAGAAGCGGGCGTTGTGACGCGCCTCCAGGGCCGCCGCGATCTGATTCATGCGGTTGACCAGTCCCTGACCGGAGCCGAGGCTACTGCTCACCGCTGAAGCAGCGCGCTCGCCAGCAGCCTGGGCTTCACCGGCGTCGTCCTCTGCGCCGTGGGCGCCGCCCTCGTCGGGAGCCGGATCTGAGGCGCTCCTGCGCCGGCCGTACCGGGGCGGCCGGCGGCCGGGCACCGCCTCGAAGAGGCGGTGCGCTTCAACCGGATCTGGATTGCCCGAGAAATCCAGCTCGCCGGTGCTCGTCAACCGGATGACTGCTACTGGCGTATTGGAGTCGTCAGTCCATTCCTGCAGAGCCCACAGTTCGGCCGAGCGCAGAACCGGCACGCAACCGTAGTACATGTCATGGAAGACAAGGTCCGTGACACCGAAGCCTTGAAGCACGCAGTGGCGGGCGAGCGCCGGACTGCTCGGGTCCTGGCGATGCAAGAACCTGTGGGCCTCGGTGACCACGGGTGAGTCCTTTCCGTCACGCGCTCGCCGGTCGGTGCCGCCGATGTTTTGAGCGTATCTCAATGAATGGACGCTTCAAGTGCCCCTGTCTGCGGGGCGCGGGCGCGGCGGGCGGAGTGCTCCCAGTCGCGGAGCGCCCCCATGTAGCGGTCGCGGTAGGCATGCAATCCGGCATCCTGGCTGAGCTTCAGCCACGTGCGGGTCGGGCAGGCGGCCATGAGCGCGCGCGAGGGGATGCCGCGGCCGATCACTTGGTGCACGGTCATCCCCCGTCGGCGCGCGTCCTGCGCGAGCGGCGTGAAGGCGTGATCGCCGCTGGCGATGACGAGCCGCCCGAAGCGGCGCGCGTAGTGATCGAGATCGATGGCTTCGAGCAGCGCCAGGTCGGCGCCGTCGTGTCCTCCGCGAACGAGTCGGCGGATGCCATGCTGGGGCAGCGCGAACCAGGCGGACGCGGCCATGCGGTGACCCGTGGCGACGATCACCTGGTCGACTGAGCGGAGCAGCACCGCGTGGGCGCGGAACGCGTCCCAGAAGGCGATGATGTCCTCGGGACCCGCGTCCGGGTCTCCGAGCTCGTTCTCGAGGTCGATGAGGACCACCATGCGATCGCTGGTGCGTTCGATGAGGGAGGTGGTAGTGCGCATGTCTCGACTCCGCTTCCGTCCGGCGCCGTGCCGGCTTCTGCCGACTTCACCGATCCCGCGCGAGCCTGCCCGCGACGACGATCTCGTGCTCGGTGCCCGTTTGGAGGTCCACGTCGACGATGACAGCGGCGCTGCAGCCGCTCATCTCGGGAAAGATCACTGCCATGCCTCCGCCGATGGGCTTCCAGCGTGCGCCGTGGTAGCGCAACGTCCGCGCCGACTTCAGGATCCTCCCGCCACAGTCGAGCACGGCGACGATCTCATGGTCGGGGAGGGAGCGTTCAGCCGCATCGAGCTTCACCTCGGCCGCATGCTCCGTCGGCGAAATTGCCACTCGTGCCAGACATTGTCGAGACGGCCTCGTGGGTCAATTCGAGCGGGTCGTTGGAGATGATCCAGTCCGCGATCCGGGGTGGCCCGATCAAGAAGTCGGCGGCGCGGCCTACGACCAGGCTCAGGTCGAAGGATCCGGCGATCACCAGCGCTACGCCGCCGCAGAACCGCGCCATGAGCATGAGGGCGAAGGAGACGGGGAGTGCGGGCCGGGACCGCCCCGTGCGGATAGCCGGCATGCTGCCCCTTTTCGTCAGGGCGGCCGTTGCGTGGGTCGGACGCTCACGTAGAGTGACCGATCGCTGCAAGTGACGGACGCTGTTGGTATTGTCCGGGGAGGTTCTCGTTGAGGAGGGGCTGTGCCATTCGAACTTGATCTCGGGCCGGCGGACGCGGAGTCGCCGCCGCCGCCGCGCGCGGCGTCAGGGGCTAAGGCCAAGTTCGAGCGGACCAAGCCGCACGTCAACATCGGTACGATCGGTCACGTCGACCACGGCAAGACCACTCTGACCGCTGCAATCTCGAAGGTTCTCGCGGAGAAGTATCCGTC
>Ga0164242_10002600_pt1 | contig 20896 bp, 22 predicted proteins | sample OricomgcompostMG_FD_108783 | JGI IMG/M metagenome (GOLD analysis project Ga0164242, IMG submission 108783) | Miracle-Growth compost microbial communities from Emeryville, California, USA - Original compost - Miracle growth compost (MG) ... | reverse complement strand
TAATAACAAAAAATCCCACTCATTAATGTCATTTTTATTACATAAAAGTATTGAGAGACTCTCTATAATTTTAAAATAGCGCGTGGAGGTTAAAGATGAGAACCAATGAAGAAATTTATACCGATATCATGGATAAGCTCGACTTTGAACCGAGCTTAGATAATTCTAATATTGCCATAGCCGTCAAGGATGGCGTCGTCATGTTGAGCGGTACCGTGAATAATCTCTTAGAAAAACGGATCGCTGAACGCGCCGTTAAAAGCATCGCCGATGTTAAAGCGATTGCGAATGAATTGGAGGTCAATATTGCCGCTAAATTTCAGCACAGTGATGCTGAACTTGCGAGTGCCGCGGTTAATGCCTTGCAATGGGATGTCGCTGTGCCTGAGGAGCACATTCAAGTCGCCGTCGAAGAAGGTCGGGTTACATTAACCGGCACGGTTGATTGGTGGTATCAGCGCAATAATGCCGAGAAAACCATACGGCGCTTGACCGGCGTCAAAAGCGTGAATAACCAAATCGTCATTAAACAGCCTAAAATCGAAGCGAAAGTAAAAAATGTCAAAACACAAATTATGCGAGAGTTTCAGCGTAATGCGGCCATTGATGCAAATAATATTGAGGTTACACTCGAGGATAGTAAAATTATCTTAAATGGCACCGTGCGTTCCTGGGCAGAATCTTATGAAGCTGCACGAGGCGCTTGGTCGGTACCGGGCATTACTGAAGTAGAAAATCATTTAAGCATCAGTCCCTAAGCGCAAATTCCCTATGGTAAGTAAAAACAATAAGCAAAAGTGGTCACAACAGGTTACTCAACAAAGTCATGCACTTGACCTTGAACAAGGCCTATTTACCTGGAAAAGCCCGCGGGAGATTGCACAATCATTGCGAAAATCGGCATTAAACAGCACACAACGCAAAGGCACGCCCTATCAATCGGCTGTATCCATGCTTAATTTTTACATCAATCGTGCTGGAAAAAATTTGGATCAAAAACAGAAAGCCATTCTTTTGCAAGCAAAAGAGGAATTACGTTTAATGTTTCAGAGAAGCAAATAATAATTTTTTGTTTTTTAGCCATAAATGCAGTTTCAAGTTAAAGATATTTTATCAATGCGTCTGCAAGCAATGAGTTTATAGAGAGAACTGTGATGTTTTGGTTGCTGATATGAATAGGTAAAGGTAGAGTATTAGTACAGTAAATATGTTTTACCCTAAGTTGCCATAATTTTCCCCACTCATTACCTGTAAATAAACCGTGCGTAACAAAAATATAAATTTCCTTTACACCCGACTCACAGAGCTTTTCACAACAAGAAACGAGCGTTTTTCCAGTATCCAATATATCATCAATAATAATTGCCTGTTTACTAATCGCTCCGACAAGCTTGTTGTGCGTAATACCTTGCTCTGTACGTTCTTTAATCATATAAGCAATATCATAAATTTTCATCTTTTTTGCTATTACGCGACATCTTGTAATGGCACCTTCATCAGGCGCAACAATGCTAATATCATCGAGCGTTAATTTTTTTATTGCCTCAAAAAAGATTGCCGCTGGTGAAAGTGATCTTAAAGATATTGGATAAAGTCGTTTTGCTTGTCTGCTATGAATATCAAGCGTGATCACTTTATCCACACCTGCAGCCATCAGCAATTTACCCATTAATGCAGTAGCATAACTTTCATGGTATTTTTTCTTATCTTGGCGCGAATAAGCAAGATAAGGAAATATGGCGATTATTTTGCGTGCATTTTCCTTTTTTAAAGTATGACATAAAAATAGGAAAACAAGTAAATTAATCTCTGGCGGATTCAAAGAACCCAGCACTAAACAGGTTTGGCTTTTTACTTCCGTATAAAGCTTTATACGTAGCTCATTATTTGGAAAGCGTTTAAGCGCAAATGTGCCAACTGAAAAATTTAATGTCAATTGTAATTCTTTTGCTAAGTATTCATAAAAAGGAAATGCAAACAAGATTGACATGGTCATGATTTTTTAGTTGCTTTATTGTTTGGATTATTTCTTGCGCTCATATTTACCTATCCACTCTGCCGTCGCCAGTATATGATTTTGCATGGCCTTTTCGATAGCTGATTTCTCAGCGCCTTCATTAAGAGGTAGCGTGATATCCAGCGCGTATAATTTAAAATAATAACGATGCAGCCGATCAGGAGGACAAGGGCCACCATAATCATTGCGCTTCCAACTATTCATGCCGATGCGGGTGCCAGGTGGTAAAGTTTTACTATTTTCAGATAGCTCATGGACTCCGGCAGGAATATTAAATAAAATCCAGTGATCCCAAGTGCCGCCCGGTGCATCTGGATCCTCAACAATGAGTACAAAGGATTGCGTATTATCCGGTGGATTTTCCCATTTTAAAGGCGGCGAAATATCACTGCCATCACAGGTGTATTTTATAGGAATCATGCCATCATTATTAAATGCCGGACTCTGCAACATCAATCCCATAGCGCCTCCCATTAATACTAATACGATTACCCATAACAGGAATTTTTTAATCATTTTTAAAATGAATTATTTAATTTACTTACATACAAGTTGCCATTAGAACTTTCAGTAATTTTTTTTAATAAAATGCTATAAGCATCAGCAGCACCTTTATCAGCCGGATTTACAAATAAAATAAAGTTAGTAATACCCAAAAGATACTGTAGATAATTTGCTTTTCTAATAATTTTTTGCTGCATATGTGATTCAAGGCCGTATCGGTTTATATAATATATTGCTTGTTTGAGTTCGCGCCTTAATGGACGTGGTACTTGCATTTTTTCATTAACCACAATTCCGGTTACCTCTTGCCGTTTATACGACGGCATTAGCTTTATTTTATGATTGTTTAACTTTAATTTCTCCTCTTTGAGTACTTCTTTTACAAAGTAAATTATTTTATTAGCATTCAAGTTCCCTGAGAAAGTTAAGTCATCTGCATAACGGGTATAACGCAACTGATTTTTAACGGCATAACCAGCCAGCCGTTTATCCAGGCGTATGCTCACAAGATTAGAAAGTGCAGGACTGGTAGGAGCACCTTGAGGCAATGCATTATTTAATGTGCAAAGTCGGGTGAGCAAAATAGCCACTGATTTTCGATAGCCTAGTTTTTTATAAAATTGATAGACTTTAGCAGCATCAATGGAATTAAAAAAATCTTCTAAATCCAAAGTGAGTACATGCGATTGTTGACAATGAAAGCGAGCGTTCTCTTTAATAGAACGCCCCGGGAAAAAAGCTTTAGCATAACGGCTGGGTTGGCATCGGTTGAGAATGTTCTGCAATAGCCAATTTTGGATTTGCTTTAAGCTAGGCAGTGGTTCAGCAATCTTACGCGTTCCACCAGAGAGTTTAGGTATTTCAAAATAGCGATAAAAACGCTGTGGTGTTTGTGAAGCTGCTCGCAAATAGTGATAAGCATAGCCTACTAACAAGCTCAGGTGTTTTTGATCATAGATGATAGAAACATTTTTTGCATAAAGCTGATGCGCATAGGTTAAGCAGCGTTGAATATAAGCGTCATCATGATCTTGTTGTTTTGCCCTCTGATTAAACTGGCTAACGTAGTTTTCCCAATTCATCGCATTCTCCAAGTTAAAAATTTGAGTACATGCTCGTTTCATTACGGAGTGAAGCGCCAGTAATATAATGGCCTGTCCTTGTTTAAAACCATAAGCTCTTAGAGATTTTAATTCTTTTTGCTTAGCTATAAATTGCAATATTAAGAGTAACTTATTTTTAATCTTCATCAAATTCAATATTCAATAAGCTTTATAAATAAAATATTGCACTATTATAAATTTAATTACTGAGGTTGGTTATAAATCATTGCTGAATTCTGCTGTAGGAAAATAATGCGTGTCTTTTGTTAAAGCATATAGCTTCATATGCTGTTATTTATGGCAATGAAAATTCGGCATATAAAGGTGCATGATCAGATAGTTTACGCCAGGGTACATCAATCAAACATTTCGCCTGTACCGCATGAAATCCTCGATAGTAAATTCTATCCATGGTTAAAACAGGATGCCAGATAGGATACGTTTTAGCATGCATTCCATAAAGAAATTTAAAGATTTCCTTTAAATTCAGCTCGTTTTCCAAGTAGAATTCAGCTCGGCCTTTCCAATCATTGAAATCACCGGCAATAATAAGAGGTTCATTATGGGGAACGTGAGAGGCAATGCGATCACTCAATTTTGCTAATTGCTTTTCTCTTTCGTGCTTAAATAGACCTAAGTGAATGCAAATAGCATGTACAGGGCTCTCCGTATTTGGCATTTTTAATTGCAGATGCAATAGGCTGCGGCTTGCTCGCTTGTGTAGCGATATGTCAATGTTCTCCCAAGCAACAACAGGAAATTTACTCAATATCGCATTGCCATGATGGCCACTTTTATAAATAGCATTTTTACCGTAAGCATGATGCGGCCAAATGGTTTCTGCTAAAAATTCAAATTGCGCCAATTCAGGCCAGCTTTTAATGCGGGCGGCGCGTTTAATATGCTCGCCCTGAATTTCTTGCAAAAAGACTAAATCAGGGTTGATGCTATTAATAGCTGCTTTTATATCATGTAATACAAACCGGGCTCGTGTAGTGCTAAAACCTTTATGAATATTATAAGTGAGCACTTTTAATAAAGTCGCCATAGTTATCCGCATTAAATCCAGTATTCTATGTATAATACTAGACGTCCTATCAGCCTTTGCCAAAAAGAGCGTTTGTACCAATATTCAAATTGGACTTCTCTGCTATAGGATAAGTCTATCAGAAATTGTTGTATTAGTGCTTGCTTACATTCGGGAGAGCTTATACAAACATCTACTTCAAGATCATGCAATAAACTGCGGTGATTTAGATTGCTAGAACCAACGATAAACCAGTCATCCAAGATCAGTGTTTTGGCGTGTAACATACTGGGTAAGTATTCAAATATTCTTACACCTGCTTTTAAAAGGCGCTCGTAAAAAGTGCAAGTTGCCCACGGCATAATTAAAACATCGGATTTTTGTGGCAACAATATCCTGACATCAACGCCTTTGCCTGCCCGTTCAATAAGATTTTTTAATAAAATGTTATCCGGTACAAAATAAGCATTGGTGATCCATATTCTTTGCTTACATTGCGATAATCGATGCAGTAAATCTTTATAAAGCACGCGGCGCCGATGGCGTGTGGTGTTCATGCGAAAGCGCAGGTTGCTATTAATAGGCTCAATAAACTCTTGTATGCGCTCCTGCAGCGGAAGATTATCCCAAGCATAGTTAAAAGCATTTAGCAAGTCAGTACAGTTTACCTGTGATAATTTTACAATAGTATCACGCCAGCCTTCACCGCCTTCTTGTTCACTAAGATGGCATGCGCTAATGTTGGCGCTGCCAATATAGACAATTTTATTATCAATGATACAAACTTTGCGATGATTGCGGGTATTAATGTTAAGAAAAAAATACACCCATTTTGATAAGCCAGGCATCCGTACCAATGACCGGCTCCAATGCCATAAGCGCCAAGGAAAAGGGTGATAAATTCGCGTTTTAACACCAGCTTGCTCTAACTTGTTAACTAAAGGTCCACTCCAGATAGATGTTCCTGCGCCATCAACGAGTACACGTATTTCCACATTGCGCTGAGCCGCGCTAATTAAGACAGCTATAATCTGCTCGCCTAATTTATCGCATTTAAAAATATAGGTTTCAAGATTAATTGATTGCTGTGCATGTGCGATAGCTTCAAGCAAATCTTGATAATATTGATTAAAATTAAAAAAGACTTTTTCTTGAATATTATCGGCTAACTTATCTGTTTGAATATCTAGCATGCAGATATTATAAACTATTCCGCTGGCAAACTGACTATATACCCAAGGCAATTGCATTGAAATCTGCTAAATATTTAGTATTTTTTTTTTGTGTTCCTTTTATTCCTACAAACTTATAATCTTTTTGAAATTGAAAGCACATCACAAAATATTAAAATAAAAGCTTGCTCTATATAGCTCAGAGCAAAATGAGAAATGCTGCAGGGTTCTTCATTACTTACGTATCCACATACTCGACCATAATCCTAACTTTCTTACAGCATGAAATAATCAGGTCCTAAAATAAACTCATAGATATACGGACAGACTTCGTAAATTTCTCATATTAAGCTTCAATAAACTAATAAGACATGGAGAAAACCGTATGCCTTTTGATATCCATTATCCTGCACAAGTTAAACAAGTATTAAATTTAGTCAGTCCACATGAAATTTGGAAAAATCTGGAAGTCCTGACTAAATTTCCTGATCGCAGTGCTGATCATCAAAGTGGTATACAAGCCGCTAAATGGTTACAGACATATGTTCAAGAAATGGCAAAAACATATAATCGTAAAGATGTTTGTACTTACTTTATTGAAACTAAGTGTAAAGATTCAGTAACAGGTGAAGACAAAGAATATAAACAACCCTCTGTCATTACCAAAATTGGAGCATCTTCTGCACCTGGCGTAGTTATCGGCGCTCATTTTGACACCGTAAATTGTTTGGATGAAGGTTGCAAGAGCTATTTTTGCCAGTGGCTTGCAGTTTAATAAACCGCTTTACTTGATGTGGTATGCTGCAGAAGAAAAAGGTTCGATTGGCTCACAATGTGTTGCGGAAAAATTTAAAAACCAAAGCATTCCTATCGAAGCTGTTTTACAATTGGACCAAACGGGTTTTGCCTATAATGATGAACCTACTATGTGGCTTGAGACTGGCAAGCCTGTCAATTCAGAATTAACTTCCTACTTAAAAAAGCTCATCGATACCTATGTCGAACGACCAGTGGTAGCTGCTCTCTGTCATGGCGATAGTGATGAATGGAGCTGGACTGATCGTGGCTTTAAAGCAGCTCGCGCGCTTGAGGCAGATTATTGCAATTTCACGCGGATGTATCAATATATGCACTCATCTGAAGATACTATAGATAAATTATCTTTAAGCCATATGATGGATTATCTCAAATTGGCAATTAGTTTCGCTGTTGAATTAGCAGAACCTAAATTAAAGAAAGTTTTGGAGATTAGGCAGCCAGTCGTCGATGAGATTAGCAATAAAGAATTTCTGCAAACATCAGGTGTGCAACGATTAAGTCCTTCTTCTGCTTTTTTTACTCGTTATTTTCTAAGAAGGGATATTAGACATCAAGAAGATTATTTAAATTGTCTATTAAATTTTCCAGGCAAAATATTGCAGAATCTTAATTTTTCTGTGCAACAAATGCTGGAAGCAGGCTTTCAATATTTAGATTATGTAATAGATAGCATGGCCGAGTATAGTCGAAACGTTGTTAAAGAATGTCCAAGTTATTTTCCCTCTCAGCCAATCAACCCTCGTAGATATGCTCCACATACAGCATTTTTCAACTCAAGCTTGGAAAGCTGTCCTATTAACTCTATTAGTCCTTATCCTTATACCGTGCCAAAAATAAGTTTTTAGAACTATTTAATAAAGGATTTTATACCGCATTGCCAAAATCTGCTTTGAAAGCACCTGCCTTAATTAAAAAAATTGCTGCCAGGGATCAATTTTAAGTTTTGCTATGTATGCGGCAGCCAACAGCCAGTTCTAAAGCATTTTAAAAAATAATTAAGTACTGATTTCACTTTAATCTTGACAAACGTTATTGATGTTTTTATGACAAGCATTTGTAGGGCTGCCCGTGGCTTGCGTAGTTGTCGTTGTACCGGCGCCAATAGTGATCTGATTGCCTGCATCAGCAAGCAGATAAAAATTATTGGCAATTGCACTGCCTGTTCCGGTGATGGCAGTAGCTGTTAGTGTATCACCCTGCGAAGTAATTTGATTTGTGCCCGTGCCGCCGGGTGCGATAGTTGCAAGAATATCTGCTGCACCAGCCGTGTTTGATCCCGTTGATGATGCAGAGGCATTAATAATATTGTCGCTTAATGTTACAACATTCCTGCCTGAACTTGATGAATCCAGAAAAATGCCATATGCATCACTACACGCATTACTGCCGGAAGCATTCGCACTAATGTTTAGCATGTTATGTGCGCCATTTAATACTATAGTGTTTCCGTCCTGCTCATCTCCAGCAGCAAAACCATAAGCACTACCAACACCATCTACGACAGTTGCATTCACATTCATGATATTATTAGTCATATTGATGGTGGCATTTTTTGTATGAACAAAGGCAGCTGTTGCAGAAGCAGAGCCTGCTGGGTCGAATGCGCTAACATTAAAAGTATTACCTGAAAGATTTACCACTTCTGTTGTTGAATTACTAGAACCCGCGCTAAATCCAGTAATATTTGCCCCGTTTCCGTTAGTAATAGCCGTTCCATTTAAAGCATTATCCGTTAACGTATAGGTTCCATTAGTAGCTGATAGCGCTACTATATTTACAAAGCTAGGCTCACTATTATTCTCTCTATCTGTAACATTGAAAGTATTTTGCGACAGTGTTGCCGTGAGATTATCGGCGCCGGATAATGTAATTGCCGAGGTATAACTACCATTGCTATCATTACTATGAGAGGATGTCAGATCATTAAATGTATTATGAGTTAAATTTAAAGTTAAATCTGCACCCGTTAAAGCCTCACCATCTATACCTGTTGCCGAAGCATAATTATGACTTGCTACGCCTGTTGCTGTGGTGTTGAAAGTATTGTCTGTAGCATTAATAATGGAAGTTGCATTAATACTTGCATTCATATCAATTCCATAGGCTAATGCTGCGTTTAAACCACTACTCGTAGTAGCCACTGCATTAAGAGTATTATTTGTTAAATTAAGCGTAACACCGTTTGCAGTAAAAATTGCAGCAGCTTGCTTGTTGGTAGAGCCAGTATTAGTATTATCATCAGCATACGCATTAATCACGGAATTAGTGATAGTCACGCTGGAATTACTAATATAAGCGCCTGCTGTATAGCCTTGCTGATCGTTTAAAGCGCCTATGGTTAAATTATTTAATAATACGTTATTAGCGTTCAAAATAGCGATGGCATAATCTTGTCTGTTGCCTGGATCATTCATGAGTTGCAAAGAATCAATGGTATTATTGCCTGGCAAATTTATTGCGCCTATTAATAACGGACTATCACTGCCTGTGCCCGGCCTGATAAAATCACTGCTGCGTCCATAGATGGATTGGCCGGCGTTTAATGTGAGTGCGCCATCCAAGTTATACGTATTTTTCGCCAAATAAAAATTCGCATTATTGGTAAACGCATTAATGTTATTCACCATGGTTTGATTGAAATTGGTACAAGGATTTTCTGCTGTACAATCAGCCTCTGTAATCGTTCCACTGCTAGAGGCCGTAGATTGTGGCGCGGGCGTACCCACGCCGCTTGTAAAGAACCAGATATTATTTCTCTCTAACGCATATTGAGGATGATCCACTAATTCACTGCGTACCGGCACACCGACGCCTTTGCCTTGTGTGGCAATATTCCGATCAACCTGATCCAATAAGCGATTATGAATATCACTGCGATCAATAGATTGTGTGCCGCCAAAATTAATTTTAACGCCCACTAAAAAAGTATTGTGGTAAGCATTATCATAGGTATCACTGACATAACCGCTGAATTTTGCGTTTAATTGATATTCTAAACGGCCTGCTGCGCCTTCTATGTTGCCAGCGTTATTACCTTGAAAGAAATAGCCGCCTAAATAAGCCGCTAAGTTCTTTACGCCAGGAATGGTGCGGCCCACTTCGGCATCAGTGCCCCAATCAACGGTGTGATACAAGCTCATATAATGATCGTATTGATCATGGCCGGTAAAATAAACATGTGAATAATCACCAAAATTATCGGCCCAATCGGTTTTTACTAATTTACGTCGATCACCGACTGGAACATAGGCATTCGCACGAAAATCCCATATCCGGCCTAACGATTCCACGCCAGGGCTAATAAAATAAAAGTGCTGGTTGTCCTCAGAAACATCGCGATCGACAAATACATATGCACCTAAAATTTGATTAGCTTGATAAATTTGACGCACACCCAGGCCTACGCTACCTAACCAACTGGTTCCTAATGCGCTTTTCGCCTGCGCATCGGCATACAAAAATCCATCTTGATTGCCAATGATAGGCACCATGGTGTCGCCTTGGAAAACGGTATAATCACCGGCGGTACCTTGCAAAGTAAGCCGTGGTAAATAAGGAAAATAACTATAATTATTCGTATCTGCTGCTGCTGCAAATGTGGTGAGCGCCAATAATCCTGACAATAACCCTAATGATGTAGTTTTACCATTTCGCATACAGTAATACTCCTTATTCAATAATGTGCGCAGGGCAAACCGCGCGGAACAAATTTAAAAAATATTAAACCCGCATAATAAGTTAAATGGAAGGTTATAGGAAGGTAGTATTATTTCATTTTTAAGTCTTTTGGTGCCGTTTGCGCTTTTGTTGAGCTATTCCATAGGGATGGATTTCACTATTTCTCTTATTCCGAGGTTATAACTGATCTGTTCGCAAAGAATTATGTTCAAATCAATAAAGAAGCTAGAAACTTTTCTGCCAGGCAACCCATCTAAAATCTCAGCAGGCGCATCAGTATTAATAGTACAAGCAAGGTGGATTGCTAAATCCAAGTTTCGTTTAACACTATAACCATTAGCATAAATTCTCATTAAAATGGGCGCGCCACTGAAATAAGAATTTTTACCATTGCCAGTCTCATTTGAAATGATGGGAATATACCCTTCCCATTAAAGAAGTACGTATTTTCCCCTCTCCCGCTGGCGGGAGAGGGCTAGGGTGGTTATTAATGCTGGGGCAGGCCCTAACCTTCTCCCCTCAAGGGGAGTTGGAATAATATTTGGCTAAACCAACCTCTACATAGCAAGTCAGGTTGCTAAGAAATGTTATGTATTTTTCATCAGCAATTGCTTGCAAATTTTTGCCAGTGTTTCCAGCTCAAATTCATTGCCAATACAGGAAGCTATATGTAGCAGCGTTCTGGTTTCTGGATCAAGCCGGCCGAGATGTTCTATTAACAACTCCACAACATTATCAGTAATATTCAGCATACTGATTTGCTGCTCACTCCATAACCATTTCTTCTCATTTAAATCAAACCGTAATAGATTTCGCTGACACAGATTATTTAAGAATTGTCGTATAAAAAATGGATTACTATCCGTTTTACGGATAACTAATTCCGCTAATTCCTTAACTTCAGCTTTCTCCCGTATGGTGCTCTCAGCTATAAACGTGGCTACTGCATCATATTGCAATGGCGGGATTTGTAATTTTTCAATACTTATACCTTGCTCAATAGCTCTTTCCATCAATTGAACAAATGGGTGAGCAAAATCAACTTCATTATTGCGATAAGCGCCTATTAAATATAAATATTTAATAGCATCACTAAAAAAGATGCTATCTATTAACTTCAAAGAAGCTGGATCTATCCATTGTAAATCATCAATGAATAACACTAACGGATGCTCAGAATGGGCGATGCGGCTTAAAAAAGTGATAATGGCTTCTGGCAGTAATTTTTCACGGTTTAACGCTTTTACCAGTTGCATACAAGCCACGGGTCTCAGTAATGGGTTTGTGGATCTCATTAATGATTGCCGTTTTGCCAATGCCAGAATAGCCTGCTACCATCATAAAGCAGTTATTGCCGTTACAAACTTCTTTAAAACAATCCAACAGTTTATGAATTTCACGCTCTCTGCCATATAACTTAAGTGGCACGTAAAATATTAAAGAATTATCTTGTGTAGCTAGGTTAAATGTTTTGATGCTACCCGTTTGTTGTAATTCATTGAAGCACTTTTCCAGATCATAGTGTAATCCATTGGCACTTTGATACCGATTTTCAGGCGATTTATCCAGCAATTTTAAAACAATTATCGACAACGCTTCCGGAATTGCTGGATTAATCATATGCGGTGGCACTGGCTACCTGGCAATATGTGCATGAATTAATGATATTGCATCATCAAATTCAAAAGGGACTTTTCCAGTTAATAATTCATAAAGGGTAACGCCAAACGAATAAAAATCGGTGCGATAATCTAAGGTTCTATTCATACGTCCTGTCTGCTCAGGAGAAATATAGGATAAATTTCCTTCTAACACATGTGGGTTAGTAATATTTAATATTTCATTAGAAAGTGTGGTTGCAAGCGTGAAATCAATTAACTTAATCGCTCCTGTTGCTTTATTAACAATAATGGCGTCAGGCGTGATATTTTTATGAATAATATTTAATTGATGGATTTCGGATAATGCTTTCGCTATTTCAATGGCTAATCTAAGCACAGTTATTAACATTAGCGGTTTGCTGGCTGATTCTTTGATACAATCCCGCAAACTGCAGCCATCAAAATTTTCTCCCACTAAAGCGATGCCATTCTTTATTTCCAATAAATCTATTAATTTGATGACATAATCGCTGTTAATATTATTGATAAGATCAAATTCCTTTTTATACTTTACTGACATATCCGATAAATCATTTTGCGTGGTCTTAATAAGAACGCTTTTCCCTGTCTTTACATCAGTGCCTTTATAGACAATAGAGGATATCGATTGGGAAACCTCCTTGATTAGCCAATAATTAGTGATTTCTCTCATGACAGTTCCTTTATGCATGCGATCACAACAGTGCTATTCAGACTGTTGCAATTGTTCAGTATCTAATAGTAATAATAGACAGAGGGGACGTATTATCAAGGAAAAGCGATCCTGAAGTGCTACTTTTAGGTTGGTTTTGTTTAGATTTTGGACGTTATTTCTTATCTAATAAATGTAAATAAAAAGTGTAATACTCGCTAATACCACCATCAATAAATCTTCGATAAGTGTGATATTAGACAACGGCACATTTAATACCGTACCCAAACATGCACAGCGTATAGTTTGTTTTTTAGCTAAGGCTCGCAACACACCCAAACTGGAAAAACCCATTAAAAGCACAGTGAAAATTTGCGTAAAAATGGGAACCCATTGCAGTAAATATAAAAGACCCAAGCCTAATTCTAAGAAAGGATAAATAAAACCATAACCAAACCAGCGTTTTGCCAGTAAATCGTAAGTAGCATAACCTTCAGCAAATCCATTAATATCTAACAGTTTGAAGGCTGAAAAAACCAGAAAAAAGCCTGCCATAAATTGATTCATCCAGCCCATGGCGTTAAATCCTTGTGTGCTGATGTTATTGATAAGCGTCACACCTGTAATAAAGCCTGCAATCAGCAAAATAGGATAATATGCTTTGAATCCGCCCGATTCTGTTTTTGCTGGAACTATGGTATCGGCCACAGGATACAATCGATAATCTCCCGCGTTAGTAAGCTGGGCATTGAGGGCCTCCAATGCTAGCGGCTTTTCCGAGGATAACGTTATACGAGGCGGCTCTAAGGTAATGTCTACAATAGAGGCGATAGGTTGCAGCGCCGTTTTAATTTTATCGATGCAGCTTACACAGTGCATCCCTTGGATAGCATAAGTTATTGTTACCATATTTAATTCCAGAGTATATAAATTTAAGGCTTCATACCCGCCACTTGGCAACTTGCATAGAAGCCAACGATTTGCGAATCGTTATTGACAATATTCTCTAGCTCTTTTCCTAATGCTTGCCATTCTGCTTCCGTATGTCCTTGTTCTAAATGATATCGCTTGAGTTCATCTCTTCCTAACAGCAAAAGCTTTTTCTCATCTTGGGTCGTCAGCACCGGATGGATAATTTTGGTATAGACATTCATAAATCCTGCCGAATGCATTTTATTAAACATTTTGATGCCGATATTCCCATCTCTTTGATCGGCTGGTGCATCCTGCCAAATAGGCGGAATACGCAGTGCTTCATCACCCCAGGCAGATGAGAAAGGATAAGAAAATGCGTAATTAACAATGCCTTCTTCAGATGCATATACTCCTTTTGAAGTTAGCGAGTTAAAAATTTTAGCAATGACCTCTTCAGGCTTATGCAAATGATGTAAAACAAAACGGCAATAAATAAAATCAAATTTTGCCTGCAGCATTTCTATTTCATAGGCAGAACAAAGTTTAAATTCAATATTATGCAGCGATCGCTTTTCAGCATTTCTTTTGGCTGCATTCAATTGGTTAATGTCATTTTCGATAGCGATCACTTTTCCTTGATTACCAATCTGTTCTGCCATCCAGCATGTCATTACACCGGATCCGCAACCAATATCCAGAATAGATTTAGCTTGTTTTAAACCAACAGACTGTAAAAATTCTTTTGTAGTTTGATTAAAACAATAATCCAGCTTTCCAAGTCCTTCTGAGCCTTGCTCTCCGATATCAATGATATATTTCTCTTTACTCATCAAAATTTATCCTTCTTAATAGCCATCTCTAGCAGCTTCTTTCCCCATGCACTCAACTGTGGCATTTTCTTCAATAATTGTATAGTTTCTTTATACCGCTCTTCTCGAAATAGTTGTTTTGCTTTATTAAGTAGGCTTTCATTCTCTGCCTGCTGACCTTCTTTTATAAATATCGCTCGCCATTGTTTTACTTCTGCTACCGGCTTTTCTTCCTTTTCCAAAGCTTCTCGGATACGTTTCCCGCCTGCAAAAAAATCCTGGCCGTAAAGCATAAGATCATTCGTAATATCAGCAAATTCCGATTTCGAATGATATCCATGATATTGATAAGGTAAGCCGCCACATAAAGTTTCCATATACTTGCTATGGCTAATACTATTTCCTTCACCATTTGAATAATTTACATAAGTTATACTATAAAAATAACCAATGGTTATTGTTAAATTGTTTTTGCGAAAAATCCCTATGGCATCTGTTCCTTCACACTGCCAGTTACGATAACCTTTGTTCACTATTGCAAAAGAAAATCCTTGGCTGGCTAGATAGGACTGCAAAATGTCTACTTGTTGCAACATATCAGCAGAAGGGTCAGAAATACTCATACAACAACCTGCTAAAATTTTTTATCTGATCACTAGTTTCTGATATTGTATCAGACTAAGTTTTCATAAACTGCTGTAAAGCAGCAATAAACAATATTATTTTTCTGATATAATTACAAACCTAAGCACCCTTAGAAAGGAATATGTTATGCCATCATTAGCAGGAAAAACCATCTTAATTACCGGAGGAAACCGAGGAATAGGCTATGCTATCGGCTTACGGTGCGCTAAGGCTGAGGCTAATATCGTTATTGTAGCAAAAGAAAAGTTAGCTCAAGATTCTTCAGCGAGCATTTATAAGGTTACAGAACAAATGATTGCAGCAGGAGGAAAAGCATTGCCGCTTGACGTTGATGTTAGTGACAAAGATGCTATCAAATCAGCAGTAAGCGCGACGGTTACTCAATTTGGAGGCGTTGATATATTAATCAATAATGTCAGCACATTTTGCTTTACGGATACTTTAAATACTTCGCCTGAGCAATTTGATTTATTATGTTCAGTCAATGTACGCGCTACCTTTTTGATGTCACAAGCCTGTATCCCTTTGCTAAAACAAGCAGCGAATCCACATATTATTAACATCTCGCCGCCATTGGACATGGATTCACGTTGGTTTAAAAATCATCTGTTATTTACGATGTCTAAATATGGTATGAGTATGTGTACATTAGGCATGGCAGCCGAATTTCAGTCAGCAGGTATTGCCATCAATTCTTTGTGGCCACAAACAACGATCGCGACTACCACCATTAAAGATCATATGTTACCTGAAGTATATGCAGGGAGCCGATGGCCAACCATTATGGCTGATGCAGCTTATGAGCTATTACAAAGAAATGCCCGCCAATGTACTGGGAATTTTTTTACTGATGAGGAATTACTCCGTGAAGCAGGTATTAATGACTTTTCACACTATGCCGTTGATCCTAATGCTCCATTGGTACAGGATTTATTTATTCCTCAAGGGAAAACTCATAATACTTCTTTGGGTAGACCTTTGGTAAAAGAGTTGTTTGTTGAACAGAATGATAAATGATTACATTTTTATTCTATAGGTGCAGGCAACTCGTCTTCGGTTCCCCAGCTTTCCAACCAGGCATAAACTTTGTCACCATCTACAACTCTACCCATGCGAACATCTTCAAGTGCCTCTAAAACCTGTTCTAAATCGCCTTCAATTCTTACATTCGTGCTACTCACAGTAATATCTCGATTAGCATTACTATCTCTATAATTTGTATTATAATATAATATTTGATAAAGTTTCATTTCTAGAATTTATTTATTGCTTTATTTTTATGTTCTAATTTCCACAAATCATAAGAAAATTGCATATAAAACAATTTGATGAAACGCGACGAATATAGTTATCAAGAGAGATTACAATGCCCATCCTTAATGTCAAAGTTAGTGCAAAAAAGTCAGCAGCATTAACCAAATCAATTTCTGAGCTTTTGCTTGATCTAACAACCCGCATTCTCAAAAAAAAGCGTGAAGTTACTGCTATTGTCATTGAATATGTTGATCATGATAGCTGGATAATTGGTGGCAAATTATTAAGCGAGCATAATAAAAATAGTTTTTATTTCGATATTAAAATTACTGATGAAACAAACACTAAAGATGAGAAAGCCCAATATATTAAAGAAGCATTTATAGGCTTTGAGCGTATTTTAGGTAATCTGCATGAGGAGAGTTATATTTATATTCAAGATGTAAGGGCTGCATCATATGGCTATGGTGGCTTTACGCAAGAATATCGCTATCAACATCCAGCTCAATAATTAATTGCCAAATCAGTAATTATTTTAGCCTCGGCAAGTTCTGTTAACGCTTTTCTTTTTCCCTGCGCCCGCCCCTCAATAATAGCAGCAAACATTTTTATGCTTTGATTAGCTACTATCATATAACGTGGTTCCGCCATTACTTTTTCAGATTTATCTGCATGGCGATCATCAATACTGAATGCCATCACATAACCTGCTTTTATAGCTTCCTATCTTTTCTCAGCGACAACTAATGAATAATACCCAAAAGTTTGCTTCGCTTTAATCTTTTTAAAACCTACAGCGCGCAATAACTCAAATAATTCTGCTTTGGTAAATTGCTGAGAGCGGTGATTAATCAGCATTAATAGATCAAAACAAGCCGTTGTTAATGGAGCTGTCATCGCGTCATTGAATAGCATTTCATGTATATAAATATGACCGCCTTTTGGTAGGATATCAAAAGCTTTTTCTGCTAATTTCTTACAGATTTCATAAGGCCAATCATGAAATATTTGACTGAATAATACACCGTCGTATCCAGTTGGCCATGGGCTAGTAAAAAAATTTCCTAAATAAAGTGATACTTTTTTAGTGCCGCTTAGCTCCTGAAGATACTGCTTGGTCACTGCTCCTACCGTTGGTAACTCAAATACCGTGGCAGTAGATTTTGGGTAGTATTTAACGTAGGCAGCGCTAAAACAGCCTGAACCACCACCCACATCGAGTAAATTTTGGGTCGCTTTAAATAACCCTGATTTTACGGCATGTAGCGCTGGCGCCAAAATTGTTGCGTGCATTTTTTGCGTAAAATTGCGCGCGGCTTCTGCTGTTATGGTACCTTCCTCCCACATCGCAGTAAATTGTTTCCCGCTATAGGATAATTGATGGGTAGCGTTAGTTATCGCTTCTAATATTTGCTTATGCTCAATACGTTCACGCAGTCCCAGTAATTGAGCACCCCAATAAAAAGGACTATTGGGTAAAAGATAAGTTTTCGCAATTTGAGTTAAATTGACTTTTTTACCGATTTTTTTTAAAAAGCCCAGCCCTATTAAAATTTCAGCCAATACTTCTACCGCCCGCTCACTGAGTATTAATACTTCGGCAAGTTTAGCTAAAGTTAGAGAACTACTCTGCAAATGCCTGAAAAAACCAATCTCATCAGCGATAGTAACAACGGATAGTTGATATCTCGACATCCAGATATCCCACATTAGCTTATCATCAGGCGGGGTTATTTTTATTAAATCCATAAATCACCCATAAAATAGAGCAAATCACCATTGGCTACATTTTACAACAGGCTGTGACAAAAAAGCCAATATACTCAGTTATTACCTACATAAATCAAGGAACGCGAGAATTTTGCTTGCAATAAGTTTCTCTAATTCCAATTAACAATAATAAAGCCATGATAAAATAAATCGGTAACACCATTAATGCCATATGATAATCCGAGATCGAGAATAAGCGCGAACCCTGTTGCAGCGTACCATGCCAGCTAATATCGAGTAACTTACCAATAAAGGGTTCCGTGATTGCTTCACAAATAGAATCAAATGTATTCATAAATCCCAATACAGTGGCGGCAAAGAGAACAGGATGGATTTCACGTACCATGGAAAAGCAAAGAAAAAAGCAACTGGCGCCTAGACCAAAACTTAGCATTAATAAGGCTAATAGTGTGCTATTAGTTACAGGCATATAAAGCACGCCTATTATGCTTATCAATGCAATTAATGTTCCTGCCAGCATAATAATTTTGCGTCTTTTTATATAATCAGAAAACCAACCGGCAATAGGACAACCTATCGCAAAACCAATAAATATAAGTGATACGATGCTGGCCACATTATCAGGTGTTAAATGATAGGCTTGCTTAAGAAATGCCACTCCCCAGAGACCCCCAAAAACAGAAACAGGCGCGAACGCTAATCCACTATAACAAGAAAGTAACCATGTCTGTTTATTGCTTAATATAATTTTTATTTGTAGCCATAATTGGCGATAGTTAATGGATTCTGCCTTATTTTTTGCTGTTTTTGCTGGATTATTACGCACAAAAAGTAATATGAGTAACATTAATATAAAGCCCGGTATTGCAACATATATCATTGCTTGGCGCCAACCATAATGGGTTACTAAAAATGATAAGGGCGCTTCACCACCTACTGCACCTAACATAGCTGCTGTCATACTTAAACCCGCTACTAAAGCAAATCTATTGGGCGCAAACCAGAGGGTTGCTAATTTAAAACACGATACTGCAGCAAAAGCAGCACCGAACCCTATCATTGCTCTGCTGATACCTGCTATTAAAACAGTATGCGCATGAGCGAATAAAAGCGTGCCTAATGAACAAATAAAAATGGATATTCCCATCATAAAGCGGGGGCCATATTTATCTAACAATAGGCCAACCGGTATTTGCATAAGCAGATAAGCATAGAAAAAGCAGGCTGCCAGATTACCTAACCCTGCGCCTGTCATAGTAAATGCTTGCATTAACTCGGCACTCATTACGCTTGGCGATACTTGCAATACATATTTATAAAAGAAAAAGCTTGCGCTAAGTAACCAGATAAGCCAGGGATAAATCATTCCTGGCATTGTTTTTGCTGTATTATTCATAATGTACTCCTAAAAATAAAAAACCCTGCAGTCCTTTCGAAGTGCGGGGTTTTGTTTGTCTTTAATTTTTTCTAAGACAATAAGCCGCACCTCGTCCTTCTGACGACCACGACGTTGCTTACTAATGTAATACGGAAAAATAATGGCTTAGATAAAATCATAATCTCTTAAGTTATTGAAATTGTTTTTTGTGAATGAGAATTTAGAACAAGATAAAGTTGGCTGCTAGGCAGCCACCACAACAGGTAACACGACCACAGAAAGGCCATTCAGAGAAGAGTGTTTTAAATATTTATTGCTAGAGAGTATTTTCATAGTTCTTCGAAGTTAACATAGCATCGAGTAAATGTATATAAAAACTTCCTGGACCTTTGGCATACTGTTCTGCTTGCTGACCAGCGCTGAAATAGCACTCTCTTTGTCGTATAATAATATTATAGCTATCATTAACTTTTACAAATATGAATAAAAATATTGCTATTATTGGTGCAGGTATTGCCGGGTTAACAGCAGCCTATTATTTACAAAAATTTGGTTACAGCGTAACCGTATATGAAGCATCTAATCGAGTTGGTGGCCGGATGACTACGGATACCATCAATGATTGTTTGATTGATAGAGGCGCTCAGTTTTTATCTGTTTATTACTCAACCATTATGCCTTTGATTCAAGAATTAGATATGTCTTCGCAACTAGTCGAAATCAATCCATGGGTAGGGGTAGTTCGCGATCGAAAAATTAGAAAAATATCACAAAATCATTTTTTTTCGCCGCTTATCAGTAGATATCTTAGCATAAAAGAAGCATTCCAATTTCTATCCACACTTAGGCGATGGCAAACTACCATTCTTACCTTACCGTTAGATGATTACGCAAAATGGCATGCATTTGATGATGAATCTGCAACACAGTTTATAATGAGAGAATTTGGTGAAAGTATTCTTGAGTATATGATAGAGCCACAGTTGCAAGGGTATTACTTTCAATCACCAGAAGCCGTATCAAGGATACAAGCTTTGCTGTTATTTAATTTTGCCCTGAGAAGAGGAAAGCTTTTCAGCCTTATTCATGGTATTGATTCACTACCCAGAAAACTGGCTACTTGCCTTAACGTAAAGCTCAATTGCCCTATTACCTCCATTGATTTTGGCTCTAATAGAGAGATCACATTAAAGTCAAACGCTTCTAGTTTTTATGCGGATAGAGTAGTGCTTGCAACAACAGCAACAGCAGGACAATCACTCTTTAAAGAAGCTAATGAGCTTGAGACCAGTTTATTAAAAACAAAATACAGCTCTACTATTAATATTAGTATAGCCACCCACAAAAACTGGAAACTACCCTGGGAGATAAACAGGCTTTATGGTTTTTTAATACCACGGCGAGAACGGCAAAAAATTGCTGCCATTGCAATTGAATCTAATAAAAATAAAGCAAGCAGCAGAGAAAATGAGCTATTTAATATTATGTTAGATGGCTATCATGGTGAACAATTCTTAAGTATGTCAGACAATGAAATATTACAAGAAATCTT
>Ga0164242_10002599_pt1 | contig 20897 bp, 15 predicted proteins | sample OricomgcompostMG_FD_108783 | JGI IMG/M metagenome (GOLD analysis project Ga0164242, IMG submission 108783) | Miracle-Growth compost microbial communities from Emeryville, California, USA - Original compost - Miracle growth compost (MG) ... | reverse complement strand
TGACGAAGACGCCGGGAACGTCACGAGGCACGGGGAGAGACGCCGGGAACGTCACCGCTCCTCATGCGTCTCGGACCCTGTTCAAGGGGTCGGAGACGCGCTGCATGGATTCAGGGTCCTATAGGCCCCCAAAACCATGGTCACGTGTTTGCAACGTCTGAAGAAGACAGGATGACCTGTGAACTTCTCCGGTTCTCCGTGCCGGACCTGTGACGCGCCTCGGACCCTGCGGCCTCTCCCCGCACCCCCGGCCATCTCGACCACGACCACAGCCTGCCAGGGTCGTGGTCGAGATGGCCGCGTCCCTTGCCAGTCCCTTTCGGCCCCTTGAGACCCCTGCTCGTCCCCCCGCACCTCCGGCCGCCGGCTCCAGGCGGCCTCAACCCCGAGCTCGCCCGGCGTCGGGGAATCAATTATCTAGAGAGCTTCCATCACGGGTTCGACGGCGCCGATGCTCAAGGTCCTGGCGCTCGACTTGGCGCAGGTTTCGAAGGCGATCGGGGCGATCTTGGCGCCGGAGCCGCCGGGGAGGGCGATCCGCAGGCCCGCGGACCAGGTCGGCGCGCACCTGGCCTTGGGGAAGTTGAGCGCGTCGGCGACCTGCAGCGTCGCCATCGCCGACTGGTGCGGGGCGAGCACGACCTGCTTCACCTTGCCCGCGCCGTGGGTCGCGGCGGCGCCGATCCGCTTGCCCTTCAGGTCGACCGCGGCGACGCCGGGGAAGCCACCGAGCGTGCAGGTTCCCTGGCCGAGGTTGGTGAACTTGATTTCGTAGCCGAAGCCGCCGGCGGTGCCGCCGCCGGCCGACGGGCCCGCCCAGACGACGAGGTTGCTCGGCGAGCAGGGCCTGGCCGCCGGCGCCGCGCTCGCGGCGGGGACGGCGATCACGGCCGCGGCGAGGAGCGCGGCGGCCACCAGCGGGGCGATGAGAAGTCTCGATTTCATGCCCTCGAGCGTAGCCCTTGGCGGACGATGCCCCGAACGTGACAACTGAGACTGAGTGCCGCTAAAAACTTACTTAGCGGCAGGCGGTACAATTAGGGATTCGGAGACAGCACAGTCGACTTCAGGAATCCACTGTGCTGCCCCTGTGGCTCATATGTAATCGAGCCCGATGGGCCCGTCGCTCTCGTAATCCACCCTGGGAGCGGCGGGTCTCCGTATGACAGACGCACCATAGCGCCGTAACGAGATCGACACATCGGCGACAAAGGTGGCTCTTACCGTGGCGGCGTTTCAGCCAACCGCCCTCGAACCACCCCCGGAGGAAGAATGAGAAGGAACAGGATCCTCATCCTGGCCTTGGGCGTCTGCGCGATCGCTGCCGCGATCGCGGCCGCCGGTGCCTCGGCCCACCACCAGTCCTGGCAGCACCCGACTCGCTGGCATCACCACCCGACCCCGCCGCCACATCGTCCCGGCACCCTGACGGCGAACGCCGACAACTACTCGACCGGCCACCAGGCCACCCTCGCGGTCGAAGGCCCGCAGGGCGTGCTGGCCAACGACAAGGGCGACGAACCGACGATCGTCGGCCACACCGAACCGCTGCACGGCAGCCTCGAACTCGAAGACGACGGCGGCTTCACCTACACGCCGGAAGCCGGCTTCGCCGGCACCGACAGCTTCGAATACACGATCGCCGACGCGGTCCACCTCTACAAGACCGACCTGCCCTCGGTCGGCAACTTCGAAGGCGTGCAGCTGCCCGGTGGCGCCTTCGGCTCCTCGCTCGCCCCGGTTCCCGGCCACCCGAACGAATTCTTCGGCCTCGAGGACCGCGGCCCGAACGTCGAATCGCCGCTGACCACCCCGACCGAAACGATCGACGTGCTGCCGAAGCCGTCGTACGACCCCTCGATCGCCCGCTTCGGCTTCGAAGACGGCGAAGCCGAACTGGTCGAACGGATCCCGCTGCGCGACAGCACCGGCCACCCGTTCTCCGGCCTGGTCAACTCGGTCGCCCCGACCGGTGAGCAGATCGAAACGCTGAAGGGCACCCGCCTCGCCAAGGACCCCGACGGCTACGACCCCGAGGGCCTGGTCGCGCTGCCCGACGGCAGCTTCTGGGTGTCCGACGAGTACGGCCCGTTCGTCACCCACTTCACCGCGCAGGGTCGGGAAATCTCCCGCCTCTCGCCCTACCCGCAGCATCCAGGCGAAAAGCCCTCGCTGCCCGCCGAGCTGCGCTACCGGGTGCCGAACCGCGGCATGGAGGGTCTCACCATCACCCCCGACGGCAGCACCCTGGTCGGGATGATGCAGTCCGGCCTCCAGCAGAAAGACCTGCCGGCCGGCGCCGACGGCAAAAAGAACACCCCGACGCGGATCGTCACCTACAACCTCTACACCCACAGGACTCACGAGTACCTGTTCATGCTCGACGAACCGGGCCCACTGAAGACCGCCAACAGTGAGATCACCGCGCTGTCGAACAACACCTTCCTGATCGACGAGCGGGACAGTGGGTTCCCCTCGGCGACCGGTTACAAGAAACTGTGGGAGGTGAACCTGGAAGGCGCCACCGACGTCGGCCCCGAAGCCAGGGTCACCGGTGCCACCTACAACGGTGAAGCGGGCGGCCTGCTGATCGGCGGCAAGACGATCGAGGCGACGGTCTGGGGTCAGAAGACCGCGGAAGCGAAAGCGACGCTGGAAGCCGACCACATCAAGCCGGTCAGCTCGTCGCTCTACCTCGACATCGACGCGCTGCTGACCCAGCTCAACCCGACGGACGCGTTCTTCGACCACGACAAGGTCGAGGGTGTGTCGGCGCTCGAAGGCGGTAAGCGGATCGTGATCTCGAACGACAACGACTTCGGGATCGAAGGGGCCGAAGCCGCGCCGGAAGGCAGCCCGAACAAGTGGAAGCTGATCCCGAAGATCCAGCCCTCCACCGGCCTGCAGGACGACGGTGAGTACCTCGAAATCAACATGTCCTCGCTGAACGCGGGGAGCAGCAGCGCGCCGACCAGCACCGCGACGGTGACGCTGAACGTGAACGAAGGGCACTAGGCCCCGGCCCGCCGGGCCGAACTTCCCGCACCCCTGGCGATCGCCCCGCGACGGGCGGTCGTCAGGGAGGATGCGGGGATGACCGAGTACGTCGCGGCGATCGACCAGGGGACGACGTCGAGCCGGCTGATCCTCTTCGACCGGGACGGTCAGGTCGCCTGCGTCGACCAGCGCGAGCACGAGCAGGTGACGCCGCGGGCGGGCTGGGTCGAGCACGACGCGAAGGAGATCTGGCGGCGCACCCGCGAAGTGATCGGCGGGGCGATGGCGAGGTCCGACGCCGCCAAGCCATGCGACGTCGCCGCGATCGGGATCACCAACCAGCGCGAGACGACCGTGGTGTGGGACCGCGAGACCGGTGAGCCGGTCCACAACGCGATCGTCTGGCAGGACACGCGGACCGCCCGCATCGTCGCCGAGCTGGCCGGAGAGGCGGGGCCGGACCGGCTGCGCGCCGCGGTCGGGCTGCCGCTGTCGACGTACTTCTCGGGGCCGAAGGTGAAGTGGGTCCTCGACCACGTGGAGGGGGCGCGGCGGCGGGCCGAGGCCGGCGAACTGGCCTTCGGCACGATCGACACCTGGGTGCTCTGGAACCTCACCGGCGGGGTCGACGGCGGCGTCCACGCGACCGACGTGACCAACGCCTCGCGGACGATGCTGATGAGCCTGGAGACGCTCGACTGGCACCAGCCGAGCCTCGACCTGATGGGGATCCCGCGGTCGATGCTGCCGCAGATCAGGAGCTCCAGCGAGACCTATGGCGAGGCGCGGGGGACGGCGCTCGGCGGCCGGCCGGTGGCGGGGATCCTCGGTGACCAGCAGGCGGCGATGTTCGGCCAGACCTGCTTCGACCCGGGCGAGGCGAAGAACACCTACGGCACCGGCTCCTTCCTGCTCGTCAACACCGGCGACGAGATCGTCCAGACCGAGAAGCTGCTGACCACGGTGGGGGCGAAGCTCGGCCCCGACGGGCCGGCCCAATACATGCTCGAGGGCTCGATCGCGGTGACCGGCGCGGCGGTCCAGTGGCTGCGCGACCGGCTCGGGATCATCTCCGACGCGTGCGAGGTGGAAGCGCTGGCGAAGACCGTGGAGGACAACGGCGGCGTCTACTTCGTCCCTGCCTTCTCCGGGCTCTTCGCCCCGTACTGGCGCGAAGACGCGCGCGGGGCGATCGTCGGCCTGACCGCCTACGCGAACAAGGGGCACCTCGCGCGGGCGACGCTGGAGGCGACCGCGTGGCAGACGCGCGAGGTGGTCGACGCGGTCGCCGAGGTCGCCGACGTGCCCTTCTCGGAGCTCAAGGTCGACGGCGGGATGACCGCCGACGAGCTGCTGATGCAGTTCCAGGCCGACGTGCTCGGGATGCCGGTGATCCGCCCCGCGGTGACCGAGACGACGGCGCTCGGCGCCGCCTTCGCCGCCGGGCTCGCGACCGGGTTCTGGTCCGGGACCGATGAGCTGCGCGAGCGCTGGGCGGAGGACAGGCGCTGGGAGCCGTCGATGGCCGAGGACGAGCGCGAGGGCCGCTACCGCCAGTGGAAGAAGGCGGTCGAGCGGACCTTCGACTGGGTCGAGTAGCGCCTCGCTTCACAAATGCTCGGCCCGTCCCGCCCCCGCCGCGGGTAGCTTGGGAGCATGGCGATCGAGTCGTGGTTGATGGACATGGACGGGGTGCTGGTCCACGAGGCCGAAGCGCTGCCCGGCGCCGACCGTTGGCTGGCGGCGCTGCGCGAGCGCGACCTGCCCTTCCTGCTGCTGACCAACAACTCGATCTACACCCGCCGCGACCTGGCGGCGCGGCTGCGGGCGAGCGGCCTCGACGTGCCGGAGGAGTTCATCTGGACCTCGGCCTCGGCGACCGCCCGCTTCCTCGAAACGCAGCGGCCCGACGGCACCGCCTTCGTCGTCGGCGAGTCGGGGATCTCGACCCAGCTCTACCAGGCGGGCTACACGCTGACCGACCGCGATCCCGACTACGTGATCCTCGGCGAGACCCGCACCTACTCCTTCGAGCGGATCACCCAGGCGATCCGGCTGATCGGCGAAGGCGCCCGCTTCATCGCCACCAATCCCGACCCGACCGGTCCCTCGCCCGCCGGCCCGCTGCCCGCCACCGGCTCGGTCGCCGCGCTGATCACCAAAGCGACCGGGGTCGAACCGTATTTCGTCGGCAAGCCGAACCCGCTGATGATGCGCACCGCCCTCAACCGCCTCGAGGCCCACTCGGAGACGACCGCGATGATCGGCGACCGCATGGACACCGACATCGTCGCCGGCCTCGAGGCGGGCATGGAGACGATCCTCGTCCTCAGCGGCGTCACCACCCGCGCCGAAACCGAGCGCTTCCCCTATCGCCCCTCCCGCATCGTCGACTCGGTCGCCGACCTGATCGACACGCTGTAGCCATTACCGAATAATCACCCGGTTAGAGACCGAATCTCAGTAGTGTGCCGTCCCATGATTCGGTCGCGCCTCGTCCCCGTGATCCTGTCCACCGCGCTCGCGCTGCTCGCCTTCGCCGCGAGCGCCGGCGCCGCGCCGCACTCCGCCCTGACGGTGACCGTGCGCAAAGGCGACCCGCTCGCGGTCGGCAAGGCGACGAGGGTGAAGGCCGTCGTCGCCGTCAAGGGTCGCGCGGCTGTCACGGGGATCGTGCTCAAGGCCAGGCCCTCGAAGGGGCTCAAGGTAAAGCCGGCCACGGTGAAGGTCGGCAAGCTGGCGGCGGGCAAGAAACGCGCCGTGGGGTTCAAGGTCACCGACGCCGGGGCGGCCAGGCCGAAGCTGACCCTCATCCTCAAGGCGCCCGGGCAGCCGGTCGTCCGCGCCGGCGTCAAGCTCGCGAGCGCCGGCGGCGGCAAGAAGGAAGAAGCGAAGAAGATGCCGGACATCGTCGGCCGCTACTTCTGGCGGACCTATCAGGTGCTCACCACCACCTACATGACCGCCTACTACTTCGTCGACGAACACTGGGCCTACCGCGGGGTGCCGAAGGAAGGGCTTCCCAGTTGCACCAGCCAGACCGCCAACGGCGAAGAAGACGGCTGCCTTCCGTACACCTGGAACGAAGCGACCGGCGAACTGAACGTCGCCGGGACCACCGGCGAATACAAGGTCGGCTCGCACGGCCTCAAGGTCGGCGAAGACAGCTACAGCGAAGCGCTGCCGCCGGAAGCCGGCACCAAGTTCGACGCCAGCGGGAGCTACATCAACCAGTTCGGCATCTGCCCGCTCAGCTGCAGCTTCGTCACCGTCGACCTGCAGATGTCGAGCGGCGGCGAATTCGCCCGCGCCTCGGGCGTCACCGGCTTCTTCGGCGAAGGCGGCAGCTACGGCGCCTTGCCGCCGGAAGACCACGGCACCTACTCGATCGATCAGAAGGGCCGCATCGTCTTCACCTACGCCGAAGGGAAAGTCGAGACCGACACGATCGCGGTGATGCTCGACGACAACGAGAACGCCGATCCCGACTACGGAATCCTGCTCGGCGAATCGGCCTACTTCGGCCCGCACTCCGAGGTCGGTTCCTGAGCGAGGCGGGCTCCCGGGCGCTAAGGTAGTACGCAAATGCGTACTACCCCTCAGGAGTCGCGTGGGAGCGCGATCGAGGAGGCGGCCCGGGAGATAGTCGGTGGGGCCACCGTCTTCGCCTCGCGGGCGCGTGCCGAGCGCGCCGGCGTCCTCACGCTGACCGAGACGAGCGTCCTCGGCCAGCTGTTCAAACACGAGGCGATGACGCCGGGGGAGGTCGCGCGGCGGCTGCGGACGGGGAAGCAGTCGCTGACCCGCACCTTCGCCCAGCTCGAGCAGCGCGGCCTGCTGCGCCGGCTCGATGATCCGGCCGACGGCCGCCAGTCGATCCTGGTGATCACCGACGCGGGCCGCAAGGCGCTCGGCGCCGAGATGGCGCCGCGGCGCGAGTGGGCGGCGGCGGCGATCGAGCGTGAGCTGAGCGCCTCCGAGCGCGAGCTCCTGGTCAAGGCCGCGAAGCTGCTCGGCCGCCTCGCCGAGGTCGACACCGAGCTCGTCCGCGAAGACCGATGAGCCGGGTGGGCGCGCTCGCCCACTCGCTCCCGGGGCGCCTGCGCGGCGCCGCTCGTCCCGACCCGCGGGCGATCCGCTCCTGGGGCCTCCTCTGGGCCGCCGACCGGCGGCTCGGCTGCGCGGTGATCGCCTGGGGCGTCGCCGCGGTCGCTTTCCCGGTGCTGGTCGTCGTCGCGCTCGGGCTCGTCGTCGGCGCCGTCCCCGGCGCGGTCGAACACGGCCTCGACTCCTCCCAAGGCACCAAGCTGATCGTCGCGCTGGTCGCGGCGGCGGTCGTCTACGGCCTCTCGCTGATGGTCGAACCGGTCGGCGAAGCGATCGGCACCGCCGCCCGCACCCGGCTGACCGGCGACCTGCAGGGCCGGCTCCTGCGCGCCGTCTCCGGCCCAGTCGGGATCGAGCACCTCGAGGACCCGGGGACGCTCGACCGCCTCTCCGGCGCCGAGGGCTCGCTGACCGGCTACTTCCCCGGCGACGCGCCGGTCACCTGGGCGGGCAACGTGGCGACGCGGCTCTCCGGCGTCCTCGCCTGCGCCTTCGTCGCCGTCTACGCCTGGTGGCTCGGCCTGCTGATGCTGGCGGTCTGGCTCGCCGTGCGCCGCCTCCTGCTGCGGACCGTCGCCACCCAGGCCTTCGCGATGCGCGGCCAGATCCGCTCCACCCGCCGCGCCTACTACTTCACCGGGGTCGGCTCGAAAGTCCACGACGCCAAGGAGGTGCGGGTCTTCGGCCTCGCGGATTTCGTCGCCGCCGCCTTCGCGACCGAATACGGGAAGACGATCGAGGCCTCCGCCCCCGGCCTGCGCAAGATCCACCTGCGGGCGGCGGTCGCCCTGGTCACGGTCACGCTCGTCTACGGACTCGCCCTGGCGCTGCTCGCCCACTCGGCGACGCGGGGGTCGATCAGCCTCGCCCACCTGGCGATCCTGCTGCCGATGCTCGCCGTCACCTCCTCGGCGGGCAGCGTCTCGGTCGAAGACCTGATGCTCTCGCGGACCCTCTTCGCGATCCCCGACGCCGACCAGCTCGAAGAGGACCTCGCCGCCCAGGCGGTGGCGCTATCCGGCGGCGTCGACCCGGCCGCGATGCCGCGCCGCGCGGTCGCCTTCCGCGACGTCTGCTTCCGCTACCCGGAGGGCGAGGGCGATGTCCTCGGCGGGATCGACCTCGAGCTCGAGGCGGGCACCTCGACCGCGATCGTCGGCGTCAACGGGGCGGGGAAGTCGACCCTGGTCAGCCTGCTCGGCCGGCTGCGCGACCCGACCGGCGGGGCGATCGAGGTCGACGGCGTCGACCTGCGCGGGCTCGACCCGACCGTCTGGCAGCGCAAGGTCGCGCTGATGCCGCAGGCCCCCGCGCGTTTCCCGGTCAACGCCTACGAGAACGTCGCCTGGGGATCGATCGAGCACGCCGAGGACCGGGCCGGGGTGGAGGCGGCGGCCGCGCTGGCGGGCTTCGACGAGGTGATCGGCCGGCTGCCCGAGGGCTGGGACACCGTGCTCTCCACCGAGCTGCCCGGCGGCGTCGACCTCTCCGGCGGCCAGTGGCAGCGGCTGGCGCTCGCCCGCGCCCTCTTCGCGACCCGGCACGGCGCCTCGCTGCTGGTCCTCGACGAGCCGACCGCGGCGCTCGACGTGCGCAGCGAGGCGCGCTTCTACGCCCGCTTCTTCGAGATCACCGCGGGCCTCACCACGGTCGTCGTCTCCCACCGCTTCGCGACCGTCCGCCGCGCCCACCAGATCGCCGTGCTCGAGGACGGCGTCGTCGCCGAACGCGGCACCCACGACGAGCTGGTCGCGGCGGGCGGAACCTACGCCCACATGTACGGGCTGCAGGCGGAGAGGTTCGCCGCATGAAGGGCGCCCGGCGCAGCGCGCGGCTGATCCGCATCCTCTTCCTCGACGGCTGGCGCGCCTCGCCCGGCTGGATGACCGCGGTGACCCTGCTGCTGCTCCTCGGCAGCATCTCCTCGACCTGTTACCCGCTCGGCTACCGGCTGCTGGTCGACGGGGCGCTCGAAGGCGACACGACGACCGCCGCCTGGGGCGTCGCCCTCGTCGCCGGCCTGCTCGCCCTCGGCTGGGCGTTGACCGCGATCGGCGCGACCGAGTCGATGACCCTGTCGGACCGCATCGCCCGCTACCGGACCGCCGAGCTGATCCGCCTGATCGGCGGCGTCGGCGGGCTCGAGCACCTCGAGCGCCACGAGTACCTGGCCAACGTCGAACAGATCAACGCCAACCGCCGCCAGCTCTCCGCCGCGCCGCGGCAGCTGCTCTCCAACGTCTCCGGCGTCGCCCGGATCGTCGCCCTGCTGGTCCTGCTCGCGCTGGTCTCTCCCTGGCTGCTCCTGCTGCCGCTGAGCGCGATCCCACCGCTGCTCGCCGACCGCTTCGCCAAACGGATCGCCAAGGGCGCCGAAGACGAGACCGCCTACCCGCGCCGGCTCGCCGGGATGCTCTTCGGGCTGGCGAGCGAGGCGGGGAGCGCCGCCGAGGTCCGCTCCTACGGCCTCGCCCCGACCCTCGAGCGCCGCCACGCCGAGCTGACCGCCGAGGTCGACCGGCGCAGCCTCTCCGGCGCGCTCGGCGTGCTCGCCGTGCAGAGCGTCGGCTGGACCCTCTACGCCGCCTGCCTGATGGGGGCGATCGCCTTCGTCGTGATCGGGGCGGTCGACGCCGGCACCTCGATCGGCACCGTGCTGATGGCGGTCTCGCTGATCCGCCGCTCGCGCAACCAGCTCGCCGCCCAGACGGCGGGCTCCGGCCAGCTGATCTCCACCCTGAACACCGCCGACCGGCTGCTCTGGCTGGAGGACCACGCCGCCGCCGAGCGCGCCGAGGCCGGGACGCTGCCGCCGCCGGCGCGCCTGGAGCGGGGGATCGCGGTGCGCGGCGTCTCCTTCCGCTATCCGGGGACCGAGGCCGACGTCCTCCTCGACCTCGACTTCGAGCTGCCCGCCGGCCAGACCGTGGCGCTGGTCGGCGAGAACGGCTCCGGCAAGACGACGCTGGCGAAGCTGCTGCTGGGGATGTACCGGCCGACCACGGGGGAGATCCTGGTCGACGGCATGCCGCTGACGGCGCTCGACCTCGACGCCTGGCGCGAGCGCGGCACCGCCGCCTTCCAGGACTTCGCCCGTTTCCAGCTGCCCGCGGTCGAATCGATCGGCGTCGCCCACCTGCCCGGCCGCGACGACCACGACGCGGCGCACCTGGCGCTCGACCGGGCGGGCTTCGCCGACCTTCCCGAGCAGCTCCCCGACGGCCTCGCGACGCGGGTCGGCACCGCCTACACCGAGGGCCACAACCTCTCCGGCGGCCAGTGGCAGCGGCTGGCCCTGGGACGGGCGATGCGCCGCCAGCGGGCGCTGCTGACGATCCTCGACGAGCCGACCGCGAGCCTCGACCCGGTCGCCGAGTACGCGCTCTTCCGCCGATACGCCGAGGGCGCCCGCCGCTACGCCGAGGAAACCGGCGGCGTCACCGTGCTCGTCTCCCACCGCCTCTCGACCGCCCGCATGGCCGACCGGATCGTCTACCTCGACGCCGGCCGCGTGCTGGAGTCGGGGCCCCACGACGAGCTGATCGCGGCCGGTGGCCGCTACGCCGAGCTCTTCGAGCTGCAGGCGGCCGCCTACCGCTGAGCGACGGCCCCGCGGCGGGGCAATAGGCTGTCGGCCATGGATGACGACTGGCGCCTGCAGATCGACCTGGAGGACGAGGGCAAAGTCGGCGAGATCGCCGACCACCTGCGCTCGGAGGAGCTCGAGCACGACCTCTCCCGCGACCTCGACAAGCGCGTGATCCTCAGCCACGAAGGGGAGACGATCTACCTCTACGCGGGCGATCGCGACCAGCTCGACCGGGCCCGCCGGCCGATCGAGAAGTTCCTCGACTCGAAGGGTTGGAAGGCCGACCTCGACCTGCGCCACTGGCACAAAGAGGCCGAGGAATGGGAGTCGCCCGACGCCCCGGAGCCGACCACCGCGGCCGAGCGTGAGGCCGAGCACGAGCGGCGGATCGAGACGGAGGACGAGGAGACCGCGGAGCGCGGCGGCCGGGCCGAGTTCGAGGTGAGCGCCAAGTTCCCCTCCAACAAAGAGGCGCACCAGTTCGCCGAGAAGCTGCGGGCCGAGGGCTTCGAGCCGGTGCGGCGCTTCCATTACCTGGTCGTCGGCGCCGCCGACGAGGACGCCGCCAAGGCCCTCGCCGAGCGGATCCGCGAAGAGGCCCCGAAAGACGCCGAGGTCAAGGCCGAGTACTCGCTCAACGAGCTCTGGCGCGAGCGCCCGCCGAACCCGTTCTTCTGGCTCGGCGGCCTCGGCGGCTAGCGCCCGACCGCTTCGCGCCGCGCCAGGTGCCGGCGCACCGACTCGACGACCGCCTCCGGTTCGCGATGGAGCCGCGCCCCGGTGACCCGCGTCGTCTCGATCCCCGCGAGCAAGAGCTGGTCGTCCCGTTCCCGGTCTTCCTCGAAGGAGAGCCGTGACCCGTGCGTCGCGAAGACATCCAGTTCGACCCCGAACCGATGCTCGGCCCAGTAGGCGTCGATCTCGAACCCCTCCGTGACGTAGTTCATCGCCGGTGCCGGGAGCCCCGCGGCGACGATGGCCTCGTAGAAGCGCCGCTCGAGATCGGAGCGCGTGAAGACCGGTGCCTCGTCGTACATCTCCAGCGCGGCGAGCACCTTGGCGCGCCCCCGATGGCCTCGGCTGCGCTCGAGCAGCTCCTCCATCGCCCGCAGGTCGAAGACCTTTGCGTCGTCGGCTCGCCGGATGTATCGGCCGACGGTCCGCACCGGCTTGTCCGCCGCCAGGTCAAGGACGGTGCGCGCGAGTGACGTCACCGGGATCCCGTCTTGCCGCGCCAAGTCGGCCCGCGTCAGGTCGGCGGTGTGGGTCACGAACGGCCGGTCCGCGTGACGGGATCGACGACAAGTGACGTGCAACGTCCCCGGCCTCGACTGAAGTAACCCCCAGAGCCAGCCGGCCGAGAGATGGCTGGCGACGGAAGGAGATGCGGCGAGCACTGCGGCCATGCAGCGCCCGTGCCAACTCAGCCGCTGATGTCCGACCACGTACACGCCACGGTGCACCCGATGGAGCCGTCCCGCCCCGGCCGCCTTCGCGGTTGAGCTCCTCGCCCCATGTCCAACCCTCTTCCTTTTGTCGCCCACAGGGCTACTAAGGGACGAGGGTTGGGCTTTTCTCCCCCTCCCAGCATTCAAGTCAGGGACGCGTGGTGCCGAATACGCGGAGGACGCTCCATACGGGCGTCCTCCTCCAAATGGTCATCGTCAAAGAGAAACCGAAGGCTCAGCAGGGCCCGCCGCCGCGGGAACTGTCGGCGATCCGGGTGGTGATCCTGGTGCTCGTGCTGTGCGCGGCGGGCGTCGGCGCGTACCTGCTGCTGAGCAAGGAAACGCCCGCGGCGAGCGCCAAATCGAACGCGGTGCCGGTCTACTCGCCCTACGTCGACGTGACGCAGACGCCGACGTATCCCTTCCAGCTGCCGTCCTCGAACCCGGTCTCCTCGGTCTACCTGTCGTTCATCGTCAGCGACTCCGAAGAACCGTGCACGCCGTCGTGGGGCACCTTCTACACGCTCGACTCGGCCGAGCAGGGCCTCGACCTCGACGCCCGCACCGCGCAGCTGCGCAACCAGGGTGGCACCGTGAACATCTCCTACGGCGGCCAGGCCAACACCGAGCTGGCGGTCGACTGCACCGACCCGGCGAAGCTGGAACAGGCTTATCTGGAACCGATCCAGCGCTACAAGGCGAAATCGATCGATCTCGACATCGAGGGCGCGAACCTCGCCGACACCGCCGCCAACGCCCGCCGCGCGACCGCGATCGCGGCGGTGCAGAAGAGGCTCGCCGCCGAAAAGAAGCCGTTGAAAGTGTGGATGACGCTCCCCGTCTCCTCCCACGGCCTCACCGCCGAAGGGATCGCCGCGACCCGCGCGATGCTGAAGGCGGGCGTCACGCTCGCCGGCGTCAACGCGATGACGATGGACTTCGGCCCCGGCGAAGGGGCGGAAAAGGACATGCTGGGGACGATCGAGTCGGCGCTCGAGGCGACCCAGCTGCAGGTGCAGGCGCTCTGGCGCGGCGCCGGCCTGGCGAGCAGCGCGGGCGCCGCCTGGGGCCACGTCGGCGTCACCCCGATGCTCGGCGTCAACGACGTCACCTCGCAGCGCTTCACCACCAGGGACGCCCGCGGCCTCGCCAGGTTCATCGACCGGCACGGCATCAGCCGCGCCTCGGCCTGGTCGCTGAACCGCGACCAGCAGTGCGGCGGCGCCTTCGCCAAGGTCGGCCAGCTCTCCAACACCTGCAGCGGCGTCGAGCAGAAGCCGCTCGAGTTCACCCGCATCTTCAGCGAACTGCGCGGGACCAAGACCGCGCACCAGGAAGCGGCGGAAGCGTCGAGCGCGGCGCCGACCCACCCGGCCACCGTCACCGACGACCCGGCGACCAGCCCGTACCCGATCTGGCGCCCGGCGGCCGCCTACGTCGCCGGCTACAAGGTCGTCTGGCAGGGCCACATCTACCAGGCCGGCTGGTGGAACCAGGGCACCCCGCCCGGCACCGCGGCCGCCGACGCGCCGGAAGGCCCCTGGCAGCCGATCGGCCCGGTCCCGGCCGGCAGCACGGCCCCGCGGCTGGTGAAGACCGACCCCGGCAAGAGCCCGAAGTGGTCGCCCGCCACCGTCTACCACGAAGGTGACAGGGTCACCTTCAAGGGCCTGCCCTACCGCGCCCGCTGGTACACGCAGGGTGAACAGCCGCTGGCCGAACTGCCCGCCAACCCCAACACCCCCTGGGAACCGCTCTTCAGGTACCCCGGCGAGCCGACCTCTGGAGAAGAAACGAAATGAGCTTCCTCCGCCGCAAGCAGGACGACGGGCCGCGCCGCCAGTGGGGGGCCGACACCAACAAAGACCCGATGCCGCAGGTGCCGCGGATCGCCGGCGACTGGACGATGGCGGTCGGCCGCGCCGCGGTCGTCTTCACCGTCGCCGCCTGGATCGCGCTCGTCGTCTCGGTCGTCAACGGCCAGGTGATCGAAGGCGTCGCCGGTCACGCCAGCATCACCGAGACGGTCGGCTTCCTCACCGCGGTCAGCCTGCTCGCCGCCTCGGCGATCGCCTACCTCTTCGGCCGGCTCGGCTTCTACTACCGGACCAAAGAAGGCCGCCGCACGCCGCGGGCGATGCTCGACGAGTTCTACGCCGAACGCCGCCCGCCGGTCACCGCGCTGATCCCCTCCTACCAGGAGGAGCCGGGCGTGATCCTGATGACGCTGCTCTCGACCGCGCTGCAGGAGTACCCGGACCTGCGCGTCGTTCTCCTCGTCGACGACCCGCCGAACCCCCGCTACGCCGGCCCGCGCCGGCTCCTCGACTCGGCCGAAGCGCTGCCCGCCGAGGTCGAGCGCCTGCTCTCCGAGCCGCGCCGCCGCTTCGACCTGGCGCTGCAGCGCTGGGAGACCTCGATCGACCCGACGATGCCGACCACCGACGCCGAGGTCCACGCGCTCGCCGGTGAGTACGAATACGCGGGCAGCTGGATCCGCAGCCTCTCAGACCAGTACCACGTCTCCGACCACAACGAGGCCTTCTTCGCCAAGCACGTGCTCGGCAAACTCTGCACCGACCTGGCGGTGATCGGCCGCGCCCTGCGGACCGCCGCCGACTCCGAACCGGAGAAGATCGGCACGGCGCGGATGACGCAGCTCTACAGCCGCCTCGCCTGGACCTTCCGCGCCGAGGTCTCGAGCTTCCAGCGCAAGCGCTTCGCCTCGCTCTCCGCCGAGCCGAACAAGGCGATGAACCTGAACTCCTACATCGGCCTGATGGGCGGCTCCTACCGCGAAGTCCAGACCCCGGCGGGCCTCAACCTGGTGCCGGTCCCCGAGCACGAAGCCGACCTCGTCGTCCCCGAGGCCGAGTACGTGATGACGATCGACGCCGACAGCGTGATCATGCCCGAGTACTGCCTCCGCCTCGTGCACCTGATGGAGCGCGAGGAGCACCAGAAAGTCGCCGTCGCCCAGTCCCCCTACAGCGCCTTCCCCGGCGCCGCCACACGCCTCGAGCGGATCGCCGGCGCGACCACCGACCTCCAGCACATCATCCACCAGGGGATGACCTACAACAACGCCACCTTCTGGGTCGGCGCCAACGCGATCCTCCGCAAACGCGCCCTCGCCGACATCGAGGAGGTCGAGTACAAGGGCCCGTTCAAGATCTACCGCTACATCTCCGACCGCACGGTGATCGAGGACACCGAGTCGACGATCGACCTCGCCGCCGACGGCTGGACGCTCTACAACTACAACGAGCGCCTCGCCTTCAGCGCCACGCCGCCCGACTTCGGCTCGCTCTGCATCCAGCGCAACCGCTGGGCCAACGGCGGCCTGCTGATCATCCCGAAGCTCTGGCGGGCGGTGCGCGAGCGGCGCAAGCGGGGCGAACGGACCTCGATCGGCGAGCTGCTGCTGCGGCTCAACTACATGGCCTCGACCTTCTGGGCCTCGCTCTTCGTCCTCTGCCTGATGATCATCCCGTTCAACGGGCACCTGGTCAGCCCGCTCACCTACGCGGTCGCGATCCCCTACTTCGTCGTGATGGCGATCGACCTCAAGTACTGCGGCTACAAATACTTCGACGCGGCGCGGATCTACGGCTTCAACCTGCTGCTCCTGCCGGTCAACCTGACCGGCAGCCTCAGCTCGATCGTGCAGGCGCTGACCGGCGCCAAGGGCAAATTCATGCGCACGCCGAAGGTCCGCAACCGCACCGTGCCGGCCTTCCTCTACGTCGTCCTGCCCTACCTGCTGGTCGCCTGGTCGGTCTACACGTTCAAGCTCGCCTACGAACACGACCTCTGGTCGAACGCCGTCTTCGCCGCGATCAACGGCCTCCTCGGCAGCTACGCGATCATCGCCTTCATCGGTGTCGGTGACTCCCTCGTCGACATCTGGACCAACGTCGTCTCCTGGCTCTACAAGCCGCAGGGCCCGAAGAAGATGGCGGCCCGCGCCCCGGCCGCGACCGAGCCCACCGAGGCCGGCGTCGCCAACTGGGAACTGGTCCTCTACCTCGGCCACGCCGACCGCCGCCGCCGCTCCCGCGACGTCCCCGAGCAGCCTTCGGAGCTCGACAAAGCCCCGCTCACCCTGCCGGTGACCGCGCCCCAGATCGACCCGACGGAGCTGGGCCTCGACCTGGCATCCGCGGCGGACTGACTACGGGTGGCGCGAAGCCGAAGTTAGCCGGCGCAAGGGGGGGGCGGGCGGCGGTGTTCGGGGCGGGTGCGGCCGTCCGAGATGCGCCCGGCCTTCTCGATGGCGGCCCGGGCAGGCTGTGGCCGCCATCGAGAAGGCCGGGTCCATGGGGAAGTGATGGGAGTTCGTCACGAGCTCCGGGGAGAGGCGCGGGAGATGCCACGAAGTGCGCGCATGACGTGACGAAGGGTCCGGGAACGTCACACATCCTCATGCGCCGCCGAAGCGCGGTCGACCTGCGTTACCCATAGGTTCACGCAGGTCGACCGCACTCGGCAGGTTGTTGAGGACCTCTGACGGAAGAGCGGAGATCGTGTCGTCCCTGCGACGTTCCCGGCGCATGCGTGCCGGACCCTCGGCGTCTTCCCTTCATCTCCCTCGCGTCCCGGGCGTCTCGTGGCGGCCACAGCCTGCCACGGGCCGCCACGAGACGCCCGGGACGCAACTCGGACGGCCGCCACCGCCGCGAAGCACGCCCGCGAGCCCTTGCCCACGAGGGCCGGGCTGACTAGGCTCGGCGCTCGCTGATCGAGCCGACGACCACCCGGTCGCGGCCCTGGCCCTTCGCCCGGTACATCGCCCGGTCGACGGCGCGGAAGCAGGTCTCGGCGTCGGGAACGTCGCCGTGGAGGCGGCAGAGGCCGAGGCTGGCGGTGCAGGAGCGCATCACGTCGGCGGCACCGACCGCGAGGCGCAGCTCTTCGGCCACCGCCCGCGCCTGGGCCAGATCGATGTCGCGGAGGATGACGGCGAACTCGTCGCCGCCGATGCGGGCGGCGATGTCGGGTTCGTCGATCCGGTCGTCGAGGGCGAGGCCGACCGCGCGGATCAGCTGGTCGCCGGCGACGTGGCCGTCGGAGTCGTTGACGTTCTTGAAGCGGTCGAGGTCGAGCAGCAGGAGCGCCGCGCTCTCGCCGTCCTCGCGGCAGCGGACGATCTGCCGGCGCAGCTCCTCCTCGAAGCGCCGCCGGTTGTAGAGCGAGGTGATCGCGTCGCGGTTGGCGAGCTCATAGGTGTGCGCCTCGAGCCGCTTGCGGTTGGAGATGTCCTGGATCTGGGAGATGAAGTGGCGCGGCCGGCCGTCCTCGTCGCGGACGATCGCCGCCGCCAGCAGCACCCAGATCAGCCGCCCCTCGCGCGTGTAGTAGCGCTTCTCCATGTCATAGGAGTCGATCTTCCCGGCCACCAGCGCGTCCACCTGGGCGAGGTCGGCGTCGAGGTCGTCGGGGTGGGTGATCTCCTGAAATGTGAGGTCGACCAGCTGCTCCTTGGGGTAGCCGACGATGTCGGCGAGCTTCTGGTTGACGAGCAGGAAGCGGCCGTCGAGGCCGACGATCGCGACGCCGTGCGGCGAGGCGTGGAAGGCGGCCTCGAAGTCGCGCTCGGCGAGCCCAGCGCGGCGCTCCGCCGCCTGGCGCTCGGAGAGGTCGTCGTACCAGGCGACCCGGTAGTGGGCGTCGCCGCGCTCGTCACGGGCGGCCATCACCTCGGTCCGCACCGGGAACGTCGTCCCGTCGAGCCGTACGTGCTCGGAGTCGTAGGAGACGAACGTGTTCTTGTCGATCGTCCGGCGGACGTCCGGGATCAGCTTCGACGACCCCTCGGTGAAGAGCGTGCGCAGCGGTTTGCCGACGAAGTCGCCGACCGTGCCGCCGTGCATCTCGGCCAGCGCCGGGTTGAGCGAGAGGATCGTCCCGGTGCGCGCGTCGGTGACCGTGATCCCGCGGCTGGTCCGTTTGAAGCAGATCTCCCACTGCCGCCGCAGCACGTCGCCGGCGATCGAGTCGCGGGCGTCGCGCTTGACCACGATCACCTCCTCCATCTCGCCGTCGCCGCCGCGGACCGCCCGGATCACCGCCTCGCACTCGGCGAAGGTGCCGTCCTTGCGGCGGTGGCGATAGCGGACCTCGACCCGGTCGGTGCCGCCGAGCAGAGCGGCGTGGGCGCCGCGCAGGTCGTCGAGGTCGGCGGGGTGGATGAACTCATAGCCCGAGCGGCCGATCAGCTCCTCGGGGTCGTAACCGACCAGCTTTCGCGTCGCCGCCGAGGCGTATATGTAGCGGCCGTCCGGATCGTGCCTGGAGACCATCTCACCGAGCGTGTCGGCGAGAAGCTCAAAACCGTCGAGTTGGGCGGACGACCCAGGCATGTCCATTTATCGGTTGCCTCGCGGAACGGGTTTAGGACGAAGCCGGTTTTTAGCGCTTCCGAGGCCTCGTCCGCTCTGTCGCTTCGGAGACGACTACCGTGCCACGGTCTCGGCGTCGAGAGGAGGTCCCGGCAGCTGACCCCCGACTTACCCCTTACTCGGTAGTCCGCACCATCAGTTTCTGAGTTTCCGCTTCAGGACGAGGGCGCGGCGTGCCCGCGGGCACGCCCGACCAGCGCGACGGTGGCGGCACGGAGGCCGTCCGCCTCGTCGATCGGCCGCTCGAAGCCGACCCGGGCCCTCGTCCGCCCGCGGGCGGTGAGCAGCTCGAGGTCCAGCCCGTAGCGATCGGCACCGACGCAGCGCGCCTCCTCGGCGTCGGTGTGGCCGGAGAGGGCGGTGGCGATCAGCAGCAGCGAGTCGGCGTGGTCGGCGTTCAGGTGGGCGATCGCACCGGGCGCGCTGGGCGCGACGGGGTCGGCCTCGGCGGCGGCGAAGGACTCCGGCCCGACCGAGTCCATGCGGCCGAAGCCGCCGACCCAGCGGACCCGCTCGACCCGCAGGATCCACCAGTGGAAGTCGGCGAAGTCGCCGAAGATCGCGGCCGAGGCGACGGCCGCCTCGTAGACCCCGCGCGCCTCGGCCAGCCGCTCGCCCTGCGGCTCCTCGGCCACCCCGGCGACCGTGACGCGGCCGGTGTCGGCGGGGTCGCGGGCGGGCGGGACGGACTCGGAGACGGCGAGGCTGGCGCGCTGGTCGCGCTGCAGGTTGCGGCCGTGGGCGGCGAGGGTGGAGAGCGAGAAGACCGGGCTGCCGTCGGCGAGGACGCCGTAGGTGACGATCGAGGCCCAGGGGCCGCCGTCGCCGGTCAGCGTCGCCAGCGCGCCGGTGACGTTGGCGGCGAGGATCGTCCGCGCCTCCTCGGCGGCGGTGCGCTGCTGGACCGGCGGCACCTCGACCAGCGGCGGCAGCGTCGCGATCAGCTCCTCGGCGGCGGAGCCCAGTCCCACCGGGACGGCGTGGCCGCCGAGGTTGTAGGTCTGCGTGTCGGTGGAGGTGCTCTCGTCGGCGCTCATCGTCGGCCCAGGCTAGCACGGTTTAGGGTGTCCTAATTAGGTGACCCTGACTCCGTTCGCCTCGAGGGTCGGCGATGATGACGCCACGATGGCTCCTGAGGATCAGTCGGCGCTCTGGAACGGCGCGATGGGGAAGACCTGGGTCGACATGGCCCGGATCACCGACGAGCTCTTCGAGGGCCTGGCGGCGCCGTTGCTCGAGGCGGCGGGAGAGGGGGCGAAGGCCGTCTTCGACGCCGGCTGCGGCGCCGGGTTCACCACCGTGGCCCTGGCGCAAGAGCTCGGGCCCGGGGCCCGGGTCGTCGGCGGCGACATCTCCGCGCCTTTGCTCGAGGCCGCCCGCGAGCGCGCTGCCGAGGCCGGCCTGCCGATCGAGTTCATCCTCGGCGACGCGCAGACCTACGACTTCGAGCCGGCGAGCTTCGACCTCGTCGTCTCCCGGCTCGGGGTGATGTTCTACGCCGACCCGGTCGCCGCCTTCGCCAACCTGCGCCGCGCCGCGACCGACGGCGGGCGCCTGCGCTTCGTCTGCTGGCGTGGCCCGGAGGAGAACCCGTTCATGACGCTCACCGGCCGCGCCACCAAGGACCTCCTCGACCTGCCGCCGCGCGTTCCCGACACGCCGGGCCCCTTTGGCCTCGCCGACGCCGATCGCACCCGCCGCATCCTCGGCAAGGCGGGATGGAGCCGGATCGAGGTGCGGAAGTTCGATCCCCTTTGCGTGATGCCGGCGTCCGAGCTGATGACCTTCTTCACCCGCATCGGGCCGCTGCGCGAGGCGCTCGACGAGGCCGACGAGGAACTGCGCGCCGAAGTGCTCGCGGCGGTGCGGGCCGCGTCGGCGGAGTTCGTCGACGACGACCGGGCGAGCTTCGAGGCGGCTCTATGGCTCGTGGACGCCCGCTCCTACTCGTCTTAGGGCACCCTAATAAAGCCTGTTAGGATGGCCGGGCTCGTCGGCGTAACGCAATCCGTCGACGAGCACCAACTTCGACGGACCCGAGTGGAAGGAGACCGATGGAGGCGCGCGAGATGCTCGGCTCGGCCAGGCTCGAGCATGACCGGGCGCAGCTCTCGATCGCCGGGGCGCTCACCGCCGCTGATCCGGTCCCGGTCGAGGAGCTGATGCGCGCTCTGCCGGCACGCGGTTGCCGCCGGCCCCGTGCTTCGCGGCCGCGGCGGCCGTCCGAGGTCGGTCCCGGGCGTCTCGTGGCGGCCCGTGGCAGGCTGTGGCCGCCACGAGACGCCCGGGACGTGAGGGGGATCGCGGTGAGGCGCCGAGGGTGCGTCACGAACTCCGAGTTTCCGCCACAGGTCC
>Ga0164242_10002598_pt1 | contig 20900 bp, 22 predicted proteins | sample OricomgcompostMG_FD_108783 | JGI IMG/M metagenome (GOLD analysis project Ga0164242, IMG submission 108783) | Miracle-Growth compost microbial communities from Emeryville, California, USA - Original compost - Miracle growth compost (MG) ... | reverse complement strand
CTCGAGCATCTTCGGACCGAGCGCGGCGATCAGCACCGGCGGCCGAGCGTCGCCGACCGCGGCGTAGGGGGCTTGCGCGAGTGCCTCGAGGTAGCCGCGCATGGTCGCGGCCGGCGAGGCGTACCGGTGCCCCCGCATCTGCTCGACCATCGGTGCGTGGCTCACGCCGAGGCCCAGTACGAAGCGTCCGGGGAACTGATCCGCGAGCAACCGGGTGGCACCGGCCGCCGTGATCGGGTCGCGGCCGTAGATGTTGGCGATGCCGGTAGCCAGGGTGATACGGGGGCTGGCCGCGAGCAGCATCGCCGCGTTGACGAACGCCTCCCGTCCGTACGCCTCGGGGATCCATAACGCGCCCCAGCCCTGACCGTCGATCTCGGCGGCCACCGTCCGCGCTTCCGGTACCGGCAGTTGGTCCAGCCCGCCGGTCCACAGTCCGATCCGACCCAGTCCGACGTCTGTCATGTCCTCAAACTACCGGGCGGCGCGCTGGCGCGCCGCGGGACTGCGCGCCAGCTCAGCGGGCTTCGAGGGCGATCTCGCACCAGACACTCTTGCCGACGTCGTGCTGCTGCACGCCCCATCGGTCCGCGCACGCCTCGATGACGAGCAGGCCCAGCCCGCTTTCGGAGTCCTCATCCGGATGGCGCACGGTGGGCACCCCAGGTGCGTCGTCGGTGACGACGATGCGCAGGGTGCCGGACCGGGCCTGCAGCTGCAGCTCCCGCCCGCCGAAGCCATACAGCACCGCGTTGGTGACCAGCTCGGAGGTAAGGAGCACCGCGGTGTCGACCACCTCCTGACACGCACCCCACGCCTCGACCTTCTCCTCGGTGAAGTGGCGCGCGTGCGCGACGGCGTTCACGCCCAGCGGCAGTGCGCAGGTCGCCTCGCCGCGGGTCGACATCGTGGTCACGGGTTCACACTAGGCACTCCTCGCGGGCAGCGGGGTGCCGCCGAGGATCCCTTCAGTCGACCCCCGGGAAATTCTCACCATTTGGCTACCGTCGACCCATGAGCACACCCAGGAGCGCCCCGACGAACGTCCCAGACCCGCGCCGACTCGCCGGCCGCGTCGCCGTCATCACCGGTTCTGCGCACGGCATCGGTCGGGCTACGGCGGCACTGTTCGCAGCCCACGGCGCGCACGTCGTCCTGCTCGACATCGACGGGGACGCCAACGCGCAGGTGGCCGAGGAGCTACGCAGCCAGGGCGCTGCTGTCACCGCGCTGACCGTCGACGTCGGCGACGGCACCGCGGTGCAGCAGGCCGCGGCCGCGGTACTGGCCGAGCACCGGCGGGTCGATGTGCTGTTCAACAACGCGGGGGTGATGAACCTGTCCACCGTCGAAGGCACCTCGGAGGAGGAATGGGACGCGGAGATGAACGTCAACCTGACCAGCGTTTTCCGCTGCAGCCGGGCGTTTCTGCCGGGCTTGAAGGAGTCCGGCTCGGGCGCGATCGTGAACAATGCGTCCGTCGACGGGGTGCTCGGCAACCCGGGCTTGATCCTGTACTCGACCGCCAAGGCCGGGATGATCGGCCTGACCCGGGTGATGGCGTCGGAGTTCGCCGCGTACGGGATCCGGGTGAACTGTGTCGCACCGGCACTGATCGAGTTCCCGGAGATGACCACGACCACTCCGGAGATGGAACGCGCCTTCGACCACCTGATCCGCAACACCCCGATGCGTCGTAAGGGGCAGCCGGACGAGGTGGCCCGAACCGTGCTGTTCTTCGCCACCGAGGACTCGTCCTACGTGACCGGTGCGATGCTGCCGGTGGACGGGGGGCGCATCCAACTGACCCCGGGCACCATCCCGATGGGTGAGATGTGACCGCGGGCAGTCACCCGAGTGCCTATCGTGGAGCGATGATCAAGCAGGTCTATTTCGCCAAACGCAATCCGTCGACGACGCACGCGCAGTTCCTGCAGAACTGGAAGCAGCACGCGGCGCTGGCCGGCCGATTCCCGTCGATCGTGGGTCGGTTCACCGGTGTGGTGCAGTGCCGGCGGACCGACGAGGCTGCCTCGCTCGACGTCGACCAGGACCACGACGGGGTGAACATCCTCACGTGCAAGGACTTGCTCGCGGCGTCCACGGTCGACGACGACCCGAACATCGACACGATGCTCACCGACGAGCTGCGGGTGTTCTCCCGGTACGTGCGCGAGTCGACCATCACCGCGGTCGAGGACGTGCTGGTGCGCGGCCCGGTGGGGACGCTGGTGCTGCTCGAACTCGTCACGCGCCGCCCCGGGGTGACGCTGCCCGCTTTCGTCTCGGCGTGGACCGGCGACTATGCGTCGCGGCTGATGCAGTCCGAGCGGTTCGGCGACCGGGTGTCCCGGTTCGTGCACAATGCGGTCATCTTCCCCACCCCACCGGACTATCCGTACGACGGCCTCGCCGAGCTGTGGATCGACTCGGCAGCCAGCGCCGCGGAATTGATCCAGCAGAGCGACGCGGCACACGCCGCGACCGGCGACGGTGCGTTCGACATCAGCCGGCGGCTCCTGTTGCAGGTCAACCATGCGTGGGAGGCGCGGCCAGCGTGACACCGTCCGGCGCGGGTGACGTCACGCTCTGCGTCGACGTCGGCGGGAGCTCGGTCAAGGGCGGCAGCGTCGGGCCGGACGGTGCGCTGTGTGGGGAACGTATCCGGATCGAGACCGGATACCCGTTCGCGCCGGCGCAGCTGCTCGACGCCATCGCCCGGATCGCCGAGCAATCCGCACCGGCGAGCCGGCTCGCCGTCGGGTTCCCGGGGATGGTGCGCGCGGGGGTGGTGCTCTCCGCGCCGCACTTCGTCACGGTGTCCGGGCCGGGCAGCGACAAGGATCCAGCCCTGGTCGACGCCTGGACCCGGCTGCCGCTCGCCGAACAGGCCAGTGCGCGCGTCGGGCTGCCCTGCCGGCTGGCCAACGACGCGGATGTCCAGGGCCTCGCGGCCATCGAAGGTCGAGGCTTGGAGATGGTGCTCACCCTCGGCACCGGCCTGGGGAGTGCGCTGTTTCTGGACGGTGAGCCGGCGCCACACCTCGAACTCGCGCACCATCCGCTGCGTCGGCGCAAGACCTACAACGAGATGGTCGGGGAAGCGGCGCGCCGCGAAGTCGGCGACCGCCACTGGTCGCGCCGGGTGGACGCGATGGTACGGACGGTCGCCGCGCTGGTGTTCTACGACCGGCTCTATCTCGGCGGCGGCAACGCGATCCGGTTGACCGACGCGTTCCGGCAGGACGCCACCATCATCGACAACCTCGACGGGATCCTCGGCGGGGCACGGTTGTGGACACTGGCACGGGTGCCGTAGTCGCCGGCACGACAGGGGTGTGCGATGCCTGAACTTCCGGAGGTCGAGTCGTTGGCCGGGCTGATGCGGGCCCGCGCGGTGGGCCACGCCATTGCCGGGGTGGAACTCGGGGCGGTGCACGTACTCAAGACGTACGACCTGCCGCCGGCCGCGTTGATCGGACTGCTGGTCACGGACGTGACGCGACGGGGAAAGTTCCTCGATCTGGACGCGGACGGGGTACACGTGGTGATGCACCTGGCGCGAGCCGGATGGCTGCGCTGGAACGAGGCCCTACCGACGGCCCCGCTGCGGCCGTCCGGCCGGTCGCCGGTGGCGTTGCGGCTGCGGCTGGACGACGGCAGCGGCTTCGACCTGACCGAGGCCGGAACCCGCAAGCGGCTGTCCGTGTCGATCGTGCGGGATCCGTCGGAGGTACCCGGGGTGGCCCGGCTGGGGATGGACGTGCTGGACCCGGCGTTCACGGTCGAGGCTTTCGCCGCGATGCTGGCTGCCGCGGGCCGAGCCAGGATCAAGGGGGTGCTGATCGACCAGACCGTGCTTGCCGGGGTCGGGAACGCCTACAGCGACGAGGTGCTCTGGGAGGCGCGGCTGTCGCCGTTCAAGCCGGCGTCGTCGCTCGACGCGGATGCCGTGGCGACGCTGCACGCCGCGATCCTGCGCACCTTGGGTGATGCGGTGGTTCGCGCGGAGGGCGTTGCGGCAGACGGGCTGAAGGCCGCGAAGAAGACCGCCCTACAGGTGCACGGGAAGACCGGACTGCCGTGCCCCCGGTGCGGTGACACGATCCGAGAGGTCTCATACGCGGACAAGTCCTGGCAGTACTGCGCAACCTGTCAGACCGGTGGGGAACCATTGGCCGATCGTCGACTGTCCCGGCTGCTGCGCTGAACACCCGGGATGGGCCGGGGGCGAGTCGGCCGCCGCCGATTAGGGTCACCAACATGACCGTCGACCCGTCCACCCGCGCCACCCTGCTCGATCTGGTTCGGCGCGATGCCCTGATCCGCGGCACGGTGACGCTGTCGTCCGGGCGAGAAGCCGACTGGTACCTCGATCTGCGCCGCATCACCCTTTCCGGGCAAGCGGCCCCCCTCGTCGGGCAGGTGATGCTGGGCCTCACCGACGACCTCGAGTACGACGCCGTCGGTGGCCTGACGATGGGCGCGGACCCGATCGCGGCCGCAATGCTGCACGCTGCAGCGGCGCGAGGTCGCCGGTTGGACGCCTTCGTGGTGCGCAAGGTTGCGAAGGAGCACGGCCTGCAGCGGCGGATCGAGGGACCGGAGGTCGCCGGCCGCCGCTGCCTGGTGGTGGAGGACACCTCCACCACGGGTGGGTCGCCGCTGACCGCAGCCGAAGCGATCCGTGCGGCCGGCGGCACCGTGGTCGCGGTTGCGACGATCGCGGATCGGGACACCGGGGCCGCAGCGAAGTTCGCCGCAGCCGGATACCCGTACCGGTTCGTCTATAACCTGGCGGATCTCGGCGTCTGAGCCGAGGCTGTGATCAACTTCGCGGGAGGAGGGGATCCTCTACGTCTGGAACGGCGCCCGGAGCAGGCGCAGCCTCGGAACCGGCGGCTGTGGACGGTTCCGGAGTCCCGCGGCGCCGGTGCTTGCGAGCCTCCAGCGCGATCGGGATCACCGAGAGCAGGACGACCACGGCGGTGATCGGCAGGATGTATGCGTCGATGTCGATGCTGGAACCGAGCCCGTAGCCGAGCAGGGTCACACCCAACGACCAGGCCAAGCCACCGATGACGTTGGCGATCACGAAGGTTCGCATGGGCATCCGGATCGTGCCCATCATCGGATTGATAAAGGTCCGCACGACCGGGATCACCCGGGCGAGGAGCACCGCCTTGGTCTCGCCGTACCGTTCCAGCACGGCGCGGGTGCGCTCGACGTACACCGGTTTGAACAGGCGCGACTGCGGCTTGTCGAACAGTCGTGGCCCTGCAGCGCGGCCGATTGCGTAACCGACTTGACCGCCGGCGACCGCCGCGATCGCGACCCCCGGTAGCAGTACCGCGATATTCAGGTGCGGGTGGCCCGCTTCGTGCGTCGCGGCGAACGCACCGGCGAGAAACAGTAGCGAGTCGCCGGGCAGGAAGAACCCGACCAGCAGGCCGGTCTCCGCGAAGATGATCAGGATGACACCGACCAACCCGAAGCTGTTGATGTACGGAGTGGCGTCCAGGATGCTGGCGCCGGCCAGTGTCATCGGTGCGTAGCCCGTTCGGCCGGGACATATCCCGGCGGCACGGTCGGCGTCGTTCCCGGCGGTGTTGAAGCTCGGGGGATGCGCACCGAATCACGGTAATCGACCGGACAGAGGCACCGTCCCTCGGTGGCTCCCGGTCAGCGCGCGCGGCAACTCGATCTCAGCGCGTTCTCAGCCGGGTCACGCGTGGGGTGCGTCCCCGTCACGCGGTCACATCGTCCGGGACCTTCCGTGCGGCGCGCCGCCGGTGCGAGCGCCACCACAGCAGCCCGGCCGCCGAGCCGACCGGGATCTCGACCAGGAAGGTGAAGACGCTGAACAGCAATACCCCGGCGGCGGTCTGGGCGGGTGCGCCGCCGAGCGCAACGAGTAGTGCCGCCGCACCCGTCTGCGCGATGCCTACTCCGCCTGGTGTCACCAGCGCCAGTGACAGGAAGCGCTCCAACGCGAAGCCGGCGAACACCGCGGCCAGCCCGAGCCCCGCGCCCAGCATCTCCAAGATCATCCAGAGCAGCAGGCCTTGCAGCGCGACGTAACCGAGGACCGCGGCCGACATCACCGGCCAGCGCCGCATCAACAGCGCACGACAGTGCCGGCGCTGCTCCAGCAGGATCGCGTGCAGCCGCACCGACCTGTTCGAGCGAACCCGTCGCAGCAGCCACTCGACACCGGCCTGGAGCCAGCGTCCGAGCCGGTCGGCTACCGGTTCGTAAACCAGCGCGGCGCAGACCAGGGCGACGATCGTGAGCATGGCTACCGCGGCGATCCCGGCCGCGACTGTCAGTTGGCGATCGGCGAGCTGGTGACTCAGCGCGAGGCCCAGCAGCGCCAACAGCGGGAGCAGCAATTTCGCGAGCAGGTTCGCGAGGTTCGTCAACAGGGTGCTCAGCGCGAACGCGGAGGTGCGGAAGCCCCACGACCGAGTCATTGCCAGTCCCACGGCCATCCCGGCGGCGCCGCCGAACGGCATGACGTTGGATACGGCGCTGCCGGCAAGGTTCATGGTCAGCGCCTGCCGCGTTGTCAGGGCCGGCAGCGACGCAGTGATCACGAACGACTGGGCGTAGATGCCGGCGAACCAGACCGCGGTGAGCAGTCCCAATTCGGCGATCGACAGCGTGTGCAACTGGTGCAGCATGTCCCGCCACGGCGTGTGGGTGACGTGCGGGTACACGATCGCCAACAGCACCGCGATGATCGCGGCGGACCCGGTCGCCTGTGCGGTACGGCGCTGCCCCACGGTCAGGCTTCGGCGCAGCGGGCTCACCGGGCACGCCGAGGTAGCGAGGCGAAGACGTCGTCCAGCGGCCGCCCGGCCGGGGTTCGGCCACGCTCGATGAACCACTCGCGGCCGAAGGCCCGGGCGAACACCGGCCGCGGCAGCCGCAGGAAAACGGCGAGGGTACGCGCCTGTCCGGGGCCGGACGACTGGCTGGCGTGTGCGGCCATCGCGGCTCGCTTGGCGGCGATGTCACGGCGGACGTTCACCCGGTGCGTGATCGCGGCGGCCGGAGCGAAGCCTTCTCGGATGCGGATGGCACCGAAGTCGTCGGGGATGCCGGGCAGCCGGCTCAGTAGCCGTCCTGCCCGCCACAGCAGTTCCCGTTCGGCTGTGGCCTCGAGCACCACCGAGGTGCCGGCCAGTTCGGCGGCGCGCACCCCCACATGGTGCACCTGAACATGGTCCGGATGCCCGTAACCGCCGCGGGAGTCGTACACGGTCAGGACATCCGCCTGCTCGGCGCGCAGAAGCGCGGCCAGGGCTGCGGCGGCTTCGTTGATGTCGCAGCGGGCGAAGGCGTTACCGCCGGCGTTGCCGTCGTCGCCGGAGTCGTCGTAGCCGAGGAAGGCAACCCGAGCGACGCCGAGCGCGGTCGCCGCCGCCCGCGTCTCGGCCCGCCGGATCGCGGCCAGCGTCGCGGCAGAGCGGTAGCTGCGCCCGGTGAGTCCGGCGCCCCCGTCGGTGGCCAGCACCAGTACGACTCGGTGCCCTTCACGTGCGGCACGGGCGAGGGTGCCTCCGGTCAGCAGCACCTCGTCGTCCGGATGCGCGTGGAAGGAGACCAGGGTCGGCAACAGCTCCTCCTCGCGGCGGTGGACGCGCCGGACGGGCGTGTCGGGCGGGGCGTGTCGGGCGCCGCCACAACGCCGGCTGGATGCCCGGCGTCGGCTAATCTACGAGGGCTTTCAGTATGTCGTGACCTTGGCATCTGACCGTACTGCTGACGGAGCTTGGAACGTGAAGATCGCCCACGTCACCGACTTCTACCTGCCCCGGCTCGGGGGCATCGAAGTCCACGTGCATGATCTGAGCGCTCGGCAGCGCGCCGCCGGTCACACCGTCGACATCATCACGTCATCCCCGCCAGACCCGGCCGGCGTCACCGACGAGCCGCACGTGCACCGGATCGGCCAGGGGTTGCGATGGCGGCACCCGCTGAATCCGGCTGCCGCGGTTCGGGTCCATGACGTGCTTCGGGACAGCGACTACGACGTGGTGCACGCGCACGGTGGGGTGTGGTCGTCGCTGTCTTTCGCCGGTGCGCTGTCCGCGGTGGACAGCGGCATCCCGGCCGTGCTCACGTGGCACTCGTTGCTGGACTGGGCCACGCCGCTGTATCGCCTGGTGGACTGGACCATCGACTACACCACGCGTCCGATCCACTGGACCGCGGTGAGCGCGAGCGCGACCCGTCCGCTCTACCCGCTGCTCCCGGCGGGCACCGAGGTCGGAGTGGTACCGAACGCGGTGGACGTGCAGGACTGGCGGATGGAGCCGGTCTGCCGCGATCCCCGGGAGGTGCACGTCGTCGCGGTGATGCGGCTGGCCCCGCGCAAGCGACCGCTGCACCTGCTGAAGATGCTGCGCCGGGTGCGCGAGCGACTGCCGGCGGACATCCGGATGCGGACCACGATCATCGGGGAAGGGCCGGAGCGCCCCACCCTGGAGCGGTTCCTGCGTCGTCATCGGATGCAGCCGGAGGTAACACTCACCGGCCGGCTGACCCGCGAGCGGATCCGCGAGACTTACCGCACTGCGGACGTGTTCGTCGCGCCCGCGACTCTTGAGTCGTTCGGCATTGCGGCGTTGGAGGCACGCTGCGCGGGCCTGCCGGTGGTGGCGATGCGGGCCAGCGGTATCGCCGACTTCGTCACCGACGGCGTCGACGGCCTGCTCGCCGACTCCGACCAGGACATGGTCGAAGCGCTGTTCCGGCTCAGCACCGACGCGGGGCTGCGGACGGTCATCGCGGGGCACAACCGGGACGTCCCCCCGCCGTTCGGCTGGCCGGAGGCGCTGGAGACCACAGAGAAGGCGTACGCCCGCGCCGCCGAGCTCGCGGGGGTACGCCGCTCCCAGCCGTCGTTCTACCGCGTTTTGCGAGCTCGCTGATGGCGGTCGCCACCGACCGGGTGGCCGACGAGGCCGGACCCGAGAGCCGGGGCCTGCGGTGGGCACGCCGGCTCCGGGCGCCCCGTCGGCGCCCTTATCTACTCGGCGAGCTGGTCATCGTGCTGATCCTGCTGCGCGTGTACGACTGGATAAAGGATCTTGCCGACGGCAAGCAGACGGTGGCGCTGCACCACGCATTGGATCTGGTGCGGGTGGAGCGTGACCTGCACGTGTGCTGGGAAGAGTCGATCAACCGGTTCGTCAGCGATCATCACTGGCTCTCGCTACTGGCCAGCTACTACTACCAGTTCGAGTTCTACACGGTGGCTTTCATCGTGCTGGGGGTCTGCTACTGGCGCTGGCCGGAGCGGTACCGGCCGGCCCGCAATGTCCTGGTCCTGACCAACGTCGTCGGGCTGGCCGTGTTCTTTCTGTGCCCGGTGATGCCACCGCGGCTGCTCGGGGGCACCTTCCACTTCGTCGACTCGGTGGCGAACGCGGGCTTCGGTGGCAGCCATGACGCGCCGGTGCCGGCGAACCAGTACGCGGCGATGCCGTCGTTGCACGTCGCTTGGGCGCTGTGGGTGGCGATCGTCCTGGCGGCTGCTGCGCGGCAACGGTGGTTGAAGATCGCGGTGTTCGGCTACCCGGTCATCACCACCCTGGCGGTGATGGCTACGGCCAACCACTACCTGCTCGACGCGGTGGCCGGCGCTGCCACCACTCTCGCGTGCTGGGCGGTGGTGCTGGCGGCCGGCCAGTGGACTCAGCAGAGGGCTCAGCAACGGGCCCGGCCCCCCGCCATACTGGAGGAACCGACCGTCTGACACCTACGGACACTCGACCGACGTCGGACCGACGTCCATCTCCAGGGAGCCAGGATGCCGATCGCTACGCCCGAGGTATACGCCGAGATGCTCGATCGCGCCCGTGACGGCGCGTTCGCCTATCCCGCCATCAACGTCACGAGCTCGAGCACGCTGAACGCCGCGCTGAAGGGCTTCGCCGACGCGGGTAGCGACGGGATCATTCAGGTCTCCACCGGGGGGGCGGAGTTCGCCTCCGGGCTCGGCGTGAAGGACATGGTGACCGGCGGCGTGGCGCTGGCCGAGTTCGCGCACGTGGTAGCGGACAAGTACCCGGTGCACATCGCGCTGCACACCGACCACTGCCCGAAAGACAAGCTGGACGGCTACATGCGCCCGCTGATCGCGATCAGCCAGGAGCGAGTGCGTGCGGGCCGCGGGCCGCTGTTCCAGTCGCACATGTGGGATGGCTCGGCTGTCGAGTTGGAGGAGAACCTGGCCATCGCCCGTGACCTGCTCGCGGCGTGCGCCCAGGCCAAGATCGTGATGGAGCTCGAGATCGGGGTGGTCGGCGGCGAGGAGGACGGCGTCGCGAACGAGATCAACGACAAGCTCTACACCACGCCGGAGGACATGCTGCGCACCGCTGAGGTGCTCGGACTCGGGGAGAACGGGCGGTACCTGCTCGCCGCGACATTCGGCAACGTGCACGGCTCGTACAAGCCGGGCGCGGTGAAGCTGCGGCCGGAGATCCTGCGTCAGGGTCAGGAGTTCGTCGCCGAGAAGACTGGTTCCGGGCCGAAGCCGTTCGAGCTTGTTTTTCACGGTGGCAGCGGCTCGGAACTCGAGGAGATCCGGGCCACGCTGGATTACGGCGTAGTGAAGATGAACGTCGACACGGACTGCCAGTACGCCTACAGCCGGCCGGTCGCCGGGCACATGTTCACCCACTACGACGGCGTGCTCAAGGTGGACGGCGAAGTGGGGTCGAAGAAGGCGTACGACCCGCGCACCTGGACCAAGCTGGCGGAGGCGTCGATGGCCGAGCGGGTGGTCGTCGCCTGCGAGGACCTGCGCTCGGCGGGCACCACGCTCGGCCGCTGACCCGCACCCGCGTGCTGCCCCGGAGTGGGTGACTGCTGGGGCGGATGTTGCTTACCCGGACTTGAGTTCTCGCTGTGACGCGCCGATACAGGTTGCTGGCCGGCCCGCAGCGTCGGCGACTGACGTTGTAGGCGCAGGGAAGGATGGCCGTGGGTGCCCACACCCGACCGACAGGTAAGGCCCCCGGCCGGCATCGGGGCCGGCCGGCGGCACTGATCACCGCCGACCTCGGCCGGCTCGGTGCGGCCACCGGTGTGCTGGTTGTGGCGATCGGCTCCGCGGTGGCGTTCGCGCCTGCGGCGGGTGCCGCGAGCACGCCGAGCGCGAACGACTGGTACCGCTTGCGCGTCTGCGAGTCCGGCGACAACTACGCGATCAACACCGGCAACGGTTACTACGGCGCGTACCAGTTCGACCTGGCGACCTGGCAGGGGCTGGGCTACTCCGGCTACCCGAACGAGGCCGCGCCGGCTACGCAGGATGCTGCCGCCTTGAAGTTGTGGCAGCAGCGGGGCTGGGCGCCGTGGCCGGGGTGTGCCGCGAAACTCGGACTGGGTCAGCCCGCCGCGTCGAGCCCGGCGGCACCCGGCGCCACCGTCGTGCACCGGGACGCACCGACCGCTGCCGCGGTCTCCAACGGCGTGCCGAAGTTCGCCGGGCCGGTGTTGTCCGCGCGATTGGTCGGCCAGCGGCGCGCTGACGTCGCGACCTGGCAGCAGCGGATGCGCGACCGCGGCTGGATGATCAGCGTGGACGGCCGGTTCGGCGCGCAGTCCGCCCGAATCGCGGCCGCATTCGCCGCGGAGAAGAGCATCGCGTCGGGCGCGCTCGGACAGGTGGACGCCGTCATGTGGAACGCCGCCTGGACGAGCCCGATCACCTGACCGGGTGCCGGCGCTACCGCCGTCGTCGCCGCGCGGCATCATGGAGCCCATGAGCGCGCACCAGGACCTGCTCGGCGGACCGCCCCCGACGCTGCTGCCGGGCGACCCGACCGCCGCTGCGGCACTCCAGGCCGGAACCGACCCGACCGACGTCGCGGCGGCGCACCCCGCCGACAGCGCCGCGTGGGCAGCGCTGTCGGACCGCGCCTGGGACGCCGGCGAGGTAGTGGCGTCGTATGCCTACGCACGCACCGGGTACCACCGTGGCCTCGACGCGCTGCGCCGCAACGGGTGGAAGGGTCACGGCCCGGTACCCTGGGCGCACGTCCCGAACCAAGGTTTCCTGCGCGCGCTGCATGCGCTCGGCCGGGCCGCTGAGCGGATCGGCGAGCAGGACGAGGCAAGCCGGGTGGCCGCTTTCCTGGACGACTGCGATCCGCAGGCGCGGGCCGCGCTCGGCTGAGCCCGGTCCGGACGGGGCCGCGCCGGGCCGCGTCGAACCAGACCGGCGATCACCCCGTATCGCTAGAATTCGTTGTTCTCCATCGTCTGCGGAGGGACCTGTCCATGCCGGCCATCGTGCTGATCGGCGCCCAGTGGGGCGACGAGGGCAAGGGCAAGGCCACTGACCTGCTCGGCTCCCGGGTCGACTATGTCGTCCGCTATCAGGGCGGCAACAACGCCGGGCACACCATCGTCACCCCTGACGGGGAGCACTACGCGCTGCACTTGGTGCCCAGCGGGATCATCACCCCCGGTGCGGTATCGGTGATCGGTAACGGCGTGGTCATCGACCCGGCCGCGTTGCTGGAGGAAATGGACGGCCTGGCCGTCCGGGGTGTCGACCTGTCCCGGCTGCTCATCTCCGCGAACGCACACCTGGTCATGCCACACCACCGCGCGCTGGACAAGGTGGTGGAGCGTTACCTGGGCAAGGCGAAGATCGGCACCACCGGCCGTGGCATCGGCCCCGCCTACGGCGACAAGGTCGCGCGGATGGGGCTGCGAGTGCAGGACATCTTCGATCCGGGCATCTTCCGGGCCAAGCTGGAACTGACGCTACGGGAGAAGAACCAGGTACTCAGCAAGGTCTACAACCGGACCGGTCTCGAGGTCGACGCGATCTGCGCCGAGTATGAGCAGTACGCGGAGCGGCTGCGGCCGTATGTGGCCGACACCGGGCTGGTGCTCGACCGAGCGCTGCGGGCGGACAAGGTGGTGCTGCTCGAGGGATCGCAGGGCACGTTGCTCGACGTCGACCACGGCACGTACCCGTTCGTCACGTCGTCCAATCCGACCGCCGGCGGCGCCTGTGCCGGCAGCGGCCTCGGGCCGACCCGGATCACCCGGGTGGTGGGCATTCTCAAGGCGTATGTGACCCGCGTCGGGTCCGGGCCGTTCGTCACCGAACTGGACGACGAGACCGGCGAGCGGCTGCGCCGGGTGGGCGGCGAGTTCGGTGTCACCACCGGACGGGCCCGCCGGACCGGCTGGTACGACGCCGTGATCGCCCGCTACGCGACCCGGGTGAACGGTCTGACCGACTTCTTCCTCACCAAGCTGGACGTGCTGTCCGGGTTCGACGAGATCCCGGTCTGCACCGCGTACACGCTGGCCGACGGGTCGGTGGTGGACGAGATGCCGATGACGCAGACCGACTTCCACCACGCGACGCCGGTGTACGAGACGTTCCCCGGCTGGCACGAGGACATCAGCAACTGCAAGGACTTCGCAGACCTGCCCCCCAACGCGCAGGCGTACGTCCGGGCGCTGGAAGAGATGAGCGGCGCACCGATCTCGGCGATCGGCGTCGGGCCGGGCCGGGAGCAGACCATCGTCGTGCGCGACATCGTCTGATGGTCGGGCCTTACTTGCGCGCGAGTGGCGCGCAGACGTCGCTGTGTGATCGGGGGAGCCGCAGCTTCGCTCCGTTCGACGCTGATCGGGGCGGCTGCGCGTGAGGGTCCTGGTACTGGGTTCGGGCGCCCGCGAGCACGCGCTCTGCGTTGCCCTGGCCGCGGATCCTGCGGTCGGGTCGATCGTCTGCGCACCCGGTAATGCCGGGACGGAAACGATCGCCGCGCCGCGTGCCATCGCGATCGACGATCCGGCCGCCGTCGCCGCCCTGGCCGAGCAGGTGCAGGCCGACCTCGTTCTGGTCGGACCGGAGGCGCCGCTCGTTGCCGGGGTAACAGATGTACTGCGGGACAGGGGATTTGCCGTATTCGGCCCGAGCGCCGCCGCAGCCCGGATAGAGGGCTCGAAGGCGTTCGCCAAAGACGTGATGTCCGCGGCCGGCGTCCCGACCGCGGACAGCTGGAAGGTCGCGGCAGGTGACGACGCGCGTCTCGAACAGGTGCTCGCCGGTCTGCCCGCGCCGTACGTGGTCAAGCACGACGGCCTGGCCGGTGGCAAGGGCGTCGTGGTCACCGACGACCTCGCCACCGCGATCGCGCACGGCCGCGGCCACGACGTGGTTGTGGAGACCTACCTGGACGGGCCGGAGATATCCCTGTTCGGCGTCGTCACCGACGACGGCCGGGTGCTGCCACTGACGCCGGCGCAGGACCACAAACGGGTCGGCGACGGGGACATCGGTCCGAACACCGGCGGCATGGGCGCGTACACGCCGTTGCCGTGGGCGCCGGCGGACCTGGTCGACGAGGTCACCCGTACCGTGCTCGAACCGACGATCGCGGAACTGGGTCGCCGCGGCACCCCTTTCAGCGGGCTGCTGTACGCCGGGCTGGCGTTGACCTCCGGCGGGCTGCGAGTGGTGGAGTTCAACGCTCGCTTCGGCGACCCGGAGGTGCAGGCCGTGCTGGCCCGGCTCCGGACTCCGCTCACCCGGGTTCTCAGTGGCGCGACGGCCCCGGTGTGGCGGGACGAGTCCGCCGTGACCGTGGTGCTTGCCGCGCCGGGGTATCCGCAGGCGCCGCAGCTGGGCGGCGTACTCCGTGGCCCGCTCGACGCCCCTGGGGTACTGCACGCGGGGACCCGACGACAGCCCGATGGCAGCGTGGTCGCGAGCGGAGGCCGGGTGCTGTCGGTGACCGCGTTGGGTACCTCGGTCGCCGATGCGCGAGGATCGGCGTACGACCTGCTTGCCCGGATCCACCTTCCGGGTGGTCACTACCGTCGCGACATCGGCCACTTCGCGCTAGCGCGTCCGGGCCGTTGACGTGACGAGGATTCGACCGTATCGACCAAGGAGCACTGCATGACCGTCCGTCCGCGCGTTGCGATCGTCTACGGCTCGCCGAGTGACGCCAACACGATGTCCCAGGCCGGGGCGATGCTGGAGAAGTTCGAGGTGCCGTTCGACGAGGCGGCGCTGTCGGCGCATCGCGCGCCGAAGACGCTCGCCCGCTGGATCGACGAGCTCGAACCGCGGGGCATCGAGGTAGTGATCGCGGGCGCCGGCATGGCAGCAGCGCTGCCGGGTACTGTCGCCGCGCACACGACGCTGCCGGTGATCGGCGTGCCGATCAAGGGCGGTGCGCTGGATGGGCTGGACGCACTGCTGGCGATCGCGCAGATGCCGCCGGGGGTCCCGGTGGCGACGGTCGGGCTGAACGCGGCCCGGAATGCCGCGGTGCTGGCAGTGCAGATCCTGGCCATCGGTGATCCGGACCTTCGCGCCAAGCTGGCCCAGTTCAAGGACGACTTCGAGCAGGCAGCCCAGAACGCCTGAGCCGAGGCCAGCCGCGCGACGGACGGACCCAGCCGGGAGGACGAGCCATGATCGAGCGTTACACCCTGCCCGAAATGGGTGAGGTGTGGTCGGAAGCGCACAAGTACGCGCTGTGGTGCCGGGTGGAAACCCTGGTACTGCAGGCACATGCGGCTGCCGGACGGGTGCCGGCCGACGCCGTCGCACCGGTCCAGGCCGCGCTACCACCCACGCCGGACGCGGTCGCCGCGATCGAGGCGGTCACCCAGCACGACGTGATCGCTTTCCTGTCGGCGTGGGCGGACAACACCACGCCCCGCGAGGCCGCCGCGTACGTGCACTTCGGGATGACCAGCAGCGACCTGCTCGACACCGCGTTGGCGTTGCAACTGGTCGACGCGACCGACATCCTGCTGGCCAAGGCGGACGCACTCGTCGCGGCTTTGCGGGAGCTCGGCCTGGCGTACCGCGACACGGTGCGCGTCGGCCGTACCCACGGAATCCACGGCGAGCCGGACACCTTCGGGCACCGGGTCGCCGACTTCGCCTTCGCGATGGCGCGCTGCCGGGACCGGCTCCGGGACGCCCGCGGGGACGTCGGCGTCGCCAAGATCAGTGGTGCGGTGGGGACGTACTCCAACATCGAGCCGGACGTCGAGCAGTTCGTGGCCGGCGAGCTCGGGTTGACTCCCGCCCCGGTCGCGACCCAGGTGGTCATCCGGGACGGCATCGCGAACTGGATGGCTGCGCTGGCTGGACTGGCCGCGGTGTGCGAGGCCATCGCGCTGGAGGTACGGCACGGCCAGCGCACCGAAGTGCGGGAGCTTTCCGAGCCGTTCGGCAAGGGCCAGAAAGGCTCGTCGGCGATGCCGCACAAGAAGAACCCGATCATGAGCGAGCGCATCTGCGGGCTCGCCAGGGTCGTGCGTGCGCAGTACGTACCGGTGCTCGAAGGCGTGGCGCTCTGGCACGAGCGGGATATCAGCCACTCCTCGGTGGAGCGGATCGCGCTTCCGGACGCGGCGACCGGCACCGACTACCTGCTGCACCTGACCACCCGGCTGGTTACGGGATTGGTGGTGGATCCGGCTCGGATGCGTGCCAACCTGGACGCGTCCGGCGGGCTGATCTACACCTCCGCGGTGCTCCTCGACCTGGTCGAAGCCGGCCTGTCGCGGGAGGACGCGTATGCGCTGGTGCAGACGGCGGCGATGCGCACCTGGGAGACCGGGGTGCCTTTCCGTCAGACACTGCGGACGCAGGCCGACGAGGCCGGTCAGCAGCTCGATGAGGCCCGGCTGGACGCCATCTGCCGGCCGGAACGGTACGTCGAGCGGCTCGGACCGGTGTTCGACCGCCTCGCCGCACTGACCTGACGGCGCCACCGGGCCGGAGGCCCGACTGTTGACGCCGGCGGCGGGCGATAAGCTCGCCGGGTGCCTCTCGCCGCTACTGACTTCGCCGGTCTGACCCACCTCGGCTCGGGCAAGGTCCGCGAGCTGTTCGCCGTCCAGGACAACGACGGCAACGACGCGATCCTGCTCGTCGCAAGCGACCGCATCAGCGCGTATGACGTCGTGCTGCCCACCGAGATCCCGGACAAGGGAGCTGTTCTCACGGCGCTGTCGCTGTGGTGGTTCGAGCAGCTCGCCGACATCGTCCCGGGGCACGTGATCACCGCGAAGGTCGCCGAGTTTCCCGCCGCACTGCAGCCGTACGCGCAGCAGCTCCGAGGCCGTTCGATGCTCTGTCAGCGGCTGCAGATGCTGCCGGTCGAGTGCGTCGCGCGCGGTTACCTCACCGGGTCCGGGTACAAGGACTATGTCCGCACCGGAGCCGTCTCCGGTCACCCGCTCACGGCCGGCCTGCTCGACGGCAGCAAGCTGCCCGAACCGATCTACACCCCGAGCACCAAGGCGCCGATCGGCGAGCACGACGAAAACATCACCCGTGACGACGCCAAGGCCCTGGTCGGCCAGGAGGCTGCCGCGGAACTGGAGCGCATCACGCTCGCCGTGTTCACCCGCGCGAGCGAGCTCGCCGCCCGCAGTGGCATCCTGCTCGCCGACACCAAGATCGAGCTCGGGTACGACCATCAGCGGCGTCTCACCCTCGCCGACGAGGTTCTCACCCCGGATTCCAGCCGGTTCTGGCCGGCCGACGCGCACGTACCGGGCCAGCCGCAGCCGAGTTACGACAAGCAGTACGTTCGGGACTGGCTGACCGACAACGGCAAAGCAGGGCAGGCGGCCGAACTTCCTGCCGCAGTTGTCTCCGCCACCCGTGATCGCTACGTCCAGGCGTACGAGACGCTGACCGGTCTGAGCTTCGACGACTACCTGCAGCAGGCGTAGCGATGCCACGTGTGGTGGTGGACGTGATGCTCAAGCCGGAGATCCTCGACCCACAGGGGCAGGCGGTCCTCGGAGCGCTGCCGAATCTCGGCATCAGCGGTATCAGCGCGATCCGGCAGGGCAAGCACTTCGAGATCGAGGTCGACGACCCGGCCGGAACCGACCCGCTGGAACGGGTCCGGGAGTTGGCCGGCACGCTGCTGGCGAACCCAGTAATCGAGGACTTCACCGTACGGCTAGATGATTGAGGCCCCTTTGTCCGGTGCGGAAGGTATCGCGCGCACCGTACCGGGTAGCACCACACCGTGGAGCTCACCCTGGGGCTTTGTCTGCCACGTGACGCGCTGAGTGTCCCAGTAGCGCGTCACATCGCAGCGCAGGCCCTGCAGGCCGCAGGTTTCGACGCCAGCGATGTCGAGGCCATCGGCTTGGCGCTGACTGAGGCGTGTACCAATGTGCTGCGTCACAGCGTGGACGGCGACCGGTACGAGGTCCGAGCCCGGCTGGACGAGCAGACCCTGGTGTTGGAGGTGATCGACGCCGGGCACGGTTTCGACGGAACCGCGCTGGGGAGCATGGACAGCGACGGCGTGGACCCCAGCGCGGAGAGCGGTCGCGGTGTCCAGCTGATGCGCGCCATGGTGGACGACGTCCGCTTCGATTACACCCCGGGTCGCGGCAGCATCGTGAGCATGACCAAGAACCTGCATGCCTCGGTGGGTTCGGCGCCACTTCGGCTGCGGCCGGAGGAGGCCTGAGTCTCGGGTAGGCTGGCAGGGTGCCGCCGCGCGTCGGAGTCGTAACCTTTCCCGGCAGCCTCGACGACCGTGACGTGCAGCGCGCGGTAACCGCCGTCGGCGGAGAGCCGGTCCCGCTGTGGCACGGTGCGGCTTGTCTCGACGGCGTCGACGCGGTGGTGCTGCCGGGCGGGTTCTCGTACGGAGATCACCTGCGCTGTGGGGCGATTGCGCGCTTCTCCCCGGTGATGGCGGCGGTGATCGAGGCGGCCCGCGAGGGGATGCCGGTGCTCGGAATCTGCAATGGATTCCAGGTCCTGTGCGAGTCGCACCTGCTTCCGGGTGCGCTGTTGCGCAACGCCGGTCTGCACTACGTCTGCCGCGACCAGAGGCTGCGGGTGGACAACGCGACCACTGCGTGGACATCGGCGTACGACGACCGCGCCGAGATCGTGATCCCGATCAAGCACGGCGAGGGGCGGTACGTCGCGGACACAGCCACGCTGGAGCGGCTTGAGGGCGACGGCAGGGTGGTGGTGCGCTACGTGGCCACCGGTGCGGCCGGGCGCGGGTCGGGGAACCCGAACGGCAGCCTGCGAGACATCGCCGGGATCTGCAACGAGCAGGGGAACGTGGTCGGTCTGATGCCGCATCCGGAGCATGCGGTGGACCCACTGGTCGGTGCATCTGCCGACGGGACGGGCTTTTTCGCGTCCGTGCTCGCCGTCCTGGTAGCTGCTCGGTGATCGCGCGCGGCACCGGGCAGCCGACCGTGGAGTCACTCGACACCGTCGCGGTGGCCGCCGCCGACCCGGACCTGGTCCAGCCCTACGCGGACCTCGGCCTGCAGCCGGACGAGTACGACCGGATCCGGGACGTGCTGGGCCGGCGGCCGACCGGGTGTGAGCTGGCCATGTACTCGGTGATGTGGTCCGAACACTGCTCGTACAAGTCCAGCCGTGTGCACTTCCGGCATTTCGCGGACCTGCCGCGATCGGAGCGGCTTCTCGCCGGGATCGGCGAGAATGCCGGCGTCATCGCCGTTTCCGATGAGCTGGCGGTCACCTTCAAGGTGGAGAGTCACAACCATCCCAGCTACGTCGAGCCGTACCAGGGCGCGGCGACCGGCGTCGGCGGCATCGTCCGCGACATCCTGGCCATGGGCGCCCGGCCGGTCGCGGTGATGGACAGCCTGCGGTTCGGTGACGTCGACCACCCCGATACCCGCCGGGTGGTCGGGGGCGTCGTGGCCGGGATCGGCGGCTACGGGAATTGCCTGGGGCTGCCTAATATCGGCGGTGAGATCGCCTTCGATCCCAGCTACAACGGCAACCCGCTGGTGAACGCGCTCTGCCTCGGGGTGCTCCCCCGGGAGCGGCTGCAGACCTCGAAGGCGACCGGCGTCGGCAACAAGGTGATCCTCTACGGCGCGCGTACCGGACGGGACGGTATCGGCGGCGTCAGCGTGCTTGCCTCCGCGACGTTCGACGACGACGGCCCGGCCCGGCGACCGGCGGTGCAGGTCGGCGACCCGTTCACCGAGAAGATCGTGACCGAGGCCAGCTTGGAGATGTACGCCCGCGGGCTGGTCATCGGGATCCAGGATCTCGGTGGCGCCGGCTTCACCTGCGCCATCAGTGAAACCGCGGCGGCTGGCGGCCAGGGCATGCACGTCACTCTCGATGCGGTGCCACTGCGCGAGCCGTCCATGCAGCCGTGGGAGGTGCTGTCCTCCGAGTCGCAGGAGCGGATGCTCGCGATCGTTGCGCCCGCGGACGTCGACGAGGTATTGGCGGTGTGCCGCCGTTGGGGCGTGCTGGCGACGGTGGTGGGGGAGGTCACCGACACCGGCCGGCTGGTCGTCGACTGGCACGGGAGCACCGTGGTGGATGTCCCGCCGGGTTCACTGGCCGACGACGGACCGGTCTATCACCGGCCGCTGGCCAGACCGGCTTGGCTCGACGACCGGCAGGCCGACCGCGCGGAGGCCTTGCCACGGCCGGCCCCGGCGGAGCTCGCCGCCGAAGTGCTCAAACTCGTTGCCGCACCGAACCTTGCCGGCACCGGGTGGGTCACCGATCAGTACGACCGGTACGTGCTGTCCAACACGGTGCTCGCGATGCCTGAGGACGCCGGGCTGGTGCGGATCGGGGACGGCCCGATGGGTGTCGCGCTCGCGTTGGACGGCCCGGCCCGGTTCGCGGCGCTGGACCCGTACGCGGGCGCGCAGCTCGCGGTGGCGGAGGCGGCTCGCAACGTGGCCTGCAGCGGGGCGCGGCCGGTCGCGGTCAGCGATTGCCTCAACTTCGGTTCTCCCGAGGATCCGTCGGTGATGTGGCAGTTCGCCGAGGCCGTGCGCGGGATCGCCGACGCGTGCCGGGTGCTGGGTCTGCCGGTGACCGG
>Ga0164242_10002597_pt1 | contig 20912 bp, 18 predicted proteins | sample OricomgcompostMG_FD_108783 | JGI IMG/M metagenome (GOLD analysis project Ga0164242, IMG submission 108783) | Miracle-Growth compost microbial communities from Emeryville, California, USA - Original compost - Miracle growth compost (MG) ... | reverse complement strand
GGAGAACCGCAGTCCTTTGTCAGCAAGTACGAATCTGGCGAGCGCCGTCTTGACCTGGTCGAGCTGCACCAGGTCTGCATCGCTCTGGATCTGCCGATGCTCGACCTCATCAAGGAATACGAACGCGCAGCGGCCAATCAGTAGCGCGGATGGCACATCCGCCTAGCCATAGGGGGGCGGATGGCACATCCGCGCTAGGCGCCGCCGACTCTTCTGCGGCCCGCGTCTCCCGCTGGCTCCTGGTAGTCGATCCGCACGATCTTGTCCCCGTCGTACACGACGGACGTGATCGAGGCGAGCGCACACTTGCGTCGGTCCGGCCGATGCCACAGCGTGCTGCCCTCGAGATACCGGCGTCCGACCTCGATGGGGAGCTGGTGGCTGACGAGGACCGCCTCGTGTCCCTCGGCGGCATCACGCGCATCGGCGACGGCCGCGGCGACCCGCTTGGCGACCTGGATGTAGGGCTCGCCCCAGGACGGCCGGAACGGGTTCCACAGGCGAATCCAGACCGAGGGTCGCCGCAGCGAGCCGTCACCGACTCCGAACGTCTTGCCCTCGAAGAAGTTCTCGCTCTCGAGCAGCCGGTCGTCGGTGGTGGGCGTCAAGCCGAACTCGGCCGCGATCGGTTCGATGGTCTGGACGGCACGCTCGAGCGGCGAGGAGCGAGCGACCGTGACATCGCGGCCGGCAAGTGCGCTTGCCGCGACCTTGGCCATCTGGTGTCCGGACTCGGAGAGCACGAAGCCGGGCAGCCGGCCGTAGAGGACACCAGTCGGGTTGTCGACCTCGCCATGTCGGACGAGGTGAACGGTGGTCGTCGTCACTGGGCAACCTCTGCAGCCGCGGCAGCGGCGTGGGGCAAGGCATCAAGGATGCGGTCGATCGCGGTGTCGTCGTGAGCCGCGCTGAGAAACCATGCTTCGTACGCCGATGGCGGCAGGTAGATGCCACGGTCGAGCATCGCGTGGAAGAACGCGGCGTACCGCTCGCTCGACGTCGTGCTCGCGGACGCGAAGTCGACGACGTCGACGTCGGTGAAGAAGATTGAGAACAGATTGCCTGCGCGGTTGAGGCGATACGGCATGCCCACGCCGTCGAGCGTCTTCCCGACTTCGGCACCCAGCGTCTCGGCCGCGGCGTCGATGCGGGCGTAGACCTCCGGGGTGCAGTTCGTCAGCTGGGCCAGGCCCGCGGCGACGGCGACGGGGTTTCCGGCGAGAGTGCCTGCTTGGTAGACGGGACCGGCGGGAGCGAGCCGGGACATCACGTCCGCCGTACCACCAAACGCCGCCGCGGGCAGGCCGCCGCTCATGACCTTCCCGAAGGTGAAGAGGTCCGGCGTCACGCCTTCCAGACCCCACCACCCGGCCGGGCCGACCCGGAAGCCGGTCAGCACCTCGTCGAGGATCAGCAGGGCGCCGTGCCGCGACGTCAGGTCGCGCAGCAGCGCGTTGAACCCGTCGCGCGGCGCGACGACGCCCATGTTCGCGGCGGCCGCCTCGACGATGACGCACGCGATCTCGCCGCCCTGCTCGGCGAAAGCCGCCTCGACGGCTGACGCGTCGTTGTAAGGGAGGACGATCGTGTCCGCCGCGCTGGCCCCTGTGACACCGGGCGTGTCCGGCAGACCAAAGGTGACGACCCCGCTGCCTGCGCTCGCGAGCAACGCGTCGACGTGACCGTGGTAGCAACCGGCGAACTTCACGACCTTGCTGCGGCCAGTGGCACCCCGAGCAAGCCGGACGGCGGTCATCGTGGCTTCGGTACCGGAGTTCACCAGGCGCAGCTGCGTGACCGGGGCGATACGCGCGCAGATCAGCTCGGCGAGCTCGACTTCCCCTGGGGTCGGCGCCCCGAACGACAGTCCCTGCGTGGCAGCGCGCTGCACCGCCTCGACCACGGCCGGGTGGGCGTGCCCGAGGATCATCGGACCCCACGAGCACACCAGGTCGACGTACTCCTGGCCGTCGGCGTCGTAGACGAACGGACCTGATCCGCGGACCATGAACGGCGGCGTACCACCCACCGCGCCGAAGGCGCGCACCGGCGAGTTGACCCCGCCCGGGATGACGCGCTGCGCCCGCGCGAACAGGTTTGCGGACTCGGGACCGGGCACGACATCCATTGTCTCAGGTGGCACGCTGTGCCGATGGCGGACTTCGGAGTAACGACAGACCCGGGTCGTGTCGGCCTCGACGCCGAGCGGCTCGCGCGCATCGACCGGCACTTCGAGCGGTACGTCGATGACGGCCGGCTTCCCGGCTGGCAGATCGCGATCAGCCGTCACGGCGAGGTCGCCCATCTGTCGTCGTACGGCCAGGCCGACATCGAGGTCGGTCGTGCGGTCGAGACCGACACGATCTGGCGGATCTACTCGATGAGCAAGGTCGTCACCTCGGTCGCGGCGATGATGCTCTACGAAGCGGGCACGTTCGAGCTCACCGACCCGATCAGCCGTTGGATCCCGGAGTTCGCGAACCCGCAGGTGTACGTCGGCGGACCCGCCGCGAAGGCCATCACCGTTCCGGCCACCGAGCCGATCCGGGTGTGGCACCTGCTCACTCACACCGCCGGGCTCACATACGGCTTCCACCACGCCCACGTCACCGACGAGATCTATCGCAACGCCGGACTCGAGTGGGGGCCGCCCAAAGGTGCTGACCTCGCCGGTGCCGTTGCCGCCTGGGCATCGATGCCGCTGGCCTTCAACCCCGGCACCGAGTGGCTGTACTCGGTCGCGACCGATGTCGTCGGGCGACTCGTCGAGATCTGGTCCGGCCAGTCGCTGGATTCGTTCTTCGCCGAGCGCATCTTCGGGCCGCTGGACATGACGGACAGCGGCTTCTACGTGCCGGAGGCCGACCACGATCGGCTCGCCGCGCTCTATGCCCGCACCCCGCACGGCAAGGAGAACGTGCGCTACGACGCATTCGGTGAGCCGTTCAAGCGCCCGCCGCGCTTTCTCGGCGGCGGCGGTGGGCTGGTTTCGACCAGCCGCGACTACCTGCGCTTTGCGCGAATGCTGGTCCGCGGCGGTGAGCTCGACGGTACCCGCGTCCTCTCCCCGCGCACCGTCCGTTACATGAGCCAGAACCACTTGCCCGGGGGCGCCGACCTCGAGGCGTTCGGCCGACCGCTGTTTGCCGAAACTCGGTTCGACGGCGTCGGCTTCGGGTTGGGGCTCGCGGTCACGGACAACCCGGTCGCGCACAAGGTGATGACCAGCGCGGGTGAGTCGTACTGGGGTGGCATGGCGAGCACCGCGTTCTGGGTGGACCCCACGGAGGACCTGGCCGTGACGTTCATGACCCAGCTGATGCCCTCGAGCACCTACCCGATCCGTTCGCAGCTCCGCCAGCTCGTCTACCAGGCGCTCGTCGACTAGCTGCTCACCGCTGTCGAAGCAATGTGGCATTGCCCCTGTGAATCGGCCGATTGAAAGCCAAATCGCGTGGGCAATGCCACATTGCTTTGCGCGAACGGAGCTAGAGGCGCGAGGCGAGCTCGGTCGCCCAGTAGGTCAGCACGATCCCGGCACCTGCCCGCTTGATCGACGTCACCGACTCGCGGATCGCGCGATCACGGTCCAGCCAGCCGTTCGCCGCGGCCGCCTCGACCATCGCGTACTCACCGGAGACGTTGTACGCCGCGACCGGTACGTCGACCGCGTCGGCGACCGCGCGCACCACGTCGAGGTAGCCCAGCGCCGGCTTCACCATCACGATGTCCGCGCCCTCAGCGATGTCCGCCTCGGCCTCCGCCACCGACTCGGCGGCGGAACGCGCCGGATCCTGCTGGTAGGACGACCGGTCACCGAACTGCGGCGCGCACTCCGCGGCGTCGCGAAACGGGCCGTAGAACGACGACGCGAACTTTGCCGAGTAGGCCATGATCGCGACGTCGGTGAAACCACCGCCGTCGAGCGCGGAACGGATCGCGGCGACCTGCCCGTCCATCATTCCGCTCGGCCCGACGACCTGGGCTCCCGCGGCGGCCTGCGCAAGAGCGATCGAGGCGTAGCGCTCGAGCGTCGCATCGTTGTCGACCTCGCCGTCCGCGGTCAGCAGCCCGCAGTGACCGTGGTCGGTGTACTCGTCGAGACACAGATCAGCCATCACCACCGCCGCGTCGCCGACCTCAGCCACCACGTCGGCCAGCGCGAGCTGCACGATCCCGTTCGGGTCGTCGGCCGCGCTGCCGCGGGCGTCCTTCACAGCCGGGATGCCGAACAGGATCACGCCTCCCACGCCGGCTCCCACGGCGTCCGCGGCGGCCTTCCGCACCGAGGCGCGGGTGTGCTGGACCACGCCGGGCATCGAGGCGATCGGCACCGGCTCGGCGACCCCCTCCTTCACGAACAACGGAAGGACGAGGTCGGAGGCCGCCACATCCACCTGCGCGACCAGCCGGCGCAGCGCCGCGGTACGGCGCAGCCGGCGTGGTCGGGACGCAGGGAAGGACATCGGGGCCCCGCTACTTCCGCTTGTTCCTTGCGACGATCTTCGCCTTGTTGGCCTTGCCGGGCGGGAGCAGCTCGCCGGCTTCACGCCGCTCGCGACCGAAGGTGGCGAGCGCCTCGACGAGCACTGCCGCCGACGGCGACGAGGCGGTGACGTCGACCCGCAAGCCGAGCTCTTCGGCCGCCTTCGCAGTCTGCGGACCGATGACAGCGATGATGCTCGACGCGTGCGGCTTGCCGGCGATGCCGACCAGGTTGCGCACGGTCGACGACGAGGTGAAGACCACCGCGTCGAAGCCGCCGGTCTTGATCGCCTCGCGGGTCTCGGCGGGTGGCGGCGCCGCACGAACCGTGCGGTAGGCGGTCACGTCGTCTATCTGCCAACCCTTCTCGACCAAACCGGCGGCAAGGGTCTCGGTGGCGATGTCCGCACGAGGCAGCAGCACCCGATCGAGCGCGTCGTACGCCGCGTCGTAGTCCGGCCAGTCCGCGAGGAGTCCGTCACTGGACTGGTTCTCCGAGGGCACGAGGTCGGGCCTGATGCCCCAGGCCAGCATCGCGGCGGCCGTCTGCTCGCCGACGCAGGCGATCTTCACTCCCGCGAGAGCGCGGGCGTCGAGGCCGAGCTCCTCGATCTTCTCGCGGATCGCCTTGACCGCGTTGACGGAGGTCAGCGCCACCCATGCGTAACGACCCTGCACGAGACCCCGGATCGCGCGATCGACGGCCTGCGGCGTGCGCGGCGGCTCGACCGCGATCGTCGGTACCTCGACCGGAACGGCACCGAAGCCGACGAGGCGCTCCGACAGCACCCCCGCCTGGTCCTTCGTCCGCGGCACGAGCACCTTCCAGCCGAACAGCGGCTTGCTCTCCCACCACGACAGCCGGTCGCGCAGCTTCACGACGTCACCGACGACCGCGACGCTGGGACCGTCCAGTGGCACGCTGTCGCGCTCAACCGTCTCCAGAGTGGAGACGACGGTGTGCTGCGCCGTCGTCGTGCCCGCCGCGGTCACCGCGACCGGGGTGTCACCCTTCCAGCCGTGCTCGACGAGCGATGCCGACACCTTGCCGAGAACCCCTGCGCAGTTCAGCAACACCAGCGTCTGACGCGGTCCGGCGAGCGACGCCCAGTCGGGCTCGTCGGCGTCACTGGCTACGTCTACGACGTGGACGGTGCGGTTACGCCGATCGGTGACCGGCACACCGGCGTAGGCAGGGACGGCGAACGCCGAGCTGATCCCCGGCACGAGCTCGAATGCGACCTTTGCCTTGGCACACGCATCTGCTTCTTCGGCGAAGTCGCACATCACGGTGGGGTCACCAGGCAGCACGCGCGCGACGAGCTTGCCCGTCTTCGCGACCGCGGCGAGGGCCTTGCCGGTAACCGCCCCATCGTGGTCGGTGATGTCGAGGATCTCGACGTCCTCGCGACAACGCGGCAGCACGACGGGACGCAGCACCTCCGGGACGGCTACGGCGTCCGCGACCGAGAGAAGGTCCGCCGCGCGAAGCGTCAGCAGCCCCGGGTCGCCGGGTCCCGCGCCGATGAAGACGACAACGCCGGTCTTGGGTTTGGTGCGAGTGGTCACTCTCTGAACTCCCCGATCAGGTCGGCCGCACCCGCTTCGAGCAGGTTTGCCGCCAGACGATTGCCGACGTCCTCGGGTTCGTCGAGGCCGCCGGTCATGGACAACCGGATGGCACGAGCTCCGTCGATGTTCGCGACGACCGCTCGCAGGTAGATCTCCTCTTTCCCCTCCTCGCCGATGGCAACATCGGCAAGCGCTCCAACCGGAGCAGTGCATCCCGCCTCGAGCCGAGCCAGGACCGTGCGCTCCGCCGTGACGGCCGCCCGAGTCATCGGGTCATCCAGCGCCGCAACGAGCGCGGCCGCGAGGTCGACATCGCCGGCCCGGCACTCGACCGCGAGCGCGCCCTGCCCCGGCGCCGGCAGCACCTGCACCGGGTCGAGCGCCTCTGTGACGACATCGCGTCGGCCGAGCCGATCGAGGCCCGCCATCGCAACGACGACACCGTCGAGATCCCCGGAGGCGACCTTGCCGATACGGGTGTCGACGTTGCCACGAATCGCGACGATCTCCAGGCCGTAGCCGAGCGCGCGCAGCTGCGCGGCACGACGTGGCGAACCGGTGCCGACCCGCGCGCCACTCGGCAGCTCGCCGAGGGTTGCGCCATCGCGCGCGACCAAGGCGTCACGAGGGTCGGCACGGCGCGGTACGGCGGCGAGCGCCACGTCCGCGGCAGCTGCGGTGGGCAGGTCCTTCAACGAGTGCACAGCGAGGTCGATCTCGCCGGCGAGAAGTGCCCGGCGCAGCTCGTTCACGAACACCCCGGTCCCCAGGTCGGCAACCGCGACCGACGACGTGTCGCCTTGGGTCGTCAGCTCGACCATCTCGACGGAGTGGCCGGCCGCACGCAAGGTTGCGGCGACCAGCCCGGACTGGGCGAGCGCCAGCGCGGAGCGGCGGGTGCCGAGCCGCAGCGTGTCGGTGGTCAGCACCGTCATGCCGGCGGCTCTTCCTCGACGACGACGGCGGCCCGGGCGACGGCCTCGGTTGCGGAGGGGTTGAGCGCGAACAGCTCTCGCAGCACCTCGGCGTACGAGTCACCGCCCGGGGCCTCTGCGAGCTCCTTCACGCGCACCGTCGGTGCATGCAGCAGCTTGTCGACGACCCGCTCCACGGTCTGCCGAAGCTCCCGGACAGTCCGATCGTCGGCGTCCGGCAGGCGGCCGAGCAGGCGTCCCATCTCGGCGTCGACCACCTGTTGCGCCCGCTCCCGAAGCGCGACGACGGTCGGCGCAACGCGGTCGGCGCGCTGCCGCGCCAGGTAGCCGCCGACCTCTTCGTGGACGATTCGCCGGACCGCGTCCACCTCGAGGGTGACCTGAGCACCTTCGAGCGCGCTGCCGAGGATCTCGAGGTCGACGACGGTGACGCCCGGCACCTCACGGGCGGCGGGATCGACATCGCGCGGCATCGCGAGGTCGAGCACGACGACGTTGCGCCCGGCGCACTCCGACAACACGTCCGCGGTGACCACGACCCCGAGGGCACCCGTGCAGGAGACGATGATGTCGGCCGCCGCGACCGCCGGGGCAAGGTCATCGATCGCCACGGCCCGGCCGCGCACCTGCTCCGCGAGCCGCTGACCGCGGGCGAGGGTGCGGTTGACGACGACGATCGACCCGACGCCTCGCGCTGCGAGCTCCGTCGCCGCGAGCGTGCTCATCGCTCCGGCGCCAACGACGACCGCCCGGGTGGAGTCCAGCGACTCGAAAGACGCGGCGGCGTGGTCGACGCCGGCACTGACGATCGAGCGACCGGCCTTGTCGATGCCGGTCTCGAAATGTGCGCGCTTCCCCACGCGCAACGCGTTGTCGATCACCGATCCGAGCGAGCCCGCGACAGTGCCCTCATTGCGCGCTTGGTTCAGCGCGAGCCGGAGCTGACCGAGGATCTGCTGCTCTCCGATCACCATCGAGTCGAGGCCCGCCGCGACCTCGAAGACGTGTTGAACCGCGCGGTCCTCGTAGTGGACGTAGAGGTGGTCGGTCAGCGTGTCCATGTCGACGCCGGTGTGCGCCGAGAGCTGCTCCCCGATCTCCTTGACCCCGCCGTGGAACTTCGTGACGTCGGCGTGAATCTCGAGCCGGTTGCAGGTGGCGAGGACGAGCGCCTCATCGATGTGCTCGGAGCCGACGAGATCGTGCAACAGCTTCGACAACGCGTCGCTGCCGAGTGCCGCGCGTTCGAGCAGCTCAACCGGAGTCGAGCGGTGCGAGAGGCCGACGGCCAGGAGGCCCATCAGGACGCGCCTTGGGCAACGAGCGCCTTGCGCTGCTCATGAAAGGCCAGGATCTGCAGCTCGATCGACAGGTCCACCTTGCGAACGTCGACCTGGTCCGGGACGTTGAGGACCAGCGGCGCGAAGTTGAGGACGCTCGTCACGCCACAGGAGACCAGCCGGTCGCAGACATCTTGCGCGGCCGATGCCGGTGTCGCGATCACGCCGATCGAGACTTCGTGGTCCTTGATGATCGTCTCGAGCTCGTCGGAGTGCCGCACCTCGAGGCCAGCGATCGTCTCGCCCACCCGCGCCGGGTCCGCATCGACGAGCGCGGCCACCCGGAAGCCGCGCGTGCCGAAGCCCGCGTAGCCGGCGAGCGCGTGACCGAGGTTGCCGACACCGACGATCACCACGCTGTAGTGCTGGGTGAGGCCGAGCACCCGCGAGATCTGGTACACGAGGTAGTCCACGTCGTACCCGACGCCACGCGTGCCGTAAGACCCGAGATGTGACAGGTCCTTACGCAGCTTCGCCGGGCCGACCCCGGCCGCTTGGGCGAGCTGCTCGGAGGACACCGTGGCGATGCCGCCGTCGGCGAAGCCGGTCAGCACCCGCAGGTAGACCGGCAGCCGGGCCACCGTCGCTTCCGAGATCGCCGCTCGGCGAGCACCCGTTCGGGGCAACGGCCGGGGGGAGGACTCCCCACCCGACATGGCCACCGACACGTTGTCTCCCGAGGACTTCCGTCGCCCGAAAGGTGACGACGGCAATCGACGATAGACCCTTTGTGAACTCGTGCACAAAGCGGTAGTGCGCTTGTGAAGACCTCGTCACGCGCGCCGAGGATGACGTCCAGCGCCGCAGCCGCGGCGGCCTCCTAGGATCGACGACGATGACAAACGAGTGGGGCCGCATCGACGCCGATGGGGCGGTCTTCGTCCGTACGGCGGACGGGGAGCGCCAGATCGGGTCGTGGCAAGCCGGCTCCCCGGAAGAGGGCATCGCCTTCTACACGAAACGGTACGAAGACCTCGCCGCCGACGTCGCGCTGCTGGAAGCGCGCGCGAAGGTGCCCAGCGCGGACCCGGGGTCCGTCCGCGAGGCGGCCAACAAGATGAAGGCCTCCGTCACCGACGCCGCGGCTCTCGGCGACCTCGCCGCGCTGTGCGCCCGGCTGGACGGCGTCGTCAGCGCGACCGAGGAGCGGCTGGCCGCCAAGGCAGCGGAACGAGCAACGGCAGCCGCGGCCAACGTCGAACGCAAGCGCGCGCTCGTCGCCGAGGCGCAGGCGCTCGCCACGAGCGACCACTGGAAGGTAGGTGCCGAGCGCTTCCGGGCAATCGTCGAGGAATGGAAGACGATCCGCATCGACCGCAAGACCGACTCCTCGCTGTGGGAGGAGTTCGCCAAGGCGCGGCGGGCCTTCGACACCCGGCGCCGGGCACATTTCGCCGAGCTCGATGCCAGTCGTGAGGCCGCGGCCGCCCGCAAGACGAAGCTCGCGGCCGAGGCCGAGAAGCTCGCCGGGTCCAGCGAGTGGGGGCCCACGGCGAAGCGGTTCCGCGACCTCATGGCCGAGTGGAAGGCCGCAGGACGGGCGAACCGCGAGGCCGACGACGAGTTGTGGAAGCGGTTCAAGGAGGCGCAGGACAGCTTCTTCGCAAAGCGATCCGAGGCCTTCAGCGCCCGCAGCGACGAGGAGTCCGCAAATCTCGCCGCGAAGCGCGAGCTGATCGCCGAAGCCGGTCGGCTCGACGCGAGCGCGGATCCCGAGGGCGCACGCAAACGGCTCAAGTCGATCCACGACCGCTGGGAGAAGATCGGTCACGTCCCGCGTGACGCGAAGGACAAGCTCGAACGCGAGCTGGGCGACATCGAGCGCACGATCCGTGATGCCGCGAGCTCCGCACGGCAGGTCGACGTACCCGAGTCACAGATCGTGATCAGGCTTCGAGAGTCCGTCGGCAAGCTCCAGGCACGCCTCGAGCGGGCGCGACAGGCCGGCGACCACAAGCTCGCCGCCGAGACGGAGGAAGCGCTGTCCACTCAGCAGCAGTGGCTCGCCCAGGCAGAATCAGCCAGCTGAGCCATCGTTCTCGAGAGCGGTGCGGAGTCGCTCCGGAGTCACCCGGAAGATGTCGTGCACCGCGCCGTCGACCAAGGTGACCGGCACCCAGTCCCGCCACTCCCTCTGCCGTTGCTCGTCGAGCGTCGACAACTCTTCGGCGGCCCATTCGACACCGAGCGGGTCGCACACCCCGGCCACCATGGCGACCGCGTCCTCGCAGAGGTGACAGCCCGGCGTGACGACCACGACGACGCGTGCCATCAGCCCAGTGAGGGGCTCGAGTCGCGCAGCCGGCCGCGCGCAACCTTGCCGGCGAGGGAGTGCGGCAACTCGTCCACGAACTCGACGGCCGTCGGGCACTTGAACCGAGCGATCCGACTCGCCGCGTAGTCGATGAGCCGCTCCGCCGACGGCGCAGAACCGGCGCGGCGAACAACGAGCGCCTTCACGGTCTCGCCGGTGTACGGGTGCGCCACCCCGATGGCGGCGACCTCAGCGACATCCGGATGCGCGAGCAACGCTTCCTCGACCTCGCGCGGATAGACGTTGAAGCCGCTGACGATGATCAGGTCGCGAGTCCGGTCGACGAGGAACAGGTCACCGTCTTCGTCGAGGTAGCCGATGTCACCGGTACGGAACCAGCCCTCCTCGTCAGGCCCTCCAGCGCCGTCGGGCCAGTAGCCGGAGAACAGGTTCGGGCCTCGTACGACGACCTCACCGGGGTCGTCCCCGGACTCATCGTCATCGATGTCGACATCGACGTCGACCCGAAGCTCGACCCCCGGGACCGGGCGTCCCACACTCCCCGGCTTCGCGACCTGGCTGCACAGCGTGGTGGTCAGCACCGGCGCCGTCTCGGTCAGCCCGTAACCCTCGAAGATGTGATGGCCGCTGGCCTCGAGGACCGCCGACAAGACCGCCGCGGGCAGTGGCGCAGCACCGGACAACGCCACCCGCACGGTGGACAGCGAGTCACCGAGATCCGGCAGCATCGACCACGCGACGTACATCGGCGGCGCGCCGATGATGCCGCTGATCTGCTCCTCACGGACAAGCGCCAACGTCTCGACGGGATCGAAGCGCTCGGCAAGTACGCCTGTCGCGCCGGCCTTCGCGACCATCCCGAGTCCGGCGTTGAGGCCGTACACGTGAAACAGCGGGAGGACCAGCAGGACCCGATCGTCCGCAGCGACGACAGGCGGATCGATTCTCGTGAGCTGGTCGAGGTTCGCCAGCAACGCGCGGTGGGTGAGCATGGCGCCGCGAGGTCGACCCGAGGTGCCCGAGGTGTAGAGAAGGACGGCGAGATCCTCTCCGCCGGCAGTCGAGTCGACCGCCGCCTGACCATCAGCCGCCGCCAGCAGCTGTTCCCAGCCACCGTCAGGTCGGTCGACGACCAGGGCCGTGACATCGCCCGCGTCGCGCAGCACCGCGGCCCGCTCCTGGTCCGTGATGACGATCGGCACGTCGGCATCGGAGAGCTGGTAGCCGAGCTCGTTTGCGGTGTAGCCGGTGTTCAGCGGGACGGCGACCAGACCGGCGCGCAAGATGCCGAAGTAGGCCACGGCGAACGCCACCGAGTTCGGCAGCAGGATCCCGATGCGTGAGCCGGGATCGTGGCCGGCGGCGAGCAACCCGACGGCGCACCGATCGACATCTCGATCGAGCTCGGCCCACGTGACACTGGAGTCACGGGTGACGAGGGCGATCTTGTCCGGAGCCGTGGTCGCCGATTCCCGGACCAGGCCGGCAAGGTTCGTCGCCGCCATGAGCCGAGTGTTTCACACTTGCAAGCACCCTCAGGGGGCCGCGGGGACCCCTGGGAGGAGCTGCTCGAAGTGTTCGGCCGCATCCAGCAGAGTCGCCTCTGCACCCCATCGGCCGAGCAGCTGCAGACCGATCGGCAACCCACTGCTGTGCCGCCCGACCGGCACCGAGATGCCGGGTATGCCGGCGAGATTGGCGATCACCGCCTGGCGCAGGTTCGGCAGGTCGGGCAGTACCGGGCCCGACGGCAACTGCAGCACCGGATCGGCGATTGGGGGCGCCGGCGCAGGATTCGACGGCCAGGCCAGTAGGTCGACGCGCGTGAATGCGGCCGCGACGTCACGCCGCATCCGGGCCCGGACCCGATCGGCGCGCGCCAAGCGCAGCGCCGGCACCCGTGCCGCGTACGCGATCATGCCCTGCGTCAGCTGGTCGAGCTCAGGGAGTACGTCGACGGGCACGGCAACGGTGAGCTCCACACTCGCCCGCACGCCGCCTGCCGGCGCCGCCAGATCGGCATAGCGAAGCTCGAGCTCCTCGACCTCGCAACCGGTCGCGGTGATCGCGGCAGCACAAGCCGCTTCGACCTCTGGGTCGATGTCGGACCAGAACGGCGAGCGCACGATCCCGATCCGAAGTGTCGACCCGTCCCCGCGGGGCATCGTTCGCGCGAGCAACGCCTCAGCCATCAGCCGGGCGTCGGCGCCGTCCCGACCGAACACCCCTGGTGCTGACAGTGTCGAGTTCGCACCGGAGTAGCCGTCATACGGGAGTGCGCCGAAGGTGAGCTTCAACCCGACCACGCCGCTCCAACCGGCCGGGAGGCGCGTCGAGCCACCGCTGTCGCTGCCGACGGAGCCGCCGACCATGTGGGCGCCGACAGCCGCGGCGGATCCCCCCGACGAGCCCCCGGCGCAGTGCGCGGGATTCGACGGGTTGGCGGAAGGCCCATGCACGGAAACCAAACCGGTCGTCCCGAGCCCAAGCTCGTGCTGGTTGTCGACGCCGACGACGACGGCGCCGGCCTCGCGCAACCGGCGAAAGACCCCCGAGGCGCCGGGCGGCGCCAGCGCCCGCCGCGTTCCGTTGCGATATCCGCGCCAGGGCAGCGAGAACATGTCCTTGACGGTGACGGGCACGCCAGACAGCGGACCGGGTCGAGCCTGCGACAGCATTGCGCGCGACTCGTCCGGGAACGTCGCGGCGAGCGCGTTGTATGTCGGGTTGCGCTCCTCGATGCGCGCCAAGGTCGCGTCGAGCAGTTCGCTCGCCGACACCTGACCGGACGCGACCGCCGCCGCCTGGTCGCGCAGCGACAGGTCTTGCGGATGACTCGTCATGGGGCCTCGAGGCCGGCCGTCGCCAAGACCGCGGCGGACGGACGAGGCGCGCGTCCCGGATCGAGATCCGGTTCCAGCGGGAACTCGGCGAGGTCGATCGCGTCGAGAGCAGCCATCACCGGCTCGAAGTTGGCGGCGATCAGGTTCACCAGCTCGTCGGACGCCACGCGCCGAACCTACTCGCGCACTCAGAGCAGCGGCCGGCTCGACGAGCTCGTCCTCGGTGTCGCCTTTTCCCTCGCCGTCCGCTCAGGGGTCGGCGCTTCGGTCGGCCGCCGTCGGGTCGGTGTTGCTTCCGTCGATGGGGTCTTGGTCGGCTGCTGAGTGACGGGGGTCGGCGGCGTCGGGTACGGCGAGGCGCCGATCAGGGCCGGCGGTGCCTGCAGGGTGCGGTAGTTGCTCAGGATCCGCGCGAACATCTGCGCCGGCACCGTCCCGCCGTAGACCGGCGCCCCGTAGGCGTTGTGGAGCGAGTGCGCGACGACCTGGCCGTGCACGCGGTGGTAGGGCTTGTCGTATCCCATCCAGACCGTGATGCAGATCGCCCTGGTGCAGCCGGCGAACCACGCATTGGTGAAGTCGTCCGTCGTGCCCGTCTTGCCATAGACCGGGAACGCCTGCCGCGCGGCTCGGCCGGTGCCGTACTGCACGACCTCGCCCATGGCGCTGGTCACCTCGTCGGCGACGGTGGCCGGCATCACGCGCTCGCCGTCCGGTTTCGACGCGGCACGGAACAGCTGCCCCTGCGCCGGAGTGTGGACCGACAGCACCGTGCGCACCGGGTGGTGGACGCCATGGTCGACGAAGCTGCCGTACGCCGATGACAGCGACAACGGGCTGATCGGGATGCCAAGTGCGTAGGAGGCGCAGACCTTGCCCTTGCGGATGCCGCACGTCCGGCCGGTGTCGACGTGTCCGACCTCGAGTCCGGTCCGCGTCGCGAACCGGATGATGTGCTTGAGCCCGAGCTCGACGCCCAGCGGCGCGAACACCGTATTGATGGAACCGACCAGCGCGCTCTTGAGGCTGTAGGTGCCGGCACCGCCCTCAGCGTTGCACGGCCGGTAACCCACCGCGACCTGGACGCATTCGGGCGCGTAGTGCGTCTCGCTGAGCGTGTGGCCGTGCATCAGCGCGTAGGCGAGGGTGAACGGCTTGATCGTCGACCCGGACGAGCGGTTGATGCTGCCCGGCGGGGGGTCTGCCAGGTCCTCCCCGTTCTCGACATATCCGCCCACCTTCTTCTCGGTGATCGCGCGGAGGTCGCCGTTGCGCGGGTCGACCGCGACGATGGCGGCGTCAAGGCCCTTCGACTTCGGCAGCACCTCGTGCAGTGCCTGCACCGCAGCCTGCTGCAGGTTCAGATCGAGCGTCGTCTTGACCCGCATGCCACCCGTCTCGTAGAGCGTCGAGGCGCCGTAGTGCTGCAGCGACTGCGCGACCAGATCACGGAACTCCGGGGCAATCGTCTGCGCATCCGGCTCAGAGGCCGCGACGATTGGCGGCAGCGAGTCGCCGTACGCATCGCCGGCCTGTTCCGAGGTGATGTAGCCGGCGATCAGCATCTGGTTGAGCACGTAGAGCTCGCGGACCCGCGCCTGCTTCGGATCGGCGATCGGGTTCCACGCCGACGGCGCGGGAGCGATCCCGGCCAGCGTGGCGGCCCGGGCGAGACCAAGGGTGGGATCGTCCTCTCCGGCCTTCTTGTCGAAGTTGATCCGGCTGATCGGGACACCGAAGTAGAAACGGCTCGCCGCGTCGACGCCTGCCGTGCCGTTCCCGAGATAGAGGGTGTTGAGGTAACGGGTGAGGATCTCGGCTTTGGACAGATGGTGCTCGAGCCGGATCGCGAGCGATGCCTCGCGGAGCTTCCGTAACGGCGTCTGCTCGCTGCCCGTGTAGACGTTCTTGACGTACTGCTGGGTGATGGTCGAGCCACCCTGCAGCTCGGCGCCCGTGATGTCGCGCCACGCTGCGCGCAGAATGGCGAGCGGGTCGACACCGGAGTTCGAGTAGAAGCTCTTGTCCTCGGCGGCGACCATCGCCTGGCGCATCACGAGCGGGATGTCCGAGGCCGGCACCGGATGCTCGATCTGCGGGGAGTGGATCGTCGCGAAGGCGTGACCGCTCTGGTCCACCAGCAGCACCGACTTCGGCGCGACCGGCTGGAAGTCATAGTTGAGCGGCGCGGCAAGCAGACCCGCCGCAAAGCTCGACACCCCCACCACGGCAGCCAATGTCAGCCAGCCCAGGACCTGTCGCCGCCGGCGCCGGACGTGCGCGGCGCGGCGCCGTCGAGCCGCGATCGCCGACGCAGCGCTGCGCCGAATCAGCGGCCGGGAACCGGCCGGAAGCCGATTCTGTCCGCCGCCGGGCATGTCTTGACCCTATGTTCATCCGCCCGAATGACTAGGCCGGTGACTAGTCAGAAATAGCCCGGATTCGCCATGGTCCCGTCCGCTTCGCCCGGTGTGTCATGACAAACGTGCAGCCGTGCCTGGGGGGAGCTCGCCAAACCATCAGCCCCGATGGCATTGCCGCGCTTCGGCTTGCGGTCGCGATCGCCCGCGACCCGATGTCGGGGCCGCTTCACGAGCAGGTCGCGTTCCGTTCGATCCCGCGCCCCCGTGCTGCCGCCCGAACGGCGGGTCGCGTAGGCACGCTGAAGCCGCAGCAGGTGGATCCGGCGGAAGTCGTCGCTGACGGCGAGGCGCCCCCCAAGATCCCGAGTCCGTCACCCCCACCCGAACCCACCAGCCAGCAAGCAGTGATCATGTCCGCCGTCCGGCGGGCGCAGGAAGGTGAGGGTGAGGCGTTCGGCGAGCTCTACGACGCCTACGTCGACCTGGTGCACCGCTACATCTCTCACCGCGTGGGGAATCACACGTTGGCCGAGGACCTCACCAGCGAGACGTTCCTGCGGGCGTTGCGGCGGATCGGCACGTTCACGTGGCAGGGCCGGGACTTCGGCGCATGGCTGGTCACGATCGCCCGCAACCTGATCGCCGACCACTTCAAGTCCAGCCGCTACAAGCTCGAGCAGACCACGCCGGACATCCTCGAGACCGGCGCCGACTTCAGCGCCGAGGGACCCGAGAACGAGGTCCTCGCCGGCATCACCAACGCCACACTGCTCGCCGCCGTCCGCCAACTCGGCGCAGAGCAGCAGGAGTGCATCGTCTTGCGGTTTCTCCAAGGACTCTCGGTCGCGGAAACCGCCGCGATTCTTGGCAAGAACGAGGGCGCCGTGAAGGCCCTCCAGTACCGGGCGGTCAAGGCGCTTGGCCGCCTGCTCCCTGCGGAGCTCCTGTCATGAGCACCAGGAAGAAAGGACTTTGGTCCCGTTGCGAATGCCGTCCGTGGATCGTTGCGCGGATGGAGGACAAATCATGAACACAGTGACCACCCGTCGCAAGGCTGAGCGATTCGCTCGCGCCATCGACCTCGATGTGCCTCCGCTGTTCCTTGACGGTGGCGACCCGTCGATGCGCCCAGCCGTCACGCTCACCGCCGCGCTCCGGTCGGCCGCCGCCACGTCGGCTCCCGCGCCGCTGTCCGCGGCGGCTCGACTCGCGATGCGCGAGCGCCTGGTGGCGGCGGCGAGTGCTCCGGTGGAGAGCTCCCCGAACTCGCCGAGCGTCAGCTCGCGCGTGACCGGCGCCGCGTCCCGCACGAAGGACACCGGCCGCCGAATCGGTCGTCGCACGTCCGCGCTGATCGGCTCGGTCGTGATCGTCACGTCGGTGTCCGGTGTCGGGGTGGCGGCGGCGCGATCGTTGCCCGGCAGCCCGTTCTACGACCTCAAACAAGCCACCGAGTCCGTCCAGCTCTGGCTTGCCTCCGGCCCACACGCCAAGGGCGAACGACACTTGGCCTTCGCCCGCACCCGGCTCGCCGAGGCGCGCGCGCTCGGCCCTGACTCCTCCCACCTCGCCTCGACCCTGCGTTCGATGAATGCCGAGACCCGGCAGGGAAGCTCCGACCTGATCGCGGCGTACCGCTCGAGCGGCGAGACCGATCCGTTGGGCGACCTCGTCACCTTCACGCGGCAGCAGTTCGCCGACCTCGCCCGGTTCGGCGACTCGGCCGGCGACCAGGTGCGGGCACAGACCGTGTACTCGATGACCCTGCTAGCCGGCGTCGCCCAGCAAGTCGAGTCCGTCGCGGGCACGACCTGCCTCACCTGCCTGGTCAACGGCACCAAGCCGCACACCACGCCGGCTCCGGGCAACGGGCGTACCTCGCCCACGCCGACGCCGACCACGAGCGGCTCCACCCCCGCGTCGACGCCTCCGCCGACCAGCAGCGCGTCGGCTCGGCCGGACCCGAAGCCGACCGACCTGCTGCCGACCGGCCTGCTCCCGAGCGGCCTGCTCCCGACGAAGCTCCCGACGAAGCTGCCGACCCTGCCGCCGCTGCTGCAGCGCCACGACGGCAAGGCCGGCAAGTCCGGCATCCTGCCCACCCTGTCGCCGATCCCCCTGATCAGCACGCTGACCCAGCTGCTCGGCGGCAAGTAGGGCCTCAACGGCCCTTCGCCGGCGCCGTTCGGGTGCCGGCCGTCCGGCAGTGGCTGTGACAGGAGCGACAGAAGTCCCCGGTCAAGATCATCTAGGGCTTCTAGGTGTGTCTGAACTGGTTTTATGAATTTTGTCCAGTTCGTCATCTAATCTGCCGAACACTGCCGCATGCGTTCCTCGAACGATCCGCGTTACCGCTCCGACGGTCGCTCGTTGTACGCGATTGACGGCGACGGCCGTCTGCCAGCAGGCACATGGATCGGAACTGCGTTCCTGAGGCTCAAGGCAGCACCTGTTCCGGTAACCGCCGGACTTATGGAGGTAATGGCATGCCCAGCATGAGAAAGCGCCGCGGTGTAGCCCTCGGCGCATTCGCGCTCGCCAGCACCACAACGTTGGCGGCTGTGGCCGCCGCCTCGCCGGCGGCAGCGGCTACGCACAAGGCCCCGGCGTACTACGCCGGTCAGGCACAAGGGAACGCACTCGGGCTGAACATCAACCTGCCCGTCAAGCTCCCCCTGCTCCCCAACCCGCTCAGCCTCAACCTGATCCACCTTCAGGGCAAGGCTCTTCACGACCCGCTGCACCTCGCGGGCAACACCTCAGCGATCGCGACGTCCGCCGCCAGCCTGGTTACCGGCAGCCTCGTCGACACGCTGCAGAACACGCTTCACGTTGACCTGAACCGCACGGTTCGCGTCGCTCTGGACAGCGTCTCGCACGCCGAGAAGTCGCTGCTCGACATCCCGGCCAAGCCGCTCGCCGACCTGTCGATCGGCTCCCTGGTCGCCGACCTCGTCAAGTCCACCGATGCCACCAGCTCGGCGGCCAAGACGGTCACAGCGAACATCGGCACGGGCAACGACCTGCTGGGTGCACAGACGGTCTCGCAGGTGCAGAACCTGCTCGACTCGACCCACCTGACCGACACGCTGCAGAAGACGGTCGACCAGGTGCTCTCGACGTTGCAGAACGTCACCAAGACCACCCCCGTGGTGGGCGACGCGGTCGACACCGTCACCAACACGGTCAACGCCGTCCTCGCGAAGGTGACCAATCTGGTGAATCACCTCGGGACCACCGCGCTGGTGAGCCTGACGGTGCACGACACCGGTCAGAGCGTCGCACCGTTCGCCGACGGCGTGCAGTCGAAGAGCACGATGGGTCTCGTCGACGTCAATGTCCTCGGTGGCCTGCTCTCGATCACCGGCTTCCACAACTCGGCGTCGGCGTTCGCGAACGGCATCGCCGGTCAGGCGAAAGCCACCACCTCGGGCACCAAGCCGCTGATCAAGATCAACGCGGCGGACGCGCTCTGCGCTCAGCTCGACACCAACGGCATCAGCCTGTGCAACGTTGACGGCCTGGGCCTGCCGGCGTCGATCACGGATCAGGTCAACGGCCTGCTCAAGACCGTCTCCGGTCTGGTCAACCAGATCACCGAGACGATCCTCAGTGGTGTCCCGCTGATCAGCGAGACCCCGGGTTCCACCCACGTGTCGAAGGACGGCAAGAGCGCTACCGCGATCGCGCCGGTCTACAACATCTCGGTTGGCCACCTGCTGACCGTGACCCTCGGCAACGGGGTGTCGGCTACGGCCGCGGCGCTGCAGAACAAGCCGCAGAAGGTCGTGGTGTTCAACAACCCGGAGAACACCCCGCACACCCTGCCGTTCACGGGTTCGAACTACCCGCTGATGGGCGTGCTGGCGATGTCGCTTCTCGGGATCGCCACGGTGGTTCGTCGTCGGCTGATGTCTCACTAAGAGACAGATTCGGCGAAGCGGCCCCGGCGCAACAGCGCCGGGGCCGCTTCATGTCTCCCTGAGCCTTCATGTCCCCCTAAGTTCCTGGGTATCTCCTCTGCACGGAGGGGTGATCATGCCTAGGCTTCTCGATATGGCAGGACGGTCGAGATCGCGCAGCAGTGCGGTCGAGGCAGGGCTTGCCTCGGCGGCGGTTGCTGAGGTTGAGGCCTCGCTCGCCGTCCCGCTCGATCCCCACGTCGCGGGCTTCTTCGACGTTGACAACACGATGATGCAGGGCGCATCGATCTACCACTTCGCACGCGGGCTGGCGGCTCGCGACTTCTTCACCTGGCGCGACCTCGCGACGTTCGCATGGAAGCAGGTGGTGTTCCGACTGAAGGGCGTCGAGGACCCGGCCCACATGGAGGAGGCGAAGCAAGCCGCACTCAGCTTCGTTGCGGGACACAGCGTCGCCGAGGTCGTGGGCCTGGGCGAGGAGATCTACGACGAGCTCATGGCGGAACGGATCTGGCCCGGGACCCGCGCGCTCGCCCAGCTCCACCTCGACGCCGGACAGCGGGTCTGGCTCGTGACGGCCGCTCCGGTCGAGCTTGCGTCGTTGCTCGCCCGCAAGCTGGGGCTGACCGGGGCGCTCGGCACCGTCTCTGAGGTGAAGGACGGGTACTACACCGGCCGTCTGGTCGGTGAGCCACTCCACGGTCCGGCGAAGGCCGAAGCGATCATCGCGCTGGCCGAGAAGGAAGGCCTCGACCTCACGCAGTGCTACGCGTACTCGGACTCCGCGAACGACCTGCCGATGCTCTCGGAGGTAGGGCATCCGGTCGCGGTCAACCCTGACGCCACGCTGAAGCGCATCGCACGAGCAAACGACTGGGAGATCCGCGACTTCAGGACCGGCCGCAAGGCCGCGAAGATCGGCGTACCGGCAGCAGCAAGCGCGGGAGCGGTAGCCGGCGGCATCGCGGTCGGCCTGAGCATGCGCCGCAAGCGCAGCTGAAGCAGGCCGAGCCCTCGCTCATCGGCGTCTCAACCCCGGTCGAGACGGCCCATCCGTTGGGCTCGACGGCTTGATCAGAAGAAGACGCTGCGGCGAGCGAGGAGCAGCTTGTAGAGCGTCTGCTGGATGTTCTCTCGCACCTGATCGGTGAGGTTGAACACCAGCATCGGGTCGTC
>Ga0164242_10002596_pt1 | contig 20914 bp, 24 predicted proteins | sample OricomgcompostMG_FD_108783 | JGI IMG/M metagenome (GOLD analysis project Ga0164242, IMG submission 108783) | Miracle-Growth compost microbial communities from Emeryville, California, USA - Original compost - Miracle growth compost (MG) ... | reverse complement strand
GGCCTCCGCCAGCCGCTCGTGCACCGTGTCGACGTCGCCGCGGACCACAGCGTCGAGGTCCTTCGACGTACGCGATTGCGGGATCCCTCGCCGCAACTCCAGCGAGGCCCCACCCTTGACCAGGAGCATCGGAGTCCCGTCGCCATCCGCGGCAAGGTTCATGAACTGCGCGACCACCAGGACTCCGACGTGCTGCTGGAGGCGTCCGAAGACGATGCCCTCCCGCTTTGCAACGGCGGTGAGTCGATCACGTAGCGCGCGCAGATTCGACGGGCTGGAGTCGTAGCGCCCAGTCATGCCCGAGTCCCTTCAGTGTTGATGCGACCGTTGATCTCGGCGCGGAGAGCGTCCCGCTCGCGGGGACGGACGAGGCCCTCATCGACCGCTTGGTCGAGCGCACGCCGCAACTGCTCCGGGTCGGTGCCGCTGGCCAGACAATCACGAAGCGTTCGGACGACAGTCGTCACCGGCAGGTCGTCCTTCTCCGTGATGTCCGAGGCCTGGAGCACCCGGCGGTGCAGCCGGTAGAGATCGCCGCCGGCGGCGCGAGGATGGTTGTCCCGCGGGACCGTCAGGTGGATCCGCGACGGGTTCACCTCGGACAGGCCATGGAGGACCAACGCCGACTCGTGGGAGACCACTCCCCTGCCCAAGGTCCAGGCGACCGCCTCCGCCAGCTCGTCGTGCTCCGTCCGCGGTAGGACCGGGACGCGGTACACGCCGCGAGCCACCCGCTCCAAACGCCCGCGAGCGGCCATGAGCCGCAGCTGCGTAGGGTCGATCCCGAGATCGCGAGCATCTCGAGTGGTCACGTAGCCGTGCTGCTCGACCGCTCGTTCGATGACTCGGTCTCGGATCGACATGTGCTAGAGCGTATCAAAACGATACGGAATAGCCCACACCTAGAAGGGCTCGGACGCACGAACGCCACCAGCGACAGTGGCTCGCGCGGACCACGGGAGCCCGGTCACGTCGACGATCGCGCGGGTGGCTCACTCGATCTCGCCCCAAGGAGCTCGAAGCTCTCATGCCACAGGCCGCCCGAGCAGGATGTCGGCCTGCTCCGCCATCCGGTCGATGCCGCCGTACGCATCGATGATGACCTGGTCGCGGCTCACCACGGCGATGCCGTCGATCGTCGTTCGGCCGACCTCGCTGACGCCGTCGAACGGGATCAAAGTGACGCGCATGCCGAATGTGCCTGGCTCCTTCCGTTCAAGGCCTGTTACCTCCGCGGCGCGCGCGACATCGTCGACGTAGAGCACCGGCCACGCCTCCCCCGCACTGGAGCGGTAGAGGTTCGCTCCGGCGTCTCCGGTCAGCGCGTGATCGACGTCAGCCGCACGGAGAGCGTCGGCAACGTCGTACGCACTTGGTCCGGCCTTGAAATCGATTGCACCGGGGCGGCGAGTGAGCCGAGCGGCCCGGCCGGCACGGAAGAGGAGGTCCGCCTCCTTAGCCGGCACAGCCTGCCCGTCCTCATCGAGGAGCCCGATCCGCGCCCACCGCTGGCGCCATGCGTCGACGGCCGGCGTCACCGGGACGGTGAGCGAAGCGTCGAGCGCCAAACGTGCAGCGGCGAGCGCTGCAACATCGGCCACGCCCGTGAATCCGATCGGCTCGCCAAGGACGGCCAGGATCTCCTGAGCCAGGTCGAACGACGGGCTCACGACGCCGGACTCGATGCGGGTGACCGTAGTCGGCGCAACGTCGACGAGCGCCGCGAGCTGGCGGGCGCTCAGCCCGTTAACGCGGCGCAGCGTCGAGATGCGCTCGGCGAGGTCCATACAAGCCAGCCTAGCCTGGTGTTGCAGATATGCAACACCAGGCGAATACCCGACCCCCGCAGCCCCGGACGACGCGGCAAGCGAGACCCAGTCGAGTAGATCCATTACCCCTCGAAACAGGTACTCAACTGCTCGCATGGGCGGCCTAGACTCACCACATGCCGGCGGACGATCTGAGCGACCAGGAGCTCGTCGAGATCGCCGCTCGACGTCGTACTCGCGAAGCGCTTGCCGAGCTCGCCAAGGACACGGTCGCGGACTACGGCAAGATACCCAAGGGCGTGCCCCCGACGAAGCGGCCCACAGACACCGACCGACACCCCTCAGACCGGCCCGAGTGATGCACGAGAGTGATGCATCAGGCCCCGGAATCGGCGTCAAACGGCGATGCGATCCGAAACGTTGCGCGAGACAAAACAGCCTCTGACCTGCGGTTTCGCAGATTTCCATCGAAAGTCGTTGAAGGTTAAACCTCGTGGCACCAGTGACAGCCGTGTACCCGACACTGAGCGATCCACCGCGGCGTCCGCGTGTTCCAGGAGGTACGGCGAGGTAGCTTCCGCGCCGCTCCCGCGTCCAACCTAGTAGCGGCCGAATGATGGCTCATCCGGCCACCAGGCCGTCAGGAAGGAGCACACGCGATGGTCCCGGAGATGCATCCCGTGGAATCCAGCGCGATCGAGACGATCGGGTATGACCCCGAGGCGTCGACGCTGGCCATCACCTTCACCGGAGGCGCAACCTACTTCTACCTCGGCGTACCTCCGCACCTCTACGACCAGCTGATGACAGCTGAATCGAAGGGGTCCTTCGTCAACAAGGTCATCAAACCCACCTTCCCGTCAGTGGCACAGGAGACCTGACCATCGGCTCATCGGCTCAGTCAGAGACCGACGCTGCCCTGGGAGATACCGCCGTCGACAGTGACGGTCGTGCTGGTCATGTAGCCAGCCTTGCCCGAGGCGAGGAAGACGACGACATCGGCGATCTCCTGCGCGTGGGCCATCCGGCCCAGCGGGATGGCGGCATCCAGTCGCTTCAACTTCTCCGGGTCGGCCTCGGTGGAGGCGTTGATGGGAGTGCTGACGGCGCCCGGAGCGATGTTGACCATCCGGACACCATGCTGGCCGAGCTCGACGCCCGCGGTGCGGGTGAGCATGCGGATGCCGCCCTTGGAGACGCAGTAGGCGATGTTGCCGGGCATCGGCCAGTCCTCGTGCACCGAGGAGATGTTGAGGATCAGGCCGCCGCTGCCTTGAGCGATGAATTGTTTCGCGGCCGCCTGGCTGCCGAAGAACGCGCTCTTCATGTTGATCGCGATGACCTTCTCGAAGTCAGCCTCGCTGGTTTCGAGGAGCGAAGTGCGGGTCTCGATACCGGCGTTGTTCACCAGCACGTCCAGCTGGCCGTACTCGTCGATCGCCTTCTGCACCATCGCGTGCAGGTCGCCGGAGCTCGACACGTCCGCCTGTACGCCGACCGCACGGCCGCCCGCGCTCTCGACGCGCTTGATCAGGTCCGTCGTCTCCTCGGGGTGGGCGACGTAGTCGATCACGATGTTCGCGCCCTCGGCTGCAGCCGCGAGCACGATCGCCTCGCCGATTCCGCTGTTCCCGCCGGTGACGATGATCGTCTTGTCCTTCAGCAGCATGCCTGCACCCTTCCGGTTTGTGGTGGCTGGCGTGCTCCACGCTAGCCGGAGCACCCTGGACGGCGTAGGCGCGTGTGGCAGCATCCCAAGGCATGGCTCGGATCGAGGACTACGCAATTCTTGGTGACCTTCAGACCGCCGCTCTGGTCAGCACAGAGGGGTCGGTCGATTGGCTGTGCCTGCCGCGGTTCGACTCGCCCGCCTGCTTTGCTGCGCTCCTGGACGGCCCGGAGGCCGGGCACTGGAGCTTGGCTCCAGCCGGCGCCGGGGCGTGCACACGGCGCCGGTACGTCGAGGACACCCTCGTCTTGGAGACGGAGTGGGAGACCGAGCAGGGCAGCGTCCGGGTCATCGACTTCATGCCACCCCGCGGGCACGCACCCGACATCGTGCGGATCGTCGAAGGCGTCAGCGGGAGCGTCTCGATGCGCGGCGAGCTCAAGCTGCGCTTCGACTACGGTCGGGTCCGGCCGTGGGTGCGCCACGACGGTGACCAGATGCTCGCAGTTGCCGGTCCCGACGCCGTCCGGCTGCGGACACCCGCGCCGACCCAGGGGCACGAGTGGTCGACCGTCTCCGAGTTCACCGTCCGCGCCGGCGATCGAGTCCCGTTCGTTCTGACGTGGTCGCCCAGTCACGAGCGTCGTCCGCGGGCTGTGGACGCCGAGCAGGCGCTCCAGGACACCCTCGCCTACTGGCAGCAGTGGTGCGATCGCGGCCATGACGTCGACGGCCCCTACCGCGACGCGGTCAAGCGCTCGCTGCTCACCTTGAAAGCGCTGACCTACCAGCCGACCGGTGGAATCGTCGCGGCCGCAACCACCTCCCTGCCCGAGCAGCTCGGCGGCCCCCGCAACTGGGACTACCGTTACTGCTGGCTGCGCGATGCGACCTACACGTTGCAGGCATTGATCGCAGGCGGCTATCTCAACGAGGCCAAGGCATGGCGCGAGTGGCTGCTACGCGCCGTAGCCGGAGACCCTGCGGAGCTGCAGATCATGTATGGCCTCGACGGCACCCGTCGACTCCCAGAGAGCGAACTGGCCTGGCTCTCCGGGTATGAGAAGTCCACACCGGTCAGGATCGGCAACGCCGCCTCGGACCAGCTTCAGCTCGACGTGTGGGGCGAGACGCTCGACGGGTTGGCACTGGCTCGTGAGTCCGGCCTGGCGAGCACCGACGATGCCTGGGACCTCCAGGTGGTGCTCATGGAGCATCTCGAAGGTGCCTGGGACCAGGCCGACAACGGCCTGTGGGAGGTACGTGGGCCACGTCGGCACTTCACGCACTCGAAGGTGATGGCCTGGGTCGCGGCAGACCGCATGGCCGATGCCGTACGTCGCCACCGGACCCTCCACGGGCCAGCGGACCGCTGGGAGGCGCTGCGCGACACCATCCACGCCGACGTCCTCGCCCACGGTTTCGACGAGGACCGGAACACGTTCGTCCAGTCCTACGGCGCCACTGCCCTCGACGCGAGTCTGCTGATCATCCCGCGGGTCGGATTCCTGCCCGGTGACGACCCGCGGATGCTCGGCACCATCGAGGCGATCAACCGGGAACTGACCCAGGACGGTCTGGTCATGCGCTACCAGAACAACGCCTCCGACGACGGTCTCCCGGGCAGCGAGGGGCTCTTCGTCGCCTGCTCGTTCTGGATGGTCGACGCTCTCCACCTCGCCGGCCGGCAGGACGAGGCCGTCCAGCTGTTCGAACGTCTCCTCGGCCTACGCAACGACGTGGGACTGCTCAGCGAGGAGTGGGATCCGGTGGCAGGCAGACAGCTCGGCAACACCCCGCAGGCTTTCAGTCACTTCGCGCTCGTCACCAGTGCGCTCCAACTCCACGCCGGCCGAGGACATCGCAGCCATGAGCCCATCCGTCACCCTGGAGTTCCCGGCGCGAGCTGAGCGCGAGCTGAGTACGACGGGCGGGCCCCACTCCCCTGCCGGTGGCGCAGCCATCGGCAGGGACCGATGGCCGTCAGCTGGTGCGGGGCTCGTCCACGAAGTGGACCTCATGCTCGTCCATCGGATGTCCCTCCATGTCCATCGAGGCATCGTGCGCGATAACGGCACGCACCCGCGCTCGCTCGCGCTCGGCGCCAGCCGGGCAGAGGATCAGGAGGTCCTGGGTCTGCAGCGCGGCATCGTCGCGCACGACCTCGAAGCCCTCGAGCTTGAGCGCACTGATCACGGCGGCCGGGTCCTGGCCGACCGGGACCTGATAGCGCAGGGACTCGACCTGCCCGGTTACGGCCTCGCCGCGCAGCGCGGTCTGCCGCAGGCGCATCGACCGCATGCCTCCCATGCCGAAGCCCAGCACGAGAGCCACGATCACAACCAGGATGATGAGGATGATCACGAGAAAGACCATGAGTACGCGGTACCCGATCAGGCCGAACATCCCTCCAACAGGCGGATGATCGCATCGTGCTCCGCCTGGGTGGTCCACAGTCCGTAGGCCCTCTTCACCGCCACCTGCTGGGCGACGTACGCACAGCGATAGGCCTTGTTCGGCGGCAGCCAGGTCGCGGCGTCGCCGTCACGCTTGGACTCGTTGAGCGGCCCGCTGACCGCGAGCAGCTCCCGCGGGTCGTTGGCGAACATCTTCCGCTTCTCCGCATCCCACCCCTGCGCGCCCTTCTGCCACGCGTCGGCGAGCGCCACCACATGATCGATCTGGACCGCGGTGCTGGTGCCCACGCCCCGGACGAAGTGGATGGTGGTGTTGCCGTAGGGATCCTGGAGCGTCCCGCTGAGCACCACACAGCCGTGGCTGCCCGGCTTGAGCGTCACCGCCCGCAGGTCGCGGCGCAAAATGTCGTTGCGAGTGTCGCAGCCGTTGTGGCCCCACTGCGCGTCGGTGGCATCACTCCAGGCCGGCCCGAAGGCGTCCCGGTCGTATCCCGTCATCGGCGCACGGCCCTTCACCGGTAGCACCGCGAGCGCGGCCAGAGCGCTCTTCACGTCGACCTTCGGCGCCCGCGCAGGACCGGATGCCGCGATAGTTGCCGACGTCGCGGGCGAGGCGTCCACCGGCTGCGAGGACTGCACCGTTACGCCACAGGCCGCCAACAGTGCACAGGCACCGACCAACGTCACCAGCAGCACGGGTACGCGAGACATGCGGCGCAGGCTGCCAGGAAGCACTGACAGTTCGGTCATTCGGTGGCGGCGGACGCCGACGTCTGACCGCCGGCCGCAGCAGGCGAACCGGAGACGCCGGGGTTCTCCGAGGAGCTTGGCTCGGTCGTGGCCGAGGGTGCCTGCGACGGTGACGGCTGGCTCGAGAGCGACGAGGCCGGAGGCCGCGTCGGCGAGACGTGGGCCCCGGGCGACGACGGCGTTGAAGACGGGGTGGGCCGTGTCGGCGTGGTGTCCGGCGATGGCGTCCTGGTCGGCGACGCGGTCCGGGACGGCGACGGCTCCTCCGACGGGGATCCCGGCGATGTCGGAGACGGCTTGATGGTCGATGCCGGCACCACCACGCCCGGCGAGGCCGGGACTTCGGGAGGACGCACGAACAGATAGAGCACGAACACCGCAGCAAAGGCAGCGAGCAGGAACCACGTGGAACGGCGTGGCAGGTGCGCACGCAGGTGGTCGATGAGCCTCATGCCGATCCGGCCGTCCCGGTCGGCTCCCCCGTGCTGATCTCGGCCTGCAAGATGATCCCCTCGGAACGCAGCGTCCGGGTGATCAGCACACGCAGCACACGCCCCACCTCGAACTGCTTGCCGGGCAGCGTGCGCGCCACCATCCGCACCTGGAACTGGTCGACCTCGATCGACTCCACACCCATCACCGAGGGGGTGTCGAGGAGCAGGTCGTGCAGGTCGGGATCGGCGTACGCCGCCTCCCCGGCCTTGCGCAGCACGGCCAGGACCCGGTTGACGTCCAACGTCGCTGACACCGGTACGTCGATGACGGCGCGCGCCCAGTCGCGGGAGAGGTTGGTGATCTGCGCGATCTGGCCGTTGGGCGTGATCACCACCTCGCCGGTGTTGGTGCGCACGGTGGTGGTGCGCAGGCTCACGCTCTCCACAGTCCCCAGGACCGGTACGCCGAGGCCGACCACCGAGACGCGGACCAGGTCGCCGAAGCCGTACTGCCGTTCGGCGACCAGGAAGAAGCCGGCCAGCAGGTCCGCCACGACCCGCTGCGCTCCGAAGCCGAGTGCGACACCGGCGACCGTGGCGACCGGCACGAAGGTGGCCAGCGCGATGCCGAACTTCTGCACGATGAGCAGAGCGGCGATGACATAGATGAGGACTACCAGCACCCAGGTGACCACCTGGGCCAGCGCGCGGCGATGCTTGTCATCCTCGGTGCGGACCAGCGACGTCGCCGCCGCCCGGCGAGCCTCGGCACGGTCGGTGCTGATGTCGCTCAACCAGCGCACGAAGCGCGCCAGGATCACGGCGCCGAGTGCCAGCAGCACGATCTCCAGACCGTTGCCGCGGAACCACCGCCCGAAGTCGTGGAGCGGCGACGGCACCGACAAGACGTCGATCACAGCGCCACCTCAGGCAGGGTCAGGCGTGGTTGTGCGGTGCGTGCGAGGTGCGCGGAGCCGGCGACTCGTCGTACGCGCCCTCCTCGCTGGCCTTCTTGACCTTCTTCAGCTGCCGGCTGAAGCTCCAGCCCAGGAGCGCCACCGCAGCCAGCAGCAGCAGAAACACGGCGAAGGCGGTCCAACCGGCCTTCACGTTGTTGTCGGTGGGGACCGGGTCGGTCGCCGCCAGGGAGATGAGCATGGGGAGCATGGAGCCAGTGTGTCACTCGATCTCAATGCCGGCGAAAAGATCGTCCTCCGGCGTCGAGGTGGGCACGTGCGAGACCACCAGCTCGAAGTCCTCGGTCGGCCAGGTCTGCTTCTCCAGCTCGCGCGGTGTCGCGAACCACCAGGAGTCCGGATCGATCTGGGTGGCGTGGGCCAGCAGCGCTTGGTCGCGCACACCGAAGTAGTCGGCACACGGCACGTGTGTCGTCACCCGCGCGTCCCAGGTCTCGTCCTTGGTCCACTTCTCCAGCCGCTCCCCGTAGTGCGACTCGAGCCCGTGGGCGAGCAGCGCCTCGTGCAGCGCGAGGGCCTTCGGCCGGTTGAAGCCGTGGTGGTAGTAGAGCTTGAGCGTCTTCCATGCCGGACCGAGCTCGGGCTCGTACGTCGGGTCGGCGGCCTTCTCGAAGGCGTAGACGGAGATGTTGTGGCACTGGATGTGATCGGGGTGCGGGTAGCCGCCGTTCTCGTCGTACGTCGTCATCACGTGCGGCTTGAACGAGCGGATCAACCGGATCAGCGGGCGCGCGCCGTCCTCGACCGAGACCAGGCCGAAGCAGCCCTGCGGCAGCGGCGGCTTGTGGCCCTCCTCATCGGGCTCAGGCCAACCCGAGTCGACGAAGCCGAGCCAGTCCTGGGTGACGCCGAGGATGTCGCGGGCGCGTTCCATCTCCTGACGCCGGATCTCGTGGATGTTCTCCAGGATCCCGGGGCGGTCCATCTTGGGATTGAGGATCGAGCCGCGCTCGCCGCCCGTGCACGTCACCACGTGTACGTCGACGCCCTCCGCGACATAGCGAGCAGTCGACGCCGCGCCCTTGCTCGACTCGTCGTCCGGGTGGGCGTGGACGTGCATCAGGCGGAGGCCGGACCGGCTCCGGTCGTGGGGGCGCTGCGTCATAGAGGGAATCCTAGGTGGCACCATGTCCGCGTGAGCCACCACCAGCCAGCCGACCGGATCGCCCAGCGGTACGGCGGCCGCACCGCCTGGAGCCGGAACGTCCTCATCGGCGCCCTGGCCGTCGTCATCGTGGCCTTGGTGGCTTGGTTCGTCTGGGCGGTGTGGCTGCACAGCCACCCGAAGGTCGGCTCGTCGATGGAGAGCTGGGAGCTCCAGGGGCCCAACGCGGTCAAGATCACCGTCGATGTGACCATCTACGACGCGGCCGCGCACCCGACCTGCACGGTGCTGGCCTACGCCGAGGACCATTCGACCGTCGGCGAGCACAGCTTCACCCCGATCGCGGGACGCCAGACCCTCACGATCCGCACTGAGCGGGCCGCCACGTCGGTCGACTGGCAGGGCTGCACCGCGCAGGGTCAGAAGGACCCGCAGTAACGCGAATCGGGACTTTCACAGGCCCGAGTCTGGAGTTCGACGCTGCAAAACTCCGGATTGGGCCCGGCGAAAGTCCCGATTCGGCGAAGGGGGTCAGTCCTCGAAGGCGACGACCTTGAGCACCTCGACCTTGAGGGTGCGCCCGTTGGGGCCTTCGTAGGACACGGTGTCGCCGGCGCTGGCGCCCAGCAGGGCAGCGCCGATCGGCGACTGGGCCGAGGAGATCTCCAGACCGTGGGCGAAGTCCTTCATCTCGATCGAGGCGATCAGGCGCGTCTCGGCCTCGTCATCGTCGTCGCCGTCGAACTTGAACGTCACGATCTTGCCGAGGCCAACGACACCGTCGTCGCCGGGCTCGGTGGTGTCAGCCACGCGAAGAAGTGCCTCCAGCTGCTGGATCTCGCCCTCGAGACGGCCCTGCGCCTCACGAGCGGCGTGATAGCCGCCGTTCTCCTTGAGGTCGCCCTCGTCGCGCGCAGCACTGATCTCGGCGACGATCTTCGCGCGCTGGGGACCCTTTTTGTCCTCCAGCTCCGCCGTCAGCTGGTCGAAGGCACCCTTGCTGAGCCAGATCGTGGCGGCGTCGTGCTGTGCTTCGGTCGTCATCGAGTCACTCCTGAGAGATACATCGGGTGTTGCAGGCAATCCGACGAGTTTACCAGCGGGACAAGTCCGCGCGCAGACCCTGCGCGCGGACTTGTCTCCTCGCCGATTCAGGCGGATGTGCGGGTGGACTCTGCCCTGTACCCACTCTCGGCGAGTCGACCCATCAGTCGGTCGACGTGACTCTTCCCACGAGTCTCCAGCTGCAGCAGCACCTCGACCTGGTCGACGCTGAGCGCGGGGTCGGTGCGCCCGTGGCTGACCTGCACCACGTTGGCGCCCTCCTCGGCGATCAGGGCCAGCAGGCTGGCGAGCGCACCCGGAGCATCGGTCAGGATGACGCGCAGCACCTGGTACCGCCCGTCGGCGGCGAGCCCGTGCCGGATCACCTTGTTCAGCAGCAGCGGGTCGACGTTCCCGCCAGAGAGCACCACCGCGACCGGGCCCTCGAAGACGCTCCCCCCGAAGTCCTGGGGAGCGTCGAGCAGCGCCGCGACGCCAACGGCCCCGGCGGGCTCCACGACCAACTTCGCGCGCTCCAGTACGGCGAGGAGCGCCCGCGAGATGGACTCCTCGCCGACGGTGCGGATCTCATCGACGTACTGCTGGACGGCGGCCAGCGTCAGATCACCGGGCCGGCCCACGGCGATGCCGTCGGCCATCGTCCGCATCGACTTCAGCGGCACCGGCGAGCCCGCCTCGAGCGAGGCCGGGAACGCGGCCGCGCCCTCGGCCTGCACGCCGACGACCCGCACGTCCGGGCGGCTGGTCTTGATCGCCAGCGCGATCCCGGCCAGCAGCCCTCCCCCGCCGGCGGGTACGACGACGGTGCGCACGTCTGGGACCTGGTCGAGCAGCTCGAGTCCCACGGTGCCCTGCCCCGCGATGATGTCCGGGTGGTCGTAGGGGTGGATGAACACCGCCCCGGTCTCATCGGCGTACTCCTTCGCCGCGGCGAGGGCGTCGTCGACCGAGCTGCCCCGGAAGATGACCTCGGCGCCGTAGGCACGCGTCGCCCGCTCCTTGGGGATCGGCGCGCCCTCGGGCATGAAGACCGTCGAGCGGGCGCCGGTCATAGTCGCCGCGAGCGCGACGCCCTGGGCGTGGTTCCCGGCGCTGGCCGCGACGACGCCGTTGGCCCGCTCCTCGTCGGTGAGCCGGGCGATCCGGACGTAGGCGCCACGAGACTTGAACGAGCCGGTGCGCTGCAGATTCTCGCACTTGAGCACCACCGGCGCGCCCACCAGGTCGGAGAGCCATCGCGAGGTCTCGACGGGGGTCTCGATGACGACGCCGCGCAACAGCTCGCGTGCCGCCTCGACGTCACCTAGGACCACACCGCAACTGCTCGGCTGCGTCGACGTGGACTGTGTTGGCTCGGTCATGCGTCGCCCCTACTCGTGGCTTCCTCGGCCTCCGCCTCGGCGAGGTTGGACCTCTCCTCCTCGGTGAGGAGGCTGTCCTCACCGGAGTCGGACTGATCCGACTGGTCCGGCTCCGATGGCGCTCCCTCCGCGGCGAGATGCTGACCGACGGCGTTGACCGCGGCAGCGAGCGGTACGGCGACGAGCGCGCCCGGGATCCCGGCGATCAGGATGCCGGCCGCGATCGCCAGGATCACGGCGAGGGGATGGACGCGCACCCAGCGCCCCATCAGGAACGGCTGCAGGCCGTGGGCCTCCAGCTGCTGCACCAGGACCACCCCACCGAGCATGACCAGGGCGGTGACGATGCCGTGGTCGACCAGCGCCACCAGCACCGCGACGGTGCCCGCGACGGCCGCACCGACCATCGGGATGAACGCCCCGAGGAAGACCAGGACGCCGATCGCCGCGACGAACGGCACCCGCAGGACGGCTGCCACGACCATGATGCCGATGGCGTCGACGGCGGCGACGATCACGGTGGCACGCACGAACTGGGTCAGCGAGATCCAGGCGACGCGGCCCGAGCTGTCGATCCGGGCGCGGGCGGCGCGCGGCGTCAGCTTCACCAGCCACGCCCAGATCTGGTCCCCCTCGGAGAGGAAGAAGAACGTCGAGAAGATCACGATGAACACGCCTGCCAGCACGTCGGCGGCGACGCCACCGACCTCGGTGACGCTGCCCACCGTCACGTGGGAGCCGGCCTTGGTGACCTCGTGCTGAAGCTTGTCGATCCAGCCGTTGATCTGGCTGTCGCTGGCGTGCATCGGGCCGTTCTTTAGCCAGCGCCTGATCTCATCCAGGCCTTTGACGGTCTGGTCTGTCAGGTCGCTGGCACCGGTCGCCACCTGATGGCCGGCGAAGAAGAGCAGCGAGCCGACGACCGCGAGCACCAGGATCACGACGATCAGCGAGGAGGGTCCACGCGGCAGCCCGATCCGCTGCGGGATGCTGACCAGTGGCATCACCAGCGCACTGATCAGTAGCGCGATCACGACCGGGATCACGATGACCTCGAGGAAACCGAGGGCCTTGAACAGGCACCAGCCGGCGGCCACGATCACCAGCAGTCGCCAACCCCACGACGCGGCCAGGTCGATCCCGAACGGAACCGACACCTTGCGGCCACCGGCAGCAGTGGTGCCGACCGCGAGATCCGGGGTCAGCTGGGCCTGACGTTCGTCGCGCAACTGCGCCCACTGGGCGTAGAGGCGGGCGGCGAGCCGCTCGTTGCGCTGGTGCTCGGTGTCGGCGGCACGCTCGACGGCGCGCTCGGCCTCCACCGCGCGCCGGGCGGCCTGCTCGGCGCGCTCGGCGGGGTCGTCGCTCCCCGGGCCGCGCTCCTGGTCGTCGCTCATGCGAGTGCCTGCTCCAGATCCCCGACCAGGTCCTCGACCGTCTCGATGCCGACGCTGAGCCGGACCAGGTCCGCGGGCACCTCGAGCTCTGTGCCTGCGACGCTGGCGTGGGTCATCCGTCCGGGGTGCTCGATCAGGCTCTCCACGCCGCCGAGCGACTCGCCGAGGGTGAAGACCTGGGTCTTGGAGCAGACCTCCAGTGCCTTGCTCTCGCCGGCGCGGACCCGGAAGCTGACCATCCCGCCGAAGCGCTTCATCTGCCGCTGGGCGGCCTCGTGACCCGGGTGGGTCTCCAGGCCGGGGTAGATGACGTCCCCGACCGCAGGATGGCTGGTGAGGAAGTCGACGATCCGCTCGGCGTTGTCGCAGTGCCGCTCCATCCGCACCGCGAGCGTCTTGAGACCGCGGTGGGTGAGGTAGGCGTCGAACGGTCCCGCGACCGCACCCATGGCGTTCTGGTGGAAGCCGATCAGGTCGGCCACGTCGAGGTCCTTCACCACGAGGGCGCCGCCGACCACGTCGGAGTGGCCCCCGACGTACTTGGTGGTGGAGTGGACCACGACGTCTGCACCCAGCGTGAGCGGCTGTTGGAGGTACGGCGAGGCGAAGGTGTTGTCCACGATCAACAGTGCCCCGGCATCATGCGCGATAGTCGCAAGGGCGGCGATGTCGCCGACGTTGAGCAGTGGGTTGGTCGGCGTCTCGACCCAGACCAGCCTGGTGCGCCCAGGAACGATCGCGGCGACCACCCTCTCGGGGTCGCTGATCGGTGCGGGGCTGTGCTCCACGCCCCAGGGACGGGCGACCTTGTCGACCAGTCGGAAGGTGCCGCCGTACGCGTCGTCCGGGATGACCAGGTGGTCCCCCGGCTTGGTGAGTGCACGGATCAGGGTGTCCTCGGCGGCCAGGCCGCTCGCGAACGCGAAGCCGCGCTCTCCGTCCTCGACCGCTGCCAGCGCGCCCTCCAGGGCGGTACGGGTGGGGTTGCCGCTGCGGCTGTACTCATAGCCACCGCGCAGCCCGCCCACGCCGTCCTGCTTGTAGGTGGAGCTGGCATAGATCGGCGGGTTGACCGCCCCTGTCGTCGGATCCGGCTCGTACCCCGCATGGATGGCGCGGGTCTCGAAGCCTTGGCCCTTGTCTGACTGCGGCTCGGCATGCTCCTGGGTCACAGGTTCGAGCCTAGTGGGGTGTCATACGACTTGGCTGTTCCGGCAGCCAAGTCGTACGACGTCCGCCGTCAGTCGGGGACGGTGACGTCCTTGTGCCACGACTCGGTGACGTAGTCGGTCCGCCAACCCATCGAGACGTAGATCTGATCGGCGCCGGTCGGGCTGTCGGCGTCGACCTCGAGACCGACCCGATCACGGCCACGCGCGGCGGCGTCACCGATGACGCTGTGCAGCATCGCCTTGGCAACGCCCCTGCCTCGGGCCTGGCGGTTGACCCCGATGTACTCGACGTAGCTGCCCTCGGCGCCGGCGGCGTTCGCAGGCAGCACGGAGGCGACCAGGGCACCGGCCGGCTTGTCGTCGACGTACGCCAGCCACCAGTGATCCCATCGGTGGCCCGGGTCCTCGCGAAGCCGGGTCACGAACTCGGGGAAGCTCTCGCGGTAGGAGTTGAAGTGGTCGGCGAAGGACTCCTCCAGCATGCGGTGCACCATCTGCAGATCGGCAGCCACGGGTACGCCGTTGGCATGCGTGTCGACCGTCCGCACTATCACTCCCTCGCGGGGGGCGGGGAGGGAGGTGGCCTCGTCGGCGGCCACCGGACGGGTCATCTGCAGCCAGGTCCGCATCTTCGTGTAGCCGGCATCGGTCAGCCAGCCGCGCTGGATGGTGTCCTCGGCGAACGGGCTGGCGTCGAGCTGGGTCTGTCGCAGGCCGCGCATCCGGGCGACGGCACGGGCGCGACCCTCCATCCAGGCGTAGAGACAGGCAGCCACCTCACTGGCGACCGAGACGGACCGGTCGACGTACAGGTGGACCATCGTGCGTCCGGCGGCGCGGTCGTGGACGGTCGCCCAGGCTCGGATGACACCTGCCTCGTCGAGTGCGACCAGCTGCTGCCGCGTCCAGGACGCGAGGCCAGCGATCTCGCTCTCCAGGGTCTCCGGATCGACCCGATCGGATCCCGTCGCCGGCAGCTTGTCGGCGCCGCGCAGGTCGAGGAGCCGCGGCAGGTCCGCCACCTCTGGGGGCCGCGTCGTCCACCCCTCGGGCAGGCTGTCCGCGACGTCGACAGGCCGGTCGGCGGGCAGGTGGGCGGTGGTTCCGAGGATCTGGTTCACCTGTCCATGATGGCAAAGAGAGCCAGCCGCTCCGGTTCCATGGTTGTCGCGCACGGTTGCCCGAGCCCGGGAACGTACGGCGCCGGCCCGGTGTTGGAGACTGTGGATGCGAAGGAGGAACCCCATGTTCGGACGCCCCACCTCACTGTTCCCTGCCGAGAAGACGCTGCCCGGTCACGCGTCCCCGCAGTGGGACCTGCCGCCGAGTCATCGCGTGCTCGGCACGCCGCTGGACGCCGCCCCCGAGGGCTACGAGGTCGCCTACTTCGGACTCGGCTGCTTCTGGGGCGCCGAGGAGATGTACTGGCAGATCCCCGGCGTCTACACGACGGCGGTCGGCTACCAGGGCGGCACCACCCTGAACCCGACATACGAGGAGGTGTGCAGCGGTCTGACCAACCACACCGAGGCCGTGCGCGTCGTCTTCGATCCCACGAAGGTGAGCTATGTGGAGCTGGTGAAGCGATTCTTCGAGGTGCACGACCCGACCCAGGGCATGCGGCAGGGCAACGACGTCGGCACGCAGTACCGCTCTGCGCTCTACTTCCTCTCGCCCGAGCAAGAGCAGACGGCGCGTGAGCTGACCAAGGTGTACGGCGAGGAGTTGCGGCGCCGCGGGCTGGGCGAGATCACCACCGAGATCCGCGAGGCGCCGGAGTTCTACTACGCGGAGCCGATGCACCAGCAGTACCTCGACCGGGTGCCGAACGGCTACCGCTGCCACGCCAACACGGGAGTCGCCTTCCCGGCCTGATCGCTGCGTGAAGCGCAGCTGTGAAGTGCGGTCGGGTCCGGTCCGGGGCCGGGTCGGACCCGGGCCGGCTGCCGTTCGAGCAGGTCACTCGACGATCGTGACCGTCAGGACATTCCCCTCGCGGGCGAGTCGGGTGACCAGCTGGAGCGGGCGCGGCAGGAGAGCACGGCCGGCGGGGGCAGGGACGAGCCGGACGTCGCGCACGCGGTAGCGCCGACCGCGGTGGACCACCGTGCCGCCGTCCGCGGCGAGGAGGTTGCGGACCCAGTCCGAGCCGAGGCCGTAGCCGACCAGGAAGGCGAAGCCTGCCCCGCCCCTCAGGTCTTGCTGCTCGACGCACAGCACCGGCGTCCGGTAGGTGCGACCCGATCGGCGGCCGGTGTGCTCGATGATCGCGTAGCCGGGGATGCGACCGGCCCACCGGCGCTGGATCGGGTTGGTGACGCGCCGGTTGAAGGCTGCGAGCGCTCGAGGCAGGTGCATACCTCTCTTTGTACCCCCTCAGCCGGCGACCGGGCGGCCAAGCTCCTCGATGATCTCGACACCCGGCAGCGACGACAGCGCCGTGCCCGGCACCAGCAGCTTCGAGCGGCGCAGGCCCGACCCCAGCACGACCGTCGGAGCTTCGAGCAGCCGCGCGTCGACCAGCACCCGCCAGGACGCCGGCAGACCGACCGGGGTGATGCCGCCGTACTCCATGCCCGACTCCTCGACCGCGCGGTCCATCGGCAGGAACGACGCCTTGCGCACGTCGAGGAGACGCTTGACCAGGCTGTTGACGTCGGCGCGGGTGTCGGCCGGTACGACGCAGGCTGCGATCCGCTCCTCCCCCGCGCGTGAGCCGCCGACGATGACGCAGTTGCCGCTGGCGCCGAGCGGCAGGTCATAGGCCTCGGTGAGGGCGGCGGTGTCGGCCAGATCGGGATCGATCTCTACGACCGCCACGGACGCCGCATCGGCCCAGTCACGCAGCGCGCGGGCAGTGGGATCGGCGACCAGCTCCGGGTGCTCGGCTGCGGGCAGGCTGGTCAGGGATGCGATCGAGGGCAACGACATGTCAGTCATCCTGACGTATGGCCGGTGACCGGATCGCGTCCGGTCACGCACACCACCGGCCCCGCGGGCGGGCGCAGCACGGTCCACATCGACCCCTCGCCGATCGGAACTGCACCGAGGGCGGTCAGGCGCCGTACCTCTGCAGCACGGTCGTCGGTGGCCACGTCGAGATGCCCGCGCACCGGACCCTCGTCATGCTCCAGCCGCTGCAGCAGGATCCGCATCCTGAGCGCTGGCCGCACCCGCAGCCGGGTGAACTCTCCGCGTGGCGTCAGCTGCGTCGGCCAGCCGGTGAGCGCCTCCCAGAAGGCGCATTCGGCGGCGTACGCCGACGGACCGATGTCGAGGCAGAGCTGGTCGATGCGGGAGCGGTGCCCGGCGGCGTCGGCGGCGTCCGCGGGCCAGACACTCGGCTCCGACGGCGTGGCAACGGGACCGGGGACCAGGCAGAACGGGAATCCTCCCGGCGAACGCAGCACCGCGTGACCATCCCGGCTCACCAGTGTGGCACCGGAGTCGGCGGCGTGCTCGAGTGCTGCGTCGAGATCCTCGACGTACAGGTCGAGGTGGACACCCGACGGCCCCTCCTCGAGTCGCTGCACCCGCAGGTGGTCGTCACCGGACGGCGGCACGAGGCTCGCGAACTCGCCGTGTTCACCCCGCGACGGTGAGAGGTCGTAGCCGGTCGCAGCACACCAGAAGGCCACCGCCTCGGCGTACTCGTCGGGCGCCAGGTCGAGGAAGAACGTCAGCCGAGTGGGATCCATGCTGCCTGTCTACCCGCAACGGCGATGCCGCACGACCGCCTGGCCTGCCACGGCCCGGCACGGCACCGACATGGAGCATGAACGGATGTGCAGGCGATCCGGCCGTAGCGGCGATTCGCGCAGTCGTGCAGGACCCGGGCGTCCCGAGCCGGGCAGGAACGAACGAACAATCTGCGGCGCCACACCGCGCCTCCTGCACAACCGTTCAAAATAGCCGGCAGGGTCCCATCCGGTGCACATGCGTTCAGCTCCACCAGCCGAGCAGCTCCCCACCGATCCGGACGATGAAACCGACGATCACGACGATGAAGAAGCCGCGGACGAAGCCGGCGCCGCGGGCGACGGCGAGCCGCGCCCCGAGATAGCCACCAACGACATTGCAGGCGCCCATCACCAGCGCGAGCCGCCACATCACCGCGCCCTGCGGGATGAAGACCACGAGCGCGGCCAGGTTGGTGGCGGCGTTGGCGAGCTTGGCCTTCGCCGAGGACTCCAGGAACGAGTAGCCCAGCAGGCCGACCAGCGCGATCACGAAGAACGACCCCGTGCCCGGACCGAGGGCGCCGTCGTAGAAGCCGATCGCGGCGCCGATCACCATCGCGGTCGCGAGGTGTCGGCGGGGCCCGTGCCGCAGCGACGTCTCGCCGCCCAGGCTCGGCCGGAAGATCACCCACGCACCGACCACGACCAGCGCCACCAACACGATCGGCTGGAACACGTCGGCGGACAGATGAGACGCGACCACCGCTCCCCCGGCTGAGCCGGCGAAGGCCAGCACCATGAGTGGGATGAACGTGCGTGGGTCAGGACGGACGCGTCGGTAGTAGGTGGTCGCACTCGTCGTCGTACCGCAGATCGAGGCGAGCTTGTTGGTGGCCAGCACATGCACCGGCGCATAGCCCGGCAGGCCGAGCAACAGGGCCGGGAGCTGGATCAGCCCGCCTCCGCCGACGACGGCGTCCACGAAGCCGGCCGAGAGTGCGGCGAGCGCCAGGAGTACGACGACGCTCGGATCAGGCACGCAGGCATTCTCCAGGAGGGTGCAGACTCGGGCTATGGCCGACCCCTTCCACCAGCGCCTGCATCACATCGCTCCCAGCGGTCTCGTCGGCGACACCGCCCAGACCGAGGGGATGCGTCGCTACGAGGCGATCAGCGGCAAGAGCGTGGGAGCCGAGAGCCTGTGGATGGGCCAGACCCATGTGCCCGCCGCCACCGCCTCCGGCGATCACCATCACGGCGAGTCCGAGACCGCCATCTACGTCGTCTCCGGGCACCCGGTCTTCGTCTTCCTCGACCACGACGTCGACCCACCGGTCGAGCGCCGGATCGAGACCTCGCCGGGTGACTACGTCTTCGTCCCGCCCTATGCGCCGCACCGCGAGGAGAACCCCGACCCCGACGAGGAGGCAGTGGTGGTGATCGCGCGGACGACGCAGGAGGCGATCGTGGTCAATCTCGACAGCCTGTGATCCGACCCCGGCTAGCCCGCCCACCAGCCGCGGCCGCCGCCCCAGAGGTCGCCGTACCCACCACCAGCCGGACCGCCGGCACCGCCGCGACCGCGGGACCCGAGGTAGGAGCCGACGACCGCGGCCCCGAGGTCGTCCAGCTCGGGCGCGATGACCCGGCCGTCGACACGACGCGCCATCGACTCGATGAAACGCGCCAAGCCGGGATCGTCGCCGAGCCGGAAGAACGTCGTCTGCGCTCCGAGACGGCCTGCGTTGTCGAGCTCGCGTACGGCGTAGGCGATCGTCAGCGGGTGCGGCGGGTAGGAGAACCAGACCTCGCCGTCCGCCTCCAGATGGGAGGTCGGCTCGCCGTCGGTGACGATGAGCAGCACCGGTTGCGCGTTGGGATGCTTGCGGAAGTGCCGGTTGGCGAGCAGCAGGGCGTGGTGCAGGTTGGTGCCCTTGTCCCACTTCGCGTCGAGCGCGGTGAGCTCCTCGATCTCCATGGTGCGGGCCGAGCGGCCGAAGCCGATCAGCTGCAGGTCGTCGCCGCGGAAGCGTGACCGGATCAGGGTGTGCAGCGCGAGCGCAGTGCGCTTCATCGGCACCCAACGCCCATCCATCGCCATCGAGAACGACGTGTCGACCAGCAGCGCGACGGCTGCCTGGGTGCGAGCCTCGGTCTCCTGCACCTCGATGTCCTCGAGGCTCAGCCTGTCACCGCCGCGGATCGCGCGGTTGAGCATGGTGCGCGGGATGTCCCAGGGCTCGGTGTCGCCGTACTCCCATTGCCGGCTCGCTCCGGACAGGTCGCCGGCCGCCCCGGCGGTGCGGAGGTCGCGGGCACCCTGGCGGCCGGACATCCGCTGGGCGACGTCGCGCAGCAACGCCTTGCCGAGCTGTCGCATCGCCTTCGGGGTCAGCCGAAGGTTGCCGTCGGAGCCGCGCTCGAGCTGCCCGGAGTCGCGCAGTGCCTGCTCCAGCTGCTGCAGGGTGCGCGCATCGACGGCAGCCGAGTCACCGAGCTGACGGGCCAGGGCGTCCAGGTCGATGTCATCGAGGCGGGCGCCGCCGTAGGACTGCGAGAGCTGGTCGGAGAGCCGGTCGAGCTCGGCGAGATCCTGCAGTACGCCGGTGCCGTCCCCCAACCCGAGTCCCTGCTCGCCACCGAACTGCTCCGAGCCGCCCCAGTCCTCGCCCGGACGGAGCGACTGGAGGTTGCCGTCGAGGCGGTCGAGAGCCTCCATCAGCGCGGGCGACCCGAACGCCTGAGCGGAGAGCTCCATCAGCTCGGCTCGCTGCTCCGGGGTCATCGAGTTGAGCATCCGCTGCGCGGCGGCGGCGCGCTGGGCCAGCGAGTCGAGCAGCTCGTCGATGTCCTGCGGGTTCTCCGGGAAGAAGTCGCCGTGCTTGGCCATGAAGTCGGCGAAGTCCTCGGGGGTGTCCTCGCCCCGCCGGTGCTTCTCCAGCAGCTCGTTGAGGTCGCCGAGCATCTCGTTGACCTGCGCACGGTCCTGGTCCGTGGCACCTTCCAGCGCCTGCTTCATCCCGGCGAAGCGCTGGTCGAGGAGCTCACGGCCGAGCAGGTCCTTGATCTGCTCGTAGGCCTCCCGGGCCTCCCGGCTCTGCCAGTCGTAGGACGACAG
>Ga0164242_10002595_pt1 | contig 20919 bp, 22 predicted proteins | sample OricomgcompostMG_FD_108783 | JGI IMG/M metagenome (GOLD analysis project Ga0164242, IMG submission 108783) | Miracle-Growth compost microbial communities from Emeryville, California, USA - Original compost - Miracle growth compost (MG) ... | reverse complement strand
CGGATGGACAAATTGTCCAATTCCTTTTGTGCTTTCTGGTATTCGGGCATTTGCTTCAGGATATATTCTGAATCTATATATCCAAACTTTTGAGCAGAAGCCGTGCCAGAAATTAGAATTGTAAGAAAAACAACAACAAAAATACGCATTATCTATCTAATTTGTTGACCAATTACAAAAGTTACATGAGAGCGATCTTTTAGAGGGTTTGAGCCAGGAACATCATCTAAACGATAGCCCCAATCGATACCAATCATTCCAAAGGCAGGCATCATAATCCTGGCACCTACGCCGGCAGAACGATACAGATTAAACGGGTTGTAATCTTTGAAATTGTTCCAGGTATTACCCGCTTCCAAAAATGTAAGCCCAATAATAGATAGTGCCGGACTTAGGTTTATCGGATACCTTATTTCTGCTACAAATTTGTTAAAGAGTACGCCTCCTTCTGTTACCTTTCCGCCCACTTTTTGCGGTAGTATACTTTGATCTTGATAGCCTCTTAAGCCTATATAATCGGATCCTAAAACATAGCTAAAATTTGAAAAGCCGCTTCCTCCCATGATGAATCGTTCAAAGGGGCCTACTCCGGCTTTGGTTGTATAGCCTCCAATAAAACCAAAATGTGCCCGGGTATTTAAAACAAGGCTGCGTTTTCTCCCGGGGATTAATGTGGTAAACCAAGAGTTATCCCACATCCACTTATGATATTCCACCAGTTTATATTTTTGCGCATCGCTTATACTAGAGTAATCTTTATTGTTAAATACTGAATAAGGGGGTGTAAGTGTCGCCATAATGGAAATACTTGACCCTCTTGTTGGGAAAGTAAAGTCGTCCAGACTGTTCCTGGAAAGGGTTGCTGTGAAATTTAAGTTATTGGCAGAGGTATTGTCAATCCCCAATTGATTTAATCCTCCTAGTCCATAATTTTTAAACACATATTGCATATAAGATGCTGAATAACTTAGGGCGAAATAATCATCGGGCCATTTAAGTCTTTTCCCGAAGCTTACGGTAACCCCTTGTGCTCTTAAGTGCCCCTCTACTTTGAGGCTGTTTGGGTCTATGTTGTTAATTTGAGACCGGGTTAGGCTAACGCTCAGGGATTGTGGTTTTTTCCCACCCAACCATGGTTCGGTAAAGGAAAGTGAATAGGTTTGATATTGCCTTCCACTTGCTTGAAAGTTTATGGCAAGTCTTTGTCCATCTCCTGAAGGCAGAGGTGCCCAAGTTTTAAACTTGGGCACATTCCGTATTGAAAAGTTGTTGAATACCAAGCCTAAAGTGCCAACAAACCCATAACTACCTCCCCAACCTCCCGAAAGTTGAACCTGATCACTTGGTTTTTCAACGACAGAATAATTTATATCAACGGTTCCGTCGGTAGGATTTGGAACAGGATTGATACCTATTTTTTCAGGATCAAAAAAGCCCAAGGTTGCAATTTCCCTTTGGGAGCGGATGAGATCTGCCCTACTGAATTTTTGTCCGGGTAAAGTTTTTAATTCTCTAAGTATAACCCGGTCGTGTGTTTTGGTGTTTCCACTGATTGTTATATTTTTTATGGTGGCTTGTGGCCCTTCGTAAATTCTCATCTCGATATCAATGGAGTCATTTTCTACACTTACTTCAACCGGTTCCACATGGAAAAAAAGATAACCGTCGTCGAGATAAAGAGAGCTAATATCGTAGCCACTCGGATTGTAGTTTAACCTTGTTTGTAGTTTTGCAAGGTTATATACATCGCCTTTTTTAATATTTAGTATCGTATCAAGTACTTTATCGGGATAAATGTAATTTCCTTGCCATGTAATATTGCGGAAATAGTATTTATTTCCTTCATCTATGGTTATTTCGATATTTATCTTGTTGTCATCTACAAAGTAGGAAGTGTCTTTTGTGATCTTGGCATCCCTGAATCCAAGGGAATTATAGTAGTCTATTATGGCTTGTTTATCTTTTTCAAAATCTTCTGCTATGAACTTTGAAGTTGTTAAAATGGAGTAGAGCCTTTTTTCTTTGGTCTTCTTCATTTTCTTTTTAAGTTTTTTATCGGAAAAGAGCTTTTGTTCTTTATCACTTCTTTGAGGATTTTCGTTGCCATGAATTAAAATCCTGTGAATTCTTACTCTTTTTCCTTTGTCTACTGCGATTTTGATATCTACGGTGTTTCCCCGGGCGGTATCGTCTTTGATCGTAATGTTTGCTTTGGCTTTTAAAAAACCTTTGTCAATAAAATACGCTTTTATTTTACTTTTTGCATTTTTGATTGTGGCATCGGTAATGATTTGCCCGAGGTGAAGATCAATCTTCTTTTTTATTTCGTCTTTGTCCGATTTTTTAATTCCTGTAATTTCAATTTGAGAAACCCTGGGTCTTTCTTGCAGATGAAAATTGAGGTATACTTTATTTCCTTCAATTTTGGTAACAGAGGCAGTTACATCTCCTACCAGTTTTTGATCCCATATTTTTTTTATAGCATTGGTAATATCTTCTCCGGGAATTTGTATTACGTCCCCTACTTTGAGGCCTGCAATCGCCATAAGGGCATTGCCATCCAACGTTGTAAGCCCCGTAAAGGTTATACCTCCAATCGTATACTCTTCAGGATTTGTATAGCTAAAGGTCCTTTGGGGGAGAATCTGTGCTTGGGTATTTTGACTTATAAAAAGTACGTTAAAGAATAAAAATACAGGAAAGAAAAATTTCATTTATTTGTGGGATTCACTTGTTCACTTATTTTACCGAATCTTCGTTCTCGTTTTTGAAAGTCGAGCAATGCTTCATACAAGTTTTCTTTTCTAAAGTCAGGCCAAAGTATATCTGTAATATAAAATTCTGAATAAGCCAATTGCCAAAGCAAAAAATTACTTATCCTCATTTCGCCACTTGTCCTAATCATTAATTCCGGATCTGGAATACCTGCGGTTTGCAAAAAACCAGCAAAAACCTCTTCAGAAATATTGGAAGCCGATAACGCTCCTTTTTCTACTTTTTTTGCCAGCAATTGAGCTGCATGGGCAATTTCCCAACGTCCACTGTAATTAAGCGCAAGAATTAATTTTAATCCTGTATTTGCAGAGGTATTTTTTATTGCTTCCAAAAGTTGTCGCTGACATTTATCCGGCAACTTTAAAGTATTACCGATAGTTAGCAGTTGAATATTGTTTTGCTGGAGGATTTTTATTTCACTTATTAGAGTGGATACCAGTAATTCCATAAGGGCGTTTACTTCCTCAATAGGTCTGTTCCAGTTTTCAGTAGAAAAAGCATAAAGTGTTAAGTATTGTATACCCAATTCTGCACAGCCTTCTGTAACGTCTTTTACGGATTTGACGGCACTTTTATGTCCAAAGATTCTGAGTGCTCCTTTTTTTTTCGCCCAACGCCCGTTACCATCCATGATAATGGCAATATGTTTCGGAAGTTTTTTAAGATCAATCTGCTCCTTTAAACGCATTCTTTTTAATTAGTGTGCAAATCTACAAAACAGAAAGGCATAATAAAAGGGGTTAAAGGAAGCTTCTTGGGCATTTGACCCCATAGAATGTATAGCTAAAGGTAAAACCGGTAAAATAGTACCAGTCTTTCGCATAGGGATCACCTAGTTCCAGCCCCCTTGGGGAGCGTTTAGAACTTATTCCATCTAAATAATCTGAAAATGTTTTTCTTGCAATAAACTCAAAGCCTAAGTTTAAATAAGTAGAAAGTTGGTACCGAAGCCCAACTCCAAAAGGAATTGCTAATGTTGTTCCGTCTGCAACTTCTTTTTTATTGGTCGTATTTTGAGAATAAATAGCAAAGGCAAGACCTCCGGCTAAGTAAGGAGTAAATTTCCTTCGTTGATCATGAGCCTTTCGATAATCAAAAAAATTATATTCTGCCATTGTTGCAAATTCAACGATTGTGGCTGAAGAGGCTTGGTTTCTAAAAAGGGGTAATGGGTCGCTACTATTTTTATCGGCAGCATTAAATTCACCTTCTAGCAAACTAATTTTTATCCCCCAAGCAGGGTCTATATTGTTTTTATAAAAACCATACAGTGATTGCCGATAAGTTCTGAGGTTGTAGGATTGGGAGATTTCTCCTGTATAATTCATTCCGCCTAAAGCAATTCCAAGTTCATGTTTTTGGGCATTTGCCAATAGCGGAATCATTGAAAAAGCAACAAAAAGTATTTTTAACCTTGTTTTCATAGTCAATAAAAGGTTAAAAATAGTAAAATGTTGGTAATTAATCACGGAATTTAGGACAAACTACTCGGGGAGGGATAATATATATTAAGTGGAAGCCGGTAACCACATACCAGTCTTTATTTCCATCTCCCCTTTGTGCACCCGGAATATTATAGCTGTAGATATAGCCATTGTCGGCATTTATACTTTGGTTATTTTTGTTTACAAAGCCACCTTGCCTGTTGATAATGAAATCTTTTAGCCTAGGGTCTTTGTCGATAGCATCTTGTGTGCGATCGGCCATTGTTACAGCAAGGTTCCCTTTCTCTCTTCTTAGCATATCCCTGTCTACATAATTACCGCTTACATCATCTAAGTAATCTGTAAAGGTAAACCGCCAGCCTATTTCAAACCCAAAGTCCAATTGTCTGCTTATTCTATGTCTGATTCCTATACCGAGAGGAATGGCAATTTGATGTAGTGAATAGTTCTTTTTACCTGTTCCCGGAAGACCTTCGCCTTCTGTAGATAGGGGCTTAAGGTTTACCCATCGTCCGGATGGGGAGAGGCCTTGGGGGTTATGATGAAAATAGGCTATCCCGGCAAAAACATATGGGACATATTCGGGCCTTTTTCGATAATGAAGAAAATTACCCACTAGATCATAAATAAAATCTGCTTTTAGTTCAATGAGATCATTTCTGAATGTTACATTACGTAATTTCCTATAGATGTCGTCGATGTCATAACCTGCATTTACATAATCATTTCCTTTAATTCTTCCATAAGAAAAGCTTGCCCGGAAAAAGAGGTATGGATTCCATTTATACATGTATTGGATACCTAAACAGGGTTGAGTGTATCGCAGGGCGGGACTAAGGAATCCCCGCGAAGGGTCAACGTCCCCTACATAGTTTATAGCATTTAGACTTAGCCCTATGCTATGGTATCTGTTTCTTTTATTAAACCTGAACTGTCCATAGGAAAGCTGACTTAGTAAAAGGAAAGTAAGGAGAAACAGAACCCTGTAGCAGTGTGGGAAGCGGATGAGCTTTTTCATACGTTGCCTGAATGATTTCATGAGGTTCTTTTTGAGTGTTTTAAAGGAACAAATATACATTTTTATTAGGCAATAAGTATAATTGTTCTAATTTCTTGAATCTAAGCCCCAGTTTAATTTATTTCTAAGGGTCTCTAAATACTTATACGATTTTAAGGTAATAAGTTTTACCGGGAATGTTTCTTTTTTTATTTTTAACTTGGTATTTGCCCAGATACTTCGGGATCTGGAATCCAAAGAAACCATTATTTTTTTGCTGCGTCCTTCTACTTCAAATGAGAGCTCACAATTGTCGGGAACAATCATTGGACGTACATTTAAGTTATGAGGGCTTACGGGTGCAACAATGAAACTATTATTTTCAGGCAGGACTAAGGGACCTCCGCAACTGAGGGAATAACCTGTAGAACCGGTAGGGGTGCTTACAATAAGTCCGTCTGCCCAGTATGAATTTAAATATTCTCCGTTTAAATAGGTATGGACTACAATCATAGAGGAAGAATCTCTTTTTAGAATTGTAAATTCGTTTAGTCCAAAATCAATTCCTCCAAAAATAGCCTCTTTTGAAATTACCTTTATAAGGGATCTTTCATGTGTAAAATAATTCCCTTGGTATAGGGCGTCTATGGCTTTTAGCGCATCTTCGCAGGCTGTTGCCGCCAGAAAGCCTAATCTTCCGGTATTAATCCCTAAAATCGGAATTTGTTTTTTCCCGACATAAGTAACTGTTTCCAGTAAAGTTCCGTCTCCTCCTATACTTAGTATATAATCTGTTTTTTTTAGTGAATCCGGGGAGTCATAGCTTTTGACCTTGCCCGTTTTTATTTTTTTCTTTTCAAGGGCAGTTAAAAAACCCGAAAACACGGTAAGTTGGGCTTCTCTTTTTTGTAGCTCGTTAAATAAGTTTTGAATAAAAGGAGTAGCGTCATCATTAAATGGCCGTCCATGTACAGCAATTTTCATAAAGGTAAAGATAGCCTAAAATTTAGATATTGAGGTATCTGAAAAGAAGATCAAGTCTTTCTTTTTCCACATTTAAATGCTCGGTTTCCTGAAAATGAGCCACAATTTTGTAGTTATGCCTTTCCAGTGTGGCAATAATTCCACTGAGGTCTTGTTTGTTTAGCTTTAAGGTTAATTTTGATTGAGCTGCATTTTGTTCCGTTAGAAAAAATACACTAAGAATTTTAGCGTCATTTGATTCGATAAGATGTGCTATTTCTGTAAGGGAATAATCTTGTGGTTCGAGTGAAAGCACAATTATTCCTCCGGGTCCCTGCCCCGCATACATTTTTGCTAAGGTTGTGGCTGTTTCGTTTACCGGAACTACGCCTACATAATGATTTTCACTATCAAGAATGGGAATGATTTGCAGCCCGTTTTCTGTAGCGAGTTTAATAATATCATAAAAATGGCTTGTAGGGTAGGCATGTACATTTTCTGCTATAAGCCGAAAGTTGGAAAGCATTTTTTCCACGTCGCTAAAATCATATATCTGCTCTTCGGAAATTATGCCTTTGTAAACGGTTTCATCTACAACAGGCAATTGGTTTATACGCAGTTTTTCCATCCAATTGAGAGCCAACTGAGCCGAATCGGAAGATTTTAATGGCGGGATTGTTTGGTTTATAAGTTCTTCGGCTATCATGCAATTGCTTTCTGTTCTAAAAATTGACTAAATATTTTATTGAACTTTTCGGGGTGTTCCATCATAGGAGCATGTCCACAATTGTCAATAAAATTTAACACTGAATTGGGAATAAGCCGATTAAACTCATATGCAACCATTGGAGGGGTGATCGTATCATTTAATCCCCAAATCAATAAAGTAGGAATCTTTATGTTTGTTATATCTTTTGCCATATTGTGCCTTTGGGCAGATTTGGCAATGGCAACAATATTCATACATTTTGGGATACTTGAAACAATGGAATACACCTCGTCTATTAATTCTTTTGTAGCGGTTTTGGGATCATGAAAGGTAAAAGCGACTCTTTCTTTTATATACTCATAACTTCCTCTTTTGGGGAAGCTTCCACCCATAGAATTTTCAAATAGCCCGGAACTTCCGGTTAATACCAATCGGGATACTTTTTCGCTATTCCTTAAAGTATAGATAAGTCCAACATGCCCACCAAGGGAATTTCCAAGTAAGGTTAAATCTTCGAGATTTTTGAAGCTTACAAATTCTTCAATAAAACGAACCAAGCCTTCAACACTTGCCGATCGGATAGGCATATCATAAATCGGCATAACGGGAATTATCACCCGGTAATTGGGAGAAAATGCATCAACCACCTTTTCCCAATTGCTTAGTGCACCAAATAAACCATGGAGTAACAAAAGGATTTCTCCTTTTCCTTCGTCAACAAACTTGAATTTCCCGAATTCCTTAACAATAATACTCATGGGTGGAGGTGTATTAGTTTTATTAACGTGCAAAGTAAAACAAAGTTTGGATTTATTCAACCACTAAATTTTGACATAATTTTACCCAGTTTTGTATAATATTTTCGCCTTTTTCGGTTAAAAAAGCTTCCGGGTGGAATTGTACCCCAAAGATTGGGAGTGTTTTGTGTGCTATAGCCATAATTAGCCCCTCTTCTGTTTTTGCTATAGGCTCAAGTGCCAGGGGTAGGTTTTCAATAAGGAGGGAATGATATCTGACAGCAGAAAATTGGGGAGGGAAATTTTTAAAAAGGGGGTGTGAGACATTGCACGAGATGCGAGAGATTTTACCATGCACAGGCATTGGAGATTTTACTAAAGAAGCCCCGAAATAGGTGCCGATTGCTTGGTGTCCAAGGCATATTCCAAGAATAGGTAGTTGTGATTTAAAAACATGTATGTAGTCTAATAGAAATCCGGAAGAGAGCGGTGTCCCCGGACCGGGAGAGAGAACAATACCTGTAATATTTTTCAGGGAAATATTTTTCAGGGAAATATTATTTCTTAAAACCTGTGTTTTTTCCCCACTGCGTTCAATATAGTCAATGAGATTCCACGTAAAGGAATCAAAATTATCTATCACGAGGATCACTGTAGCTCAAAGAGTTTTTTTATGGCAGGGAATATATCTTGAAAGGGAATTACATAACTTATCCAGTGCACAACATGGGGAGCAAAATCGATTAGAGTTGGGAATAACCAGGTGTTTTCTGTATAATGCTTAGGTATTTCCAAATCCGCAACTCTTGTAAGCCATAAGACAAGACTTAGCGCAAAAGCCATTTTTAGGATTCCTATACCGGCACCCACTAAATTATCTATGCTCCCTAGTAAAGTATAATCTACTATTTTTTTCAACACTTTACCTAAAAGGTGAATAGCGAAAAAGACAAGTACAAAAATTGCAATAAAAGCAATAAAGGGAAGCAGCATGGTTTGCCAACCCCACTCATTCTGTAAATACTCCATTCCGGTATTTAAAAGCTTAAAAGCAGAAACAATAGCAACGATAAAAGCAAGGAATGTAATGATTTCAAGAAAAAGCCCTTTTCGGAAACCTCGCCAAGCCCCAAAAATCAACAAAAGAGCAAGAATAATATCTACTATTTTCAATTTTTATTTAAAAGAGACCTCACCATAAAAGATACGACTTTCCCCTCTGCCTGTCCTGCCAGGTCTTTGGTCGCCACTGCCATTACTTTGCCCATATCCTGCGGGCCACTTGCTCCGGTTGTTTCTATGATTTGTTTTATTTTTTCTAAAAGGGCTTCTTCTGAAAGTTGTTTGGGAAGAAATTCTTCAATAACTACAAGTTCCGCAAGCTCAACCGACTGAAGGTCTGTTCTTCCTTGATTGGCATATAATTCTGCCGATTCTCTTCTTTGTTTGGCTGCTTTGGTAAGAAGCTTAAGCTCATCGTCCCGAGAAATGGCTGCTCTTGCACCTTTTTCTGTTTCAGCTAGAAGGATAAGTGATTTTATACTTCTTAAAGCCCTTAGCCTATCTTTGTCTTTTGCCAACATAGATGTTTTTATTTCGGCTTCGATTTGCTCTTTTAAAGTCATAATTTAAAAAGTTTAGATGAAATACTTTTATTTGCAAAAGTAAAAAGAAAATAAACATTATATGACCACCCTTAGTGTAAATATAAACAAAATCGCAACGCTTCGAAATTCAAGAGGAGGTAATCGCCCCAATGTGCTTGAAGTTGCGCTTGATTGTGAGCGATTCGGTGCGCAGGGAATAACGGTTCACCCAAGACCCGATGAGCGGCACATAAGATACAGCGATGTGCGGGAATTAAAAAAAGCGCTTCGGGTTGAGCTTAATATAGAAGGGAATCCGCTGGGTAAGTTTGTTGATTTGGTAAATGAAGTGGTTCCGGCACAAGTTACCCTTGTCCCTGACCTGCCTGATGCCTTGACTTCAAATGCAGGGTGGGATACCGTGAAAAATTTTGATTTCCTGAAAAGAAGGATAAGTGATTTTAAAGTACGGGGAATAAGGGTTTCCGTATTTGTTGATCCGGTTATTGAAATGATTGAAGGGGCGGCAAAAGTTGGAGCAGACCGGATTGAATTATATACTGAATCATATGCACAACAGTTTAAGAAAAATGCTATAGATGGTGTGCTGCCCTATGTGGAAGCGGCAAAAAAAGCAAAGGAATTAGGTTTGGGCATAAATGCCGGTCATGATCTCGATCTTGATAATTTAGAATTTCTAAAAACAAATATTCCCTGGCTTGATGAAACTTCAATAGGACACGCCCTTATTAGCGATGCTTTATATTATGGACTTGAAAACACGATTCAGATGTATTTAAAACAATTGGAGAAGTGAAATTATTTTACAGAGAATTGGGCGAAGGGAATCCGCTTGTTTTATTGCATGGTGTTTTTGGCGCATCGGATAACTTGCTCACTATTGCTAAATTACTTGCCGGGAAATACAAAGTTTATATAGTAGATGCAAGAAACCATGGGCAATCCCCCCATAATACCGAATTTACTTATGAAGCAATGGCAGATGACTTATGCGTGTTCATTGAAGAGAAGCAATTGAAGAAACCTGTTTTAGTAGGACATTCTATGGGAGGTAAAACGGTTATGAAATTTGCCGCTACAAGGGAGGCAATGGCTGAAAAATTTATTATACTTGACATTTCTCCAAGATATTACCCACGGCATCATGATCAGATTCTCGAAGGATTAAATGCTATAGATGTTGAAAACATAGGTAGCCGGGGGGCTGCCGATAAAAAATTGGCTGCCTATATTCCGGAGTTAGGGGTAAGGCAATTTTTACTTAAAAATTTGGAAAGGACAGAGGAGGGGGGTTTGCGATGGAAATTAAATTTGCCTGTAATTACAGAGAAAATAGAAAACATTGGAGAAGGTTTACCTGATGATGTACGGGTAACAAAGCCAATCCTTTTTATTCGGGGAGGAAAATCTGGGTATATTAGGGAAGAAGACAAAAACCTTATTCATAAATTGTTTGTAAATGCACGCATTGAAACGGTAGAAAATGCCGATCATTGGTTGCATGCTGAGCAACCAGAGCAGGTTGTGGCTCTTATGGAAAACTTTATCGAAACTTCCTTATAATAAATAGAATAAAGGTTAATAAAATACTAAGTAAAATACTGGTTGCGAAAGGGAAATAAAAAGAAAAGTTTTTTTTCTGAATAAAAATATCCCCGGGTAATTTGCCGGGAAAAGGGATTTTCCCGGCAAATGAAATAAGAAGACCAAGAATTGCAAGGACAATGCCTGCGATAATCATTATTTTCCCGAGACCATTGAATTGATCCATTTCTTTAATGTAGAATGAACAACAAAGATAATAACAATAGAAAATATTTTTTGATTCCTACTTTTTTAGCAGAGGAAAATGACGAAACTATATTGGCTCCTATAATAAAAGAAGCACTTACAGAGTTAAATTATTTTCTTGTGGAAGAAGTCCGTACAGCCAGGCGGTTTATCAGTAAGATGCGTACAGGAAGAGTTATAGAAGAGTTGATCTTTTTTGAAGTAAATAAAAAAACCTCTATTGCCGAAGTAGAAAAAATAATAGCTAAAATACCTAAAGATGAATCTATTGGGATAATGTCTGAAGCCGGTTGCCCTGGAATTGCAGATCCGGGGGCAGCAGTAGCAATGGTAGCACACAGGAGAGGGGGGCATATTGTTCCTCTTCCCGGCCCCTCTTCTATATTTATGAGTTTGATGGCTTCGGGATTTTCAGGACAAAAATTTTGTTTTTCAGGGTATTTGCCTATTGCCCGGGCAGAAAGAGTAAAAGCGATTTTAGCACTTGAAAGGGAAGCTGAAAAAGGAGTAACACAGCTATTTATGGAAACTCCTTATAGAAATAATCCTTTATTGGAGGATTTATTGAAGACATTAAAAGGAGCAACAAATCTTTGCATTGCAGCGGAAGTAACCGGAAGCAATGAATTTATAAAAACGAAAAGTGTAAAGGAGTGGAGAGGGAATGAAATTCCAAACCTCCACAAACGACCAACCATATTTTTGATTGAAGCCGTAAAAACAAAATAAAAACGAGAAATTTCATTTTCTTATTTATTGACTTAAATTTGGTACTTAAAATTAGAAAAATAGACGATGTCATATTTATTTACTTCAGAGTCTGTGTCGGAAGGACATCCAGACAAGGTTGCCGATCAGATTTCGGATGCTATACTCGATGCAATGCTGAGCCAAGACCCAAATTCAAGGGTAGCCTGTGAAACAATGGTTACTACCGGACTTGCTGTAATTGCCGGAGAGGTTACGACAAAAGCCGAAGTTGATATTCAGGAAATTGTTCGAAAGACCATTAAAAGAATAGGCTATACCAAGGCCGATTATATGTTTGAAGCAGACTCTTGCGGTATTCTTACTGCTTTGCACAAACAATCACCCGATATTGCACAGGGAGTAAATGAAGGCACTGATAAAGAGCAAGGTGCAGGAGACCAAGGAATGATGTTTGGTTATGCGACCAAGGAAACCCCTGAGCTTATGCCCATGGCCTTGGCTTTTTCACACCGGATATTAAAAAAACTTTCCGAAATAAGAAGAGAAGGGAAAGTAATGCAATATCTTCGACCGGATTCTAAGTCGCAAGTTACTATTGAATATAATGATGAAGGAAAGCCATTAAGAGTGCATACAGTTGTTGTATCTACCCAACATGATGATTTTGGCGAGGAGAAGGCTATGTTGGAAACTATTTCCCAAGACATAAAAAAATATGCAATTGCATCGGTAATACCTGCTGAGTTGTTAGATGCTAATACTGTTTATCATATAAACCCTACCGGGAAATTTGTAATTGGAGGCCCTCATGGCGATACTGGTCTTACAGGAAGAAAAATTATAGTAGATACTTATGGAGGAAAAGGCGCACATTGGGGAGGTGCTTTCTCAGGAAAAGACTCTTCTAAAGTAGATAGAAGTGCGGCTTATGCTGCAAGGCATATAGCAAAAAATTTGGTTGCTGCCGGTGTTGCAGATGAAGTTTTGGTTCAGGTAGCCTATGCTATTGGGGTTTCGAGACCTGTTTCCCTAAACATTAACACCTATGGAAGTGCCAAGGTAAATAAACACGATGGAGAAATTGCTGCATTGGTAAGCAATATATTTGATATGCGGCCTAAGGCAATTGTAGAACGCTTTGGGCTTAAAAACCCAATTTTTGAGGTAACGGCTTCGTTCGGACATGTTGGAAGAGAACCTTTTGTTCAAGAGGTGGATATAACGCATACTTCTATAAGTAAAGAAGGCAATTCTGTTACGGAATGTAAAAAGACTGAAAGGAAAAAACTGGAATTCTTTACTTGGGAAAAATTGGATTACGTAGATCGGATTAAAAAAGAATTTGGAATTTAAGCTGTTAAAAAATAAGTCCGGAGAAACGGATAAGGTCAAAACCTTGTCCGTTTTTTTGTTAAGAGCGAAATTTTACCAGCGTTACAAAGTCAGAAGCATCATCACCCACCTTTTCTATTTCCTTATATTTTCTTAAAAAAGAGCGTACCAGTTCTTTTAATGTTCCAGTGCCTCTTCCATGCACTACTTTTGCTTCAGGGATTCCCAATAAAATTGCATCGTCTACCCAAGCATTTAAATCGGTTATAATTTCTTCTTTAGGTTTGCCTCTTACATCCAGTTCAAACTGAAAGTGATGAAGTTTCTCTTTGATGTCAATAGAACGTATTGCCGATGATGGAAGATTATCACTAATAGGGTTTTGCGGTGTTTGTGGCTTAGGGGTTTTTACAGGACTTACGTTGCTTTTTTTGACCGTCATCTTCATTGAGCCAACCGACAGTTCTAAGGTGTTACCTTTAATAGCAAGAATTTCGGCTACTGTTTCCTGTTCGTTTATTTTTACAAAGTCACCCGGTTTGAATGTTGTCATTTATTTGAAGATCTTGAATGCTATGAAATAGGATTTAAAGCATAAAAAAAAGAGCTACTTAATTTTTTAAGTAGCTCTTTTTTATTAAAATTCGTTCATTTTTTCTTTTAATCTTTTTAATTTCCTTGCCATGACTTCGCAGGCAGTATCAATAGCTTCTTCGAAAGATTCAGCTTGTTCTTTTACGTTTAAGTCCTGTTTAGCAGCTAGGTGTACTTGAAGGTGTACCGATTTATTTCCTTTTTCGTCGTTTGTTTCGACTTTCAGATAGACTTCTCCGTCAATTATTCGGTCAAAAAAAGTATCCAGTTTATCCATCTTTTTTTGAGTGAACTGGAGTAGCTTTTGGTCTGCATCAAAATTAATAGCTTGGATCTGCAGTTTCATACGTAGGTAAAGTTTAAAGTTAAAATTATGCTTTAGGGTGTGCTTGATCAAAAATAGCTTTTATTTTATCAAACGTATTATGTGTATAGACTTGAGTTGCTGCAAGGCTGGAATGCCCTAACAATTCCTTTATGGCATTTAAATCTGCCCCCTTATTTAGAAGATGTGTAGCAAAGGTATGTCGTAAGACATGCGGACTCTTTTTCTCTATGGCGGTAATCATGGATAAATATTTATTTACAATACGATAAATAAAAACAGGATATGCAGCCTCTCCTTTGTCTGTAACTATAAAACTAGCTGATTTTTCCGATACTGCTGCTTTTGCTGCAATATAAACATTAATAAGTTCAAGCAAAGATTTGTTTAGCGGAATTATCCTTTCTTTTTTCCCTTTCCCCAAAACCTTTATGGTGGCACTTCCTAAGGAGATGGCATTTTCTTGAAGCCCTATTAATTCAGAAAGCCGGATTCCTGTTCCGTAGAGCATTTCAATAATTACCTTATCTCTTAGCCCTGTCCAACCTTCCGGATACTTAAAATCGTTCAATAATTTTTGAATTGCTTTTTCTTCCACAAAAACCGGTAGTAATTTCTTGTTTTTGGGTGCTATTATTTTTTGTGTTGGGTCTTGTATAACAAGCCCTTTTTTGAAAAGAAATTTATAGAAAGACCGGATGCAGGCTATTTTACGATTTATAGAGCGTGTAGAACACTTATTCTCCGCAAGTTGGTGAAGCCAGTTCCTAATCATTTGGAAAGTAGCTTGAGTAGGATCTTGCAAATCAAAACTATCGTTTAAAGAAGTTGAAAATTGAGCAAGATCGGTCCGATAGGCTATAATAGTATGCACAGAATACCTTTTTTCAAATTGCAGGTAATTGATAAAAGACTTTGTTATATCGGCCATCCCATCCATAGAACTAATATAGTCAAAAGTATATATAAAGCAAAAGCCTTTTGTAGTCTTTGTAAATGACGACATCCCGCTTTTAGGATACCCTTTGAAGTAAAGTATCTTGTTTTACTTTTTCCCATTCCTTAGTATCAGGATTATATTTTTTTATAACCCTGGCCGGGTTACCCGCTGCTATAGAATAGGAAGCGATATCTTTTGTTACTACACTTCCTGCTGCTACAACAGAGTGTTTTCCAATGGTTACTCCTGCGGTAATTACCGCATTGGCACCAATCCAACATTCATCTTCAATTACTATAGGGGAAGTTGTACATTTCTGCTTGCAAATAGGCGTTTCAATTTCCCGAAAACCGTGATTGAGTCCGCTTATTACAACATTTTGGGCTAGAATAACATAATTACCGATAGTTAAGGGGCCAATTAATACATTTGAAAGCCCAATGCGTACATTGTCTCCTATTTTTACGGCTCCCATTCCATTGTTTACTACCGAAAAATCTTCTATAGTAGAATCTTTTCCTATTGAAAAGCTGCGAAAGGGGAGAAGATCCATTCGGGCATTTCTTCTAATAAGGGTATTTCTACCTTTTTGATGTTTAAAAGGATTTATAAATATTTTGACCCACCTTCTTGGCCTTGCCTGATTTTTGGGGATTAGCACCCGGAGGAGTATTTTCTTTAGTCTTTCGTCCGATTTGACCTTTTGAATAAATTGTTGAATGGTTGATTGATTCTTAATAGCTTCCATCTTTATTTGTATATACGGTTCTATTCAAACAATTGAATTGAACAATGTTTTGTTTTATTTCAAGTATTTAAAATTTTGACTTAACAAAATGGAAAGTGAAGGGGTTAAATTTAGTAAAGTGTGTGAAAAATGATGAAGCGATTTATAGTGCCGGAATGGGTTTTGGAACACAATTTCTTTTATGACCCAAGTAATTTATCGAAGGAAAGGATAGAGATTATTCGGAAGGGATTGGAAAAGTTTGGGACAGAAACACCAAATGTATCAATCGTAATTCCCGCTTATAATGAGGAAGCAAGTTTGCTTCGTGCGCTGTCTTCTTTTTCAAGGATGGCAACTAAACATAAGGCAGAGTTGATTGTGGTAAATAATAATTCAAACGATCGCACACAGGAAATCCTTGAGGTATGTGCTGTAAAAACTGTTTTTGCTCAAAGACAGGGTATAAGCTATGCTCGCCAAGCCGGACTAGAGGCGGCAAAGGGAAAGTATATATTAAGTGCCGATGCAGATTCTATTTATCCTGTTTACTGGATTGATACCTTGGTAGAACCACTGATGAATAAGGATGAGGTTAGCTGTCCTTACGGGACTTATTCATTTATCCCATCTTCCGGAAATTCAAGAGTATCCTTGGGTTTTTATGAAATGATGGCTGAAGCATTTTTTAAAATTAAAAGGAAACAGCGCGAATGCGTAAATGTAATGGGCTTTAATTTTGCTTTCAGAAAGGAAGATGCTTTTAAGGTAGGTGGTTATAGCCATAACCTACAGAGAAATAGGACAGGAAGGAGTGAAGATGGGTGGATGGCTTACCAACTGATGAAGGTGGGAAAATTGTGCCGGGTAGATGATCTAAAAGGCAGAGCATGGACTAGCGACAGGCGACTTATGGCGGATGGTAGTTTGGCTAAAGCTTTTCAAAATAGAGCTAAAAAAGAGCTTAAAAGACTGTCTCTTTATTTTAATTCGAGGTATGCGGTACATTCGGAATGATTTTTTCCGGGGCGAAGCCGATATGTTTGTTGGATTTTAAATTATATTTTTTTAGAAAGGGGGAAATGTTATAAGCACTTTCCTCCTCTGTTATTGGAACTTCGATTCCGGCTTTTGTCTTTATAAAAGACAGTTTTTGGGTATCGGTTTCAATTTTATTGGAGTATTCCGTTTTTTTGATTGTTGCCGGATGAAATAAAAAAACGGAATTTGCCTTTTCATCTATAAAAAGATTGTTGATAAAATAGTTTTTGGTATTTTCATTGAACCAGCGAATACAGTTTTGCCCACAATTGTAAAAAGTATTGTTTAAAATAACGATGCTGTCTCCTTTTAGCGCATCCCTGTTATCTGTAAATAGACCGGATTCCCCCGTGTTCTTTATTAAATTATTAAAAATTATGGTCTCCCCTTTTCCCAGCATTATTATTCCATTTCCTCCTCCATTCTGTATATAATTATTGTAAAAAAGCCCTCTCGTTCCTTCTCCAATTTGCATTCCATTATTTTGAGGGGGAATGCCTTGCTTCCCAAATCCGTTTATCGTATTGTTAAAAACAAGCGTGTTTTTAGTAGCACATCCGATTTGAATTCCTTCCCATCCACTATTTTCAACCTTGTTGTTAAAGACTTTTAAATTTTCAATTGTGTGAGGGTACAAGGTATCTCCCGGGCATTTTTTATTTTTTGTGATACCATTGTAGAAAGAATTTCCAATATAAAAGCCTTCTCCTTTTGTATCATGCACGTAGTTATCGTGAAAAGCTATATTTTTTTGAGTAAAAATACCTCGGTTTACAGAACCGTCACATTGAGGGTCTGTTTTACTTAAAACGCCTGCAAACCCGGTATGTGCAATTTCGATATGGTCTATTTCAAAATCAGAGCTTTTCCCACCAATAGAGAGCCCACTTGCTTTTGGTCCGGTAGAGCGTACCTGAATCCCATATTGTTGTGTAGGGTCGCCGGAGCCGGAGAGGTGGAAATAAGTGCAGTTTTGTAGTTTAAACCCGTAGTAGAAGTCTTTATTTTCTACAATGACAAGTCCTTTGTTGATGATTACAATAGGATGTAAGGAATCTCCGGAAAGATTTTTAAGTTGAAGATACCTTTTTGTACCTGCTTCCAAACAAAGTGTGTCCCCCCCTTTTAGGTTCAGTTTTGCCCCATCCAGATACAGCAGAGAAGCAGGCATTGTATAGGAGCATCTTTGTGCGTAAAGCGTTATAAAGAGTCCGAAAAAAAGGAGTGAAAGGGAAAGCTTTTTCATTTTGTTTTTTCCAAAACTAAGCTCTTTAAGGGAGAAATAAAAAAGCCGATCTCAATTCTTTGAGACCGGCTTTGCTTGTTAACTCTTGCTATCTGAGGAATCGCTCTTTGGAAGGCGATTTCCGATTGATTTTTAGTTCTTTATCTATCAATTATGGTGAAGTGTACTGTTGTTGCTTCACCTCTTTTACCGGAATTGTGCTTACCGGTGTAAGGGATTCCACTTAGGGAGTGCGAGCCTCTTTTGAGGGAAGCTTTTGTATAGTTTCCATTAGCATCCCCAAACAAAGCATAAGGTTTAGAGCTTTCAGTTCTTCTGATTCTATCGTATTGGAACAGGACAGAAGAAACAGCGTCGCTTGTGTTTGCTCTTATGTTGAAAGATCTGGTTCCTAGTTTGCTAAGATTTATCGCAGCCCCGTTTGTAATAGTTAGCAAGTCTCTGTTTGTTTCCGCATCAATGAGTGTAAAGCTTGTAACTTTAGGTGCAGTTTGATCCGGTGGTGTAGAGGAATCTCCATCACCCGGAGAGCTATCCGGCTTTTTCTCTACAATAAGTTTGAATGAAGAAGAACTTACACCTCCTTTTTGGTCATTCGCAACAATTGTTATATTATATTGCCCAACGTTTGAAGTACCCGGCTTGAAATGTATGGTTGCGGAATTATTGCTGCCTAATTGCAAGCTTGCAAATGCCGGAAGTCCGGGAGAAGTTATGACAACTGCATCTCCATCGGCATCTGTTGTTGCGATGTTAATAGCCTTTGTATCTTCTGCTGTCATAGAAAGGGCAGGTACAGGGGTGATTACAGGTGCAACATTTTTAGGTGTTTCTGCTTTATTAATTACAGTAAAGCGTATGGTTTCCGTTGTACCTTTTGTGCCGGATGCGTGAGCAGCTGTATAAGGTGTTCCACTTAATGTATACGAGCCTGTTTCTAGCGATTTCTTAGTGTAGTTTCCACGGGAGTCTCCGAATAATGCATACGGACTTGAGTTTTCAGTTCTATTAGATCCGTTATATTGGAACAGGACAGAAGAAACTCCTACGCTTGTATTTGCTCTTATATTGAAAGATTGGGTTCCGATAGTAGCAAGATTAATTTCATACCCATTGGCAATAGTAGCAAGATCTCTGTTTGTTTCTGCGTCAACAAGTGTGAAGCTTGTTATTTTAGGTGCAGATTGATTCGGTGGTGTAGTTGTTCCTCCATCTCCATTCCCGTCATCCGGCGGTGTTGTGCTTGTTTCTCCATCATCCGGTGGCGTAGTCGTCGTTCCTCCGTCATCCGGCGGTGTGGTTGTTCCTCCTGAAGAGCCGTACTCAAAAGCTCCAATGTCAAAAGATGCCCCTGCAGGCCTCATAGAGCCAAGATAGTCAGATGTAACCCCGAAAGAAGCAGTGCTCACCCCCTGATCTATGGCAGGAGAGCCGGAAAGAAGGCTATAATCACCATTAGATGCTGATGCAAATTTAACATCTGCAATATTCATCGTTGTATAGTTATTTTTTGCGGTTAACTTAACACCGGAAGCAGTATTTATATATTTTCCGCTTTTAGGGTTCACGATGATGTTATTGATAACCGTGTTCATAGGCACTTTTTCTGAGTAAAGACGAATACCATCGCTTCCGGAATTGATAATGGTATTATTTACAAGTGTAAAGCCATTTCCCGGAGTATATCTTTCATCTACAAAGATTCCTTGGGCACCCGCATCGACTATGATGTTGTTTGATACGACGTTGTCTCCTATACCTAATAGTATAATTCCAACCCCGGGACCATTCTTGATAATGTTGTTGTACAACTTTCCACCTGTTCCTTCGCCAATTTGTATTCCGTTATTTTGGCTGTTTGCAAAGGGACTTTCGCCAAAGTATTGAACGTCGTTGTTGAATACTTCACAATCTTTTGCTGCGGAACCCACTTGAATCCCTTCGCAGCCGGTATGTCTTACTTTGTTATTGTAGATTCGAACTCCTTCAATAGCAGAGGGATATTTTGTACCACAGGAGAGATTCATTCCGGATGACCAGAAGGAGTTTCCCACATAAAACCCTTCGCCTACCGTATTGTGTACGTAGTTGTCATGCAGGCTTATGTCTGTTATTGTAAGGTTTTCACGCCAAGTAGCAGGGTCACAGCTAGGATCGGTTTTAGCCATGATTCCGGCAAAACCTATGTCGTGTACCTCTACATGATCTACCTCCGCATTGGTTGTGAGGTAATCAAGCATCAGGCCTTGGTGGGTTCCTTTGAGTTCGATGCCATAGTTATTGATCCCGTCACCGGTACCGGAAATGCGGATGTACTTGCATTGCCAGGCTTTTAGGGCATAACTGTTGCTGGAAGCACCAGTTATTATTACTTTTCCACCTTTGTTTACAATGGTTATTGGTTTGGAACTGGTTCCGGTAAAATTCTTTAATAAGAGTGTACCTCTTGTACCGGCTTCAATTCCAACCACAGCACCTTCAGGCAAGTTGAGCGTGGAAGCATCTACAACTTGCTGGTCTGCTTTGATAACATAATCGAATTGAGTAACAGCGGAAATACCGATGCCTTCCTCTGTTGGTGTTTGGCTTTTTGGGGTCAGTTCATCTCGCTTTTTACAAAATGTAAAAGCCAAGACTGAAAGCCCGATTATAAAAGCATTTGAAAATCGCATAATTTTTTAAGGGTTTAGTTGAAAATATTCAAATGGACTAGAGGAACGGGACTTATTTTCTAATTCGTATAGGCATTATTTTTCTGCTCAGGGGACAAGCGTTAGGATTTTAGCCATAAAAAAGAGCAGTAGTGTGAACTTTATAAAAAATTGACAACAAAATATTGTTTGTTAGATTATTATAATTATTCCACAATTGATAATATACTATAAAGGGGTATTATGCGAAAGATAGTAACGTAAGAAAAACGTGCAAATGGGGGTAAAATACTACGTATTTTTTAAAAAAAAGTTAAAAAAAAGATTT
>Ga0164242_10002594_pt1 | contig 20921 bp, 17 predicted proteins | sample OricomgcompostMG_FD_108783 | JGI IMG/M metagenome (GOLD analysis project Ga0164242, IMG submission 108783) | Miracle-Growth compost microbial communities from Emeryville, California, USA - Original compost - Miracle growth compost (MG) ... | reverse complement strand
TCTCGGTGGTCTCACTGGGGCCGGGCCACGATCGGACCAGGAACGACGTGCGGGAACCTTGAATGTCATGTCGATGCCTCCGGAGGGACGGGTCACCGGCGCACCGATGACGGGGCGCGACAGACGAAGAGCGCAGCGCAGACTGGCACCCCGCGTCCGAAGCTCGTTGCAGGATTTGTTGGCACAGCGGTCATTACTCGTATAGTAATATTAGATGGTAAGGCGTGTGTCAACGGTCACATGCCGACCCCACCAGGCGTACGGTCGCCCGTGTCGCCGACGGCAGATCCAGGAGTGCCATGCGCATCGCCCACCTCACCGACCTCCATCTCCGTCGTCATCTGCCTGGGACGTCGATCCTGGGAAAACGACGGAGCCGTGAGGCCGCGTCGGTCATCGAGCACGCGCTCCGCGACGCTCGCGAGCGAGGCGCGGACGTGGTGGTGGTCACCGGTGACCTGGTCGACGTGCCGCCGTATCTCCTCGCCGGCCAGACCCCGTCCTGCTGGGACGCGGAGCGCTGGCTCGCCGCGATGGAGGCCGACTACCTGCTGATCCGGACGATGCTGGCCGACTCGGGTCTGCCCGCCATCGTGGTCCCGGGCAATCACGATTCCTATGAGGTCGCCGAACGCGTCTTCGGCGCCTCGCCCGCCGTCCGCGAGATCGGCGGCCTGACGTTCGTCAGCTTCTGGGACGAGGAGGACCAGCGGCACGTCCCTCGTCGCCTCGGGCGACAGCGCGAGCTCTTCGACCGGATGCTTGCGCAGCCGCGACCGCAGGTGCACCTGCAGCACTTCGTCATCACGCCGGAGCTCAACGAGGACTGGCCGCACACGTACGCCGAGGGCGAGGAGCTGCGTCGACACATCGTCGACTCGGGCAGCGTGCGGCTCTCGCTGTCCGGCCACTACCACCCCGGCACGGACCTGATCCGCGACGCCGGCACGGCGTTCTCCGCCGGCTCGGCGCTGGTCGAGCCTCCGCACTGCTACCGGATCTACGACGTCGACGACGCCGACGCCGACACGCCGGTGACGATGCAGGTCGTGCCGCTCCTCGCCGATCGGCTGCGGCGGCCCGCGGCCTTCGTCGACTACGCGGCCTGCCTCACCGCCCTGCCGGCCAACCTCGGTGAGCTGGAATCGCTGCGTCCACGCGACGGCGCCGCGGCCGTGCTGTCGGATCTCGCCGCCGCCGGCTACCTCCTGATCGCCTTGGCCGACGAGAGCTGGGCGGCCCGGGCCCGCCGTACCCCTCATCTCGTCGACGCCGTCCTCGACCGAGCCGCCGAGCTGTTCGGCGACGAGGGCGCCGTCATCGACGCCGTCTACTTCGCGTCCACCGCTACCCGGACGGCCGCGCTGCGGCAGGCCACCGCCGAGCTGCGCCTCGACCTGGAGTCGAGTTGCCTGGTCAGCTCCGACGGCGTGGCACCGATGCCCTTCGCATGGTGAACGGCGCCGGACGGAACTAGCGAGCGCGGACCAGGTCGTTCAGCAGCGCGGCAACGCCGGCGCCGGCCGGCGCATCCGCGACCGTCCCGCCGGCACGTCGTACCGCGTCCTTGACCCCCGGCGTGGCATTGGCGACGGTGGCCGACCGGAATCCGCAGTGCCCGTCCACCATGCTCCGGTCATTGTCCGAGTCGCCGATGGCGAGCACGTGGCCAGGCTCGACGCCCAGAACGCCGGACAGGGCGGTCAGGCTGCTGGCCTTGTCGACGAGGGCGTCGTGCACCTGCACCAGGTGACGGTTCCGGTTGCAGGCCAGACCCGAGGACTCGGCCCGCAACCGCGCGCGCAGGACCTCGGCGAACTCGATGGCGTGCTCCTCCGCCCCGAACGCGACCACGCCGAGGCCCGATCGCAGCGTGTCCGACCAGGTGTGGTGCAACCGAGCCGCCCAGCCGCGTTCAGCCGCGCGGGACAGCAGCCACTCGACCCAGCCGAAGGCCTCCGCGGCCAGGCCGTCCCAGCGCGCGTGCGTCGGCTCGTTCCACGAGGCGACCGGCTCGAAGGCCGCTGCTCCGCTGCCACCGCGGTACAGATGCAGATCGCGCTCCTCGCAGATCAGCGCGGAGAACGCGCCGCCGTCCAGGCCGAAGCGCCCGAGCACGTCCAGCTGGAACTCGAGGGGCCGACCGCTGGCGGTGGTGAAGCGAACGCCCCGTTGGCGGGCGGCCCCGATCGCCGCGACGGTCTCCGGGCGGATCAGCGACCCCTCCTCGAGGATCGTTCCGTCCAGGTCGACCGCGACGAGCACGCCCGCCGGGTCGTCCGTGGCACTCGGCAGCGGCGGCATCCGGAGTCCGGCCGGCGTGTGCGGGCCCGCACTCGTGCTGTGCATCACCGCATCCCGTTCGCATAGCCGCTGACCAGCTGTCGCTGGAAGATCGCGAAGACGACCAGGATCGGCAGGCTGACGATGAGGGCGCCCGCGGCCACCAGCTGCCACGCCGCGCCCGACTCCGACGACTGCGTGAAGAGCGCCAGGCCGACCGACACCGGGCGACGTTCGTCGCTGCTGGTGACGATGAGCGGCCAGAAGAAGTCGTCCCAGTGGAAGCTGAACGAGATCAGCAGGAAGGACAGCACCGCGGCCCGCGCGTTCGGCAGATAGATCCGCCAGACGATGGTCCACAGGTTCGCGCCGTCCATCCGGGCGGCCTCTTCGTACTCGATCGGGATGCCGCGGAAGCTCTGGCGCAGGAAGAACGTGCCCAGCGCCGATCCGAAGTAGGGAAGCATGATCCCGATGAGGTGGTTGAGCGCGCCCAGGTGCTTGATCGTCATGTAGTTCGGGATCACCAGGGCGGACAACGGGATCATCATCTGCAGCAGGTAGATGTAGAACAGCGTGTCGCGGAACCTGAACGTCATCCGCGCGAACGCGTACGCCGCCAGCACCGAGGTGACCAGCTGCACCGCGATCACGCCGACCGCGATGATGCATGTGTTGAGGTAGTAGCGCCCGAACGGGGCCGCATGCCAGGCGGCGGCGAAGGTGCTCCACGTCAGGTGGTGCGGGAACAGCCGGCCGGCGACCGAGTCGGTCTGCGAACGCACCGCTGTCACCGCGATCCACAGCAGCGGGACCAGCCACACCGCCCCCAGGAGCATCGTCGCGACGGTGCTCCCGACCTTCATGCCCTTACGCATCGATCTCGCTCCGCATCCGGTCGACGACAAAGATCTGGAACGCCGCGATCACGGCCAGGATCACCAAGAACACGACCGACTGGGCCGAGGCCCCACCGGTGTTCCCGTAGGAGAACGCCGTCTCGTAGATGTTGAACAGCATCACCCGGGTCGAGTCGATCGGGCCGCCCTGCGTCATCACGTAGACGAGGTCCACGGTCTGGAAGGCGCTGAACATGGCCAGCGTCAGCACGAACACCAACGTCGGCCACAGCAGCGGGATGCGGATGTGCCAGGTGACCCGCAGCGACGAGGCGCCGTCCAGCCGGGCCGCGCTCTCGACGTCGGGGTCGACGGCCTGCAGCCCGGCCAGCAGGAAGATGGCGTAGAAGCCGGCCTGCCGCCACACCGCCACCAGGCCGATCGCCCACAGCGCCGTGCCCGGGTTCGCCAGCGGTGCGGACGAGCCGAGGTGGAGGAACGACGTGATGTGCGTCAGGAGCCCGTAGTCGGGCGTCATGATGAACAGCCAGATCGTCGCCGCGCTGACCAGGGGCAGCACGATCGGATAGAAGAACGCCGTACGGCACACCGACGCGACGATCCCCTTGCGGTTGATCAGCTGCGCGATCACGAGGCCGATGACCACCGAGACCGGGGCGACCACGACGACGTACAGCACCGTGGTCTCGAGCGACTTCAAGAAGACCGGATCGCTGAAGATGTCCTTGTAGTTGGCGAGTCCGGTGAAGCTCGGGTTGGGATGCGCGGTGTTCTCCCGGAAGAGACTCCGCACCAGGAGCCATCCGATCGGGAAGACCGTGAAGACGACGACGAAGAGCAGGCCGGGGAGGACGAAGAGGTACGGCGTGACCGGCGAGTGCCGCCGCGACGACCGGGGGCGTGGTCGTCGCGACGGCAATCCGGTGCTCACCGAACCTCGGGCCTCAGCGATACTGAGCAAGGATCGAGTCCGCCTTCTTCTGTGCGGTGCTCAGCGCGCTCGCCGCGCTGGCCTTGCCGCTCACCGCCGCCTGCATCGCATCGAGCAGCGCACTGCCGACCTCGTTCGACGCGTGCGACCGCAACGACGGGACGGCGTACTGCAGCTCGTCGGTCGCCGTGTTCGCCTGCGGGTACTTCTGCAGGAAGGCCTTCCACTCGTCGGTGCTGACGATCGCCTTGCGAGCCGGGATGTAGCCCGAGGCGACCGACCACCTGGCACCCTGGGCGGGCTGGGTCATCCACTCCAGGAAGGTCAGCGCGGCTCGCTTCCGCTCGGTCGGGATGTCCTTGAGGATGTAGAGGTTCCCACCGCCGGTGGGGCTGCCGTACGCCTCCTTCTTCGGCATGAAGGCGGTGCCGACCTTGAACTTCGACTGCTGGATGACGCTGGTCAGGCTGCCGCTGGTGTTGTAGAGGATGCCCACCTTGCCGCCGGTGAACGCCGTCGGCGCGACGAGGCCGTCGATGACGCCCTTGGGCGAGACGCCGTACTTGGCGCTGAGGTCGACCAACCACTGCAGTGCGGTGACGGCGGCCGGCGTGTTGAAGTTGACGTGGCTGAGGTCGGACGCGTTGAGATCCTGGCCGGCCTCGATCGCCAACCCCTGGTACTGCCAGATCCCGGTGGGGAACTGCACGCCCCACTGGACCTGCTTCTTGGCCATCAGCTTCGTGCCGGCGCTGACGACGTCGTCCCACGTCGCGGGGGCTGCGGTGACGCCCACCGCGTTCAGCGCGTCGGCGTTGTAGTAGAGGATGCATGCGCTGCGCTGGAACGGCAGGCCGTAGGTCGCGCCGTCCTGCTTGGTCTCGTCGAGGAAGGCCGGGTAGAAGTCGTCGAACGGGATCGAGATGTCGGTCTCGTCGGCCAGTTCGTTCAGCGGCTGGAGCGCCTTCTGGTCCAGCATCGTCAGCTGGTCGCCCAGCGACAGGATCGCCACGTCCGGCGGGTTCCCGCCCTTCACGGTCGTGAGGAGCTTGGTCAGGTTGGTCGCGTAGTCGCCGGTGAAGGACGGCTTGACCTGAATCTTGGGATGGGCCTTGTTGAAGTCGTTGACCAGGGCCGTCATGGTCGTCGCCAGCGGGCCCGCGGCCTCGACGGGGTAGAAGAAGCTGAGCTCCACGGTGCTGTTCGACGTACCGCTGCTCTTGCTCCCACTGCTGCCACAGGCGCTGAGCGCCGGGACGGTGAGAAGAGCCGCACTCATGCTGGAGAGCACGAAGTTGCGCCTCGACATCCCGAGAGAGGCCTGGCGACCGGCGCCGGCATCCGCGCTGCGAGGCCCGGAAGTGTTGTCTGTTGTCACTTGGGAGTTCCTTTCGGAGGAAGCCAGAGCGGCGAAGATCCGCGTGTGAATCGTGTCACTGTGAGCTCCCGCATGTCAACGATTAATCATACAAGATTCCTAGAAGAGCGGCGGAACCAGCGGTGAACACGAGGCGGCCGCCGGGCTCACTCTTCCTCATCCCCGGCGGTGTCGACCCGTACGACGCCCGGGACGCCGCCCAGGGCACCGGCGGCCATGCTGGCACCCGCTCCGGTGAGCGTGAGCTCGACCGAGACCAGGCGCTGCTCGGGCTGCGCCTCGACGAGCTGGCCGGCCATCCCCGATCCGGTGATCGCCAGCGCGTCGACCTTCCAGGACTGCACGGTGCAGGTCGACAGCAACGTTCGCAGCACCCCCTGGCCGTCGAGGTAGGTCACCGCATAGGTGCTCTCCGAGTGGCCGCGGGCCGAGATGACGTTCCCCAGCGGCGTGTAGCCCAGCACGATCACGAAGTGCAGCGCCGTCACGACGGCGGCGAGCAGCGGCAAGCCGGCCCCCGCCGCCATGCCGATCGCGGCCGTCTCCCACACCGCGGCGGCGGTGGTGAGACCACGGATCGCCCCGCGCTTCCTGATGATCAGGCCGGCGCCGAGGAATCCGATGCCAGAGACGATCTGCGCGGCAACCCGGGAGGGATCGAGGGTCACCAAGCCGGGCGCGACCACGTCGCCGAATCCGTACTTGCTGGTGATGAAGATCAGTGCCGACGCCGTCCCCACGATGGTCTGGGTGCGCAGGCCCGCGCTCTTGCCGCGAAACTGGCGCTCCAGCCCGACCAGCGAGGCGAGCCCGAACGCCACGAACAGCTCGCCGACCTGTCGCCAGCCCTGGCCATGGCTGATCGCGAGCTCGGTCGCGGCCGACATCAGCCGGCCTCCTCTTCGACGGCGATGAGCGTGACGGTCTCCGGCTGCCGGCGAGGCACCCACAGGCCGACCCGGGCAAGCTCGGCGCCCGTCGTCGGCAGGTCGCCGACCGGCCCGACCGGGTCGAGCAGCCCGACCGGAGCGAGCGAGCTCGGCGTACTCGGCATCAGCCATCGACACCGGTAGCTGGCCGACGGCTCGAGACCCGGGATCCGCAGGACGGCTCCCCGGTTGTGCTGCGACTCGTCCAGCTGCACGTGCGCCAGCAGCGCCCGACTCCGGTCGGTCGCGACCACGCCGTGCGCCAACACCGCCGGGTCGGTCACGTCGAGGCGGATCATCCGCCCACTGCCGAGCAACGGGCGCCACCGCTTGTAGGTGGCGACCCATTCGGCCAGGCGCGAGAGCTCGCTCTCGTTCGCCTGGCCGAGGTCCCACTCGATGCCGAACGAGCCGAAGAGCGCGGTACCGGCCCGGAAGTCGAGCGAGAACGTGCGCCCCGAGTGATGCGACGTGGGCGAGGCGACATGCGCGGCCAGGTACTCCGGCGCGATCAGCTGCGCCGACCATCGCTGGATCCGCTGGCGCGCCAGCGCATCGGTCTGGTCCGAGGTCCACACCCGCTGCACCCGCTCGATCACGCTGAGGTCCATCCGCGCCCCGCCGGAGGCGCAGGACTCGAACGCGACGCTCGGATGACGCTCGCGGAGCGAGTCGAGCAGCCGCCCGAACGCCGCGTTCTGCCGGTGGGCGGACGGCGCCCCGTGACGCAGCGAGCTGCCGGCCTCGAGAAGCTCGCGATTGTGGTCCCACTTCACGAACCCGATCTCGTTCTCGGTCAGCAGCGTGTCGAGCTGGTCGTGCACGTGCTGCCAGGCCCCGGGGTTGGTCAGGTCGAGGACCAGCTGGTCGCGATGCAGGAGGGGCAGCCGACCGCGGGCCGACAGCACCCAGTCCGGATGCGCTCGATAGAGGTCTGAGTCGGGATTCACCATCTCGGGCTCGACCCAGATGCCGAAGTCCATGTCGGCCGCCCGCACCGCAGCGATCAGCGGCGTCAGACCGTCGGGCCAGACGGCCTCGTCGACGACCCAGTCCCCCAGCCCGGCGGTGGGGTCGCGCCGCCCCCGGAACCAGCCGTCATCGAGAACGAATCGCTCGACACCGACCCGGGCGGCACGCTCGACCAGCGGCAGGAGCGCCGCCAGGTCGTGATCGAAGTACACCGCCTCCCAAGTGTTGAACACCACCGGCTGCGGCCCCGGATGCGAGGACAGCGAGCGCTGCCAGGCGTGCAGTCGGGCGGCGATGCCGTCGAGCCCATCATCGGCGGCTACGACGAAGACCCACGGGCCGGCGTAGGACTCGTCGGCACCCAGCACCACCTCACCCGGAAGCAGCAGCTCGCCCCCGCCCATCGTCGCGGGGCTGGCCGCCGGGCCCGCGGCGGAGCGCTGCGCGAGGAGCACCGAGTTCCCGCTGCAGGCGACGCTCACCGCCACCGCCTCCCCTGCCGCGAACCCCAGCCCGGCCGACCCGGCGATCAGCACGGTCGCCCAGTCGAACCCGGGCCGGCCACCCCGGCTCTCACGCAGCCACAAGCCGTCGGCGATCGGGTGCCGCTGCGGATTCCGCTCCCCCATGTGCCGGCCGGTGAAGTCGAGCAGCTCGACGCACGAGTCCGACAGGGGGACGCTGACCTCGAGGCCCTCGACGAGGTACGGCGTGCGACCGGTGTTGGTCAGGATGTGGCGCACCCGCAGCGCTCCGCCGGTCAGCGCCTCGACCTCGGTGCGAAGGGCCAGCCCGGCGCTCGCGTCCTCGGCCTCGATGGTCAGCAGGCGGTCGTCGGCGTGCACCGCCGTCGGCCTGAACGCGGTCGACCAGTCCTGGCCGGCGACGTCCCGGCTGGCCGGGTCCTGGTCGGCGCCGCTGCCGACCGCGAGCCGATAGCCGCGCAGGCCGGGGCGGCCGAAGTAGTTGGCCGAGTGCTCCAGCAGCAGCGCCTCACCCGGTCGGCGCGTGGCGGCCTCGGCGACACACTCGCCGACTCCAAGCCAGTGCACGGCCGGCAGCCGGGCCCGATCCGGATCCAAGGACAGCACCATCCGGGTGCGACCCGCATCGCCTTCAGGGGGAAAGATCATCGATCACCTCGTACGTCGGGGAGCCGCGGCGGGACGGCGATCCACCCCAGGCCGTGGTTGGCACAGACTCGCAGGAGCGGCAGCGCTCAAAGCACGCCACATTTAGAACTATAATAGCATTAATCTGCTACCCATCGCCGAGAGGCCGCTCGAGCCTCTTGACAAATAGTAATACTTATTGGAACGGTTGCGCTCTGTGGACGACAGTGGCGCCGAAGGGACGGGCACAGTGCGCGAGGAGCGGGACCGGGAGCGGCCCACTGGTCAGCGGATCGCCGGCAACGGCCTCACCGCGACCGTCGATCCGCGCCGCGGCGCCAAGATCGTCTCGCTCGTCGACGCGAACGGCTACGAGTGGCTGCTGCCGCCTCGCGACGGCGCGTACCCGCCCGGCACCCCCTTCACGGAGGCCGAGATGGGCGGCTGGGACGAGTGCGCCCCGAGCATCGTCCCCTGCACCCTGGCCGACGGCCGGGAGGTACCCGACCACGGTGACCTCTGGGACGTCGCCTGGACGGGCACGGCCGAGCTCCGTGTCACCGGCCGCTCGGCGCCGTACGAGTTCCGTCGCACGATCAGCGCCTCGGACCACGGGCTGCGCCTCGACTACGAGGTGACGGCGGAGCGGGACATGCCGTTCCTGTGGGCCGCGCATCCGCAGTTCTCGGCACCCCCCGGCACCAGCGTGCAACTCGACGTCACCGACGTCGTCGAGGTCCTGGACCGCCCCGGCGCCCGCGAGTCGTGGACGGCGGCCTGCGCGACCATCGACACGGTCAGCCCCGGCGGTCGGCGCAAGGTGTACGCCGACCCCGACCGCGTCGTCGATCGTGCCGTGCTGGCGGTGCCCGGCCGCGGTGAGCTCGAGCTGCAGTGGTCGGGCGACATTGCCCCTTACGTCGGACTGTGGTTCGACGCCGGCGCGTACGCACGCCGGCCGGTGATCGCGATCGAACCGGCCACCGGCTACTACGACTCGGTCGCCGTCGCGGCGGCGACCGATCGCGTGCTGACGCTGCGCGCCGGCACGCCGGTCGCCTGGCAGGTGGAGGTCGGCGTTCGATGACGACTGTCGACCAGACGCGCGAGCGCGCCGTCGCCGAGAGCCTGCTCGGGCTCTCCTACGAGACCTGGGCCTTCGGCGAATCGATCGCCTTCGAGGCCCTGCTGGAGGCCAGCCACGCCCTGGGCGATCGCCGCTATGCCGCGTTCGCGCACGGATGGATGCGGAGCTGGGCCACCCGCGCCCAGCCCTACCGCCGGCTCGACTGCACGGCACCGGGCCTGGCCATGGTGCATGCCGCCGACCTCTTCGACGACGGGCAGTTGCGGACCGCCGCGGCACAGCTGGCCGACTATCTGCTGACCAGGCCGCGGATCGGTGGCGTCTTCAGCACCTGGGACCACGCCCCCCTGCGCCAGCCGTGGGGCCCCAAGCAGCTGGGCCCGCGCGAGGCCGTGCTGCTGGCCGACCCGCCCGCCGGCGTCTTCGTCGACTGCCTGCACTTCGACCCGCCGTTCTTCACCGCGCTCGGCGCCGCGACCGGAGTCGAGCGCTACTGGCGCGAGGGTCTGGCCCAGGCCGAGGGCTACATCTCGCTGCTGCAGACGGACGCCGGCCTGTTCGACCACTTCGTGCTCGACGGCGAGTCCGGCACGTTCGGCCCCGGCTGGGGTCGGGGCCAGGGCTGGGCGCTCCTCGGGCTGCTCGACGTCGTCGCGGCCGCGGAGCGACTGCCACTCGACTCCGAGACCGACGACGCCATCGCCCGCGTCTGCGACGCGGCCGAGCGCCTGATCCGCGCGATGCGCGGATGGCAGCGCGCGGACGGCCACTGGCCGGCCGTCGTCACCGAGCCGAGCGCGCCGACCGAGTCCTCCACCGCGGCGTTCATGGCCGTCGGCATGCGGCGGGCGCTGGAGCTCGGCGTCATCGACGCCCAGGAGCGCGCCGGCGTCGCGGCGTCGGCCGAGTCCGCGCGGCGCGCCGTCATGGCCGCCCTCGACCCGGACGGCACGCTCCTCGACGTGTCGGCGGCGGTGTGGGCGAGCACCGAGCCGTCGCACTATGTCCACGCGCCGCGCGGATTCCTCGTTCCCTGGGGCCAGGGACCGGCCCTGCTGGCCCTGAAGGAGACAGCCCATGCGCTTTGACGGCAAGAACGCGCTCGTGACCGGCGGCGCCCACGGCATCGGGGCGGCGACGTGTCGCCGCCTGGTCGCCGAGGGGGCCACCATCGTGGTCGCCGACATCGACGGCGAGTCGGCCGCCCGGCTCGCGGCCGAACTCGGCCCCGCCGCCACCGGCTACGGGCTCGACGTGGCGGACCCGGCCGCGTGGGACCGCCTCGGCCGGTGGCTGGCCGACGAGGGGCCCGGTCCGCTGGACGTCCTTGTCACGAACGCCTACACGCTGACAGTGCAGCCGGCGATGGAGCTCGCGCTCGCGGACTGGGACCGCCAGATCGCGGTCGACCTGTCCTCGGTGTACTACGCCGTGCGGACACTGGGGCCGATGCTGATCGCACGCAGCGGCGCCGTCGTCTGCGTCTCGTCGGTGCATGCGGTGGTCGGCTACCGCGGGCATCCGGCCTACGCCGCCGCGAAGGGCGCGATCACGGCGCTGGTGCGGCAGCTGGCGGCCGACTACGGCCACCAGGTCCGCTTCAACGCCGTACTTCCCGGCGCGATCGACACCCGCGCCTGGGACGGGGTCGACCAGGAGGAACGGGATCGCCACGCGGCGCTGGCCGCGGCCGGGCGGATGGGACAGCCTGAGGAGGTGGCGGCCGCGATCGCCTTCCTGGCATCACAGGAGGCGTCGTACATCTGTGGCGCCAGCCTGCTGGTCGACGGCGGCCTCACCACGTCGAAGTTCTGACCAGGCAACCTGCGCGAGAGGAAGCACATGTCCGAGATAGCCTCCGGCGTCCACCGCATCGACACCCCGCTCGGTGAGCGCGTCAACACCGTCTGGCTGCTCCAGGGCAGCCGCGGCAGCCTGCTGTACGACACCGCTGTCGACACCGCCATTCCCGATCACGTGCTGCCCTACCTCGAGACGCACGGTCTCGACCCGGCGGCGGTGACCCACGTGGTGGTGTCCCACTCCGACGTGGACCACTTCGGCGGGATCGCCGACGCCCACGAGGCGTTCCGCAACGCCCAGGTCGGCGCCCACCGGCTCGATGCGCGGCTGATCGAGTCCTATCAGGACTTCGAACGTGAGCGGGTGCGCGGGTTCCTGCCGACCTGGGGGTACGACGAGGACCCGGACGCCATCGCCTGGTGCCGATCCGTGGTCCGGGTCGATCGGGTCGACCGTCGCCTCACCGGCGGCGAGGTCGTGGATCTCGGCGATCGTGAGGTCGAGGTCCACGCCGTGCCCGGCCACACCCGCGGATCGCTCGCCCTGCGCGATCGGCCCAGTGGTGCCTGGCTGGTCTCCGACGCGGTCCTCGGCACCACGGTGCCGCTGGCCGATGGCACGCCGGCCTTCGCCCCCACCTACCGGTACGTCGACGACTATCTGGCGACCCTCGACCTGCTCGAGGCCAGCTCGGCCACGATGCTGGCCACGGCCCACTACGGCGTACTCGTCGACGACGCGGCCCGGGGCTTCCTGCAGGCGAGCCGGGACTTCGCCCACCGGCTCGAGGACTGCCTGGTGGCGGAGCTCGGCGAACGCGGACCTGCCACGCTCGCCGAGCTCCTGCCGGAGATCAACGCGCAGATGGCCAGCTGGCCGCTCGATGGCACCGAGCCTTCGCTGGCCTTCCCGGTCGTCGCCCACCTGGAGCGGCTCATCGACCGTGGCCGGGTCGTCGTGACCAGGAACGCCGGCGGTAAGGCCGTCGCGTCTCTCACCGCCTGAGTCCCGCCTCGACCGCCATGGCGGCGCCCGGCTCACACTGGCCTTTCAATTAATCATACAGTAATCTTATACGTGATCTGGAACCCACCCTGACAGGAGTGACCCGTGTCGGACGCTGACAATCCCCGCTCGGCTGGACCGCTGGCCGGTCTGGTCGTGCTCGACGCCACGCAGATGCTGGCCGGCCCGATCGCGACCATGCGCCTGGGCGATCTGGGCGCCGACGTCATCAAGATCGAGTCACCCGTCACGGGCGAGTTCAACCGGACCCACGGCTTCGAGAACGTCCAGATCGACGGCGAGATGTCGACGTTCGTCGCGCTCAACCGCAACAAGCGCAGTCTTGCGGTGGACCTGAAGTCGGACGAGGGTCGTCAGGTGATCCATGACCTGGCCCGTCGCGCCGACGTATTCGTCCAGAACTTCCGCGTCGGCACCGCCGAGCGGCTCGGGATCGACCACGAGACCCTCCGCGGACTCAACCCCCGGCTGATCTACTGCGACATCACCGGTTACGGCGAGGACGGCCCCTACCGCGACCGCCCGGGCCAGGACCTGGTGCTCCAGGGCTACAGCGGTTCGATGTGGTCGGTCGGCAAGAAGGGCGATCCGCCGCTGCCGAGCGCGCTGTGGGCGGCCGACACGATGACCGGCTACCAGGCCGTGATCGGCATCCTGTCCGCGCTGCACGCACGGACGAGCACCGGCCGTGGTCAGCGTGTCCAGGTCGACATGCTCTCGGTGATCCTCGACGCCCAGCTCCAGGAGCTGGTCACCTACCTCAACAGCGGTCGGATGCCGCAGCGCGGCGAGGAGGCGAGCGCGCATGCCTCGATCCCGGCGCCGTACGGCGTCTACGAGACCTCCGACGGCTGGCTGACCCTGGCGATGTGCCCCCTGCCCGCTCTCGGCGAGGCCCTGGACGACGACTGGCTCCGCTCGCTGGACGACTACAACGACGGCGTCACCCATCGCGAGCAGGTCTACCGGCGGCTCCGGCACCGGTTCCGGGACCGGTCGACCGACGAGTGGATCAAGGTGCTGTCGGCCGTCAACGTCTGGGCCGGGCCGGTGTACACCTACGCCGACATCGACGCCGATCCGCACGTGGCGGCCCGCGGGCTCATCGTGGAGCAGCCTCACCCCGGTCACCGGCCGGTTCGCACGCTCGCGGCTCCGCTCCGGCTGTCCGAGACGCCGCCCGGCATCCGGGCCGGCGCACCGGCGCTCGGGGCCGACAGCCAGGCCGTGCTGACCGAGCTGGCCGGCTACTCCGAGCAGCAGGTGCGTGCGCTCGCCGACGCGGGCGCGATCCGGCTCGGCACGCCGGCCCAGGCAGCCGTAACGGCGGGCCTCCCGAACGGCGGCGAGCAGTGACCGCCCCGCAGGTGGCCCTGGCGCCCGTGGTACGGCGCGGCGCCTCCTACCTGTGGACGTGGGACCCGGCCGAGGACCGCTTCGCGATCGTCGACGCGGCCGGCCGTCCGATCGTCTCGGCCGCCATGCAGCCGGTGCTCGAGTTCGCGTCGGGCCAGTTCTCCTACGGCGTCGTACAGACGGTCAGCGCCGACCAGGACCGGGTGATCATCGACTACGAGGACCACGACCGGCTCCGGGTGTCGGTCACCTGGCGCTTCGCCGAGGACACCTGCTGGCTGGACCCGATCCGCGTCGTGGATCCGTTGGGCCGGCCGATCCGCTCGATCCACCTGTTCGCCGCCGAGCATGCCCGGCCCGCGCTCACCTGCACCTACCTGATCCAGCCCGGCGTGAGCGCATCGTCCGGTCTCGCCCCGGTGCTCGACCGCAGCGCCGTCTTCTCGATGACCTCCTGGGTCGGCCGCGGCAGCGGCATGGACGACTCGGTGCAGCACCAGCAGTGGGCGCTGCCGCTGCACTTCCTCGCCGGGCACTCCATGGTCGGTCTGCCGCAGCAGCGGGACGCGCTGCGCACCCACCTCTCCGCCGCGTTCTGTGCCGGCCTGGCCGACATCCCGCCCGCCGACCTCAAGCTCGTCACCCGCGAGGGCTCCTACAGCGTCGTCTTCGACTACCGCGAGGACCTGTGGGGGCGCCCCCAGGACGAGTCCGACCGCGAACGTCGCGGCGCCACCTGGTGCTGGGCGTTCGCCGATCACTACCGCGACGCGATCGCGGCGTACTACCGCGCCCTGGTCGACGCCGGCGTGGTCGCGATCGCGCGACCGAACGAGCGCAAGCGCCGGGTGATGGCCGCCGCCCAGTACAACACCTGGGGCGCCCAGGCCGGCTCGGGCACGCAGTGGGCCTCGTTCGACCAGCAGGCGCTGGACAGCATCTGGCGCAAGTTCAGGGAATCGGGCATGCGCGCGCAGTGCTTCGTCATCGACGACAAGTGGGAGCGCAGCTACGGCCCGCTGGTGCACTGCGAGGACCGCTTCCCTCGGTTCGAGGAGCGGCTGCAGGAGATCCGAGACGCCGGCTACCTGATCGGCATGTGGACGGCGTTCCTGCGCTGCGAGGACCCCGCGGCGGTCGGGCTGACGCCGGAGAACATGCTGCACGGACCCGACGGCCGGCCGGTCGTGAAGGGAGGCCGCGACGGCACCTACTACCTCTACGACATCACCCAGCCCGTCGTGGTGGAGACGCTTCGGGACCTGGCGCGGCAGTTCGCCCGCCGCTACCGGCCCGACCTGGTGAAGTTCGACTTCGGCTACGAGCTCCCCGCGCTGTCGGTGGCCGCTCCGACCGACACCAGCTGGGGCGGCGAGCGCATGCTCAAGCTCGCGCTGGAGATCGTGATGGGGGCGATCCGCGAGGAGCTCCCCGACGTCGTGGTCATGTACTACCACCTCTCGCCGCTGTTCGGCGGCGACATCGACCTGCACAGCATCGACGACGTCTGGCTGTGCGGCGAGGAGTATCACGAGGAGGCCAACCGACGGCTCTACTTCAGCAGCCTGCTGGGGGAGCTCGGCATGCCGAGCTACGGCTCCGGCGGCTACGACTGGCCGAGCCTGCAGCAGATCTGGTTCGACTCGGTGGCGAGCGGTGCGATCGGCTCGCTGGGCAGCTTCACCGGTGACCCGATCGACTCCCGCCCGACCCGGCGCGACATCGCGAAGTTCAACGGCCTGGCGAACCTGGTCCGGTCGACCAACGTGTTCCGCGTCGAGCCGCTGCGGGCGCCGATCATCGGCATGTCCACCTCGGCGCGGTCGTCGTCGTGGGCGAGGCGCGAGCATGGTGAGGTCACCGTCCTCGCGCTGCGGCCCCGCCACTTCAACGGTTCGGCCGGGATCACCGCCTACGAGGACGTGCTCGAGACGGACACCCAGGTGGCCGTCGCGTCACGTGACGAGCGCGGCATCGCACGCGCGTGCGAACTCGGGATCGTCGCGTACGGCGCCGGTCGACTCCGGATCAGGCGTGAACGCTCGGGCGAGGCGAGGATCGTGACGCACCTCGACGACGGCACGTTCCTCGAACGCCGCGCACAGGTCGACGGGCACATCCTCGACGTCGAGCTCGCCGAGGCCGTCGACGGCTCCGAGGTCGAGTGGATCCAGGTGCAGATCCTCGACTGAGGCTCGGACCGACGTAACAGACAGCAACCGGACAACGAGCAAGGAGAGAAGTCGTGCCCGACATCGTCGAAGGCGACATCGTGGTCGAGAAGGCGGGGAATGTCGCGACGATCACGATCGATCGCGAGTCGAAGCTCAACACCATGACGGTGGCCATGGACCGGAAGATGAACCGCCTGGTCTATGAGCTCAACCAGGACTACGACGTCCGCGCCATCGTGCTGACCGGCCGCGGCTCGCGGGCGTTCAGCGCCGGCAGCGACATCAACGACCTGGACGAGTACGGAAGCAACTGGGAGTACCGCAACCGCTTCGACGCAGGCAAGGACTACGCCCGCGCCATCTGGCTGCTGCGCGCGCCGGTCATCGCGGCGATCAAGGGGTACTGCATCGGCGGCGGGCTGGAGATGGCCTGCGCCGCCGACGTGCGCATCGCCGCGCCGAACTCGTCGTACGGCGCGGGCGAGATCCGCTGGGGCTGGCACGGGGGCTCGGGCGCGACGCAGCTGCTGACCCGGGCCATCGGTCCGGGCTACGCGAGCCGGATGCTGCTGACCGGCGACCGGATCGACGCCGAGGAGGCGTATCGGATCGGGCTGGTGCAAGAGATGCGGGACGTGGACGACGTGCTGCCGGCCGCGCAGGAGCTCGCCGCCTCCATCGCGGCGCTTGCCCCCATCGCCACCCAGCGCACCAAGCACCTGGTCCGGATGGCCGACAACCTGCCGCTCGAGGCGGCCCTGCTGGTGGAGAACGACTCCTTCGCCTACTGCATGCTCACCGAGGACGCCGCCGAGGGGCGGGCCGCCTTCGCCGAGAAGCGGCCCGCCCACTTCCGGGGTCGCTGACCGGCACCCACATCGAGAAGGGCCCCTCGAACCAGCGTCTGGTTCGAGGGGCCCTTCTCGATGCTGCCTACTCCCCCGTGGCGCTCACCGACGCGTCCACTCCGCCGAAGCGCAGGTCGGGCGCGCCGAGCCGAACCGCGTCGGCGGCCCGGTCGTCCGGCTGCCGCTGCGAGTCCAGCTCGGCGGCCACGCGGGCGCGATAGCCCGTGACCTCGCTCGCGATCGTGGCCTCGTCCCAGCCCAGGACGGGAGCCACCAGCCGAGCCACGCCGTCCGCCGCGGCCGCGCCCCGGTCGGGCGTCTCGATGGAGATGCGGGTACGCCGCGCGAGGACGTCGTCCAGATGCAGCGCCCCCTCGGCGGCGGCGGCGTACCAGACCTCGACCTGCAGATAGTCCTCCGCGCCACTCACCGGTGCGGCCAGCCTGGGCCGCTCGGCGATCAGCGCGAGCAGGTCGTCGATGAGGCCGCCGTACCGATGGAGCAGGCGCTCGATGTGGGTCGGGCCGAGCCCGGCCGCCGCGGCGAGCTCGCGAAGGCGCCCCCGGCTCGCGGCGAAGCCCTCGGCGCCCACCAGCGGGATGTCCTCGGTCGACGACGCCGGCACTCCACCGCCGAGCCCGACGGCAGCGACGTCGACGACGTCCCTGGCCATCACCCGGTAGGTCGTGTACTTTCCCCCGGCCACGACGACGAGGCCGGGCACCGGGGAGACGACGGCGTGCTCGCGCGAGAGTCGGCTGGTGGCCTCCTCCTCGGCGGCCAGGAGCGGCCTCAGCCCGGCGTAGACACCGACGACGTCCTCCCGGCCGAGCGGATCGGCGAGCAGCCTGTTGGCCTGTTGCAACAGGTACTCGATGTCGGCGCTGCTGGCCGAGGGGTGTGCGAGATCCAGCGACCAGTCGGAGTCGGTGGTGCCGATGATCCAGTGCCGATCCCACGGGATGATGAACAGCACGCTGGTGGGTGTCCGGGTGATGATGCCGGGGCCTCCGCTGATCCTCTCCCGCGGCACCAGCAGGTGCACGCCCTTGGAGGCGCGGACGGCGATGGGTGCCTCGCCGCCGGCGAGCCGCTGCAGCTCGCTCGTCCAGACCCCGGCACAGCTGATGACCTGTCGCGCCCGGATCCGGTGCTCCTCGCCGGTCTCGAGGTCGCGCACGACGGCACCCACGACGCGGCCGCCCTCGCGAAGGTACGTCGTGGCGCGGGCGCTGCTCGCGCAGAGCGCGCCGCGGCCGGCCGCCGTCCGCACCAGCATCATCGCGAAGCGCGCGTCATCGACCTGACCGTCGTAGTACTGGATCGCGCCGACCAGCGCGTCCTCGCGCAGCGCGGGGAACTTGGCGAGCGCGCCACGTCGCGTGAGGTGACGGTGACCGGGCACGCCGTTGCGACCGCCGAGGGTGTCGTAGAGCATCACGCCGGCGCCGACGTACAGCCTCTCCCAGACGCGATGGCGCAGCGGGTACAGGAACGGCACCGGCCTGGCCAGATGCGGCGCGAGCCGGTTGAGGATCAGCGATCGCTCGCGCAGCGCCTCCCGGACCAGACCGAAGTCCAGCTGCTCGAGATAGCGGAGGCCGCCGTGGATCAGCTTGCTGGAGCGGCTGGACGTGCCCGAGGCCCAGTCCCGGGCCTCGACGAGGCCGACTCGCAGGCCGCGGGCGGCGGCATCGAGTGCCGCGCCGGCGCCCACCACGCCACCGCCGATCACGAGCACGTCGAGCTCGGTCGAGCTCATGGCTGCCAGGGCAGCCGCCCGGCCAGCCGGGTTCAGTGCGGTCGTCGAAGTCATCGGATTCCTCCTGGGCGTCGGGCCAAACGGGGCGGAACGGCGGGGTGGCGGTCGGCGGGGGCGGTCATGGGATCTCGACCCAGTCGAGGGTGCGGTCGACGGCCTTGCGCCAGCCGCCGTACGCGCTCTCGCGCTGCCTCTCGTGCCACCGCGGCCGCCACCGCTTGCTCTCGTTCCAGTTCTGCTGGAGCTCCGCGGTGTCCTGCCAGAAGCCGACGGCGAGCCCGGCGGCGTGCGCGGCTCCCAGCGCCGTGGTCTCGGCGACCACGGGCCTGCTCACCTCGACGCCGAGCACGTCGGCCTGGATCTGCATGCACAGGTCGTTGGCCGTCACTCCGCCGTCCACCCTGAGCACCTCCAGCCGTACGCCGGAGTCCTCCTCCATCGCCTCGACGACGTCACGGCTCTGGTAGCAGATGGCCTCAAGAGTCGCCCGGGCGAGGTGCGCCCGGGTGTGGTAGCGCGAGAGCCCGACGATGGCGCCCCGGGCGTCGGCGCGCCAGTGCGGAGCGAACAGCCCTGAGAACGCCGGCACGAAGTAGATGCCGCTGCTGTCGCGCACCTGCTCGGCGAGGATCTGGCACTGCGCGACGTCGCTGACCAGGCCGAGCTGGTCACGCAGCCACTGGACCGCCGAGCCGGTCACGGCGATGGAGCCCTCCAGGGCGTAGACCGGGGCGTCGTCGCCGAACTGGTAGCAGACGGTGGTGAGCAGTCCGTTGCTGGAGCGGACCGGGTCGGTGCCGGTGTTGAGCAGGAGGAAGTTGCCGGTGCCGTAGGTGTTCTTCGCCTGGCCCGGCGCGAAGCAGACCTGCCCGACCATGGCCGCCTGCTGGTCGCCGAGGTCCCCGGTGAGCGGCACCGCGCCGCCGAGCGGACCGTCGCCGAGCGTGAGCCCGTAGGGGTCGGGATCCGACGACGGCCGGATCTGGGGCAGCATCGCCCGCGGCACGTCGAAGAACCCCAACAGCTCGTCGTCCCAGTCGAGGGTCCGCAGGTCCATCAGCATGGTGCGACTGGCGTTCGTGACGTCGGTGACGTGGATCCCGCCACGGGGGCCGCCGGTCAGGTTCCACAGCAGCCAGGTGTCAGTCGTACCGAAGATGGCGTCGCCGCGCTCCGCCGCTCGGCGTACGCCCGGCACGTTGTCCAGGATCCAGCGGAGCTTTCCGCCCGCGAAGTACGTCGCCGGCGGCAGCCCCGTCCTGGCCCGGATCACCTCCCCTCGGCCGTCGGCGTCCAGCTCGGCGGCGATCCGGTCGGTCCGGGTGTCCTGCCAGACGATGGCATGGTGGTACGGGCGCCCCGTGGTCCGGTCCCACACCAGCGTGGTCTCGCGCTGGTTGGCGATGCCGAGCGCGGCGAGGTCGGCGGCGACGAGGCCGCAGCGCTCCATCGCCGTTCTGATCACCACCTGGGTGTGCTCCCAGATCTCGACCGGGTCGTGCTCGACCCAGCCGGGCTGCGGCATCAGCTGGGCATGCTCGAGTTGGTGGTGGACGACCTCGTTCCCGTCGTGGTCGAAGACCATGAAGCGGGTGCTCGTCGTGCCTTGGTCGACGGCACCGACGAACTCGGGCATGGCGACGTTCCTTTCCGGTCGGGCGGGCGGCCGGCCCCGAGCGGAGGCGCCTACGACGAGCCGACAAAGACTATTGTATGACTAGATTGCCATCATGTCTCGCTCGATGGTCAACTCATGGGCGGCTCGGGTCCTGCGCTCAGCCCCAGCCGAGCTGGTGCAGCCGGGCGTCGTCGATGCCGAAGTGGTGGGCGAGCTCGTGCACCACGGTGATACGGACCTCGCGGACCAGCTCCGCCTCATCGCGGCAGTAGTCGAGCAGCGGGCCACGGAAGAGGAGGATGCGGTCGGGCAGATGGCCGGCCGCATCGAGACCGAGGGTGCTGCCGTCGTACAGCCCGAGCAGGTCGTCGGGCTCTCCCGCGGGCGGCTCCTCCTCGATCAGCACGACGAGGTTGCGCACCAGCGCCGCCAGCTCGTCGGGGATCGAGTCGAGTGCGTCCTCCACCAGCTCCTCGAACCGCTCCGGGCTCACGTTCACCATGGTCGCGAGGCTAGCCCGGGAGGAATGGCGCTCAGCCGATGGCGACGACCAGGGGCACCCTGGAACGGCGTGGGGTTGGACCCCGCGCCGAAGCGCACCATGAAATGCGAAAACGAGGTGGTCTGCGCTGTTCGCAGACACACCTCGCCCGAGTGGAGCGACCCCGACGGGACTTGAACCCGCGGCCTCCGCCGTGACAGGGCGGCGCGCTAACCAACTGCGCTACGGGGCCTTGGCGCACCGGCTCGTGACGTCTCACGACCGGAGCGATGGAACCATA
>Ga0164242_10002593_pt1 | contig 20931 bp, 21 predicted proteins | sample OricomgcompostMG_FD_108783 | JGI IMG/M metagenome (GOLD analysis project Ga0164242, IMG submission 108783) | Miracle-Growth compost microbial communities from Emeryville, California, USA - Original compost - Miracle growth compost (MG) ... | reverse complement strand
ATCTGCCCGGCAATTTTTGGGCGCCTTGTAAATAAGGGGGACAATGGCATCTATGCGTTTGCGGCATTTAATAAGCAGGTTACGGGCATCTTCCTTAGTAATTTTGATTACCGAAAGCCTGTCGGGCGCTGTAGGGGCTACTTTAACTTTTACCGGTGGAAATTTACCGATAAGTAACAAAATCCGGCCAAATAGTGTAGGCCCCTTAAGTGTAGGTTTGCAATTGCTTTGCGTACATTTTTCGGCAGCTATGCTGGCGCCCAGCGTGGCTTGCAGAATATGGGAATACACTTCGGCGTATGACCAGCCTCCGCCCGGCGGCGTTGCGTCAAACAGTTCATCAGGTATCAGATCCAGCAGGGTACGGTAACTATCAAATGCAGCCTCAATGGCTACATTATCATGAGCCAGGAGTTTGAAAAGGCTTCGTTTTTGACCGCCGGCCAAACTGTTAACCTTTTGCCCCAGGTTATTATTTGCCGAAAACTGTCCGAACTTTTTATAATCGCCCTGGTAAAAGTCGTAAAGCACCTGTTTGTAATCCCCCTGGAAATGCAGGCACGTCATGTCCTGCCGCTCGCCCGATTCCAGTATACAACTCACCTCGCCAAACTGGCCTATCTCTATCTTCTTACGGTTATGTACCGACTGATACCTGCCGTTTTCACAAGCCAGATCGGCTATATGATGATCTATGCCCCAATCATTCTGCGTGCTGTTTGAGTTGATGTACGCAATATTCCGATCATGCACCCATAAGTATAATAGTGCCATGTCTGATATCGTAGTTGGGCCAATGCGTTTTTTTTGCACTTCATAATATTTAGCCAAACAGCCATCTTCCTGGTTCCGCTTATAGGTTTGGAGCAGGTAATCAACAAAGTTGAGCACCAGGTTCTTATTCCATACCGAAAAATGCGGGGATATCTGCCATAAAGTAGATCCGTTGGCGAAACCTTCGCTGCCCACAAAAACCGCTTTGAATTCCGGAGCGCTGATGTCAAATTTCCGGTCGGTGATATAAATATCCGAGTCGGAAAGTATAAAAGGGGCCTCGCCTGTTACCTTGTTGGCCAACGCGAAATATCGGGCGAAACAATTCAGTTCAAACTCGTAGGGATTGCTACTTAAATGCTGATAGACCTTTTTAAATTCTTCAAACCGGCTATCGCCACTTAGCTCTTTAGCTGAAAGGACAACAGGATTATAACCCAATATCGCGGCTTTAGCTACATAGGCATCCAGGTAATTTAGTTTTCGGGTCTCAAATATGTAGATATTATCCATTGTTGCTTTATCCGGTTATGTATCCGGGCTGGTTTATTTACAATAGCAAAGTAAGCTCTTTTAAATGACTGATCTGCAAAGGTATGTCCGCCGGTTTTTCCAATCCTGCCGGGTTAAAATAAATGGCGTCCATCCCAAAACTCAACGCGCCGCGCACATCGGCCTCCAGGCTATCGCCAATCATCAGGCTTTCTTCCTTTACGGCCCCAACCAAATCCAGCGCATGCTGAAAAATAGCCTTATCGGGTTTATTTACACCTACTACTTCCGATATAATAACGTGCTGAAAATACCGCGCGATATCCGTTCCGGCCACTTTTATTTCGGTCGATTCCTTAAACCCGTTGGAAATAAGGCAAAGCGGGTATTTATCGCTCAGGTACTGTAACGTTTCGTGCGTATCCGGAAACAAATTAGTTTTGGTGGGGCAGATGCGTACATAGTCGTCCTCAAAGGCCACGGGTATCACGTCGGGATGCAGGCCCAGCTCCAGGAAAGTTTTTTTAAAGCGCGTTTCGCGCAGCGTATCTTTGGTGATCTTACCGATATGATACTCGGCCCAAAGCTGGTGATTATTGCGGGTATAGGTTTCAATAAATAAATCGGCCGAATGCAGGCCAAGGTCTTTCAGTGTGTAAATGTTGTATAATTCATGCAGTGTTTCTTCGGCGTTTTTATCAAAATCCCAAATGGTGTGGTCAAGGTCGAAGAAGAGGTGTTTGTATTTTTTCATATCAGCATTTATTCCACATCGTCATTGCATTGCGAGCGACGTGGCAATTAGCCCCTCTAAATCTCCCCTAAAGGGGGAGACTTTCTTCTTAAGTCCCTCTCCCTCGGAAATGGACTTAGGGTGAGGCTTCGGGGACTGCTACGCTCGCAATGAGGTGGTGGTAAATCTTTATACAAAACTAACGAACCCAACCCGAAATCGAACATCCGAAATTCTCTAAATTATACTATTTTATTTTTTAAATTTGTTTTATGGAAACCGTGATTATGCACCCTGAAAACAAAGAGCAACTAACTGCGCTGAAAGCTTTTGCAAAGGCAATGAAGGTTAAATTTGAAACAAATACCAGCCCTTACAATACTGATTTTTTAAAAAAAATTAAGGAAAGCAAAAAGCAGGTTGAAGAAGGCAATTTTACAACGCTTGACCCGGATAAATCCCTATGGGAAAATTTAAAGTAATTTATATCTGACAGGGCTAACCCCAAATCATTCCCCCTTCAGGGGGTTAGGGGGTTTTCTCCCCATACGCCAGATCGCCCGCATCGCCCAGGCCAGGGACAATATAGGCTTTGGTGGTCATTTCTTCATCTACGGCGCAAACCCATAAATTAGCTTTAGGCAGGTTGGCGCGGACGTGCTCAATCCCTTCGGTGCTGGCAATAACGGCGGCTATATGGAGTTCTTTAATATCGTACGTAGCTATCAATTCTTTGCCTACCTGTACTATGCTTTGGCCGGTGGCCAGCATGGTATCGCACAATATCATGGTTTTGCCATCCAGGTTTGGGGTGGAAACATGATCCGTCTTGATAATAAAATCGCCGTTCTTTTTCACCTTGCGGTAGGCTGCCACAAAAGCCCCGTCAGCCTGGTCGAAGTAATTAAAAAACCCTTGCTGAAAGGGCAATCCGGCCCGCAGGATAGTGCCAATAACCGGCTGCTCCAGCGGTAAGCTAACGTTGGCTATGCCCAGTGGTGTTTGCACTTCGGCCTCGGCGTAACGCATTTTCTTGCTGATCTCATAAGCTAAAATCTCGCCTAATCGTTCCTGGTTACGCCGGAAACGGAGCCGGTCCTGCTGTATATTTACATCGCGCAATTCGGCCAAAAACCGGTTGGCTACTGAGTTGGTTTTATTGAGGATGAAAAGCATGGGGCATAGTTAATTAGAGGTTAGTTAATTAGAGATTAGTGCTTGAATTAAACGCGAATGTCATTTCGAACGGAGAGAGAGAATCTTATGCGACAAATAAAATATCCGGACTTATTGTATAAGATTTCTCCTCGTTCCTTATCGAAATGACAAAGAGCGTTTTTTATATAGTGAATATAACATTCCGTTCTGATGAATGTTCCATATTTATGTAAGTCGTTTATTACTGACATAGGGCTGTCATTCCCATGTTGTTAATTTGTATATCAGAATGCCAAAACTAATCTCTGATCAACTAATCTCTAATCTCTATCTTTGCTAAAACAATGGATTTTAAGCTCACCTCTTTATATCAACCCACAGGCGACCAGCCTGAAGCCATTAAACAACTGGTAGAAAGTGTAAATAACGGCGACAAATACCAAACCCTTTTGGGGGTTACCGGATCGGGCAAAACGTTTACAGTTGCCAATGTAATACAGCAAACACAACGGCCTACGCTTATTCTTAGTCACAATAAAACGCTGGCGGCCCAGCTTTACGGCGAATTCAAGCAGTTTTTTCCGGAAAACGCGGTGAATTACTTTGTTTCCTATTACGATTATTACCAGCCCGAGGCTTTTATAGCATCATCCAATACCTATATTGAAAAGGACCTGCAAATAAACCAGGAAATTGAAAAGCTGCGCCTGCGCACTACCTCCGCCCTTATGTCGGGGCGGCGGGATGTGATTGTGGTATCGTCCATTTCCTGCATTTATGGTATGGGTAACCCCGAGGATTTTGCCAACTCGGTATTCAAATTCGCGGTGGGTACGCGTATCAGTCGTAACGCCTTTTTGCACCGTATGGTGGAGATATTATATGCCCGCACCACGGCCGATTTTAAGCGCGGCACCTTCCGGGTAAAAGGCGATAACGTGGAGATATTCCCTGCTTATATGGATTATGCCTACCGGGTTTCGTTTTTTGGCGATGATATTGAAGAACTCAGCACTTTCGACCCGGCCAATGGCAAAACCATCGAGAAAATGACCCACATGGTGGTATATCCCGCCAACTTGTATGTGGCCCCGCGCGAGCGCTTTACGCAATCCATATGGGCCATACAGGAGGAGCTGGAAAGCCGCAAAAAACAGTTTATTGCCGATGGGCGTTTCCTGGAAGCCAAGCGACTGGAAGAGCGTACTAATTACGATCTGGAGATGATCCGCGAACTGGGGTATTGCTCGGGCATTGAAAATTATTCCCGCTTTTTTGACGGACGGGAACCAGGGGCACGCCCCTTCTGCCTGCTGGATTATTTCCCGGATGATTACCTGATGGTGATTGACGAGAGCCATGTAACCGTAGGCCAGATCAGGGCCATGTACGGGGGCGACCGCTCGCGCAAGATCTCGTTGGTTGATTATGGCTTCCGCTTGCCTGCCGCGCTGGATAACCGCCCGCTTAACTTCCAGGAATTTGAACGGCTGGCCCCGCAAACTATTTACGTAAGCGCTACTCCCGGCGATTATGAGCTGGAAAAATCGGAAGGCATAGTGGTGGAGCAGGTGATACGCCCTACCGGTTTGCTGGACCCGGTAATTGATGTACGCCCGGTAATTAACCAGGTTGATGATCTGCTGGACGAAGTGGACAAGACAATAAAACAGGGCGACCGCGTGCTGGTAACCACGCTCACCAAACGCATGGCCGAAGAACTGGCCAAGTACATGGACCGCCTGGGTATTAAGTGCCGCTATATTCACTCGGAAGTTAAAACCCTGCAGCGGGTAGAAATTTTGCGCGGGTTGCGTTTGGGCGAGTTTGATGTACTGATAGGCATTAACCTTTTAAGGGAGGGATTGGACCTGCCCGAAGTATCGCTGGTAGCCATATTGGATGCTGATAAAGAGGGCTTTCTGCGCTCGGAGCGCTCGCTGATCCAAACTATTGGCCGTGCCGCCCGTAACGACAGGGGCCGGGTAATTATGTATGCCGATAAGATAACCGACTCGATGCAGATCACGATTGATGAAACTAACCGCCGCCGTGATAAGCAGATAGCTTATAACACCGAGCATGGCATTACACCGGCTACTGTGGGCAAATCGCGCGAGGCTATTATTGAGCAAACATCGGTAATGGATTTTGTAGGCGGCGTGCAGAAAGCCTATGTAGAAGCCGAATCCATCACTACTGCCCTGGCTGCCGACCCTATTGTGCAGTACATGAGCAAAGCCGATCTGAAAAAATCCATAGACAATACCAAGAAAGAAATGATGGCCGCTGCCAAGGATATGGATTTCCTGCAGGCTGCCAAACTCCGCGATGAAATGTTCGCGCTGGAGAAAATGATGGTGGAGAAGTTTTCGTAAATGTGCAGATATGCGGATGTGCAAATGTGCAGATATACATAAATGTGTTGATAATGATAGAATTTATTATTTAATCATTTGCATATCTGCACACCCGCATATTTGCACATCATAACACATTTATGCATTTTTACCGTTAATACCTTATATTTGTAAGCTAAAACTTTAATCAGATGATACTTATACGTTTCCTGATCATATCTATTTGTACTTTATATATTATCCGCAGTTTAGTGCGCATACTGTTACCCATGCTTTTTCAGGGCATGGTAAATAAGGCCACCCAGCAACAGCAAGGTCGCCAGCATAATTACCAGCAGCAACAGCAGCGCCCGCGCGAAGGGTCTATCAAAATTGACCATATTCCTGACACCAAAAAAAGCAGCGTTCCCGATTCTGAAGGTGATTTTGTTGATTACGAAGAAATAAAATAAACTTAATAGCTATGCTACCCGAAGAACTATACAAACGCAGGCATTTCGGCACACCCGAAACTTTAATGTTAATAGTGGTTAACTATGTAGTGGTAGCTGTAGGGGTCGAGCTTTTTGCCATGTGCGATAAGGTCAACTGGTTCTTCTGGATAATTATAGGCATCCTGGCCTTTTACAATTATTACACTATTCGTCGTAACCGCGAGGAGTACGGCCGCAATAATATTATAGGCTATCTTATTAGCATCGGCGGCCTGCTGCTGATGTTTTTCCTTTTCCGGGCCAAATCCGGCAACTGTTAACAAAAAAAAATCTGCTGTAAGTATTAATTCCAATTCTCATTCTAATTTCTATTTTTGAGCAATATATATATTACCTCAAAAAATCAAATGAACAATTGGCTTAAGCAAAATGGCACTCATTTCGCCATCATCGGAATTTTTTTAGCGCTTTGCTTTTTTTATTTCACACCTGCCTTTAACGGTAAAACGCTTGGCCAAAGTGATGTGGTAGGCGCGCAATCCACCCAAAAAGAAATTAATGATTACAGGGCAAAAGGGGAAACCATTTTATGGACCAACCAAATATTTGGCGGCATGCCGGCCTATCAAATTTGGGCGCCTTATAATAACAACGTTACTACGTGGGTAATAAAAGCCGTTAAAGCGGTTTTCCCTAACCCGGTTGATACGGTGCTGATATTTTTGCTGGGCACCTACCTGTTGTTTTGCGTTTTAAAGCTCAATCCGTGGCTGGCGGCCGCGGGCGCTATTGCATTCACCTTCTCGTTACAAAATATAATTTTACTGGTAGCTGGGCACTCCAACCAAGCCTTTGCCATAGCCTTTTTCGCGCCTTTATTAGCGGGTATTATATTAACCCTCAGGGGCAAACACTTTACCGGCGGCGCGTTAACCGCCTTTTTCCTGGCTATGGAAATAAGGGCCAACCACATACAAATGACCTATTATTTGATGCTGGCGCTTATTATACTATTAGGCATTGAACTCTATCATGCTATTAAAGCTAAAAATACAGCCGCTTATTTAAAATCATTAGCTTACCTGGGGGCGGCATTGGTGTTAGCCATCATTGTAAATGCTTCTACGTTATGGAGCACGTTTGAATATAGTAAAGACAGTTACCGTGGCAAATCAAACCTAACCAACAACGCCAAGGAACCTAAAAACGGGCTGGATAGGGATTATGCTTATCAATGGAGCCAGGGTGTAGGCGAGTGTTTTACCTTTTTAGTGCCGGATGCTTACGGCGGCGGCGATTACAGGACACCTGTACTTGATAATAATTCAGAAACCGCTAAAGCTTTTATAGCCAAAGGGCAATCCGAAGAGCAGGCCGTACAATATGCGCAGCAGATATCTAACTTCCCTGGCTTAGGCTTATACTGGGGTAATAAACCAGGCACAGCCGGTCCGTTTTATTTTGGGGCAGTTATTTGCTTCCTGTTCATTTTCGGCTTAATAGCGGTACGCAACCGATTAAAATGGTGGCTGCTGGGGACAGTTGTATTAACCATGTTGCTCTCCTTCGGGCGCAATTGGCCTTACCTGTCCGATCTGTTCTTTAATTATTTTCCGTTGTACAATAAATTCCGCGCGGTTGAATCCATTTTGGCGGTGGCGAGTTTGTGTTTCCCGATACTGGCATTTTTAGCGATACAGGAAATTATTGATATCAAGGATAAAACAGTAATTATTAAAAAGCTGAAGCTGGCCTTATACATCACAGGCGGTTTGTTGTTGATACTGATAGCCATGCCCGACCTGATCCTGAATTTCCGTTCGGCCGATGAACCTGCCGCCATAGCCAACCTTACCCGCGCCTTGCAGGGCGACACTGCTTTTGCAAACACTATTGCCAACGCAATGCGGCAGGACAGGATATCCATGGAGCGTGCCGACGCTATCCGGTCATTGATATTTATTTTAATAACCTTTGGCTTCATCTGGGCATTTATAAAACAAAAAATAAATGTAACCATGCTATCGCTGGCTATGCTTGCCCTGGTAGTGGTGGATATGTGGCAGATAGATAAACGTTACTTAAAAGATACCAGCTTTCAGGATAAAGTGGAGGTGGATGAAGTGGTAAAACCGCGGGAAATTGACCAGATCATAGCACGTGACAGCGACCCCGATTACCGGGTGTTTGATTTAACACAGAGTATAAAAAGCGATACTTATACCCCATTTTTCCATAAATCAATTGGTGGTTATTCGGCGGCGCGTTTAAAACGTTATGATGAACTGATAGACAATCAGTTTACCAAAAGCATTAACCAGGATGTGCTGGATATGCTGAACACCAAATACATTATTACAGCCGATACGGCCCGTAATGTTACCATGCACGTTAACTCGACCGCATGCGGGCACGCCTGGTTTGTGCAGCATGTAAGGTTCGCCAAAGATGCCGACCAGGAAATGCAGGTGATCAGCGCGTTTGCGCCCAAGGAAGAAGCTATTGTTGATGCCCGTTACCGCAGCCTGATAGATGTAAAAAGCATGGCGATTGACCCGAACGCGACGGTTAAGCTGGTAAGTTATGATCCGGACCACATGGTGTATGAAAGCGGTTCAACTGCTTCACAAATCGCGGTATTCTCTGAAATATATTATGATAAGGGCTGGAAAATGCTGGTTGACGGCGTTGAAAAGCCTTACTTCCGGGCCGACTATGTATTACGCGCGGCTCAGATCCCGGCAGGAAACCATAAAATTGAATTTATTTTCCACCCGGCATCCTACTACACCGGCGAAACTATTTCACTGGCAGGCTCTATTTTATTATTGCTGGCCTTAGGCGGCGCGGGGTATACCGGTCTTAATAAAAAGAAAGAGGCCGAAGAGAAAAAACCAGCCAAAAAGAAATCCTGATAAGGGTTAATTCCTAAACAGAAAAAGCGGCTGATCGTCGCTTTTTCTGTTTAACCTCATACCACTACGTCTTTTAAATTATCTCGATTTTAAAATACACCCAATGGTTAAAGTCTATAATTTCGGGTACAGCATAGTATTGCTATGTAGAGACAGCTAATTACCTGGTTTAATTATTTAACCGCTTTAAGCACAATGTAAGGAGAAAGCGCCTTGGTTTCTACCGGGATAAGCTTGGTAAATATTTTACCTGCAAACCAAATGGTTTTTACTATTCCCCTGGTAAACGCGCCTTGTTGTGCACGGTTCTCCAACCATACCGAGAATTTGCCATGATAGTATGCTTCTACTTCTTTTAAACCCATTTCCCGGCAATAACCGGCCAGTAGCGAGGGGTTCATGCTTTCAATAAAGTGCTTGTCATAATTAGCACGGTCAAAACGGCGCTGGATCCAGCCGTTTACTCCTTTAAAATTGGGGAGTGTTATAAAAAGCACGCCTCCGGGTTTTAAAAATTGCAGGTGCCTTTTTATCATATCGCGGGTATCGCTAAAATGCTCTATCAACCCAAACGACATCACCATATCATATAATTGTTCGGGCTGATATTTAAAAAGGTCGGCTTCAATAATATGGATATCGCCATGTTTCAGGCCGTTTTTCTGTAACAGCTGATCAATCAGTCCTTCGTGCACAAAATAATCCAGCAGGGTAGTATCCAGGTGTTGGTATTTTTTCAGATAGGTAGCGTAATAGCCCGGAAACCCGCCTAATTCAATAGCTGTTTTAATATTTTTTCCGGCAATAAGCTTTGCCATAATATTCCCGAAATAATAATCGGGTTTAATATGAAAAATCAGGTCTTTTTTTGATTCCCAAAACGCCTTCCAGAACGCGCGGTCCGTTAAATTAACAGCGCCTCCTAAATCCTCCCCGGCAGGGAGGACTTTTTTATCTTCAATGTTACTCATTATAAATACTGAATTTAAAACCCCTCTCCTTTGGGCAGGGGTTTTGCCGGGTTACCTACCACCGTGCAGTTAGCCGGTATATCTTTCACCACTACCGCTCCCGCGCCAATAATTACGTTATCGCCAATCTGCACATCGCCAATAATACATACGTTAGCGCCAATATCAACATTGTTACCAATACGCGGGCATGCGCTCAGGCTGCCGTTGGCCAGTTTTTTATGACCAATTGTTACCGAGTTACGCAGTACGCAATTATCGCCGATAATGGTTTTAAAATTAACCACCAGCGCCTGGCCGTGATACAGTGTTAAGCCCTTACCGATAGTTAATTTGCGGGGCAGTTCGATACACAGCACCCATTCCACAAAGAAACGGTAAAATACCAGGTAGGGAATAAAAATGATTTTTAAAACCAGGTAACGGTTAACATATTGCAGCAGCCGGAACATCAGCATAACCAGGCGGCCTTTTATGTTGCCGCTGTTTGCCTGCCAATCCTGAACCAAATAGGTAAAAAAATCCATTCTATGTTTTAACTCGTAATCTAACAGTATGTCCTGCGGCCTTTCAAAAGTAGAATTTTCATTTTTATAATTATTATAATTGTCCTACAAATAGCATCAATCTTATGAAAGTTACCCTTATTAATACATCCGATGCCGGCGGTGGCGCGCCAGAGGCCTGCATGCGGTTGTTAAAGGCGCTGCAATTAAAGCAGGTTGATGCGCATTTGCTGGTACAGGTAAAAAAAACCACAACCGAAAGCGTAGAAGCAAGCAGCATTGGTTTTTTGGGGAGGCTAAAAGCAACTTACCGCTTTTTAACCGAGCGCATCCCATTCATTCTGTTTAATGCCGAAGACAGGTCGGTACGGTTTTCTTTTTCAACCGGCACAGTGGGCACGGACATTTCGGAGCACCGATTAATTGAACAGGCGGATGTACTGCACCTGCATTGGACAAACCAGGGATTTCTTTCCATCAATAGTTTAAAACAGCTGGTACGTTTAAACAAACCAGTGGTATGGACCCTGCACGACATGTGGGCCTTTACCGGCGGCTGCCACTACTCGGGAGATTGCAACCACTTTATACGGCATTGCGGCTATTGCTGGATGCTGAAGGACCCTGAGGGTAAAGATCTTTCCAACAAGGGATGGATCCGCAAAATGCACTTGTTTGAGGATGTGAACAGTATTGTTTTTGTAACCTGCAGCCATTGGCTGGCCAATGAGGCCCGGGCAAGCTCCTTACTTAAAGGATACCGCATTGAAACTATACCCAACGCCATTGATACCGGAATTTTTTTACCCCGCCCGGCTGCCCCCCTTCAACAAAAATGGCAGATAACGGGAGGGAAAAAGATCATTCTGTTTGGCGCCGCTAATATTATGGACCGCAGGAAGGGCATTGTTTACCTGGTTGAAGCCTTAAACCATTTAAAAAATGATTATCCCGGCACGGAAGATATGGAGATTGTGATATTCGGAAAAAATAAAACCTTTGATGTTGAGCTATTGCCTTTTAAGGTTCATGAGTTGGGCATCATTAACAACCAGCGGGATATGGCCGAACTGTATAGCCTGGCCGATGTATTTGTTACCCCTGCCATTGAGGATAATTTACCCAATACCGTTATGGAAGCCTTAGCCAGCGGCACACCGGTGGTAGCTTTTAATACCGGCGGTATCCCGGACATGGTAGACCATTTGCAGAATGGTTACCTGGCCGAGTATAAATCGCCGGCTGATTTTGCCGCGGGAATTAATTTTGTACTGAATAATAATGAGCCGGGGGCCTTGGCTGAAAATGCCCGCAATAAGGTAATGCAAAATTTTACCAATGAAATTGTAGCCGCCAAATACATGGCATTGTATCAATCCCTGTTAAACTGATGGCGCAATTTAATCCTGTATTATCGGTAATTACTATTGTTTACAATAATGTAAGGGACATTGAGCGCACCATGCTTTCGGTTATTAACCAAAGCTATACGCCTATTGAATATATTGTGGTTGATGGCCTTTCGACCGATGGCACTTTAAATGTTATTAATAACTATCGGGATAAGGTCAGTAAGCTGATCAGCGAAAAGGATAAAGGCATTTACGACGCTATGAATAAAGGACTGGCCGCTGCCACCGGCGATTATGTGGTGTTCATGAATTCGGGGGATGAGTTTTACGATAGCCAAACCGTGGCCCGGGTTTTTGCCGCCCAACCAGATGCCGATATTTATTATGGCGAAACCGAAATGATCAATGATCGGTTGCAAAGCCTGGGCAGGCGCCGGCATAAGGCACCCGATAGGTTTACCTGGCGCAGCTTTAAATATGGCATGAGCGTAAGCCACCAGGCCATATACATCCGCCGCGCTATTGCGGGGCCTTACAACACCAAGTACCGGCTAAGCGCGGATATAGATTGGATAATCCGTGCGGCGCGGGCAGCCCAAAGCATTGTAAAGGTTGATGGGTATGTGGCTAAATATCTGGTAGGGGGCATGTCCAAAGCCAAACACAAACAAAGCCTGGCCGAGCGCTTTGCCATTATGAAACACTACTACGGTTTAGTGCCCACGCTGTTTAACCATGCCGTTATCGCTTTTAATTTGGGATGGCACTGGTTGTGGCATAAAACATTGAATGATTGATAGCGGACTAATGTATTTTAATCGTCCTGCCATCTCTCATTACGTTCGAGACGCTATATAAGTGATATTGTAGCGTATTTCCTGTAACCTTGCCATGTGTTGCTTATTCCATCATCAGCCTTCTGATCAATTCGGCGCTTTGGGTCTTGCCTTCTTCCAGCCGGTCGGCAAAAAAGGCCTGCACTTCGTTAAAATGTTTTTTATAGCCTTCCATGTCCCCGTAACCTATTATAGCCGACCATTCGCGTACAGCCGAGTGAAACTCCAGATCGTCTCCGCGAATAGTTTTATCATAAAGCGCCGTTTCAATGGATTCTTCCAGCAGTTCGTCATTTTTAAACAAGTATTCGGCAATGCCCAACCTTAACCTAAAAGGCGGCGTTTGCCCAATCAGGTTATCATATGGGTTTACCCCCAGGTGATACCAGGCATCAACCATGCTTAAAATGCTGAGGTGCGAATTTGGCTTACGCAAAGCCCCATCCTGCGAAAGAGAGAATTCGCGCATCACCTTATCATTCAGCATAATGGGTTTCCGGCTTTCGTGAAAAACAAAATCGCGGGCCTTAAATAACCTGGCCCTGAATTCGGCAGCCTCTTCCTTTATCATCAGCTTAAACAATTCCGATTCCGAAACGGCGTAGCGTTTTACCTGCTGCCTGGCGTAGGGGTTCAATATAGCCAGCCCGGCGTATACGTGCGCCTTATAGCTGAATATGCGCAGGGTGGTCAGTATTTTTACGTTATCAATCCCGCCTATATACGAGCCGTTTTCCCAGGGGAAAAACCCGGCCGATTTCCAGGCGGTGCCCATACTCTCAAACCCAACGTGTGTTACGGCCTGCGTATCGGCAACAATTTTATCATGCTCATGGTAATCGGCTATCTCCACAATATCGCTTCCTACCGCGGCAAACAGATCGTACATGCGTTGGTAAGCTTCCCGGGTGCTGCGGTGAGGTATCAGGATCAGTTTTTGCCCTGCCGGTTCAAATCCTGGCCCGTGCATGGCATGAAAAGTAATAATATGGGCATCATGCGGAAGGTATTTTTCAAATACGGCAATTTCCGGACTTTTAACTGAAGTTTGCCCGGCTACTATGGCGCCGGACCGGGTTGCCCCGCTAAATTCGGCTACCACCCTTTCCATACTGTCTGCCTCAACCGAGTAAATAATCAGGTCGCTGATGGCGGCTACTTCCCAGCCATTATCCTTAACCGTAATACCCAGCGGCGTAAGCTCCTGTTCCAGCCTTTCGCGGTTAGCCGGTAAATCGCAGCCATATACCTGGTAACCCGCTTTAGCAAACGCTTTTGCGTATAGCCGGCCCATGTCGCCAAGTCCAATAATCCCGATATTCATTCCGCTAATATAACTATGCCTGTTAAAAATCTGCTATGAAACCTTATATTCGCTTTTATAAACGCTATTTGAAAACCGTTAATAGTTGTTTTTGTTAAAATATAACGCTATAGATTATGATGAAGAAGCTTTTAATACCATCCGTAACCCTTTTTTGCATGTTATTGTTTTTATGCTGTTACACAGCAAGTAACGCGCAGGACAGCACCAAAGCCCCATCATTAAAACCGACCGCTAAACCGGCTGGCACCAAACCGGCCGCTACTAAATACCCGGTTAAATCTGGCACAACGCAAGGTTATCCGGCAAAAACACAACCCGTTAAACCGGCTGCTGCGCCTGGCACGGCACAGCCACCGGCAACCTATACTGTTACGCCTGTAAGTACCGATAAAAGCCTTGCAGGCCAGTATAAATATGTGTTAACAAAAATATATCATTACCAGCAGCCCATGATAGCCGCTTTATGGCATAACGTTAACGATACCCTTAAATCAACCATTCAACAGCTGAAAGCCGCCAACGCCAAGTTGGCCGGGCAAAATCAAACCATCACCAGTTTACAGAATGATGTAAAAGCAAAGGAGCAAACCATTGAGGATGCCAGCAATAAAGGCGATCAGATCAGTCTGCTGGGCATTCCTTTTTCAAAAACCGCCTATAATTTGGTGATGTGGGGACTGGTTATTGGGTTAGCAGTAATATTATTGGTGGTGATACTTAAAACTACCGGCAACAGCCACGAAGCTAAATACCGCACCCAACTATATGAGGAAATAAGCGAAGAATTCCAGACCTATAAAGCCAAAGCCAACGAAAAAGAAAAGAAACTCGCCCGCGAACTGCAAACCGAGCGCAACAAGGTGGATGAGTTGATGGGGAGGGGGTAATTACTTCACCCTTTAATATTATCATTGCGCGTATTAAAATCCCGATAGGATTATCAAGGTGAAATGAAGTATAACTAAAGTTTTGTCATTGCTGCGAGCGTAGCGTGGCACTCCCGTAAGTGGTTTGCATACGACGGAATTACCGCGTCGCTCCGCTCTTACAGCAATGACAAAATTGTTTAGCATGAAGGGGACATCATGAGCAGGAACGAAGCAGTCCTTCGCTTACAGTTCACCCTGCTTGCCGCGTCTTCTTCGTCGGCTCGCAGTTTACTTACAGCTACTGACCCGTCCAAACATTATTGCTCGGGTTAAAATCGGGCAGCACCTTATCCGGGTCGTAAACTACCGATACGATCTCTTCGGTTGAAGGGTACTTAAACGACCAGCTCACGTTACGCTCCCATATTTCGGCAGGAAGTTTCACCCGGTCGGTTTTGCCGCTTTTGGTTTTAATTTCCAGTATTACGGGCATGGCCATTTTCTCCAGGTTATCTATTGTTATGACTGCTCCTTTTGCGGGATCGTTACCGATATATTTTACACTGCGCACACCTACATCCAGGCGCCAGTTATTTTCAAACCATCCCCGCCAAAACCATTGCAGGTTTTCGCCCGTGGCGTTCTCTATCGTACGGAAAAAATCATTAGGTGTGGGGTGTTTATAAGCCCAGCGTTGTATATAGGTTTTGAAAGCAAAATCAAACCTTTCCGGGCCCAGTATCTGTTCGCGCAGCATTACCAGTCCGGCGCTTGGTTTGCTGTATAATAAAGTGCCTACATTCCCTTCTTTCATGTTATCCGGATTACTCAGAACCGGTTCCAGCGCGGGGTTGGTAAATACCAGCGCGGCGGTTTGGGCATTCAGTACTTTCTTTTTAAACTCACCGTTTTCCGCATTCGCTGATGAAAGGGTATTAATAAATGTATTGAATCCTTCATCCATCCAGCCGTATAAACGCTCGTTCGAGCCCACGATCATGGGGAACCAGGTATGGCCAAACTCGTGGTCGTGTACGTTCCATAAACCGGGCCCGCTGGCCGTAGCGCCGCAAAAAACAATACCCGGGTATTCCATACCACCAGGCGCGCCGGCAACCGCGGTAGCATTAGGATAAGGGAACTCCATCCATTTGCCCGAGTTATATTCTATTGATTTTTTTACATATTCGGTAGACCGGCCCCAGGCTTTATCGCCGCCACTTTCAACCGGGTAAGCCGATATAGCCATAGCCTTCCTACCGCTTGGCAGGTCCATTTTAGCCGCATCCACAATAAATGCCGATGAAGCGCCCCATGAGGCGTCGCGGGCGTTATTTATTTTGTAGTGCCAGGTTAACTGTGCCTTACCTGCCGGGCGCGATGCCGGGCTGGTCACTTCATCAGCGGTGCGTATAGCCACCGTGGTCTCGCTTTTGGCAGCTTGTGCCCAACGCCTTAATTGTTCAGGTGTATAAACATCCCGCGGGTTTTGCAACTCGCCCGAGCATACTACAATATCCTTTGCCGGGGCGGTGATATGAATGTCGAAATCGCCGTATTCCAGGTAAAACTCGCTGTTGCCGGTATAGGGTAGCGTATTCCAGCCGCTAACATCATCGTACACGCACATTCGCGGGTACCACTGCGCAATGGTATAGATCTTGCCGTTTTTTGTTGGCAGGATACCCATCCTGTCGGACCCAAAATTGGGCGAGATAAACGAGTAGGTAATTTCCAGCTTTAACTTGCCTCCGGCAGCTTCAATAGCTTCAGGCAAAAACACCTGCATACGGGTATCATTAATCAGGAACTTTACATCGGTAGCTACTGTCGCCTTGCTGTTTTTTGCGGAACTTAATACTTTAACCGATTTAATTTTATACCCGGCATCAAACACCTGCCCCTTACCCCAGTTACGGCTTGTGGGCACATTGTTTACCAACGGCACTTCCGCGTTCCCTCTCGAATCCAACTTGTATAAATTCTGATCAAGCTGCATCCAGATAAAACCCAGCTTTTGCGGACTGTTATTGGTGTAGGTTAATATTTCGGTACCGGTAACTTCATCCCTATCCTCATTCAGCGTGGCCGCAAGCTGGTAATCGGCCCGGTTTTGCCAATATTTAGGCCCCGGCTCGCCGCTGGCTGCACGATATTCGTTTCCGTTCTGGGTGTAAAAGAACGGCGCCCATGTTTTATGATAATCGTATTTAGTGCCTGGCCGCTCTTCATCAGCTGGTGTTTGCCGGGGGCGGGACTGGGCGGTATTATTTGGAGGTGTTGTTTGCGCTATGGCCACATTTATACCTGCCAATAAAGCCAGTTGCAATCCGGCTATCAGGTTAAATTTCATCTTAACTATGTATTTATATTAGCGTAATATACAGTATATGTACCATACCTGAACAGTAAATGGCCAAAAAAGATTTATTATCTGAGCTGAAAAGGTAAAAGCTAAAAACATAAAGCTTTTACCTGATATTCATTCCCCTGCCTTAGCCTTTGGGTTTTATTTGATGCCTTTAAAATGTTTTTGGTAAACAGCTGCATCAAAGCCAAAAAACAGGAAACCGTTATCTTCAATAACCGGCCGTTTGATCATACTTGTTTTTTGTTGCAGTAATTGCAGGGCCTCGGGTTTGCCGGCGATGCTGGCTTTAACTTCGGGGTCGAGTTGTTTCCAGGTAAGGCCTTGTTTGTTTAAAAACTTTTCGTAACCAGCGGCCTCATCCCATTCTTCCAGCTTATCCTGACTGATGCCCAGTTTTTTAAAATCATGAAACTCATAAGCAACCTGATTGGTTTTTAACCAGTCGAGCGCTTTTTTTACCGTATTGCAATTGGTGATGCCGTAAACTTTCATAAATATTAGGTTGATAAGCGGGTTTATTTATTGTTGAACCTGGTCATGGTAAGCTCGGTGCCGATGGTAGTAAAGCTTTTAATGATTTCGATGGAACGATCGATCAGCGCGGGGAGTTCTGGTTGCTCATCATCATCAAAGCCGCTCAGCACATAATCTACCTGCCGGCCCTTTGGGAAATTATCGCTGATACCGAACCGCAGGCGCGCGTATTCGCTGCTGCCTAAGGCCATTTCCACACTTTTTAATCCGTTATGCCCGGCCGCGCTGCCTTTAGGTTTTAGGCGAAGTGTACCCAACGGCAAAGCCAGCTCATCAACCACAATCAATACGTTTTCAATAGGGATCTTTAGTTCCTTCATCCAGTGGTTAACCGCTTTACCACTCAAATTCATATAGGTGGTAGGCTTAATTAAATGCAGCACCCGGCCTTTATAGGATAGCTCGGTATAATAAGCCAGCCGCATATTGTAAAAATGCAGGCTTTCCTGTTTGGCCAAAGCATCCAGCACCATAAAGCCTATGTTGTGCCTGGTGTCGGCATATTCGCTGCCTATATTGCCTAATCCTACTATCAGATATTTCATTTGCCCCCTAACCCCCTAAAGGGGGAATTATTTTAATTTTGCAATTATACAAAACAGCGAAGGTTGCTCATCGCTTTATCGGTATAATCAAAATCAGACTACGGTTTATTTACTTGAAGAATATGGAGAAAATCATCTGCACTGATTACTTTTATTTTAGGAAAGCCTATTGTTTTAACGAGATCAAAATGCTTGTCATTAGTTACCAGATAATCAGCAACTGATGCTACTGTTGCATCGAAGAATTTGTTATCGTCTACATCTTTAGTTAGCATTCCAATTATAATATATCTTTTGCAATACAACGTCTGGCGATTCTATAAATATTTCAACGATAATTTCAGCGACACCAGGAGCTGAATGAATTTGAAGAATTTCTTCATACTCCTTTAATATATCTTCAGACACGATCAGTTGATAACGACCCTCGATAAAAGCATTCCATATTGGTCGTAACCGACTTCTTTTGCCAAGTGCAGACACTAATACGTTAGGGTCAAGAACAATTTTCATTTACGTTGTTACGATTTTGAACGAAAATGCTTCTTGCTCAAGTCATCATAAAAACGTTCATCGGCACCCTTCTTATTTTCCCATTCTTCTATATTCTCATCCATTTTTTTTGCCAATATTTTAACGGCGAGCTTTCGTATTTCAGAAAAATCATTTTCAGAAAGAGGTTCCTTTAACAGCCTCAACATGGTAAGTTGCTGTTCATTCAAATGTCCTGATATTTCTAATTCTGCGGCCATATTCAAATATACAAAAAAAAGCGATGAGTTCTACTCATCGCTTTATCGGTGTAATCACACCAAAAATCGGTGTAATCGTATTAAATTATTTTTTGCCGGCTGCTGCTTCCTGCTCTGCCTGACGTAGTGCACGTGAGGTAGTGATAGAAAGGATAGTATCCTCAGGGGCGTTGGTGATGGTCAGGTTTGGAGCGCTGATTTCGCCTACACGTACTGATTTACCTACTTCCAGGCCTTCAATGCTCACCTCAATATTATCCAGGTGATCTTTAGGTAAGCCTTTAACCCGCAGTTTGCGTAACTTTTGCACCAGTTTACCACCCATTTTTACACCCGGAGATGTACCGGTAATACGGATTGGAATTTCAACAGTAACTGGTTTTTTCTCGTCCAGCAACAAAAAGTCAACGTGCAGCATCTGCTCGGTTAACGGATGAAACTGAATGTCCTGAATTACAGCCTGTGATTTTACACCTGCAATATCCAGGTCGATGAAATGAACGTCGGGGGTATAAACCGCCGGTTTCAAATCAGCTGCAGACACTGAGAAGTGGGTTTGTGTTGTCCCACCATAAAGCACTGACGGCACCAGACCCTGGTAACGCAGCTCCTTAGCGTCTCTTTTCCCTACGTTCTCTCTTGGAGAACCGCTAATAGCAATTGATTTCATTTGTTTATTTATTTAGCCTCACCCCAACCCCTCTCTCCGGAGGGGAGAGGGGCTTTAATGAGAATTGTTACATTTTAAATACAGCCTATTTATGTCATCCCTACAAGGGAGGATTTAGGTGGGGCTGTTAATCCACCTTGAACAGCTGGCTGATAGAGCCATGCTCATTCACATTCATTATCGCGCTGGCAAACAGATCGGCGGTTGATAACACTCTTATTTTATCGCATTCCTGTTTAAGCGGAATGGTATCAGTAACTATCAGCTCGGATAATACCGAGTTTTGTATGGTTTCGTACGCCTTACCCGATAATAACGGGTGGGTACAAACCGCGCGTACACTGCGTGCCCCTTTTTCCATAATCAGCGCTGCCGCTTTTGACAGTGTGCCGGCCGTATCGCAGATATCGTCTATCAATACAATATCCTGATCGGTAACATCGCCAATAATGGTCATGGATTCAATTTCATTGGCGCGCTTACGTCTTTTATCGCAAATTACTACCTCGGCATTAAAAAACTTGGCGAAGGTACGCGCCCTGTATGATCCGCCCATATCGGGCGAAGCGATGGTTAAATTATCAAGCTTAAGGGCCTTAATATATGGCACAAATATTACTGAAGCGTCCAGGTGATCTACCGGGATATCAAAAAATCCCTGTATCTGCGCGGCATGCAAATCCATGGTCATAATGCGGTTAATACCCGCGGCTACCAGTAAATTAGCTACCAGCTTGGCGCCAATAGCCACACGCGGTTTATCTTTCCTGTCCTGCCTGGCCAAACCGAAGTAAGGGATAACAGCTGTAACATAATGAGCCGACGCGCGGCGCGCGGCATCAATCATCATCAGCAACTCCATCAGGTTATCGGTAGGCGGGTTGGTGGATTGTATCAGGAACACATCCGAACCGCGTATCGATTCATTAAAGTGCGGCTGAAACTCGCCATCGCTAAAACGTGAAAGAACAACCTCGCCCAGTTCCCGGCCATATTTTTGGGCAATTTTAGCCGCCAGTTCGGTAGTGGCCGAACCTGCAAATAATTTAACCGGATTAAATTGTAATGGCATTCTTTATGTCGAATTTGGAATGTTCGATTTCGGATTTAATTACCCTGATCTGCAACCTGATAAACAATTTCGGATTTCAAACTTCCCATCTCAAGAACTAATCCGAAATTGAAAACCCGAAATCCGAAATTACTTTTGTTGCCCGACCAGGATTCGAACCTAGACAAACGGTACCAAAAACCGTCGTACTACCATTATACTATCAGGCAATTCCACCTAAAAAAGATACCTTTTTTAACGGACTGCAAATATAAGACGAT
>Ga0164242_10002592_pt1 | contig 20934 bp, 21 predicted proteins | sample OricomgcompostMG_FD_108783 | JGI IMG/M metagenome (GOLD analysis project Ga0164242, IMG submission 108783) | Miracle-Growth compost microbial communities from Emeryville, California, USA - Original compost - Miracle growth compost (MG) ... | reverse complement strand
GGTACAGAGGAAAACCATCGGACCACTGCGAGGTAATGATACGGTCGCTACCCGGAAGGATATAGCCTTTTTGATCGTTGACGGGCAATGTGGCCAGCGGTACTTTGTCGTTAGCGCCGCGCTGGATAAAGATATTGCCATACGGCTGTACGATGGTGTTGCCAGTGTTCTTGAACGTCGTATTGAGCGTTGCCGGAACATATTCGTAGATACTGGCGGATGGCTCAAACTTCTCTACTTCAAGTCTGCGGATGGCACCGGGACGATCGACATTTATCAGGGTAAATACCGCCACCGAGCCGTTGATCTGCTGACCGGACTGAGAAATCTTGGGATTGCTGGTCCGACTGATGACAAGCGCCAGCGAGTAGCTGAAACCGGTGTCCTGCGGGAGAGCGATCGTAATTTGTTGCGTGTACCACTGCCCCGGCTGGACGGTGAAGGTAGGTGCGCTGAAACTGATCCAGTGAGCAATCACGGACGGCTCAGTATCCTGAAGTGTCACCTTGCCAGTCTGAGGATCGATCGTAAAGCTGCGCGGCTCGATCTTGAGACTCTCGGTCGCCGTGCCGGTATTGCGGATCATGAGTTTGGCCGTGGTAGTGGCGCCCGGCTTCAGCGTCTCGACAAGCGGTGACGGAGAGACCTGGAGCGAAAAGTTACCCGGAGGCGTCGCGGCGTGTGCCATGGATGCGAGGCCACTCCATGCTACGACAGCTGCCAGCAAACCGCTTACGACCCTTGTCCGCTTATTCGGCATCAGACTTCTCCTCCACCTTTACCTTCACTTTCACCTTTTCTTTCTCTTTCTTCTCCTGCTGCTTGTCATGCTCTGCGAGGGCGCGTTTGACGGCTTTGCGCGTCTTGCGCTCGATCTGCTTATGGCGAAGATAGCCGATGATTACTATGGCGACGATCAGCAGCGATATCGCCCGCCACGGCACTACCCAGAATGTCAGCTCCTGCTGTAGCGGCACATCACGCTGACCGTCATTGTAAGCGGCGACAAGTTTGGCCGTATACGGACCGATGCGGAAATGCGACAACTTCGACCAGTCCCACGCCAGAGACTTTTTCTGACTGCCATCGGTCTGTACGGTCGTCTGCATGACCGGAAAACCATCTTGCCAGTCGGAGCTGATGACGCGGTCGCTGCCCGGAAGGATATACCCACCGCTGTCGTTGACCGGCAAGGTCGCGATCGGCGTCTTGTCGTTGGCACCGCGCTGGACAAAGATATTACCGTATGGCTGCACGATGGTGTTGCCGGTGTTCTTGAACGTTACATGAAACGTCGCGGGCAGGTATTCGTACAGCCCCGAATCAGACGTAAATTTCTCTACCTCAAGCTTGCGGACAGCACCGGGACGATCAATATTGATAAGTGTAAAAACAGCCACGGAGCCGTTTATCTGCTGACCGGAATCACCGGTTTTCGGATTATCGACCCGGCTGATAACAAGCGCCAGCGAATAGCTGAAGCCCGTATCCTTTGGCAAGGTAATCGTGATGTACTGCGTGTACCACTGACCCGGCTGGTCAGTAAAGGTAGGCGCACTGAAACTGATCCATGGAGCCAGTGCGGAAAGCTTGGTATCGTCCAGTGTTACCTTGCCGGTTTGAGAATCAATCGTAAAGCTGCGCGGCTCGATCTTGAGATGCTCCGTCGCGGTGCCGGTGTTGCGGATCATGAGTTTGAGCGTCTTGGTCGTACCCGGCTTCAGCGTCTCGACAAGCGGCGACGGAGAGACCTGGAGTGAGAAGTTACCCGGAGGTGCCGCAGCGTGTGCCATGGGTACCGCCAAGCCGACCATACAGAGTCCCGCCAGCAATACCAAACTCCCCCATAGATACTTCTTGTATACTACCCTCATTAATCACCCATTATACATGAGTATGCGCTGCGTAAGTGAATCCTAGAATAAACCGGCGCCGACAACGGTAATGATGTCTTGATAGTCAGATGCCGCAGGAACCGTCGGGCTAATTGCGACATTGTTCGTCAGGGTCAATACGGCGTTCTTGGCAGTACCGTTTGATGACGCAAGTGATTGCAGTGCGCTCGCGCTGAGGCCGCCACCTTGTCCCGCACTTACGCCGGCAAATGCTGAGTTCACCGTAAGTGTACCAGCCGAAGAACCGTCTTGTACACCCTGTACGCCCAAGACATAGTCAGTCGTACCGGCAGTTAACGTCCTGTGACTTCCGGGGGTAGTCGTGGCGATCTGAGTAGTAGGGGTACCCGCAGTACAAGTACCGACCGATGCCGAACAAAGTCCCTGATAGGCGTCACGAGCCCAGACCTGCCACCCGTTCAAGGCGTTGGTGTTGACCGTCGCGGTTACAGGTGAAGAGCTAGATTTGACAGCACCAGAATCAAGAGTGGGTAGATTGTCGACATTACCACTGAGTGAGAACTGGAACACCTGCGGAACGGTTGCATTGACAACAATCTGGTCGTCATTGATCGTTGCCGTCGCAAATCCTGCCGAGTCGATCTGAGTAGGGACCGCGTCGTATGTGATAATCGTACCTGTCTCAGAACTAGCTGCACCTACCGGCTGTTTGACAGCGGCGGAGTTGGTCCAGTTGAAACAATACAGCGTACCGACAGTCAGGTCGCTACTGGCAAATGTTACTGTTTGCCCCGTAACGCTTGAGGCAGTAGCTATGCCGGGCCATGCTGTTGGGCTGGTACCTGGCCACGCAAGGTTTGTCGTATTAACCGTGAAGTCGGCAGCCGTACCCAAGGTGTAGCCTGTCGGGAACGTTACCTTGACTGAATTCTCGGTAGCAGTCGATTTCGGTGTGAAACAAACCGTACCCGTAGTTGCGGTGTTGACCTTCATGCGGTCGAACCGTACGAGTGACTGAGTAGCGGCTCCAAAGGCCTCCTGCACTGCAAATGTGGAGACAACGACGCTGAAAAGGAAAACAGCCGCCATAAGTATGTACGATTTTTTGATGGTACCCGGTGTGTTTCTAACTGATGATGCAATCATGTGTTTCTTCTTAAAGCACTATGGTTTTACTATTTTGAGTTCAGTATACAGCACTTTTTACAATACCACAAGCAGTTTATTTGCGCGGACGCTTGCGGCGCGCATGTGCCCCTTTACGACCAGTGTTGCGACGGTCGGCCACCGCGATGATATGCCACGTCAAGTGCCGACCCTGCTCCAGATACCACAGGAAAACAAGCGATGACAGAGTGACGATATATATCTGCCATATGTGTTTCTCGACGAGCGACAAGAGCGTAAACGACGGCGGAATATTGGTATCAAGCCCCAGACCAAGGCCCTGATGAAGCTGTTGCGAAAGCGCGACACTGTAGAGCGTCGTGGAATCATGTGCCGAGTCATGCGCAGTAATCACAACCGTGTACGTCTGGATGGTCTTGTAGTGATGGAAAAATGTCTGTTGCGCCTTGCCCGAGACCTTGTAAGTATCGGCACTACCATCGCCCCAGTTTACGCGCACGCTGTATGGCGCCGTGCCACCGGTAATACTGCCACGCCATGAGACGTCACCATTTGCCGGAATCAATATATAGGTACCCTTCGGGATGATTCGCAGCGGCGAGACATAGCCGACACCGGTCATTGATGATGGTAATACAGGTGCGACGCGGGTAATCGTAATGAAGTCGCTGCTACCACCGACTTCACCGGTAACGGCAACAAGAGTCGCGACCAGCTTGTGTGTCCCATACGAAAGTGATATCGGCACCGCAAACGTGCCATCGGTAGAGCAAGCAGCCGAACCAAGCAATTTCTTGTTGTCATATATCGCGATAGCGGTCGCCAGGTTTGATACCGGACAAGTACCGCTGACCGTTATCTGGCCGTTACTGATAACAGCTCCGTTTTTCGGGGACAGGATCTCCGGCGAACCGTTCGGCACGGTAGCCGGCACGACCGCATTGACCACATAACTGCTCGCAGAGGCCTGCAGATGATTGACCAGCACCATCATGCCGATCGGCACCAACATCAGCAAGAACAATACCCTGTACGATGTGTGCTGGTGGTGGATAAGTTTACCTGTGTGTTGGTGGTGGCGCAGGTTGAGCGCCCGATGAACGGACTTCACAAGCATAAGTATAACACTGATGTTATAGTATAAGTACAAATGATACGGAGATTCACGATCAGCGCTACTCACCTGGTCATCGCGGCCCTGCTGCTGGTTGCGTGCATGCTTATGCAGCAGCCAGTCTATGCATCACCGTTCGGACAGGGTATTTACAGCGCGGACGTACCCTTCGGTGCCGACACCAGCATGGCGATCACGCTTGGCGGCGACGTGTCGCTCAATCTGTCTCCGAACGGTACTTACTTCAACGGCGCGGCATCCAACACCGTCACCGTGACCTCTACCGATGTCATCGGCTACCGGCTATACGTTTACAGCCTCAACAGCACCACGATGATGGCCGACAGCGGCAGCGACTCGATCCCGGCCAGTACCAATACTACCCCTGGAGCGTTGGCAGTTAATTCCTGGGGCTACAACACCGACGGCTCCTCCAACTATCTGGGCATGCTCACGACGCCCTCGCTGATCAAAGATGCCGACGGCCCGTACAAAAGCGGCGACAGCACCGTTATCACCTACGGTGCACTAACTGATATCACGAAAAGCGCCGGCAACTATACCGTAGGCGTTGTCTATACTGCAGCGGCGAAAAACCCTTAGGATTCTTCTGGTTGCGGCTTTTTACGCTTCTTTTGCCACACCCATCGGGCCAGGAGCACGATAAACAACAGTGCGACGACAGACCACGGCGGTATATAAACGATATATGCCGATTTTGAAATGATGATCGATGCGAAATCAACCTTGTAGCCGTATGTCACCTTGTAAATTCCGGGGAGCAGCGGCGAAGGTATGGAGCCCTCGATCGTCCGGACCGCCCCGGGCAGCAACAGGTGGCTCGTGCCCGCCGGCGTCTGCGTACCGAACAGCCCCTGCAACTGGCCGTAGAAATAAGCGCTGAAATAGACGTTGCCCGTATCTTTGACATCAAACCTGTACGGTATGGAGCTGCCTGTCACCCAAAACGGGATCGAATCGTTCTTGAGCACGCTGGTCCGCACCAATTTGCCGTCAACCGTCAGGTACAGCATCGTTGCCGCCTGTATAGTCTCGGGTAGTCCCGAGCCGCCAGCTACCTTCGTACTGGCTATCAACGCGTAGTAATATCCGCCAGGTGTCGCTTTGGCCGGCACCGTTATGTCATACCACGCCTTGGCACTCTGTCCAGGCTTCAACTGGATAGTCGAACGCTGCGGTTTGATCCAGCCGTCCTGCGCCGCTTGAAATGTATAGTCGTATGAATAGTCAGTGACGGAGAATTTCTTGATCGAGATCGCAACATTCATCGGCTTGTCGGTATTGTCCGCCACTATGAAATAGCCCGACGACGTCTTGTCGGCAGCCACAGTAAGCTGTTGACGCAAAGGTGAAACGGAGAGGCCCTTGCCCGCTTGCGCGCTCACGCCCGTCTGTCCCGCAACAAATGCGATCAACAGACTCAGCACACTGATGACAACGATACGGCGCATAGTACTCCAAGTATACATGCCTGACATGGGTGATCACGCGACCGTCGAGAAGCCGTCAAGCGAACGCGATGAATCGCTCCGCGGTGATGGTACGGCTGAGTTTGACCGATTGGGTATAGTGAGCGGCGGCGACAGCTGGCGTGACCGCGGTGCGAAACCGTCGAGCGAGCGGCTGGGCCTGGCGGCAACCGGTCTCGGCGTCGGTACGGGACGCGGCTGCGGTTCGGAGCGAGACGGCACCACGGGCGCAGTCGGCTCCTGCCGTACCGGTTGTTGTTCTACTGCCGCCGCCTCTTCTTCCTGTACGGATAGCTCCTCCAATATCGCCGTCAGCGGTTCTTCTCTCAGGTCATCGACATCCTCCATAGACGCTTCGTGGCCGCTCGTCTTGCGCCTGGCGTATACTGCTAGCGCCCCAAACTCATAAACGACTACGATCGGCACGGCCACGATAGCCATGTTTACGGCATCGGGTGTCGGGGTAATGATTGCCGCGATGACCGTCGCACCGACAATAACGAACCGCTGGGTCGAGGACAAAAAGCCGGGTTTCAGCGGTCGGACATGGTCAACGATAAAGAGCAGCAGCGGCAACTGAAAAAGCGCCGCGAGACCGAGGACATATGCCACGACGAAGCCCAGATACGACTCGGCGGTCAGGCTGGGCGTGACGGTCTCGCCGGCAAAATCTGACAAAAAGTTAATCGCCGCAGGTATGGTGACGTAATAACCGAAAGCAGCGCCGGCTGCTGCCAGCAGTGCCGACAGCCCGATAAAGCACGCGACCAACTTGCGCGATGTCTCACCCAGCAACGGTTCTAAGAACCGGTACAGATGATACACCGCCACCGGAATCGTCAGCAACGCACCGAAATAAATACTCAGCGTGAATATAAAGCTGAAACCGCCTGTCGGCGTCAGATAAATCAGCCTCTCCCCGTGTAACGGCGCCATGATAGCCGCGATCAGTTGGTCTTTGACCTGAAAACCGATCGCGGATGCCAGCACAAGCGTCAGGACCACCCAAAACACCCGCTTGCGCAGTTCGTAAAAATGTTCGAGAAATGTCAGCTGTTCTGTCGGTTGGCTACGTTTATTCGGCTTCTTTTGATGACTGCTTAGCTGCTTGCTTGCGTTCATCGCCCATGCCCTTGCGCAGTTCTTGTACCGACTCACCGACGCTACGCGCCAGCTCAGGCAGCTTCTTACCGCCGACCAGCAATAGCACGATCAGCAGGATGATAATGAGTTCTGGGGTCCCTATTCCAAACATCTCTTCCCTCTCCACTTATTGTTTAACTCTTCCATACTATACCGTTTATGATAGCGAGGCAATAGAAGAACAGTGGAATAATGGTAGTCAGAACCACAATGATGTAATTACCTCTTTTAACACCTGTGCGGCTGCGTTGTAGTTATAGCATCGAGAGAGCGAGTTATTTGCGAGTGACACGCACCATGGCATGCCGGAGCGGCTGACCGCGCAATGTATAGCCGGCCTGGAGCTCCTCGGCGATAACCTCATGCTCGCCTTCGGCGTCTTCATCGAACTGGATGGCTTCGTGGAGCTCAGGATCGAACGGCGCGCCGGGTTTGGCGTCGATGCGTTTCACGTCCATGCCTTCGAGTGATTTCTCGAGATTTTTAGCGAGGCTGGCGATACCCTGCGCCCACTTGTTGCCGGCAAGATCTTCTGGAATATGAACGATCGCGCGTTCGATATTGTCGATGACGGGCAATAGTTTCAAGACAGCGGTCGCTTCTCCGGTCATCTTCGCCATCTGCTTTTCCTGTTCCACACGCTTGCGATAGTTCTCGAAATCGGCGCGCGTACGCTGTAAGTCAAGGGTCAGTTCATCAATCCGCTGTACGAATTCTTCGACAGCTGGTGTTTCTTCGGGCTGATCCTGTTTGCTTTTCGCCATTTATAATACCTCCTCAAGCATTGCCCCGGCGTGGCGGACGAGGCGCATCACTTTGCCATAACTCTGGCGGGTCGGACCAAGCACGCCGATGTAGCTCTGGTCGCTATATGGTGAACGGAAACGGCTGATGATGAGGCTGGCGCCACTGGTCTTGCCGATCGGGTTCTCGCTGCCGATATAGACGTTCAGCGGTTCGTTCGGCGCGGCCTCGCGCAGCCACGGTTCAAGATTGTCGAGCAGGCGCGCGACGGCCTGTACATGGTCGCCTTGCATGAATTCCGGCTGGCTGAAGAGATTGCCAATGCCGTTCATATAGAGCTCATCGCCGATAGTAGCGATGCCGAGATTCTGCGTCAGCTCCACCAGGCTATCAACAGCGCTGCGGATCGCACGGTCTGCCCTGTCGCTGTGCGTATTGACCCGCGCTTCGATCGCTCTCGCACTGCGGTCGAGCTGCGGTACTTCGTTTACCTGCGCCTCGGTAATGGCGTTGACATAGAAACGATAGCCCCTGTCCGTCGGCACGCGGCCGGCACTGGTATGTGGCTGGGCAATGAAGCCGAGTTCCTCAAGCTTGGCCATCTCGCTGCGGATCGTCGCGCTGGACACACCGAACAGTTTGGCCAGCGTAACGCTGCCCACGGGTGATGCGACTTCGGCATACTGCTCGATGATCGCGGCAAGGATCTGCATTTGGCGGTCTGTCATGCACTTATTATAGCAAAAATTGGCACTCTTTCAACCTGAGTGCTAAATCTGGCGCTCTTTCTCTTCTCCTGTATACTATATCTATGGAAAAACTACCGATATCTCCCGATCATCTCGACAAAATAAAAAAATGGCTCGGCAGCGGCGCTATCAATATCTTTGGTCTGCCTTTTGCCGGCAAGGACACCCACGGCCGCGAACTCTCCAAGCTTTTTGACGCTCCGCTCCTTAGTAGCGGCGAAGTGTTCAGAAATAGCCGTGATATCCTGTCCGCCAAAGACCAGGAGACGCTCGACACCGGCGGATTGCCGCCATCCGACGTCTTCTTGAGGCTTTTCACACCGTATTTTGCCAAATCGGAATTCGACGGTAAACCACTGATTCTCAGCTCAGTCGGCCGCTGGATCGGTGAGGAGCAGGGAATCTTGCAGGCCGCCGAAGATTCCGGCCACCCTATCCGTGCTGTCGTGTATCTGCACCTGAAGGAAGCGACCGTCTATGAACGCCAGGCCGCCTCGAAAGAAATCGGCGACCGCGGTGAACGACCGGAAGATGCCGTCCATATCCTCGAGACCCGCATCAATGAATTCAATGAAAAGACCTTGCCCGTCATCAACGTTTACCGTGAAAAGGGCCTGCTGATCGAGGTGGACAGCGATGCCAGCAAGGAAGAAGTGCTCAAATCGATCCTCGCCCGGCTTTTTATGGTCGCCTCGAACGAGGAATAATTACTCGTTGTCGAGTGTCAGAGATATACAGCGGATGAACCCACCGGCCTTGTTGATCTGCTTGGTCTCCAAAATATCCGTCTCTTTGCCCCTGGCGCGCAGTGCGGCAGCCAGGTCCGGCGCATTACCCATGATGACCCGCTTGCCCGTGCTGACGAAGTTGCTGGCGAAATTTTCCGTCGCTTCTTTGTAGCTGATCGTGATCTTCTCGATATCAGTGAGTGCCTCTATGGCCCGCCGGCTCTCGGGGGTGAACGCCTCGGGGCACCAGGCGATAAGACCCGGCTCGACGATGCCCATGGCAAGGTCGATATCGTAAAAATCACTGTCCGGCCAACCGGAAACCTTGTTCACGGCTTCCCGACCGTTTTCCATCGCAGGTATAGTCTGGACACGGACGATGCGGCGGTCAGGAAACGTCTCTTCCAAAAAATCGGCCATCTCAGGATCGCTGCGATAGCGGCTGCCGACGAAGATCGTATCGCCGCAGACGAGTGTGTCACCTTGGCCGCTGTAGCGCAGCCCGCGCGGCGGTTTGATAATCGTCTTGCCAAGTGCCCGCAGGGCCTGCTCGGCACGCGCCTCTTCACCCTGGCGTACATTTGGCAATCGCGCCATGACAGCTTTGCCGTCGAGGCAGAATGCCCAGTTAGCCGTATAGATCCCGTCTTGGCAACCCACAGGCGAGGGAGTCTGCTCCACACGCATACCAGCGCGTAAAAAGGCGTTTTTTACCAGTTCATGCTCGACTTTGGCAAGATCGGTATCGGGTTGATCATCTTCGCGCGTGTAGCGGTTGAGCTCGACGACATTACGAAAATGATCGGCATCGGACATCAACACGGTTCGGTTGATTACCGGGCCTTTCATAGGCTAAGCCCCTGCCTCGCGAAGCACCTCGCCAAGGGTAGTTACACCGTGGAGGATCTCTTTTTTACTAATCGTCAGCGGCGGGGAGAAGCGGATCGTCGATCCATGCGTATCCTTGGCCAGGATACCCTTTTCGTAGAGTTTCTCTGCGGCATCGTGTCCGCTCATAAGTTTGGGATCGATATCGATACCGGCCCATAGCCCACGACCACGCACCGCCTTGACGCCATGGCCGACGAGTTTGGCTAGCTGCTCGTGCATGTAAGCACCCTTCTCGCGGGCGTCTTTCTGAAACTCACCGGTCTTGAGCAGTTCGATGGCAGCGATGGCGACAGCACATGCCAGCGGGTTGCCGCCAAACGTACTGCCGTGCTCACCGGGCTTGATAGCCGTCATGATATCTTTGTCAGCAGCAACCGCCGAGACAGGCAGCACGCCGCCACCAAGCGCCTTGCCGAGTATATAGACGTCCGGCGTGACGCCCTCGTGATCACAAGCGAACGTCTCACCCGTACGTCCAAGGCCTGACTGGATCTCGTCTGCCATCATAAGGATAGTATGCTTGGTACAAAGCTCGCGCAGGCTCTTCAGGAAACCGTCCGGCGGCACGATCACTCCGGCTTCACCTTGGATAGGCTCAAACAATACGGCAACGGTATGCTCGTCAATAGCGCCTGCGATGGCATCGATATCGCCATACGGTACGCTGACAAAACCCGACGTATACGGGTCGAAGCCGTCTCGGGCCGTGGGGTCGGACGAAAAGCTGACGATCGTCGTCGTACGACCGTGGAAGTTGCCGTCCATGACGATGATATTCGCCTTGCCCTTTGGCACGCCCTTCTTTTCGTACCCCCACTTGCGCGCCAGCTTGATAGCCGTCTCTACCGCCTCGGCTCCGGTGTTCATCGGTATTATCCTGTCTTTACCGGTCAGCTCACTCAACGCTTTGGAGAACGGCTCCAGTTTGTCCTGGCCGAAAGCGCGCGCTGTCAGCGTCAGCTGATCAGCCTGATCGACAAGAGCCTTGATAATAGCCGGGTGACGATGACCAAAATTATTGGCCGAATAACCCGAGAGAAAGTCGAGGAATTTATTGCCTGCGGTATCCCACACCCAGACGTCTTCTCCGCGCGCCAGCGGCGGCCGGCCCTCGTTTAGCTCAGCATAATTATCGTGCGTGTGTCGTTCGCTCATATATCCTCCCCCGGATCGTTACGACTATATTATATACCCTTAGTCGCGTTTCAGCATGACAGTAAACGCTTCGGACGGGATGTCGACTTTGCCGAACCGCTTCATGCGTTTTTTGCCTTTGGCCTGCTTGGCAAGCAGCTTTTTCTTGCGCGAGACATCGCCGCCGTACAGATAGCCGGTGACGTCCTTGCGGTAGGCGCTGATATCTTCGCGGGCAATGAAGCGGTCGCCGATGGCCGCTTGCAGACTGACTTGGAAATTCTGCCGCGGAATGACGTCCTTGAGCTTGGCGACGACCTCGCGACCGACGCGCTGCGACTCGCTGCGATGCGCCATGATGGAAAGCGCATCGACGATCTCGCCGGCGACGTAAAAATCTACGCGCACCAGGTCTTCGGTGCGGTACTCGCTCAGTTCGTAGTTGAAACTGCCATAGCCGCTAGTCACGCTCTTGAGCTGATCATAAAAGTCGGTCAGCAGGTTGGCAAGCGGGGCTTCAAAGCTGATCAATGCACGCTCATCGATATAACTCAGATTCTTCTGCCGGCCGCGTTTGCCGACGATCAGCTGGATAACCGCACCGATATATTCCTGCGGCACGACGATCTCGCCGTTGATCCACGGCTCGCGGATTTCGGCGACTTTGCTCATATCAGGCAGCTCGCTGGCTGATTTGATATCAAGCTCTTCGTCATTTGCCAAGGTCACCTGATAGTCGGTCGACGGATTCGTCACCACGAGATCCAGGTCGTACTCGCGCTCCAAGCGCTCGCGGATGATATCCATATGTAGCAGACCGAGGAAGCCGATGCGCACGCCGAAGCCCAGCACCGGCGAATTCTCCGGCTCAAACTGCAGCGCGCTGTCACTCAGACTCAGCTTTTCGATCGCCTCTTTGAGGTCATTGTAATCTTCGTTACTCACCGGGAAAAAGCCGGCATACACGAACGGTCGGACATTCTGATAACCTGGCAACGGTTCGCCGGCATGTGCCCGTCTGACCGTCACCGTATCGCCGACTTTGGCGTCGCGGGTCGTCTTGAGGTTGGTCACGATGTAGCCGATCTCGCCCGTACCGATCGCCTCGCCTGGTTTCATAGTCGGATTGAGCGCACCGACTTCAAGCGCCAAACCGCTGGCACCGGTGGCGAGCATCTCGATGGTATCGCCTTTTTTGACACTGCCATCGACCGTACGCGTATACAGGATTACCCCGCGATAATCGTCGTAGTAGCTATCGAAAATCAACGCGCGGGTCGCGGCCGTGGCGCTGCCCTGAGGCGGCGCGATCCGCTCAACGATCGCATCCAAGACCTCCGGCACACCCTCGCCCGTCTTGGCGCTGATTTTTAGGATGTCCGACTCGTCGCAACCAAGTAGGTTGATGATTTCGGCGCTCACCCGCGGTACGTCAGCCGCCGGCAAATCGATTTTGTTCAGCACCGGAATGATAGTCAGGTCGGCAGCCAGCGCCAGGTACACGTTCGCCAATGTCTGCGCTTGGATACCCTGGCTGGCATCGACCACCAACACCGCGCCTTCACACGCCTCCAGGCTGCGTGATACTTCGTAGCTGAAGTCGACATGCCCCGGTGTGTCGATGAGATTCAATTCACAATCCCGATGTTTCATGCGGACCGGTGCCAGTTTGATGGTGATTCCCTTCTCACGCTCCAAATCCATGGTATCGAGGAGCTGTGATTTCATGTCACGCGCGCTGACCGTGCCAGTCATCTCCATCATACGATCAGCAAGCGTCGACTTACCGTGATCGATATGAGCAATGATACAAAAATTTCTGATGTGTGACTGGTCCATATATCCGGTCTATTATGTCAGGTTTTCCAAGAATTAGCGAGCAACCGCGAAGAAAAGCTGGCGGATACGACGAAGAATCGGATCGGCTTCTTTTAGCTTTAACAACCGGCTGAGAAACAAGTAGGCCATAACGCTGACGAATCCGATCAGCGTAAACTTCGGAAACGTCGCCAGGAAACTGTTGTCCTTGTTTTGCAGCTGGAAGAGTTGGATCATGACATAACAGACGACCGACGTCGCGATCGTCGCAAGCGCCATCTTGCCGAACGCCCGCAGCAACTGCCGGTCGATAAGGCCTTTGATACGGGTGTTCATAATGAAAAGCAACAGGACTACTTCGAACATCGCCACCAATGACTGCGCGTATCCCAATCCGTACGGACCCATATCAAGACCTTGGGTGAACCAAACGGCGAGAACGATATTCAAAGCGATCGTCGCGATCGAAATAAACAGTGGTGTTTTGGTATCCTGCTGCGCATAAAAACTTCGTGCCGCGATAAAATACACCGAGCGAAACAAAATCGCGATGACCAGGGTTCCGAGCAAGCCTGCCATCAGGGCATCACCACCGTTCTTGATGAAGTTAACCAAATAACCGCGCGTAAAGTACGTGATAGCCGCAACCGGCATTGCCAGCCAGACGATGACGCGCAGCACTGCCTGGAGCTCGGACTTAAACAAGTCCGGACGCCCCTCGCCCAATCGTTCGGTCATGCGTGGGAATGCTGCCGTGCTGATCGCGACACCGATCAGATTGATCGGCGCCATGTGCAGCGTCACCGCCTGGTTGTAGATACGGACGGTGCCCGAGGCCATGCGCGACGCCAGATTGATTTCGACCATCCCCACCAGGTAGTCCATACCCTGGTCGAGCGAACGCGGTGGCAACAGCCGAAGAACGCGGCGAAAACCTTTGTTTTTCCAGAAAATCTTGAACCGGTAGTCAAAGCCCAGACCAAGCAAGCCGACCATACTGACGAGCAGCTGCAGCATCGATCCGAGCACGACACCCAACGCGACGCCCATCACGCCCCCATCAAAGACCTGCCAACCAAAAATACTGATGCCGCCCGTAAAGACGGTCAGGCCGGTAATGATCCCGATATTGTAAAGAACGGGCGCCAGGGCGAAAAACGTGAACCGGCCGACGGCCTGCTGGATACTGGCGAGAACCGTCGCGATGGCAAACAGGAACGGATTGACTGCGATCACGCGGGTCATACTGATTGCCAACGCCGTAGTGGATTCGTCAAAACCAGGAGCGATGATATACCGGATCAGCGGCTCGGCGAAAATAATGATCAGTACGCTGGTAACGAGCGTGATTATCGCCATGAAATTCAACAGGCTGGTCGACAATTCCCAGGCGGATTTCTTATTGCCGCTTCCCAGGCGTTGATTGAATACCGGGATAAAAGTGACGCTGAGCGCTCCGGATACCAGGATGAAAAACATGAAATCCGGCACGGTAAACGCCGCGGTATAGGCGTCTATTCCCGCGGGATAGCCGGGAAGACCAGCGGCCGGGCTTGGCAAATACGCACTATTGAGCAGACGGTCGCGGAAAAAGCCGAGTAGCAGTGACACGAGCGTCGAACCGGCAAGCAGACTGGCGGCTAACTGAATAGATAGCCGGCGGTTTGCCTTGACGACAGCGCTTCTGACTCTTCCCATAGCTTAGGCTGATGCGTGCAGCAGCGCCTCTTTCGGCACCGAAGCGTCTTTTAGTATTGTGTCGACTTCGGACTCGTCGAGTGTTTCTTTTTCGAGCAGTTCTTTGGCAAGTTTATGCAGACTGTCGGTATTGCTCTTGAGGACCAGTTCGGCACGGTGCGCCGCTTCCTTGATCAGCGTCTCGACTTCGCGGTCGATTTCTTTGGCCGTATCGTCGGAATACGGACGCTCATGTACCATCTTGTCAAACATCATGCCGCCGTTGTCCTCGTGGAAGACCTGGTCGCGCAGCTTGCTGCCCATGCCCTGCTCGATGACCATGTCGCGGGCAATCTCTGTCGCTTTGCGCAGATCCGAACCGGCGCCGGTCGTTATGCCGTCGGCACCGTAGATAAGCTTCTCGGCGATACGGCCGCCGAGCGCGCTGGCCAACTGATCCTTGAATTCGTAGATGCTGGTATAGCTCTTGTCCTGAGGCGGCAAGAACCATGTCACGCCGCCGGTACCACCACGCGGAATGATCGTTACCTTGTGGACAGGGTCGTTATCCGGTAATAGGTGACCGACGATAGCATGTCCTGACTCGTGATAAGCAGTCAGCTCCTTTTCCCTATCGGTCATGACCTTCGCTTTGCGCTCCGGACCGATCGCAACCTTCTCGAAGGCTTCGGTCACATCGGCATTCGTTATCTTCTTGCGGTTGTCGCGCGCGGCGATGATAGCCGATTCGTTGGCGATATTTGCCAGATCAGCACCGGATGAACCTGCCGTCTTTGCGGCCAGTTTGTCCAAATCGACAGTCTGGTCGGCAGGCTTGTTCTTGAAATGGACTTTCAGGATCGCTTCGCGGTCTTTGCGTTCCGGCAGCATGATGTTCGTCCGGCGGTCGAAACGGCCGGGGCGCAGCAACGCCGGGTCAAGCACGTCGGCACGGTTGGTCGCCGCAAGGACGATGACATTGGTATCGGTCTCGAAACCATCCATCTCGACCAGGATTTGGTTCAACGTCTGCTCACGCTCGTCATGTCCACCGCCCATGCCGCTACCGCGTCGGCGGCCGACAGCGTCGATCTCGTCGATGAAGATGATCGCCGGAGCGTTTTTCTTGGCCTTGGCGAACAGGTCACGGACGCGGGACGCACCCACGCCGACGAACATCTCGACGAATTCCGAACCGGAAATGCTAAAGAACGGCACGTTCGCTTCGCCGGCGACAGCACGCGCCAACATGGTCTTACCGGTACCCGGGCTGCCGATCAGCAGGACGCCCTTCGGGATCTTGGCACCGACTTCTTTGTATTTCTTGGGGTGCTTCAGGAAGTCAACGACCTCTTGCAAATCCTGCTTGGCGTTGTCGTTGCCGGCAATGTCGTCGAACAGGACCTTTTCCTTGTCGATACCGTACAGTTTGGCCTTGGACTTACCGAAACCGAGTGCTTGGTTGTTCTGACCCTGTGCCTGGCGCATCATGATCATGAAGAATCCGGCAATCAGGATGACCGGCACGATGATAATGGCAAGGTTCCACAACGTATCACCGGTCGTCGACGGCGGCGTGTCATCAAGTGTCTGCTTGGCGTTGTCGTTAAGGACATTTTCCTTGATCAGTGTGCTGACACCACCTTGGATATAGGAGTGTTCCGTCGGCTTCTTGTCGCCCTTCATCGTAACCTTGAGGTCGTTACCCGACCCTTCGATTCTGCTGACATCGCCGTTATTAGCGCTATCGATAACCTGTGCGATCGGCACGTCCTTGAGCTGGTCGTGCGGTGCTACGATGGCAAACAGCGTCAAAGCCGCCACGATAATAATCGCCCAAAAAAGCCCCAGCCGCATCATATTAGACAGCCGGTTTCTCGGAGGTGTACTTCTTGTCGCCATAAATCAGTATTGCTTCCTTTCAATCTCAAGCATGAGAGCATTTTTCACTCTTAATATGATAGCATTTTTTCATCTGTCTCGACAACGAAATGCGTCTTCGTGAAACGCAGCCGGGCCGTGGCACCGACCGGAAACGTCTTGCCTGCATGATATGTCTTGACCGCATGCAGAGCACGAGCGAGTTGCGGACGTGTCGGACTGACGCCGGTCTCGCGGACAAAAACCGCCCGCAGCAGCTCTAGCGCCGCCGGATCATTCACGGCAATGAACAGATGACGCGGATATGGTGACGCCCCTATGATCCCTTCCGTTTCATTATCTACTTCTTTTCTGAGAGCGACCTGGCGCTCACGGTACAACCGCAACAATTCCTTTGTATCACCATCCAGCTTTTCCAGCTTGCGGCGCAGATCGTTACGCAAATATTTCGTATCCGTATTCGTCGCATCTTCACGCCACTCCAGTCCGTGCTCCCGAGCATACGCCAGCAGCTTGCTCTTGGCCAAGCCGAGCAACGGCCGCCGTATATCCGGACTATCCAGCACGGCCAAGCCGCGCCAACCGGTACCGCGCGTCAGGTTGATCGCGATCGTCTCGACCAGATCGTCCAGATGATGGGCAGTGACGATTTCCGCTCCGTGCTTCTTCGCGACCGCGCGCAAAAATGCGTAACGCCGCGCACGCGCTTTTTCCTCACTGGCATTTTTCCCCAGGTTTTCCCGTCTCGTCTCAAACGGCAGACCGTATGCCACCGCCAAGTCTTCGACAAACTTTGCGTCATCGGCCGACTCTGCCCGGATACCATGGTCAAAGTGCGCGACGACATAGCTGCATTTTATTTCCCCTGTTAAGGGATTATCCTTTTTATCTTTGAATGACTTGTTGTTTACCAGCATGTCGAGCAATACCACCGAGTCCACCCCGCCGCTGACCGCCACGACATACTTCACTGCTAGCTGAACCTTCGCGCCAGTTTTACTCCGAGCCATATACCGACGATACCGCCGATCAGACCGCCCAGCAGGCTCCAGCCGTCCAGCATATTATTATCGCCCCACAACATCGGTACCGAGCCGCCGGCAACCATACCGACCATCGCCATCAAAGAGATTGTTTTTTTACCCATACACTCAGTATACAAAACACCGGCATAGTGCCGGCGTTTTAAGAATAATTTCGGTCGAACCGGGCGTGATCTCTCACACGCCCGGGCCGTCCACAAACTGTCATGCCTTGCCCCTGCGGGCAGCGGGCTGTTGCACGGCAGCGAGCCGCTTCGACAACAGTGCCGCGAAATCTTCCAAGGCGGTCTCGTCGACACTGTACCCGTGTCGCTCCGCAAACTTCTCCACATACTGCACGACGCTTTGCGCGTTGTACACGCAGGTGAAGTCGAACTCCCGATCGCCCTGCCGGCCGTACGTCAGAATCGCGGCAATGCACGATCCCGACCTCAGCGCATAGACATGCACTCGGGCGATGAAACCATCGTGCTGGTACACGCTCAGCCCGCATTCGGGCAACCGCGCGCAGTCCAGCTCTCTGTACCAGAGCTTCTGCACTGCCGCCTTCCACTCCGCAGCCTGTAGCTGCTCTGCCAGCGGCAGGAACTTTAGGGCCGGTGCAGTAGAGCCCTTCGATGAACTCATGACAATCCCTTCTGTGAACGTACACTTTCGTTTGGCATACACGCCCCACGAAAGCCAGTGTGACAACGTCACGCTAACACTACTATCTCATATCGTTGTCACATGCGCAATATTCCCTCAGGTACACCGCGTGCTGCCAAACGGACGTTTAGGAATACTTATCCCTTTGAAACAGGATCCTCATATATCCGTGATAGAGTTTCCGCATCTTCTCCCTCAATAGGTATCCCGTATGCTATTTGCCCGCCACGGGTATCAAGGTCGATATAATCGATGCCTTTGGTGCGCTCTGCACTAGTAATGACCGATACGACGACCGTGCCATCAGGGAGTTCCTCAAACCCGCTACGAGTAAGCAGCCCTACCCAACGGCCAAAGGACTTCACGAACGTCAGCGGCAGATCTGGTTTATGCAGTAAACCTTGCTCTTCGAGTTCTTGCTCGTGATGTCGCTGTGGGTCTGGCATACGATCGTTCATCGTTTCTCCTCCGCAAAGCTTATCTCCGCGATCTGAGTTAATTTGTATTTATAATACTATATTTTCTACGTTTGTCAGTAGCCTCACCCGTCCTCTACGGGTGCCGTATTCCGCTAGTCAAACTACCCAGCAGGCTCCCAGCCCTTGACCGCTTATTCTCTTTCATCTACTGTTAGACTAATTAACATATGCAGAAACGATTCAACATAGCTTCACGCGACAAACGGCCGTACGGCTTTACGCTCGTAGAGCTTCTGATAGTTATCGTCGTTATCGCTATTCTCGCTGCGATTGTATTCATCTTATACGGCGGAGTGGTGCCAAAAGCTAAATATACTGCAATGCATGCAAATGCCAAGCAAATCCAAAATAAGCTGAACGTATACCAACTCGAAACGGGCTCACTACCCGACAGGACGTGTGGAGCGGTGCGCGCCTTTTGCTCAACCAGCGGAACGCCAATTGCAAGCTTATCATTAGGTGACGATGTCATGGTAGCAGCGCCTGACAACACACCGGGTCATAATTTTTCCGATCCGGACTTCTTCAATAAGACTCAGCTGTATAAACCAGGTACAAACTTATTTATGTTTATGGTTCAGTTCTGCCGACCGAGCGAGAGCGACCCTGTTACAGGTATCCGCATCTATTACTACAAGGACAGTAACATCATTAGCTCACTTGATGCAGGTTCCAGCAGTCAATGCATCTATCCAGACAATACCTAAAGATACCGGGTACTACCAAACGGTACCTTAGTTTTGACCAGCAGCCCGGTCGGTAGTGTATCCGCCGAGTGAACAGTATGTTCACCGTAACGGTCATTCAGCTCATCGATCGCCGTCGTCACTGCCCGCTCACGGGCGATCTGATCACTCCACAGACTGAGCTGTGGATCTTCCCGATGTTGCAGCAGATACACATGCACGTTGATATCGCGAATATTCGGTGGCGCCTGCAAAAACAGTTGTTTCGCCAAGCTGTAAATCGTCTCGTTGCTAAAAAACGGCGCCCGCGCCACATGCCTGGCGTGCCAATAATTCCGCCGCTTGTCGCCCTTCATCCCGAATGTCCGCGTACCGACATAGATACCCCGGGCACTCAGCCCTTGCTTGCGCATCCGCCAGCCGACCGATTCGCACAGGTGGTGTAAGCGCTGCAAAATTTCATCGAAACTCAGGTTGAAATCGTCCAATACATACTGCCGCCCGACGCGCCTGGTCACGATAGCCACGTCATCCACCTCCCAGCCACGCAGCCGCTGGTACCACTGCTCGCCACCCACACTTTTAAAAACCATGTCGTGCAACACCCGCGGGCTGGCGTCGAGAAATTGCAGCGACGTATAAATTCCGACAGCGTTCAGCCGGTGCTCGTTGCGCCCGGCAATGCCGGTCAGGTCAGTCAGTTCGAGGGTACCGAGCACCTCGCGCAGATTCTCATGCGTGATGACATCCATCCCGTCGGGCTTATGCAGGCCGGCGGCGGTTTTCGCCAGAAAGCGGTTGGTCGCGATCCCGACGTTGCAGCGCATCGCCACGCCGATCTCATCACGCAGCCGCTGCTTGATTTCCCTACCGATAGCCTCCAGCCCCCGATCGACAACTGCCTGCGGCGCTTGGCTGAAGTCAATCACGCCCTCGTCGATACTCTTCATCGTCACCTTGGCCGAATAATCGTTCATGATGTCGAGCAACTTGTGATAAACATAGCGGTATTTCGGCGGATCGCTCTCGACGCCGATCAGTTCCGGACATAGCTTGCGAGCGTCGCGCAGCTTCATGCCAAGCCTTACCCCCATGGCCTTAGCTTCATAACTCGCCGTCACGATCATCGTCTGATCCGTCCGCCGGTTTACCACCGCCACCGGCCGGTCGCGTAGCCGTACACGCGCCTGCTGCTCCACCGTGGCGAAACAACTGTTCAGATCGATATGCATAACGAGCGGCCTGGCAGGATTATAGTCATTACGCATAGCGATACCTTGATGTATATACATAATTATGATTTAATAGTACAAGTTTCACCTCTCTGTCCCACCGACCCAAGGAGGAATCGTGCAGGACGTGACGCACCTTAGCGAAGATTTCGACGAACAGATCGCCGCGATCACCGCTCAATTGCGAGACAAGCTGACGGGCCATCAGTACCACACGCTGCACTACTATCTCGCCGACAAGGACTTCGCCGGCGCCACGCGCCACCTCAAGTCCATCGCCGAGTTGTGGGACCACAACTTGAGCTGCAGCCGACTGATGCTCCTGCGGAAAAACGCCAAAAGCCAGCAGGACTTCTACGACCGCGTCGATCAGGCGATCGACACCTACGAGCCGTTCGCCGCGATCATGAAGGCCTGGAACGACCTGATGAAGCGAAACGGCGGTCCCAAACAAGTGGCCAGACTGACGAAATTGCGGTACGGAAAACTCTCC